>Ga0182739_1000879_pt1 | contig 34234 bp, 29 predicted proteins | sample eDN5th30CBELigBY_FD_128873 | JGI IMG/M metagenome (GOLD analysis project Ga0182739, IMG submission 128873) | Enriched backyard soil microbial communities from Emeryville, California, USA - eDNA 5th pass 30_C BE-Lig BY (version 2) (version 2) | ecosystem: Environmental > Terrestrial > Soil >... | reverse complement strand
TTTTCTGCGACCCCGTTCGGGGTCGATGATGGGGGAATCCAATAGCCCGGGGGTGTCGCTTCGCTCGACCCCCGGCTGCCCCGCTGTAAGCCCTCCGGGCTATTCCCTTGCTGATACCACTTTAATCACACCCGCTTCGCAGCGGGAGTAAAGATTAAGGATCGACAAGCGCGGACTCCATCCGTTATGATTCAAAGTCGAGATGGACCCGCAACTTTTTTCTCATCCGGGCTTTATTGGAGGTATGATCGGTGGCCTTCTTGGTTTACTCGGAGGTGCCATTGGATTTTACTTCTCGTGGAGGGCCGCCAAGAGCCGAAAGGAGAGGCGTGGAATGATTTTGTTCACCATCGTGGCACTGGTGCTGATAGGGGTTCATTGTTCGATTCAGCTTGGCATGTCTGATGGAACGGTAAAGACCGTTGATGAAGTGATTTATCCCTTTCTCCTGGTCGGCCTTTTACTGTTCTACATCCGGTGGGAGCGGCGTGGCACGATGTCAGCCCACAAAACCATCCAAGGCGCGGGCTGAAACTCGACTGCAAAAGACGGTTGCTCGGGAGATCAATTTTGCTGTCGTAATTGTTTTCTCATGCTATCACGTGATAGCTTGCTCCAAAAATCAGGGAAACGGCGGCATTGCATCGGAGGCGAAAATAAAGGATGCTCTCCCCTCACCTTGGTTGCAGGCAATGGGGGTGGCGGGAATGGCTCTCCCCTCCCCTGCTCTGCGGAATGTTCCACGTAGAACAATGTTCATTGATCCAAAAACTTACGATGTCGCTGTCATCGGGGCCGGTCATGCCGGGATCGAGGCGGCGATGGCGGCTGCCCGGCTTGGCGCGGAGGTCGTGATGTTTACCCAGAACCTCGACACGATCGGGCAGATGTCGTGCAACCCGGCGATTGGCGGGCTCGGCAAGGGGCAGATCGTCCGGGAGATCGACGCGCTCGGCGGTTTCATGGCGCTTAATTCGGATGCGACGGCGATCCAGTGCCGGATGCTCAATGCCAACAAGGGGCCAAGCGTTCACTCCCCCCGCATGCAGTGCGACAAAAAGGCGTACCAGTTTCGGGCCAAGGCGGCGTGCGAGAACCACCCGGGCATCACCCTGCGCCAGGGGAACATCACGGAGATCGTGGTGGAGAACGACTTTGTGACCGGCGTCCGCACCAACATGGGCGTGGAAGTCCGGGCGCGATCGGTTGTGGTGACCACCGGCACCTTTATGCGCGGGTTGCTGCATGTCGGCCTGCGCAATGCGCCGGGCGGACGGATGGGCGACACGCTTTCGACCTTGAGCGACAACCTGCGCGAACTCGGGTTCGAAGTCGGCCGGTTCAAGACCGGGACGCCGTGTCGGCTCAACCGGCGGACGATCGATCTCGAAGCCTGCACCCCGCAGGGAGGCGACACTCCCCCACCCCACTTTACCTACCGGCCCGAACGGCTGGCGCGCTTCCCCGGGGAGCTTTTCAGCCTGAATTATTTTGAGGACGGCATGTTCCACGTGGAACAACTGGACTGCTGGACCACGGCCACGAACGCGAAAACGCACGAGATCATCCGTGCCAATCTCGACCAGTCGCCGATGTACGCCGGGCGGATCGAAGGGCTCGGGCCGCGTTATTGCCCCTCGGTGGAAGACAAGGTGGTCCGGTTTTCGGAAAAGGAGAGCCATCAGGTTTTTCTCGAGCCGGAAGGGCGGCATACGGGCGAGGTCTACGTCAACGGCGTCTCCACCAGTCTTCCGTACGAGGTCCAGTATGCGTTCATCCGCTCCATCCGGGGGTTGGAGAACGCGGAGATCCTGCGTCCCGGCTACGCGGTGGAGTACGACTACTGCCCGCCGACGCAGCTTTTCCCGACGCTCCAGACCAAGCGGGTCGGACGGCTCTACTTTGCCGGGCAGATCAACGGCACTTCCGGCTACGAGGAGGCGGCGGCGCAGGGGCTGGTCGCGGGGGCCAATGCGGCGCTGGAACTGCTCGGGCGCGAGCCGTTCATCGTCCACCGGAGCGAAGGGTACATCGGCGTGATGATCGACGATCTGGTGACCAAGGGGGTGGTCGAGCCATACCGGATGTTCACCAGCCGGGCGGAATACCGGCTTCTCCTGCGACAGGACAACGCCGACCTGCGCCTGACGCCCAAGGGGCGGGAGAGCGGGCTGGTCGATGATGCGCAGTGGCGTTCCACGTGTGAAAAGATCGGGCAGCTCGATGCGGCCCGGAAGTTCGCCCATGAGACGCGGCTCGACGGCGTTCACCTCGCCAAGTGGCTCCGCCGCCCCGAAGCCCATGCCGCCGGGTTGCCCGAGGCAATGCGCGACCATTTTCCGCAGGCGATCTGGGACCTGCTGGAGATCGAGTTCAAGTACGAAGGTTACATCCGTCGACAGGAGGCGCAGGTCCGCCGCGACCAGGCATCGGGGCACCGCCCTTTGCCGCCGGACCTCGACTACCACCAGGTGCTCGACCTGCGGACCGAAGCGCGCCAGATGCTTTCGAAGATTCGCCCTGCGACGTTTGGCCAGGCCGGGCGGGTGAGCGGGATCACCCCCGCCGATCTTGCCGTTCTGGAAGTCTGGCTGCGCAAGGTGCGGCAGGGCAGGGGAGGGAAGGGGAGCGGCGGGGAGGCTTCACCGGTGGAATAAGGATGCTTTCGTTTGTAAAACATCGTTCGACGAATCGAAAAACAAGCGTTAAGTTCGGTCGATTCCCCTTCGGCCATGGAACCGTACCCGGTCCGCCGCTGCAAAAGAGCGTGTTCCGTAAAGCTGCGGTTCCCGAAGACCGTTTTTGGTTTACGGAGTCCATCCGATGGCTATGATCAAAAAAAGTCTCCCTTTTTCCAGACCTCTATGAAGCTTAGAAACCTTTCCGTTCGGTTGATCCTGGCAACGACCCTGGCCACGACGGCCCTTTCTCCCGCCCTGCTCCGGGCCCAGGGGGGCGATGCGCCCCAGCAGGCATCCAACGCCGCGCTGCAACTCTTCAACAACGGCAGCTACAAGGAAGCCGCCGAGGCTTACGAGAAGGTCATCCAGGATTACCCGACTTCGGTCGTCATTTCGGATGCGCACTTCCGGGTCGGTTATCTTTCGTTCATTTTGGGGGATTACGACAAGAGCCTGGAGCATCTGCGCAAGATCCTCGGGCCGCCCGCCCCGGCTGAAATCCAGGAACTCGCGCAGAGCGTGATCCCGCAGTCGCTCGCCGCCAAGGCCGCCCAGGAGGAGGACGAGGCGAAGCGCAAGGCGGCTTATCAGGAGGCGATCAAGCAGTACGACCTCTTTTTGAGCAAGTACCCGAAGAGCGACCAGGTCGAAAGCGCCACCTACGGGCGTTCCCTCGCGCAGTTGCAGATCGAGGAATACGGGGAGGCCGCCAAGGGGCTGCGGAGCAACCTGCAACATTTTCCCAAGAGTGAAACGATCCTCGATACGCAGTACCTCCTCGCGCTGGTCCTGGCGACGCAGGGGAGCCTCGGCCTCCAGGCCGACGCGGCTTCGGCCGCCGCCGCAGCCCAGTGCGACGAAGCGCAAAAGCTGCTGACCGACATCATCACCAAGCGGACCGACATCGCGCTCCTCAACGACGCGCAGTTCCAGATCGCCGAACTGCTCTTCAACCGCGGTGCGTTTGCCAAGGATCAGGCGCAGCGCGATTTCTGGGCCAAGGCGATCGAAGCCTACCGCGCCGTCCAGCCCAAGGAGCCGATGATCAAGGCACAGGAGGCGCGGCTCAAAGGGGTCGTCACCCGGAAGCTCGAAGCGGGGAGGGCGCGCAACGTCCCCGAGTTCAAGCGGCTGGAGCGGCTTCAGGAAAAGGAGGCAAGCAAGCTCGAAGCCGTGAAGGCGAAGAGCGACCTGACGATTTCCGCGAAGTCAAAGGTCGCCCAGATCTATTTCCAGCAGAAGGAGTTTGACGAAGCGCGCACGCTCCTGCGCGCGATCCAGCCGTTTGCCGAGGATGGCGATCAGCAGAAAACCATCCTTTATTACGTCGCGCTCACCTACGCTTCACAGGGCATGCGCGACCAGGCGGTGGCTGCCTACGACCAGTTCCAGAAGGCGTTCAAGGCCGACCCGATGGCCGACAACCTGCCGTTGATGATCGGCACGCTGTTCTTGAGCGCCACGCCGCCCGATCCGCAAAAGGCGATCGAATATTTCAAGGAGGGGAGCGAGCTTTACCCGAAGGGGCGCTTCATCGCCGAGACCTCGCTTCAACGCGCGCAGGCGCTCCTGCAACTCCGCCGCTTTGATGAAGCGCTGAAGGTGTTTCAGGATTTCCTCGCCACCAAGCCGCGCCCGGAACTGGCGGCGCAGACGGCCTTTGGCATCGCCAATGTTTACAAGGAGACCGGCAAGGTGGATGAAGCGATCGCCGGGTTCAAAAAGGTCCGCGACGAGTACAAGGGGACGGTCTTTGCCGAACAGTCGGCCTTCTGGGTCGGCCAGCTTTACCGGCTTAAAGGGGACAACGTCACCGCTGTCGCCGAACTGGGCACTTTCCTGAAGGACTTCCCGAAGAGCGAGCTTTTTCCGACCGCCAAGTTTTTCCTGGCGGAGGCGGAACTGGGCCGTGGTGACAGCGCCAAGGCAATGACGCTTTTTGGCGAGGTCGGCAGCGAGTTTCCCGATTCGGAAGTCGCCCCGCACACCTATTTCCGGCGGGCTTCGATCGTCGCCAAGGATGGGAAGGCGGATGAGATGGTCGCCATCCTGCGGGAGTTCATCGAGAAGTTTCCCGACGACGGCAACATCTACTTTGCCTACGATTCGATCGGCAAGAATCAGATCTCCGGCGGTCAGTTGCTTGATGCGGTTGAAACCTACAAGCAGATGGTCGACAAGCATGCGGACAACCCGCGTGCGGCCGATGCGCTCCTGCAGTTGACGCAGCTCTGGCGGCAGTACGCCGAATCGCAGGGGCGCTACCTCGCGCTCAACGAGGAGCAGCGCGCGGCATGGAACAAGGGGATCGCCCAATCGCTGGAAATGGCGGAGAAGCTGATCGCCGACCACCCGGAAAGCCCGCAGGTGGCGCTCGTGCTCAAGGAAGTTTTGAGCGACCAGAAGCTGCTCCAGTCGGCCAAGGTCAAGACCGCCGACGATGTGACCAAGTATTTCCAGGACCTTGCCGCGAAGTTTGAGGAACACCCTTCGGCGCAGAGCAAGATTCTCTTCACCCTCGCTTCGTTTACCTATGAAGGCGACAAGGAGAAGGCGCTCGCGCAGATGAAGGAGGCGTACCGGCCCGAACTCCTCTACGCGGCGGACGACATGGACCTCTACGGCTCCGCGTTGCTTGATGGCGGCGATGTCGAAGCCTCGGCGGAGGTTTACGCGAAGCTCGCCAACGACTACCCGAACCCTCCCGGCGTGGAGCCCAACAAGGCTTCCGCCCCGGTGCAGGAAGCGCAGTCGATCGCCCTCTACGGGCAGGGCCGCGCCCTCCAGAAGCAGGGGAAAGTGGCCGAAGCCGGCGCCCTTTTCGATCAGCTCAAGAAACTCTACCCCTGGTCGCCCAAGCTGCTGGAAGCCAACTTCGGGATTGCCGAAGCCGCCTTCAACGACAAGAAGCTGGATGACTCGGCGGCTCTCCTGATCCAGATCATCCGCGCCAACACGGCGAGCGTCGATCTCCGCGCCCGCGCTTCGCTCCTGATGGGGGCGATTCAGGAGGCGAAGGGGGATGTCGCTTCGGCGATCGACCAGTATATCAAGATCGCCGCCTTCTTCGGCGCTGCCAACGAACCGGCTTCCGAAGGGTTGTGGAAAGGGGGGCAACTCCTTGAGAAACAGGCGGCCACCCTTCCGGCGACCGCCGCCAAGGATGGGGAGCCGACCAAGCCGGGCCAGCTCCGCAAGGCGCTCCGCGCGTACCGCAATCTGGTTGATCAATACCCGAACTCGCCTCATGTCGCCGCGGCGGAAGGGCGGATCAAGGCGCTCGAAGCCGCCGGTGTGAAGTAAAACGGCATCCCGGGAGGGGGTGCCTGCGGAAGGGAAATGACCAAAAAACAACGGACGGCGGCGATCATCCAGGCGCTGGCGCGGACCTACCCGACCGCGCATTGCGAACTGGTCTTTGCCAACCCGCTGCAACTGCTGGTGGCGACGATCCTCTCGGCGCAATGCACGGACAAGCGGGTCAACCTGGTCACTGAAACGCTTTTCGAGCATTATCGGAGTGCGGAGGATTATGCCCGGACCAGCCAGGAAGAACTGGAGGAGGCGATCCACTCCACCGGGTTTTACCGCAACAAGGCAAAGAACATCCGCGCGATGGCGGCCGATCTCGTGGCAAAACACCATGGGCAGGTGCCGGAGACGATGGAGGAACTGGTGGTGCTGGCCGGGGTCGGGCGGAAGACGGCCAACGTCGTGCTGGGGAACGCTTTCGGGAAGAACGAAGGAGTGGTGGTCGATACGCACGTCGCCCGCCTGTCGCACCGCCTTGGGCTGACCAGGGCGACCACGCCGGAGAAGATCGAGCAGGAGTTGATGAAGCTCGTCCCGCGCAAGGATTGGACCAACTTCAGCCATTGGCTGATCTGGCACGGCCGCCGCCGCTGCACCGCACGCAACCCGGATTGCGCCGGGTGCGAAGTCGTCGCGCTCTGCCCGAGCGCCTTCACCTTCGGCAAACCGGCCCCGGCGAAAAAACCGGCGACAACCGCGGGGTAGGGGAGGGGGGAAAGGCCCTCTCCAGCCCGGCTCAGTTTTCCCGGCGGGAAGACCGGAAATCCAGGAGGATCATCGAACCGGCCCTTGGTCGTAGAAGGGAAGAGCGCCGGAGCCTCTTCGATCTCCATCAAGGTGTGATTGAGAGTAAGCTATACAGCGAATCTGAGCACCTGTTTCCATGGGGGCATATTCGATTTTTGACCGGTGTGCACGCGGGGTCTGTGTGCTGGAACCCGGAACCGGTTCTCCCCACGGAGCTTTTTCATCATCGCCCGCATCGCAGCCGTTTGTTGAAGAATACTCTGGAAGGTTGTGGGGATGACACCTTCCTCCTACCGGAGCACCTTTCAGGGGGACTCTCCATCCTGTAATACTTTGAGACAAAAATGAAATCTCCGAAGAGTTTGTTTCAGTAAGGTAACTCATGGTTCGTTCCGTAGCCCCTGTATTAAAATGAAATCCGCTCTCGATATCCCAAAGTTTCTGTCCGGACGCCTTCTCGCTGGAATGGTGGGAGGCAGCCTTTGGTTTCTGAACCCCGGTGCCGGTGCCGCAGTCCTGTTTCAAGATGATTTTCAGTCCGACCCGGTAAACCAGCAGATTACCTCCATGTCTGCGGTGGCCAGCATCGGTTATACGACGATCGACGCCGTTGAGGATACCTCAATCCACGGGGCGGGGAATCAGGTGGCCCGGATCGCCGATAATGGGACGACGCAATACTGGTCGCTTTTCAAGACGTTTGAAGAATCCGCCACGGAGGGGATCATCCGGATCAGCTACAAGCTCAAGATTGAAGGAACTGTCTCGTTCCGGGCCTCCCTCTTTTCCAAACCGGAGACCACGACAAGCTATATCTCCCACCTGACGACCTACACGATCAACCCCGCAATCGGGTATTATGGTTTCAGTAATTATAATGGAACCCAATATGTTTCCACCGGCTTGAAGGATTTGGAGGAAGGGGTGTGGTATGAAATCGTTCAGGAGATCAATATTGACCGGAATACCAACGCTTACTCAATTACCAATCTCTCCTCATCCGACCCGGATGCTTCCGCAAGCGGGGTTGTCGCGCTTCGTACCGACCAGTTCCCGGTCACCGGTTTTGGCTTTTACCGTGAGGGCAGCGGGGGCGTGATCTCCGTGGACGACCTGAAGATTGAGGCGATTCCGGAGCCCTCGACCGCTCTCCTCCTGTTGGGGGCCGGGTGTCTTCTCATCAAGGGTGGAAAGCGCTTCCGCAGATAGCCAAGCGATGTTTGCTCCAAGCCGTTGCCGAGGCTTCACCTTAGTGGAGGCCGGAGTTGCCATTCTTATCGTGGCGGTTCTCCTGTTTCTTGCATTTGCCGTCATGGGAGTGGCGCGCCGCAATGCGGATAACCTCGGGTGTCTTTCAAATCTGCATCAGGTAGCCACGGCGTCGCTGGCTTATGCGGGGGATCGCTCCGGGCGGCTTCCGTTCCACTATAAACCGGGGGGGCGCTGGAGCGGGTTTGGAGCTCCCCTCTGGTATACGGAGGTGGCGCCTTATCTGAAAATCGAGGTGAAGAACGAGGCTGACGGTGAACTGGAGAGCCCGGGGCCGTTTGCCTGCCCTGCCGATCAGCGTCCATGGGTGGGGCGGGCAGGCTTGAACCCGTCGTGCAGCTATGCGCCGCCTTACGATTTGAATGTGGCGACCCACGGATATGAAATGGATGGCGAGGGCAACCGGGTGCCCGTGGGCGGGTGGTTGCCGTTGAGCAGGGTTCGCCGCCCCGCCGATACGGTGATGTTAAGTGATTCCCTCTTCGGGAATGTTTTTGCCGTCGGATTGGTCGTCAACCCATCCAATTGGAACAGCTCTGCGACTAGCGACCCGGATGAAACCTACCGCGATCTTCCCAAACGCCATCATGGCCTGAACCTTGTCTTCTTTGACGGACATGCGGAGCGTCTTCCTGCCAGCCGTCTTCCGAAGAGCCATGCCACGCGGAACCCGCCCGAGCGCCCCACGCTCTGGGGGCCTCCATGAGTTAAGAGGCTGTGAAAAAAGTCCTTCAAAGGCCATGGAGCACCTCTTTTTGCCTCTAACTGCATTCCTTCTCCCTTCTGTATTCCCTGAATACAGGCGGTCGTCAGAATTTCGTTATAGGCTAAAAATAGGCACTCCGAGGCCATTAAAATCATTTTTTCACAGCCTCCATGAACAAAAATGCAATATCGTTTACTTTCTCTTCTTCTACTTTTTTCCACCGTCTCTTTGGCATCGGATAACCTCGCGCTTCACAAGCCGTACCGTTTGATCCCCGAGCCAAGCTACGCGCCTACGACGGATTCCGGGGATTCCGTGGACCTGACGGATGGGCTTCGGGCTTCCCCTGCGGACGGGACGGATCGGCTATGGACTTCCACCGCCTGCGTGGGGTGGCGGGCCAGCCGCCCGGTGTTGGTGGTTGTCGATCTTGGGGCGGTTCATCCGTTGGGCGGCTTCGCGGTCAGCACAACCGGGGGAGAGAGTTCCGTCACGCCGCCCGAGTATGTGGGGGTGTTGGTTTCCGATGATGGCGAGCAATGGTATGATGCGGGCGCGCTCTCTGCGAAGAGCGAAAGCCAGCCTCCGCGGGTTTTCCCGGGTAGCATTGGAGAACGCGCCTACCGCTTTAGTTACAGCAGCCGCAAGTATCGAACCCATGGCCGTTATGTGGCCTTCGTCCTTCAGGTGCGGAACAATCCCTTCATTATTTGTGATGAAGTGGAAGTTTACCGGGGCGATGCCGGGGGGCTGGAGGAGAGTCGGGGGCCTGTGGTGGCTTCCCGGATGGAGGATGTGGATGCCTATATGGAGAAATGTCTGACCCGGGTGGGGATTGAGGAGCGGATCAGGCAGGATGAGGAACGGCTTCGTCGGCAGATTGAGGCATCTTCGCTGATCCGGGCGCGGAAGGAGGAATTGCTTGCGGCTTTCCCGTCGGAGGGAACCTGGCAGTTGCCGGACGTCGCATCGCCGCGCCAGTTTCGCACTGTGTTGCCTTATGAGGGGACCCACCGGCAGATGATGGCCATTCAGGGGCGGTTCTGGGCCGCGCTGGGTGTCCCCCGTCTGTTTGTGGAGAAGGATCACCGGTTTGCCTATCTGGAGTGGGGGCGCCTTCCCCGGCCTCTTGAAAATGCGGAGATGAATGTGACCCTGCTCCAGCAGGAAGTCCGGGGGGATTCCGTAACCCTCGGCAACGCTTCGGGGAACCCGCTCCCGCTCTCGGTCCGCCTTATTCCGAAGCCGGGGGAACGTCTTCCGGCTGAAGGGGCCTTCTCTGCAACACCTGTGATCTGGACAGACACTGCGCAGAGTATCCCCATGGCAGACGCCCTTCCCGGCGATAATCGGGTAACCGCAGGCAGAGAGGCGGTGAAGATGAGTCTTCCTGCGGGAACGGTGGTGAAGTGGTGGTTCTCCGTGGATGCCGGAGGGCTCGAACCGGGGAGCTATGCGCTGGAGATGGAGGTGGTTTTTGAAGAGCGGACGCTGCGGATTCCGTGTCAGGTCACGGTGAAAGCGCCCAAGGCACAGCCATCCCGGTTGCTGTTGGGGTTGTGGGATTATCTCGACACCAATGGATACTGTGCCTTGACGCGGGAGAACCGGGCCGAAGCCCTTCGCCTGATGCGGTCAATGGGGGTGAACTATCCGGCCGGCAGCAGAAGCCTCCTGCCCCTGCCTGAGGCGAAAGACTTCGACCGGGAGAACCGCTTTATCGGGCAGTTTGATGCGGCGGGCCTCAAAGAGTGGATGAAGGAGATCTGGCCGGATGCGCCGCGTTACCTGATCTTTCTGCACAGCCGTCCATCGTTTACGGGAGTTCAACACGGGACAACCGCTTTCGCGGAACGGGTGGCCTCGTGGTTCAAGGCCGTGGAAGCGGCGGTGCGGGATCTAGGGGAAGACCCGGAGTCGATCGACCTCCTGCTGGTCGATGAAATCCGGACCCGGGAAGGAAATGAGCTGACACTTCATTGGGCGCAGCCGATTCGCCAGGCCACCTCGTTCGGCGTGCTGATGGACCCGAACTGGGTCAAGCCTCATGAGGCGCCCGTACAGGAAGTCTTCCGGGAAGCGACCACGCTGATGCCGCTGGTGTCCCATTATATCCGAAGTGGCAAAGGGTCCGACGTGCAGAATTTCTACCGCGACCTGACGGCCGGTTCCGAGCGTTCACTCGGCTTCTATGCCTGTGCGGGGCCAGCGCGTATTGCGTGTCCGAGCCGATATTACCGGCTTTCCGCATGGTTGGCCTTCCAACGCGGCGCCAAGGTGCTGACCTTCTGGGCCGTCGGCGATACGGGGGGGTACTCGAATTCCTGGAACGATTATTTATTCAAGCTCATCCCCTTTACCCCATTTTTTGTAGAAGAAAAGCGGTTGGTCAACAGCGTCCACGGAGAGGCGATCCGGGAATGCTCGGAAGATTATGAACTGCTTTCCATGCTGGTGGACAAGATAACGCCGGAGCACCCTGCCAATGCCGAATTCCAGAAGCTTCGGGGGGAAATCGAACAAGTCGCCTCCAAAGCCGCTCTCTCCACCATCTTCATTTCCAAGGGGAACTGGTTCCACCCGTTCCCGCATGAAACGCTCGACCAACTCCGTCTCAAGGCCATGGACCTTCTGACATCCTCCCATGACTAACCTTTTTCATTATTTAATGATTCCTGCTTCATGCCTGTTGATGGTGGCGGGTATCGTTGAGGCGACGCCGGTTTATGGCGTGCGGATTGACCACGCTGATGTGGCCGGGGAGGAACTGGAGCGTACCGGGGCGGCCGTGGGGCTTGTTTCCTTTTCTGAAAAGGAAGGAGAGGTGCTTGGGAAGGATGATTTTTCGACCATACCGCCATTCTCCGGCATGCGGGTTTGCAACGTGGACATCCGGGGCGGGACGCCGCAGATCACTTATGAAGGCAGCCCGGGCTTCAGCCGGAAAAGGGATACGTTCGTGGAAATCCCGCTTTTCTACATGCGGCGGACCTTGAACGGATCTGTGGAGGAACGGGAGATCACTAGTGAACCGAAAGAGGGGTTTGAACCGGCTCCGATGTTTGTGGAGCGGGGGAAGGTGCTTCCGAAGGTATATATCGGCGTTTACGAGACTTCCGTGGTGGATGGAAAGGCGGCGTCGGTTTCCGGGAAAGACCCGGAGGTTGAGCGGACGCTGGCCGGTTTCCGGGCACTCTACCACCAGAAGGGCCCTGGGTTTTCCGCCATGGATGTGAGGACGGTTATGAGTCTCCAGCATCTTTACCTCATTCGGTTTGAGGATAAGAATTCGCAGAAGCGGATCGGGGGAGGGTGGACCGGGTTTCATCAACCGTATGGAAAGGAGTCCATTCCCCTGAATGCGGGGGTGTCCGACCGTCTTGTCGCCAACCCTAGCGGCTATTTCCGGACCCATTATTTTGTCGGGCAACGGATGGGCGTGGTTCGGAAGGACATCAAAGGACACCCGATGGTGGACCGTGTGACGCTTCTCGGGATTGAGGCGAACAAGCCTGAGACGGGAAAGGTAACGCTTGTTTTTGACAAAGCGGTTTCTCTTGATCCCGAAAAAACCCTCTTTGGAGGAGCGCCCCAGCTTACCGGGTGGTCAGATGGGTTAACCCATGATACCGGGCGCACCCGTTTCCAGAACGGAGCGCCGGGGCTTTGCTCGGTCCGGCTCTTTTACATCGAAAACCTGTGGGGAAATGTCTGGCATCAACTGGACGGAATGGTGATCCGGGGGGCGGAAGGGGCGGTGTCATCGGATAGCCGTCGATATAACGACTCGGGAGCCGGTTACGCCCCTTTGGGGCAACCCTTTCTCCTCCAGCCGGATCTCGGCATTCCCGGGGATGAGTTCGGATTCATTGCGTCCTTGGGGGTGGACCCGGTCTTCCCATGGTTTGCCGCGCCGGATGCGGTGAAAGGGGCTGCGGGCGGAAAAAGCGGCTATGGCGATTTCTATTACCAAAAAGAGAATGCCTATCCTTGCATGATGGTCCACGGAGGCGGTTTTGATCATTACGACCGCGCTGGTCTTTTCTGCATGAGGAACTGGATGGGGGTCGGAAGTTCCTGGTACCTCAATGGTAGCCGGATGCAGTATAAGCCGCCGGGGGATTTGGAGCAGGAAAGCAAAGAGTGACGGGGATGATTACTGGTTGGAAACGAATGTTGAAATAGCGTCATATGGTTCCGTCGGGCCCGCCCGGCTGGCTGGTAATGCCCCACTCCGCCAGGGTGCCAAGAAGGGCGTCGTGCCGGCGAAAGTCGTACGGCACCGCCCGGAAACCGACGCCTTGGGCGGCGGCGACATTGGCGGGGAGGTCGTCGATGAACACGGTCCGCTCCGGAATGACGCCAAACTGTTGTGCGGCCACCGTGTAGATCGCCGGGTCGGGCTTGGAACAGCAGACGCGGTAGGAATAGACCGCGTCGGTAAAGCGGCCAAAAAACGGGTACTGCGCGAGGATGTAATCGACGTGGATGTCGCTGATATTGGAAAGGAGATAGAGGGGATAGCGCCCATGCAGCGCCTCGACCAGTTCCACCATCGGCTCGTTGACCTCGAAAATCTCCTCCCACGCGGAGACAAACCCCGCCTCATCCCCCCGGTAGCCAAGCAGGCGGAACGCCTCTTTCAGGAAATCGGCGCGGGTACGACGGCCCGATTCGTACTCGTTTTTCACCGCCTCCAGCGGCGCGAGAAAGCGCCCGTTGCTCTTCAGGTCGCAGAGCGGTTCGAGCCGGGCGACCGCCTTGCCGAAATCAAAACGGAGGAGGACATTGCCAATATCAAAAACAAACGCGTCGATCATACGATGCCCGCTACCTTCGGGAGGATCGCCGCTGAAAGCAAGTCATGATGGAGGGGAGCAAGTCGGCGAATACCGGGAATTTGTCAAGATTTGTTGGCTGACCCCCTGAGTCGTTACGGTTCCGCCGCCTCGACCGGTTCCCCGATCGGGGTGAGGGGCGAGGTCGCGGGGCCGTTGAGCACTTCGCCCGTGGTGCTGAAGCGCGAGCCGTGGCATGGGCAGTCCCACGTTTTTTCCATGGAATTCCAGTGAACCACGCACTTGAGGTGCGGGCAGACGGCCGAGTAGCTGTGGCAGATCCCCGCTTCGTCGCGGTAAACGGCGACTTTTTTCAGCCCGTGGCGCAGCACCGCGCCGCAACCCGGCTCCAGTTCCTTTTCGCTGGAGAGGTCGCCCGGCGAGAGGTAGTCGGCGTATTGCGCGGCGACGTTGAGATTTTCGCTGGCGAACCGGGCGAGGGCCGAAACCCGGCGGCGGGCGGGATCGTAAAGGGCCGCCCATGGGTTGTGGTCGCCGAGGATGCGGTCGCAAAGGATCATCCCGGCGATGGTGCCGTGGGTCATTCCCATGCCGCAGTCGCCGGTGGCGATGCTGACATTGTGCGCGTCGAGCGGGTTGTGGCCGATGAAGGCGATGCCGTCGACGGTTTCGATCACCTGTCCCGACCATTGATAGCGGATGCCGCGCATTTGCGGGAAATGGCGGCGCGCCCAGAGTTCCAGCCGTTCGAAGCGTTTTTCAGCGTCGTCGGCCTGCCCGGTTTTGTGGTCCTCGCCGCCGATGATCAGGAGATCGTCCTTCTCGCCGCGTTCGATCCGGACGTAGTGGTACGGGTCGAACGTGTCCCAGAAAAGCGCCGCCGGGACGGAACCGGAGGGAATCTCCGCGCCGATGGCGTAGGTCCGGTAGGCGGCCTGTTTGGTATGGATTTCCACGCGGTCATTGAACGGGGTGTTGGTGGTGACGGCGAGGTGATTGGCATCGATCCTCCAGCCGTCCGCCGTTGTGAGGTGCGCCTGATCGCCTCCCTTGACTTCGACCACCTGGGTCTCTCCAAAGATGACGCCGCCCCGCTGGAGGAAGACATCGCGTAATCCCTCCAGGTATTTGAGCGGGTGAAACTGCGCCTGCCGGGGGAACAGGAGCGCCGGGCCGGTTTCGAACCCGGGGATCGGCGCGCGCCCGACCTTGCGCACTTCGAAGAGCCCCGCCTTTTGCGCGGCCTCCTCTTCGCGGTCGAGTTCCTCTCCGTCGTCGCCCGGCGATGTGAAAAGGTAGCCGTCGACCCGCTCGAAGTCGCAGTCGATCCCTTCTTCGCGGACGATCTGCTCGATCCGGGCGATCGCCGCCGTGTGGCTTTCGGCGATCTTGTGGGCGTTTTCCGCTCCATGGATGCGGATCATCTCGTGGTAGCGGGCGTCGATGGCATTGGAAAGGTGGGCGGTGGTGTGCCGCGTTTCGCCGCCGCCGATCGGCCCGGCATCGACGATCCCGACCCGCTTGCCGTGCAGGGTCAGAAGGTAGCCGAGCGTCATTCCGGCGATTCCCGCACCGATGATGCAGCAGTCAAGCCAGAGATCCTCCCTTAAAGGGGGAAATTGCAGTTTGGCGAGTCGATGTTCCCAGGGCGATGGATGAAGGGACGGTTTCATGGATTCCAAAGAAGCGTTCCAGATAGCATCGACACGCCGCCCGGTTTTGGCGGTCCGGGGTTGTTTTTTTATAGAACCGCGAAGGTAAAACGAAACGAACCCTATCGTGGAGGGCACCGTATGGCTAAGGAGTTTCAGATTGCGCAGAGAAGATACCGGATCACGTGGAAAACCGTGGTCTCCGTCGCTGCCGGGGCGTTCCTGATCGTGACCGGCATCGTGGTCATTCCGACCATGGTGATGGCCGGGATCGGCCTGGGATTGATCGTCATCGGGCTCATTCTGGCCGTCAGCGCGGTGATCGGCTCGACGACCAGCGTTCCCGACGACCAGCCGCCGGAAGACCGGGATGAGGATCAGGTTTGAAGTGGGGGGCGTACTGCCGATAGAGTTACGTTACGGCTGTACGATCTCAAAGGTATCGATGCCGGAAGGTCTTGCCTCGAGCAACTCATAGGGATCCTCGGATGGTTTCGCATCCCGATTCTGGACAAGAACGAAGATTTTGGAGTTTTTTTCCAGTACAGCGATCGGCTTTAATCTTGAATTGAACCTTTGAACCTCGTGCCTCAGGGAAGCGACGGATTCAAGCAGGGTTCCTCTGATCACCGCATCTCCACCGGGTTCGTTAACGCGAATCGTCGGCAAGGGCTCAATCTGGTTCCAGGAGCAGCCGGGGATAAATAATGCCAGTAAAACGAAAAAGAAGCGCGACATGTTGATGATCCTCAAGGCTCCCGGGAGCGGGGTCAATCTTTCCCCGGACGCAGTCGGCCCCTGATTGGGGTTTCAGCGTGGTTTGATGTAGTACCCGGAAGCGCGCCATTCGCCGTCGGGTTCGCGGTCGAAGGTGACGGTTTCCAGCGCGTATTTAAGATTGGCGAACGAAGTTTCGAATTGGACGGTGACTTGCGAGCCGTCTTCCTTGAGCGATACGGCGGAGACGGCGGTGCGCTTCTGGAGCGAACCGAGGGGCTGGCGTACCCCGCGGACGGCCGCCATCCATTGGGCTTTTGTGACGTTTTTGCGGAAAAATGCGGAGCTTTCCTTCCAGCTTTGTTCGTATTGACCGCGGTCGCTGAGTCCGAGCCACTTTTTCATGGCGGCGATGGTGTCGCCATACTTTGAGAGATCGGCGGGTGGGCTTGCTTCGCCCGTTTCTGCGGCCGCCTGCGGCTCCTGGGCGTGGCTGAAGTCGAGGTGAATCCCGGCGATGAGCAGCACGGTGACGAGAAGGCCGACGACGGGGCGGGAGGAACGGCGGGCGGAGTGTTGGAGGATCATGGTCATGCGGTGTTTAAGGGTTGAAACATTCTCTCCAAGCGCCAGCACGCCGCCGGGGAGCGGCAGGGGGCGGTGGGCGTGGCGAAGGGCGGAGAGCAGCGCTTCACCGTAAAGTTCGCCCGGCTCGGAATGGCGGGGCCGCAGCCATTCGATCGCGTCGCCGTCGGCCACTTCCTCGCGAAAGCGGTTCCAGGCGCGGAGGGTCAGGTGGGCAAAGGGGTTGAACCAGTGGATGGCCCGCACCAGGGTGAAGAGCCAGCCGATCAGGAGATCGCCCGCGCGCAGGTGGGCCAGTTCGTGGAGGAAGATCGCTTCGAGTGTCTGCGGCGGCATCGTTTCGGCGTACGAACGCGGCAGCAACAGGCGGGGGCGCAGCCAGCCGAGCAGGGCGGGGGAGGTGACGGCGTTGCTGACGATCAGCGCGACGGGAGTGGAGATCCCGGCGTTCGCCTTGGCGTTTTCAAGCAGTTCCAGCAGGCGGGAATCGGTTGAAAGCCGTTCTTTTCGCCAGCGGGTGGCGGTACGGAGGGTGGCGACGACGGCGGAAAGAAGAAAAAAAGCTGCGCCGAGCGCCCAGAGGGTCATGCCGATGGGACGCCATGGCACGGCGGAGGGAGAGGGGAGTTCCGGCGCTGCTTCGGCGAACGGTTCGGGCTGGCCGCCAACGGGTGCGGTGGCGGCCGGGTCCGGCTCCAGGCGGTGGTGACCCGCCGGGGCGAGCCATTGGCGCAGGGATGGCGTCTTGACGGTGATCATCCCGGGGATAAGAAAACCCCAGGCAACCAGCACCCACCAGACACGCCGCCACCGGCCCGACATCCCGGAGGCGAGACGGCGATCCAGCGGCCAGACCAGAAGGAAGAGGACCGACCCGCAGAGCGTCAGGGAGAGGAGGAGGTTCATGGTCTGGGCTTCCGTTTGGCCTTCTTTTCCTCCAGCAGCGCCTCGATCTCGCCGATTTCCTCTTCGCTCAAACGGTGGGTTTCGAGGAAATGGGCGATCATCGGCGTCAGCGATCCGTCAAAGATCCGCTGGAGGAACCCGCGCGAAGCGACCTTCCGGTGCGCCTCCTCGGGAAAAGCCGCCGTGTAGAGGTAGGCGCGCCCCTCCTTTTCAAACCGCAGCGCCCCTTTGCGGACGAGCCGGTTGAGCATCGTCTTGATGGTCGCCGGGCTCCACGCGGTCGCCCCGGCGAGGTCGTCAACGATCTCCTGCGCCGTGGAAGGAGGCGTGCGGCTCCAGATGGCCCGCATCACCTGCCACTCGGCTTCGGAAAGGTGGGGCGGTGTTTGCATTTACGAATGTAATCATAGACCGATTACGGTTGTAAACAATAAAGTTTCACTGCGTTCGCTCAATGGCAAGTTCAAGATGTGATTTCATGAGTTCTGAGACGCCTGCTTTTTTTCTTCAGCCTGCTCAAGCGCGTCCAGAGCGATGGTAGCAAGGCAAAAGAAAGGTCGATCGGCCTTTGGGTGAAAACGTTTTCGGCGGTACTTCTTTATGCGAAAGATTTTTCGCTGGCGGGCCAGGACCAAGGGGCCCAAATATTCCCCCTGGCGGCCTAAACTTGCCGAATTCAAGTGCAGGCTGAAACAGGCTGACGCGCAAGCCGGGAAAAACGGGCTGACGGGCAACGCACGCTATGCCTTTATTTGCGCCAGAACCGGTTATCGGGATTCCGGCGACTTTCGGCGGTTGCGGCAGCTTTTGGAAGACCCATCGAGGAAACAACAAAAGGACAAAGACCAATCATGAACCTAGAAAATACTGAAACGACACCCGGGCTCGAAGAGAACTCGCAGAGGAGTTATTACCTGATCAGGTCCTGCAAAAAAATCCCTTTTGAAAATGAAGTGGTCGGAATCGGCTATGGCGAAATGGAGTTTCACCGGTATCAAGACGGCGACGCCATCATCAAGGAGGCCCCGAACAAGATCACCTGGTCTCTGGGCCGGCGGGCCAACCAGATCCGGCGTTTCAAGGCCATTCGGAAGGGAGATGTCATTGTTTTTCCTTTTAATGACACCATGGTAATCGGAATTGCGAAAGGCGAGGAATGCTATGATCCGACCTATAGCCGGGACAATGGAAGCAATCAGCATCGTGTGGCGTTTCTGCGGAATTCAGGAGGAAAGGTCCTTCAAATTCCGAGGGTTAACCTTTCTGAAGCATTACAGAGAAGGTTCAAAATTCGGATTGCCGTCGCCAATCTCGATGAATTTCGAAACGAACTGGATGCAGTGATAGCCGATCACAAAGCGGGAAGGAGTTACTCCTGGATGGCTGCGCGGAAAGATAAGGATGCAGAGCTTGAGGAAAGTACAAAGGCCTATCTCTTAAATCAGATCCGCTGGGGCGGAACGGGAATCGCAACAGGTGGAATCGGGTTGGAGCATCTTGTCAAAGAACTGCTTGAAATCAGCGGTTTCGAGGCGAAAATTCTTGGAACCCGCTCCTTTTCAGGCTTGGCGGACGCAGATATTAAGGCGTCCCGAAATGATATCTTTCATCCCGAAGGAAAAGAAGAGTTTTTGATTCAAGTCAAACACCACGATGGAAAAACGGGACTATGGGGACAGCAGCAGCTCGCTGAAATCAAGAAAGATCAACCTGAAAAGTTCGCTGGTATCAGATTAGTGCTCATAACCAGTGGAAAGGTTGATGAAACGGATGACCGTTTTTTTGACTTCGCCGAGGAAAATAGTATTACGGTTCTGAGTGGAGAGAAGCTGGTGGACTGGATCTTTGATTCTGTTGACAGGTTGCGGCCGGAAACGAGGTTGCGATTGGGCATTTCCAAAGTCCCACAGATGATCCGGTGTGGTTCCTGAGTTGCCGCCGGCAGGGGAACAGAACCGGCGATGCCAGCCATTTGGCGCTCAATGACGAGTTGAGTCAACAGGGACGGGAGCGCCCGTCGCTCTGACTCAAGGTTTCTGATTCTATGCGGTCATACCCACAGCGGCGGAGTCTTTCAGAGCGGGAAAATCACCTGCCATACCGGGGCGTGCGTCTATGGAGAGATCCACCGGAATGGTCGGCTCATGGTCCAAAATGGAAGTGTCAGCCTCGACCGCCTGGATGGTGTGCTTCAGGATGATGAGGCTCTATTATTATAAAGGATTTCTATGATAGGATCATTGTTTTCCATATGAATTCATCTCTACAGCGGCGGGTTCCAACGATTGCAAAAATCCAAGAAGATCCGCAAGAGCCATCTGCTGCGACTGGCGAGTCAGAGCGTAGAAGAACCCGTGCTCTGCATTCGGGTAGACCCGATGTTCCGCCTGCACTCCGGCGGCCCGAAGTTCCCGCGCCCATTCAATGGTCTTGGCGTTCGGGAACATGTGCTCGGAGTCAGCCAGGAGGAAAAAAAGCGGCGGGGCCTCCGGGCTCCCATAAGTAAGCGGTGAAAAGCGGCGGTAACGTTCCGGCTCCTGATCATACGGCGCACCGACAAAATCGCAGATCGAATCCCAGCTTCCAGGAAAAATTTCGTCCCACGGCTCAAGGGTAATCGGCGCACAACTCGCCACGATTCCCGCCACTTCAGGCATCACTCCCGTAAAGTCATCGCCGCAAGCGCCTGGGGCTGCCAGCCCTGCAAGCAGAGCGAGATGCCCTCCCGCCGATGAGCCGAAGAGCACCAACGGCTGCGCGAAGCCCCTTTCTCTCAGAAGATCGTTCACCAGCGCCATCCCTTCGCGGAGGTCGCTTACCTGAACCGCCGGATCGACCTTTTTCAACCGGTAATCGAGCGAAACACATGCATACCCCTGCCGGAAGAACGGCATCATGATCTCGTGCATCTGATCACGCCTCCCTTGCCGCCATCCTCCGCCGTGCACGAAGCAGAGCGTCAGCGGCTTGATATTCGAAATCGGCGGCAGCCAGAAATCAAGGGCTCGCCCATCCTGCGGCGGTTGATCGTAGTAGAAGGAGGTATAGGCAAAAGGGCGGTTCATGGCTTACTCTGAACGCTCGCGGAAGGGCGCAAGAACGCCTGTGGCAAAGAGGGTGCCCTCTTTTGCCTTTACCGGACGGGCTGGGGCAATGGCCACTTTCCCGTCCACCGGAACCGGGATGGAGGAAATGTTCTCCAGCACGATGAGCTCTGGCGCTTCTTCCAGATTGATCATGCCGTGTCGGGTAAGCCCATTATGAAAGCGTGTGCTGCCGCCGCCCATATAAAGGGTGCCGCTCGCAGAGTAATTGACGACGTTGGCCATGCCGCCCGATTCGCCTCCAAAACGGTTGTTGGCTAAATAGAGGCTGCCGTGGTTATCAATCCAGCGTACGTCGCGACTGTGTTTCCATTGCGTGATCGATACGGGACGCTTGTGCCGTTTGCCATCCCAGAGGGTTGGGTTTGCCAGGTTCCCCTCCAGGCGCATGGTCCCGCCATGGTTTTCAATAAATGCTTGATCGCTCAGGCGTGGGTCATTGATTAGCCACGATTCCTTGATCTGCGCCCGAGAAGCATTCGTTATCAATGCCTGGTGGGTTGCAAACACACCGCCCCGGACGGAAATTTGCCCGAGGTTCCCCGCGTTCTTCTTGCCGCTGAAATAGCGGATCGCGGTACTTGTCTGGTCGGCAAAGGAGCAATCTTCAAATCCCACTCGAGCTACGATTGTCGGCGCGCTTGAGAGGTTGATCGCTTCTTTTCCACCCAGGAATACACATCCCTCGAATACGACTTGCTCCACTTCCTTTCCTTGAAACAAGGTCATGTCTGGCTCGCTGGCTGTAAAGATGGCGCACCCCTGCGCTTTGACTATCACCCGCGGCGGCAAGGCAACCGTTTTGGAAAGACGGTAGAGCCCGGCGGGAAGAAGCACGACGCTGTCACCCGCCTTTGCCGCTTCCTGAAAGACCCTGGCGATCACTTCATCGGTCTCCTGATCCGTTGTCGCGTTGAGTCCAAAATTGACAGCGTTTATCACAGGTCGATCGCCTTTCTGTGATATCGTCCGGGCGCTCCATTCCAGTTCAGGCAGGAAGCTGCGTTTCAGAGCATCCGCCGGGACTGGCTCTTCCAACAACGTGGCGACCAACTCCGGCAGCTCAGCGGAGATGTTCGCGCTATTTCCGGAAAGGCATACGCGAAACCAGGTGGGCAGTGCCGGCGGGTTGTTCGGCGGAAGCAGCGCATGGAGCGCCTCTTCACCGGGCGGTGCTTCCCATCGGATGGCCTGCATTGGACGCCCTGTTGTTTCAGTGATATTGACCAGTGATAACAGATTAGGCTGATTGCCTTTGGAAAGCCAGCAGAGGGCATTACTCTTCCCTCCCGCTGCTTTCACCCTGCTGTTCCTGATATTGATGCAGAAACCGCCAATACTAAGCGATACCGGTGAGGAAAGGTGCGAGACGCGAATGAAATCAACCCCTCGCTCACCTTCGTTGTCGAGATCGAGATTGTCGCCAAAGAGAATACCGCCCCCTTCGATCCAGTAGGGCCCATCTTCGTCGGTGGAGGCAAGGCTCCCCTTGAGGTTTCTGATGCTGGTCATGCCTCCGGGGAGATTAAGCAGAGGCTGTCCGGGGCGTCCGCCGCCGCTGATGCGGCAATCCCGAAGAACGATATCGTCGCACTGAAGATTGACAGCCCCCGCGCAGTCAATGAATCTGGAGTCCGCAAGAACAAGAAGCGTGGAATTGAACCATTCACTCAGCTTGCCGGATGTATTGGGAGTAAGCTTGGGGCGTGTACCCTCCCATTCGACCAGATAGGGGGCCCATGGTCTGGTATGATTGAGTTCATGCGCCGTCCCGGAAAAGAGGGTTTCCGTGTAGGATTGACACTCCACCGCATAGTCGAGGGAACGGGTAAAGGTGCAGTTCAGGACGCTGATTTCAGCCGGTCCAAGATTGTTCGTCCAGAACTTAAGCTGAACTTTTCCCCCTACGAATGAAAGTCCCTTGACGGAGTGGTGCGTATTTCCGTGAAAATAGAAAATATCGCTGGAGGAATCGTCTTGCTCAATTACGGTCTTTCCGATTCCCCTGAGATAGAGGGGCGCGGTCACCACAATGGGCCGCGTCGTCCGATAATGCCCCTCCGGAAACGTGACCTCGGCAATCGCCCGGATATTGAAACCGCTCCTCAGATTTCCCCAGTGGCCGCCTCTGGCATTAAGCGGCTGCGTGTGTTTTAAAGCTGCCTGAATCGCGCGCTGGATTGCGGCGGTGTCGTCGGTTATGCCGTCCCCTTTGGCTCCATACGCCGTCACATCGAAGGAAGTAAAAGCGTGGCCCCTTTGTTGCCGGTTGTCCTCCCGGGCATGAACTGATGCAATGATGGATAAGAGCGACAGGAAAGAACAAAAAAGGAGGTGCAACATAAAGTTCAACAAAGGTTACTCGGGAAAAAACTCGATGGGATCAATTTCCCTACGGCTTTCAACATGCCCATCCACATAAAGGGCGTTAAACCGTTGGGTGTGGCACTTCCCAATGCGCTCAGGCGTAGCGTTGGAGAAGCCGGATGCCGCGGGAGAGACTCTTGCATCGACGATCATCAAAAAGTGAGCGGGCCGCTGAATCAGGACGCGATTTCCTCGAAACCGACTCGCTCCAACGGCATTCACGTGCCCCAGGTGAAAACTATAGGCATAACTCGCATAGCGGTCAGTGTGTTGGAGGCAACCGTTGACTTCTTCCCCACGATTCCAGCGGCTGATAGTGCCGGGGTCCATGTTATCATTGAGAAAATACTTCTGCACCAGCGGACTGCTGAAGTGATACCATGCCTTCCCATCGTCAAATGGATGAGAAAGAGGGAATCTTCCCTGATGATCGTCGGCATACCGATGAATCGCCACCGCCCATTGTTTGAGATTGGAAAGGCACCGCGTTTGTCTTGAGGTATCGGTTATCGTCTTTGTTACTCCTAGAGTGATCCCTGCAAGGACCAGCAATACGCTGATACTTACTACCAGTTCCAAAAGGCTAAATCCCTTTTGAAACCTTGTAAAAGTGGGGGAATGCATCAAACCAATGGGGTGTTACGGTTTTTCGTCAGGAAACGTTTCCGAAGGAGAATGCCAGCTCCAAGGATCGGAACGATTAATCCCAGGGTTGATGTTTCGGGTACTACGGCGGCCCCTTCAACATAGATCGTAAGCCCGCGATTGGTATAGCGGGCATAGGTCCCCCCGGAAGCGGTGTTGTGCCAGGTGTAGGAATGCGCAGCTTGGGGATCTGTATTGGCGATGGTGAAGTTCACCGAAGTGCCCGTTTCATTCGAACGAAGCATCACGATGTAGTATTTGTCGGGCTGAAGGTCAACCGGTGAAGCGAGCTCAAATCGTAGGAAGGTATTCGCGGATAAGGATGTGGGCAGATAACCCGTATCACTTGCAATGGAGAGGGCCGTACCGGGGGATTCCGTGTCAGAGCCCGCTTCGTAAATAGTCAGTGTAAATTCCTTGTTCAAGGCGCCCGGCTGAAAGGTCGTGAAGGGGAGTGTAATGGCAGAGATGGAAATATTTTGTTTAACGTAAAATGATTGACCGATTTCGTACTGATTGGTCCAGGAAAAGGCGATGGATCCTGTCTCGGGAGCGCTGGGAATATGTTGAAGGATCACGTCGGTTGCGGGAGGAGCGGTGATGTTGGTCACGATCACGCTCGCTTTGGCAGGCACGGTGCTTGTCATGATGAGAACGACAGAAGTCAATGCCGACAGGAGGCAGGTAGGGTTCATAAGAGATGGGGGGGTGAGGAGGGTTTTAACTCAAATACGTTTATTCAGTACCACATGATACCGTAGTTGTTTTTTTCGTCAATTCATTATCGGCGGATTTCTTGTCTGCTTCCATGGCCTGGATGGCTCGTTTTTTTGTTGATGGAGGCTGTTTCCCTGGAGTGAGGCTTCACCAGTTCCGGGGAGATCAGTGCGCCGTGGGCCCTAAGTTGTTGCTGAAGGCGGGAAATGGGAAGACGTTTAGGATCACAGAGCCTGTCTTTGACGATGAGGGCTGCGGCGGTACCGGCGGCTTCTCCGGTAACGGCGCAGGTGCCGATCGCCCGGGTGACATCAATGACGGTGTGATCCGAAGACATGCATCGACCGATGACGAAGAGGTTCGGGCAGGCATCAGCGTGAATGCTTCTCAACGGGATCGGATAAATGGGACCTTTTCGCCGCCAGTCTCCTGTAACGCCGATGGTATCGTCAAACCATTGGTGTCGATCGGTTTCACGCAGGGAAAAGCGATTGACGAGACGACGGGTGATCCGAAGGTCCGGCAGAGAAGGAAGCGCAAAGGGATGGATAGTGATTTTAGGGTTTTTTACCTGCTTTTCGGCCAGTTTTTTGCGAAGCAATCGCCGGGAGTCGATGACGTGACGCGATACATCGCGATATTCCGTTCCAGAATAGAACGGCCCCACTGCGGGAGAACCGCCCCGGTGTTCGAGATCGGAGAGGTTGGAAAAGGTAACCAGGCAGAGTTTTTCGTTTTTTAGTTCGTAGTACCAGCTCGCGAGGACGTTGTATGGGTATTCTTCGGTTCTGCACCCGGCGAGAAACGCGAGGTCGGCATCGCCGGTGGCGTCGATAAAAACACTCGCTTTGGCTGCCATGCGGCCGCTTTTGTTCTCCACAATGAGGTGAGAAAGTTTTTCTCCACGTTTCTGTACCTGACAGACGCGCGTATCATAAAGGATCTCGACTCCGGCCCTTTCCAGCAGATGCTCCATTTCCATCTGAAAAGCGTAAGGGTTGAAGCTGGAGTGAAGGCGTTTTCGTTCACGCTTGTCGGGATCGCCGCCCTGTTTCCAACATTCGGGGATCGGGATAAATCCAGCGGGGGGATACGGGGCTTTTAGTTCGATGACGGAGTGGCGGAGGAGTTCTTCGGCGAGGCCGCCCATGACCTGCTTTCCATAGCCGTCGCAGAGAGGCAGGTACTTGACGACATGCCCGAGGGTGGCCAGCCCTCCCAGCCCGAAGGCGCGTTCAAGCAAAACGACCCGCACGCCGTGACGGCCAGCGGCGAGGGCGGCGGCGACTCCCGCGATCCCTCCCCCGGCGACGACGACATCTGCAGTGATCGCAATGGGAAGGTTTCGGGAGGGCTCGGGGAGGTATCGTGTCCCGGGCGGCTGAGGGATGGAGCGCAGTTCAGACATAGACAACGACGAAGTTCTCTTCGATCTCTACAGAATAGGACTCGACTTTTTCTTCACACTGCGACTGCGATTCTATAGCGACCTCGTAGGACTTGGTGCGCACTTTGTGGGGGTTAAAGACGCTTTGCCCGGTTTTGAGATCAAATTCCCAACCATGCCAGGGGCAGCGGATGATTTCTCCATCCCGTTTCCAAGGGAACTCGTGCGCCTGAGAGGGCGGCGCATACCCGGTCACTTTTCCGAGGCAGAGGGGGGCAAACTGGTGCGGGCAACGGTTCCGGAGGGCGTAGTAATTGCCTTTAACGTTGAAGACGCCAATGGACTTTCCATCGGCTTCGATGAGCTTGCGCTCTCCTTCGCGAAGCTCCGATGTTCTACAGACTATGTGCCGTTTCATTGGATGGAGGAGGATTCAGGGAAAAGGTAGGTTTCCAAAGCGTTGAGGGACATGATGCGTTTCTTCATGTTTTCAGGCAGTCTTGCGGGGAGGGCGTGGCGGGGGGAGTCATTGTCCCAATGTGGGTAGTCGGAGGCGAAAAGAACGGTTTTCTCAGCCTGAATGATGTCAAACAAGGCAAGCAGATGCTCAACATTGGCGGGTTCTTCGATGGGCTGGGAGGTGAAGCGGACGTGTTCGATCAGATATTCACTAGGTAGTTTTTTGACCCACGGGACGCTGGAACGCAGTGCTTTCCAGTTCTTGTCCAACCGCCAGAGAACTCCGGGAATCCATGCCAGACCTCCCTCTTTTGCCACAAATTTGAGACGGGGGAACTTCTCGAAAACTCCTTCGCAGATCAAGCTGACGACGTGGCCCATGTAGCCTTGGTTCAGGTTTGTATGCCATTCGATATAGGTACTGGCGGGTCCGGCGACGAAGCCGTTGGAGACGCCTCGCGTTTCAGCTCCGGGATGGCATGCTACCGGCAGCCCCATTTCCTGCGCGGCTTCGTAGATGGGCCAATAAAAGGCGTTCCCAAAGGGAAGCCTGCTTGCGCTGCACATAAGGACTTCAACGATACGGGGATGCCCACCGAGTCGCCGGATCTCTTCGGCTGCCGTCTGCGGGTTTTGAGGTGCGATGATGAGAGAGGCGTAGAGGCGGGGGTCGCAGGGCAGCCAGAGATCAAGCACTGCGTCGTTGTACGCCCGGGCGAGATGCCGGGCGTATTCGGCATGGGGGTGAACCCCGAGGGAAAGGGTGTCGCCCCCGGTGAGGAGTGCTTTGCTGATGCCGAAAGCGTCAAGGTGTTGTTCTTTGAGCTTTTGGTAGGAGCTTCCGGCGCTTTCCCCGTGGTCCCCCCGAGCGTCAAAGCGGGAAACGCCCACAGGGCTGGAGTACATACCCCCAGGAAGAGCATAATCCATTTCACGGAAATGCGCGGGAAGTCGGCGGGTCAATTCGAGGGGGTCCTCCCAACTCTGGTGAATGTCGACGTCGATGATGGTCATGGTGCGGGGCGGGCGATGGGGCGGAAATCGGTTTCGGTTCTTTGTTCAGTACCGCATAGTACCAGGCTTTAAAGTATCGTCAACTTTAATTCTTGGTTGTGACCCGGATTTCCAAAGGGTACTATGTGGTTCCGTCCTGATTTTTGATTTTTTCATGCCCAAACCACCCGCTCCGAGCCCGCAGAGTGAACCCCCGGTATCTTCATTGGATCACACGGCGAGCCCGGTGGAAGATCAGGTTGAGCTCTACTACACGCATGAAATTCTTTCCGGGAAACTGTCGCCGGGGTCGCGTTTACCTTCCAATCAGAACCTTGCGCGGCAGTGGTCTACGAGTTGCCGGACGATTCAGCGGGCCATGGCCAGCCTGACGGCTTTGGGATTGATCGAGAGGGCCGCCAGCCGGGGTACTTTTGTTCGCAGCCGCGAGCAGCAGGCGATGGTCGGTGTGCTAATGGGGGCGAGCATGGTGGACGATGCGTCGGGTTATTACCGGATGATCTGGTCGGCCCTACAAACGGAGTTACGCTCAGACTATCGCTCGGTTTGCGTTTACGATAGTCTTGCCAATCGGTACGACTCGCCTCATCGGGATACTCAGATCAGCTATCTGCAGAATGATTTGAAGTACCGCACGTTTGTTGGCTTTATCGAAATTGCTACACTGGGGGTGCCGCCGGAGATTCGCCCCTCGGGGTATCCGGTAGCGGTTTATGAGCCGAAGGGGGACGACAACGATCTGCTTTATGATTTCGACGATATCGGGCGACAGATCGGGAAAAATTTTCATGCTCAAGGCGTACGGCGCATCTGGATTTTCCGTTCCAGTCCTGATCCATCTTCACGGGATCGGGAAGTGCAGGGTATCATCGCGATGGCGAAAAAGTTGAAAATGCCTCCTCCGAAGGTGTTTGATATTCCGGCGGAACATGAAAGCTATCAGATCGAAAAAGCGACTCACGACTGCCTGCTGCGCGAACTTTCCCACAGGCATTCCGATGACTGGCCCGAAGGGCTGATCCTTACCACAGATGTAGCGGCCAGAGGCGCGATTCTTGCGCTGCTCAAACAGGGGGTGGATATCCCGCAGCGCATGAAACTTGCCGTTATCATGGCAGAAAACTCGCAGGTCTACTACTCCGTGCCAGTGCAGGAATACTGTTTACCGATTCAAAAGCTGGCTTCGACGCTGGCGGAGATTCTCAATCATCGCATTGCCGGGAAGCCCCCGATGAAGACGCCCGTGGTTCTCAAGGGTTGGTTGAAATAAAAAGCTCCGGTATGAGGCAGCAAAGCCCCGCGATTGCGGAAATTAGCGGGGATATCACAGCCTCTTGGCCAAGGATCATCTGCCACGACCCCGCTAGGTCGATGGTGAGGGAATAGGTCAACCGAGGGGCACGGCTTTGCCTGGACCTCCGGCTATTCCGCTGAGATGCCTCTCGGCATCCTTCCCTCAATACGATTTCGCCCAGACCACGCGGCGTCGGCTCGGGGCGGCGCAGACGATGCATTCGCCTGCTTCCTCGCCGATTTCGCGGGGGATGCAGCGGATGGTGACTTTCAGGTCGCGTTTGATCTCCTCTTCGCATTCCGGGGAGGTGCACCAGTGGGAGAGGGCGAAGCCGCCGTGGATTTCCGGTTTTTCGCGGTTTTTCGGGGTGAAAAAGGCGTAGAAGTCGTCCTTGGTGTCGATCCGGCGGGTATGTTCTTCGCGGTGGGTCAGGGCGCGCTGATAGAGGGCGTCCTGGATCGCCTGAAGCAGGCCGGGAAGCTGGTGGGGGAGGTCTGCCGTCGGGAGAAACTCCTTCTCCTTGGGCGTGCGGTCGCGGCGGGCGACGGCGGCGGTCCCCTGCGCCAGATCGCGCGGGCCGATTTCAATCCGCACCGGCACCCCTTTCTTGATCCACTCCCAGTTCTTGACGCCGCCGCCGAGATCGCGCCGGTCGACTTCCACGACGATCGGTTCGCCATGGAAAGGTTGCTTGCGCAGTTCCGTCGCGAGCGCTTCGGCGGCTTCGAGCACGGCGTCGCGCGTGTCGGGCTTCGGCGTGACCGGCAGGATGACGACATGGGTCAGCGCGACGCGGGGCGGGAGGATCATCCCGTCGTCGTCGGCATGCGCCATGATGAGCGTGCCGATCAAACGGGTGCTCACCCCCCAACTGGTGGTCCAGGCGGTCTCCTGCTGCCCTTCGCGCGACTGGAAGCGGATGCCGCTCGCTTCCGCGAAGTTCTGCCCGAGGAAATGGGAGGTGCCGGCCTGGATCGCCTTGCGGTCCTGCACCATCGCTTCAATGCAGAGGGTGGTCACCGCGCCGGGGAAACGTTCGCTTTCGCTCTTTTCGCCGGTGAAGACGGGAATGGCGAGGTGTTCCCGCGCAAAGGTTTCATAAACGCCGAGCATCGTCTCGGTTTCGGCGATCGCTTCCTCGCTTGTTTCGTGCGCGGTATGGCCTTCCTGCCAGAGAAACTCCGCCGTGCGCAGGAAAAGCCGGGGGCGCATCTCCCACCGGACGACGTTGGCCCATTGGTTGATCAAAATCGGCAGGTCGCGGTACGACTGGACCCATTTGGCGTAGGTCGCTCCGATGATCGTCTCCGAAGTCGGCCGGACCACCAGCGGTTCAGTCAGTTCCGCCGAGGGGGCGGGGCGCATTTTCCCGTCCGCGCCGACTTCCAGCCGGTGGTGGGTGACGACGGCGCACTCCTTGGCGAACCCTTCCACGTGGGTTGCTTCCTTTTCCAGATAACTAAGCGGGATGAAGAGGGGGAAATAGGCGTTTTTATGGCCGGTCGCCTTGAATTTGGCGTCGAGCTGCCGCTGGATCGCTTCCCAGAGCCCGTAACCCCACGGCTTGATGACCATGCAGCCACGGACGTCGGAGTTTTCCGCCATGTCGGCGGCACGGATCACTTGCTGGTACCACTCGGGAAAGTCGTCTTCCCGGCGTGGGGTGATGGCGGTTTTGCTGGCACTCATGAGGTCGTCAACTCTTCCAGAAAGCGGAGGTAGAAAGCAACCCCTTCGTGGAGATCGTCGAGCGAAAGAAACTCGTCCTTCGTATGCGCCTGCGCGATGGAGCCGGGGCCTGCTGCGACGGCGGGGATGCCCGCTTTGGCGAAGAGGGCGGCATCGCAGAACCATGGCGCGCCGCCCGGGCGCATCCCGGCCCGTTCGAGCGCGGTGACGAAGGGATGGGCGGGATCGGTCCAGAGCGGCTCGGATTCGCTGAAGGCGACTTCGACCTCCGGCACCCGCTTGCGGAGCCGGGCGGCGATGGCGTCGCCCAGGGTGGCGGCTCCTTCGAGCGCGCTGCTCTGCGGGTCGTAAAGCTCGGGGATGGTCCGGATGTCGACGGTGATCTCGCACCGGTCGGGGACGATGTTGATCTTGCTCCCGCCCCGGATGGTGCCGACGCTCAAGGTCGGCGCGCCGAGCACGGCATTGGAAAAGCCGTGGAGCCACGGGGTGATCTCGCCGCGCACGGCGGCAATGACCTCCATCATGGCGTAAATGGCGTTGGAGCCGCGCGTGGGGTCGCTGCTGTGGACGGCGTGGCCATGGGTGGTGATCCGCAGGTGGCAGCTTCCCTTGTGGGCGTGGACGATGGTCCCCGCCGTCGGTTCGCCAACCAGCGCGAATGCCTCGGTTCCCTCGGGCCGGTAGTCGCGGGTGAACGCCTTGGAGCCGAGCTGGCCCGCCTCCTCGCCCATCAGGCCGACGAACCAGATTTCCACCGGCGCGGAGGCGATGCGGTCGCGGAAGGTTTTGAGCGCCCAGAGCATGGCGGCCATGCACCCCTTGGTGTCGGTCGCGCCGCGGCCCCAGAGTTTGCCGTCGCGGATCTCGCCCGAAAACGGGTCGATCGTCATGCCGACGACGCTCACGGTGTCGAGGTGGGGGGCGAAAAAGAGGCGCGGCTTGCCGGGGCGATCACTCGGGAAACGGCCGATAACGTTCGGGCGGCCTTCCGCGACGTACTGGTAGGAGACCTCCGCGCCGAGCGCCTCCAGAAACGCGCCGACCCGGCGGGCGCAGTTTTCCTCCCCGGTTTCGGCGACGCCGGGGTCGCCATCGGGATTGACGCTCGCCTCGCGGACAAGAGCGGAAAGCAACCCGTCGACACCATCGCAGGCGGGAGGGCGGGGGGAATTGGCAGGGGTCATTTTCGCTCCTGGTACCATTGGACGAACTTGGGAATCCCTTCGCTGATCGGTGTCGTCGGCTGGTAACCGAGCAGCTTGCGCGCCTTGGAGATGTCGGCGTAGGTGAGCGGCACGTCGCCCGGCTGTTCGGGAAGAAGCCGCTTGAGGGCGGTCCTGCCCGTGGCGCGTTCGATCTCGGCGATCAGTTCGCTCAGGGTGGTCGTTTCGCTTTCGCCGAGGTTGAAGGTATCGCAGAGCGGCCCTTCGTAGGTGAGGCAGGCGAGGACCCCCTGGAGGATGTCGTCGATGAAGGTGTAGTCGCGCCGGGTCGAGCCGTCGCCGTACTGGTCGATCGGCGTCCCTTCCAGGATGCAGCGGGTAAATTTATGAATGGCGAGGTCGGGGCGCTGGCGGGGGCCGTAGACGGTGAAGAACCGGAGATTGATGGTCCGCAGGCCGTAGAGGTGCGAGTAGTTCGAGCAGAGCTGCTCCCCGGCGAGCTTGGTGGCGGCGTACGGGCTGATCGTCTCGTTGAGGCAGAGCCCTTCGTGAAACGGGGCGCTCTTGAGAGTGCCGTAGACCGAGGAACTGGAGGCGTTGACAAAGCGGGGCACCCCGGCGAGGCGGGCGGCTTCCAGGAGGTTGAACGTCCCGGTGATGTTGGTGTCGATGTAGAGGCGCGGCTCGCGGATCGACGGGCGCACCCCGGCCCGGGCGGCCAGGTGGATGATCGTGTCGAACTTGCCCCCGCCGATGATCCGCTCCATCGCGGCGGCATCGCGGATGTCGTTTTCGCAGATTTCGATATGGGGCGACGCCGCGCGAAGGTTTTCCCGCTTGATGGCGGGGTCGTAAAAATCGTTGAATTCGTCGATGACCACGACTTCGTGACCGTCAACCAGGAGACGTTCCACCACGGCGGAACCGATGAATCCGGCACCGCCGGTGACCGCAACTTTCATTGCGGAAACCTAAAGAGACCCGAAAAGCGAGGCAAGCAAAAGTTCGATACGACCGGAGCGGGTTCCGGCGTCGTTTCACGACCGTAACACGCTCCCCGCGACGATCCGTTAAAAAAGATTCGCCACGCTCGTTTCCTCGTGTATTTTGTCTCACTTGGAGGGGCACCGGGATTGACACCCTGGCGCTCAGATGAGATAGAACTAGCACCCCTCACCCAAAACTTATGGCAGACGAGCATCCCCCGGCATCTCCCGATCCGAATCTTTCGAAGAAAGCGACGGTGCGTATCACCCTTCCGCCCAAGCCGACTGCGGCCGGTGAAGTGAAGAAGGAAACGATCCGCATCACGCTTCCCAAGCCTGGCGAAGGCTCAAAGAAAGAAACCGTTCGGATCAGCGAGGCCAAAAAGGAGACCATCCGAATCAACCTTCCCAAGCAGGCGAGCAAGCGCGATACCATCCGTATCGACAGCGTCGTCAAGCGTGAGGCCCCGCCGCAGGATGCGGAAGCTTCCCGCACGACCATGCGCATCAACCTGCCCGAAAGCGGGCAGTCGCGGACGACGATGAAGATCGACGTTCCCGAAGGTGCCGCGCCGACGCCGCCTGCACCGCCGACACCCAAGGCCCCGATGCCGCCCCCGCCCCTGGGAGCCAAGCTTCCGCCCCCGCCCAAGCCTCCCGGCCTGGCGGGCCTGAAGCCGCCCGCGCCTCCGGGGATTCCGAAGCCTCCCGGCGCGCCGACGCCGCCACCGCCCGCCGGTGCGGCACCCCAGCCGCCCAAGGCTCCGGCACCGCCCGCGCCTCCGGCCCCTGCGGCTCCAAGGCCGCCTGCCGGTGGACCGCCCAAGCCTCCCGGCATGCCGAAGCCGCCCGCGGCACCGCCCGCCGCCGCCAAACCTGCGGCCCCGGCTCCCGCTCCGGCAGCCGCCGCCACGCCTCCGGTTCAGAAGCCGATCGCTCCCAAGAAGGAGACGACACGGATCGCCTTGCCGCCTGATCCCAAGACGATGCCGAAGGCGACCGTCAAATTCCAGCAGCAGGCTCCTGCGGCCCCGGCTCCCGCAGCCCCGGCCATCAAGACCGCCGCCACGACCGAAACCTCCAACGAAGAAGATCCCCTTATGAACATCCTCAGTGCAGCAGCGGCTGTCGTGGCTCTGATCGCGGTGATTGCCGCATTTCTTGCCCAGCAGGCGTAGTCGTGTAATGTGAAAGGATGAAACATCTTTTCCAAGCCGGAAACGGCGCTGGTGAAACCGTCCGAATCATCCGTTCGGGCGGTTTTGCGGCATTCCTTTCCGTGGATGAAAAAGGTTGTTTCCTTCGTTCCATTGCCGGCAATCGGTAATCCACCGTCAAATTTTTAACCTTTCTTTTTACGAAACTTATGGCCAGTGAAAATGTGATCAACCTGACAGAGGCGACTTTCGACCAGGAAATCGCCAATGCCACCACTCCCATCCTCGTCGATTTCTGGGCAACCTGGTGCGGTCCCTGCAAAATGATCGCCCCGATCCTGGACGAAATCGCCGACGAAAAGGGAGGCGCGGTCAAAGTGGCCAAAGTTGATGTCGACCAGAACGGCTCCATCGCGGCCCGTTACGGCGTCCGCGCGATCCCGACGCTCCTCTTCATCAAGAACGGTGAAGTCAAGGAACAGGTGGTCGGCATGACCAGCAAAAAGGATCTCCTCGCCAAGCTCGACGCGCTGGCGTAACGGCAGCCAACCTTCATCTCTGGCTGGAGGGCGGACCTCCGCGTCCGCCGTGGCGCTTGAGGTCGCCGTGAGAACACGGGTGAACCTAAGTCCAACGTTGGCGGACGACGCGGAGGTCGTCCCGCCAGCATTGGGCGCGGGGCCTTTGGACGGCGGACCTTTGCGTGCCCGTTAACATCGGGTGTGATTAAAAGTGGTATCAGCAAGGGAATAAGCCCGGAGGGCTTACAGCGGGGCAGCCGGGGGTCGAGCGAAGCGACACCCCCGGGCTATTGGATTCCCCCATCATCGACCCCGAACGGGGTCGCAGAAAAAGGGACCTTACCCCAAGACGAT
>Ga0182739_1000876_pt1 | contig 34285 bp, 24 predicted proteins | sample eDN5th30CBELigBY_FD_128873 | JGI IMG/M metagenome (GOLD analysis project Ga0182739, IMG submission 128873) | Enriched backyard soil microbial communities from Emeryville, California, USA - eDNA 5th pass 30_C BE-Lig BY (version 2) (version 2) | ecosystem: Environmental > Terrestrial > Soil >... | reverse complement strand
TCGTGGCCCATGACCCAGCCTAGCTTGCCGCGCGTGACGGAATCGTCCGCCCCACGGGCCGAGCTTCGCTCAACCCTACCAGCCCTTGGCCTTCATATGGACCTTCACGGTATCGAGGAACGCGTCGGCCAGTCGCGAAGGCTTGCGATGGCGCGGCCGCATGGCGCGGAAGAGATAGCGGATCCGAGGCTCGAACGGCACGACCGCGATGCCGGCGCCGAGATAGTCGCGGGCGGTGAACGGATCGACGATCGAGACGCCGAGGCCGCGCGCCGCGAGCGCGCAGGCATCGGCCGACGAGTAGACGTCGATCTGCAGCTGCCGCTCGATCCGCTCCTGCTCGAAAGCGGCGTCGATCAGGTGACGCATGCGCCCGTCGAGCGGGAAGGACAGGAAGCGCTCGCCGCGCAGGTCAGCGGGGCGAATGACCTTGCGGCGCGCCAGCCGATGGTTGCCCGGCAGCACGCAGACGGCGGCGGCTCGGCTCAACTCCTCCGTCACCATCGCGGGATGCTCGAACGGCATCATCGAGAAGCCGAGGTCGATCTGCTGGTCGATCATCTTCTGGTTGATATAGGTCGAGCTGCGGACCTGGAAGACGATGTGCGCCTTGGCGTGACGCTTCATGAAGGTCGCCATGACGTCCGGCAGGACGCTGCGGCCGAGCGCCGGCGTCGAATAGATCAGCAGGTCGCCGATCTGCCGCTCGCGAATCTCCCGCGCCACCTCCGTCACGCGCTCGAGGCTGTGATAGAGCCGGGTCACTTCCTGTTCGAGAAGCCTCGCCTCGCTGGTCGGCGCCAGACGGCGCTTGATGCGGGTGAACAGCGGATAGCCGATCTCGTGTTCCAGCCCCGCCAGGATTTTGCTCACCGCCGGCTGCGAGACACCCAGTCTCTCCGCAGCCGCTGTCACCGTCCCGTGCGCCATGATGGCGCGAAAGGCTTCGAGTTGGCGCGACGTGATCATCATAACCTCGAGGACTTAACCTCGTCGGACAATGACTTTGACGGTCCCGTGGCTCAAGCCTTTACTCATTCCTGTCAACGTTTTGTGTGTGAGCCTCTTCATGCCTGCGGTTAATCAATCGATCTTCTCCAGCGACTTCAGGGACGAGCCCTACTGGTGGGAGGCATTCCGGCCGCAGACCATCACCGCGCCTTCGCTGCCCGGTCGCACCGACGTCGTGATCGTGGGCGGCGGCTATGCCGGCCTCGCGACGGCGCGGGCGCTGGCGGATGGCGGCGTGCAGAGCGTCGTGCTGGAAGCCGACGAATTCGGCGCGGGCGCCTCGACGCGCAGCGGTGGCGCCTTGAGCGCCGGCCTGTCGATCGGCAAGAGCTTCACCGGCCGCACGCTCGACTATTCGCCCGACCTGGTGCGCGACGTGGTGGGCTGGGCGATCGATGCCTATCGCGCCCTGATCGAGCTGGTCGAGCAGGAGAAGATCGACTGCCATCTCGAGCAGCGCGGGCGTTTCCTCGGCGCCTGCGCGGCCTCGCATTATGAGGGGCTGCGCACGCGCTTCGCCAAACTGCGCGACGGTGGCGCCACCGACTGCCGCCTGATCACCCGCGACGAGCAGCGCGAGGAGATCGGCAGCGACTTCTATCATGGCGGCATGGTCTTCGAGGCGGCGGGCAAGCTGCATCCCGCCCTGTTCTATGGCGGCCTGCTGGCGGCGGTGCGCCGGCGCAATTCGGTGACCCTGGCGGGCCATTGCCGGGCCACCGGCCTCGCCCGCGATGGCAAGGGCTGGCGGGTCAGCACCAGCATGGGCGAGGTGCGCGCGCGCCACGTCGTCGTCGCCACCAACGGCTATACGTCCGGCGTCACGCCGCGGTTGCAGAAGCGGCTGGTGCCCATCGCCAGCCACATCATCGCGACCGAAGAGTTGCCTGCGGATCTGATCCGCGAAATCTGCCCGAAGGGGCGCACGTTTTCCGAGACGCGGCGCGTGCTGCACTATTACCGGATCTCGCCCGACGGAAAGCGCGTGATCTTCGGCGGTCGCGCCCGCTTCACCGAGATCGCCGCCGAACTCCGCGCGCAACTCCTGCACCAGGCGCTCGTCGAGCGACTGCCGCAGCTCGCCGACACCAAGGTCACCCATACCTGGCAGGGCAACGTCGCCTTCACCTACGACGCGCTGCCGCATGCCGGCGAGCTCGACGGGCTGCACTTCGTCCTGGGTTGCAACGGCTCTGGCGTGTCGATGATGCCGTTCCTCGGCAACGCGATGGGGCAATCGATCGCCGGGCGCCTGCATGGCAAGGTGCCCTTCGCCGAGACGGAACTGCCGCCCATTCCGCTCTACTCCGGCAAGCCCTGGTTCCTGCCGGTGATCGGCGGCGCCTTCCGCACCCTGGACTACATCGACGAGAAGGTCAGATGAGCGCTTCGTTTTTCTCCGCCGCCTACGGCGAGGCCCGTCAACGCTTCCTGGAAGCCGCGGCCAAGGCCGGCGCCGCCGTTCAGCATCACGTCCATCCGCTGAAGGGCGCGGCGGGTGAGGAGATCGGCACCGACACCGCGCTTATCGGCCCGGGCGACGTGGCCAGGCTGTTCATCGTCACCTCGGGCACGCACGGACCCGAAGGTTTCTCCGGCTCGGCCTGTCAGCTCGCGCTGCTGAACGACGAGCTGGCGAAGCGGGCGGCCGATCGGGGAATCGCGTTGCTGCTGATCCATGCGGTCAATCCGTACGGCTTCTCTCATTTGAAGCGGACGAATGAGGACAATATCGACCTCAATCGGAATTTCGGAGATTTCTCGCAGCCCTATCCCGACAACCCGGTCTACGAGCAGATCCACGACCTGCTGGTGCCGGCGACCTGGCCGCCCTCCGCCGACAACGAGGAGCGCCTGACTGCCTCGATGACGCGCCTTGCAGGGCAACGCGATCCCGGCGTGTCGAGCGGCCAGGCGAAGCATGCGGACGGCCTCTTCTACAGCGGCACGGCGCCAGCCTGGAGCAACCGCACGATCCGCTCGATCCTGCGCAGCCATGGCACGAACAAGCGGCACATCGCCTGGATCGACGTCCACACCGGTCTCGGCCCCTATGGTCATGGCGAGAAGATCTTCGGCCGGCATTCGGCGGAGACCACGAAACGCGCGAAAGCCTGGTGGGGCGGCGACCTGATCGTCAGCACGGCGACCGAGTCGGTTTCGCCACGCACGATCGGCCACATCACGGGCTGTGCACCGGAGGAATGCCCGGGCGCGGCGATCACGCCGACGACGCTGGAGTACGGCACCGTGCCCAATCCCGTCGTGCGGCATGCACTGCGCGGCGAGGCCTGGCTGGCGGGCCATCCGGACGCGCCCGCGCCTCTCGTGAAGGACATCCGGCGGGCGGTGCGCGACGCCTTCTTCGTCGATGCCGACGACTGGAAAGGCATGATCCTCGGCCAATTCCGGGCCCAGGCCCTGCAAACGATCAACGGGCTCGCAAACGAACAAATCTAGGGAGGAACCATGAACTTCAGGACCCTGCTGGGCGCCGTCGCCGGTCTCGCGCTCGCGATGCCGGCTGCCGCGCAGTCGACACTCAAGATCGTCATGCACTCCGATCTCAAGATCCTCGATCCGATCTGGGCATCGGCGCAGATCAGCCGCACGCACGGCTATCTCGTCTACGATACGCTGTTCGGCCTCGACGGCGATCTCAAGCCGCAGCCGCAGATGGTGGGCAACTGGACCGTCGATCCGGCCGGGCTGATCTACAGCTTCACCCTGCGCGACGGGCTGAAGTGGCACGACGGGGCGCCGGTGACCGCCGAGGACTGCGTCGCTTCGCTCAAGCGCTGGGGCAGCCGCGACCCGGTCGGTCTCAAGCTGATGGCCAACGTCAAGAACCTCTCCGCATCCGATGCGAAGACGATCCGTCTCGAACTTTCCCGGCCCTATGGCCTCGTGATCGATTCGCTGGCCAAGCCGGCCGGTGTCGTGCCCTTCATGATGCCCAAGCGCGTCGCCGAGGCGCCGGCGACCCAGCAGATCAAGGACCCGACCGGCTCCGGCCCGTTCATGTTCAAGGCCGACGAATGGCGGCCTGGCGACCGCGTCGTGTACGTGAAGAACCCGAACTACGTGCCACGCAGCGAGCCGCCGGCCAATTTTTCAGGCGGCAAGGTGGCGAAAGTCGATCGGGTAGAATGGGTGTCGATCGCCGATCCTCAGACCGCGGTGAACGCGCTGCAGAACGGCGAGGTCGATGCACTCGAGTCGGTGGCGCACGACCTGCTGCCGCTGGTCGAGAAGCAGCGTGGCATCGACGTTCAGCGCGGCGCCTATGCCAGCCAGTATGCGCTCCGCCCCAACTGGCTCCATCCGCCCTTCAACGATCCGCGGATGCGCCTCGCGCTGGGCTACGCCATCGACCAGAAAGGCTTTCTCGACGCCGCCGTCGGCGACCCCAAGTACTGGCGTCTCTGCAAAACCTACTATGGCTGCGGCACGCCGCTCGCCTCCGACAAGGGCACGCAGGGCCTGCTCGAAGGCAATGTCGAGAAGGCCAAGGCGCTTCTCAAGGAGGCGGGCTACGACGGGCGGCCGATCGTGCTGCTGCAGGTGACCGACCTCGCCTCGCTCGCCAATCTCGGTCCCGTCGCCAAGGCGCAGCTCGAACGGGTCGGCTTCAAGGTCGACATGCGTCCGGCCGACTGGCAGACGCACCTTGCGCGCGTCATGCGCAAGGAGCCACCTGAAGACCGTGGCTGGAACGTCACCCTGTCGAGCACCGGCGTGATCGACGTCGCGAACCCGATCACGTCGCTGTTCCTGAACTCGGCCTGCGACAAGGCTTCCGCCGGCTGGTCGTGCGACGCACGGATCGAGGCGATGCGCGAGGCGTTCACGCTGGAGCCCGATGCGGCGAAGCGCAAGGCCATCGCCGAGGAGATCCAGGAACGCGCCCTGCAGATCGGCACGCACTATCCGCTCGGCGAATGGTACAGCGCCTCGGCCGTCAGCGCCCGCACGAAGGGCTGGATCCGCCCTCCCTCGACGACCGTCTTCTGGAACGTCGAGATCGCGAAGCGCTGAAGGCTTCGGGTTCTACTTCTTCTGGGCGCCCGGCAGGAAGTCGTCGAGCGGCACGCCGAAGCTGTTGAGCGCCCAGGAGACGAGATTGTACTGGCCGACCGTGAAGACGGCGTCCATGAGCTGCTCGGTCGAGTAGGTCTTCGAGAGCGTCGCCCAGGTCTCGTCGGACGCGACCGAGTTCTCGAAGAGATCGTCGGCGAGCTGCATCAGCGCCGCCTCGTGCTCGTTCCAGCCCTTGGCCTTGGGTCCTTCCTTGAGGTTGGCGATGTCGGCATCGCTGACGCCGCCCCTCTTGGCGATCAGCTCGTGCTGCGCGAATTCGTATTCGGCCTGGTTCAGCCAGCCGATGCGCAGGATCAGCAGCTCGCGATCGCGGAAGGGCAGGGTCTGTTTGGAGAGGATGTGGCCGGCGAACGGCGTCCAGCGCTTCGTCAGCGCGGGGTGATTGGCCATCACCTTGAAGATGTTGAACACCTGGCCGTTCAGGGCGTTCTTCTCGATGGCCTCGCGATCCTCCGCCTTCATGGTCGAGAGGTCGCGAATCGGAATACGCTGCTTGCGCTTGATCACCAATTTCCTCCGTTGTCGGTCGTGATGTGGACTAGCGTCCCCTCGGGCGACCGACAAGGCGAAAGGACCTACTCCACACGTGCGCTTTCGCCCGGCGGCTGGAGCTTGGCTGCAGCAAGCCGCGCTTGGCCCGGCGTGTTGAACTGGTGACCGTCGAGTTCGAAAAAGGGACGGGCGAATGCATGGAAACGAAACGCATTGCCTTCCTTGAGGACGACGCCGGCGGGCTTTCCCCAGATTTCGACGACGAAGGGCTCGGGCATGGCGCGGTCTCCTTCAGGCTGAGATGTCTGCGATCGGTTCTGAGATGGGAGCGACATGGGAGAAGACAATGGCCAGAACTGTCGAAACAACAGACGGTCACAGAAGAACCTTCGCGTACGGCATCAATATGGCGCCGGGCCTTCCACGCTGGTGTAATGGCCATCATTGCTGAACAATGACATTGCAATGTCACGTGACTTCACCCGCTCCCGCTTCCTGCGCAGCGCCAGTGTCACGGCCGCCATGCTCGCCGCCGCTCCGTCGAGCGCGCAGTCGCGACGCGAAGAACAAGTCCTCATCAGCGACATCGAGACTGCAACGATCGACGGCCGCGACTGGGACAGGCCGATAGCCGGCGGCCGCACGGTCGACGCCGTGCATCGCTCCGTCCTTCTCCGCTTTCCCGGCGGGGCCGACGCCATCGCCCTTCACCTGCTGCACGGCCGCGCGTTGGCAAAGGCCGAGCTGGTGCTGGACTATGGCGGCTACGAAATCGTGCCCGTAGGCTATACCTGCCGCGAGGGCCTGGGCCGCAAGCTCTGGACCGACGATCCGCCGAGCTGGCATGTGGTGGCGTGGCCGTTGCGTCAGCCCTGGGTCGCCGATGCCACAATCGGACCGACCTTCAATGCAAGCCTCAACGGCAGGCGTTACTGGGCCCGCTGGGGCGCGACCGATCCGACACACGACCGCTTCGACGGGCTGCTCGACCCTCAGGAGCTTTCGCAGCAGCGGCGGACCGCTCGTTTCGACATCACGCGCTTCTTCTCGACGGACATCCTCACGCGCAAGCCGGCGAGCCGAATGCTGATGCCCGAGCGCTGCGGCTTCCTCCTGCGCAAGCTCGAGACCTACGACACGCGCTATCGCGAACCTGGCAATGCCTACGAGTGGGCGATGCCGATCGGCGGACACGGGCTGACGTTCAAGGCCGCCCACCTCCAGCTCACGCTTCGTCCCCTCGCCAGCGGCGGCAAGGTCGCGATCAGCGTGCCACTTGCTGCTGACCGCGTCCTGCCGCGCACCGCCGACGGCAGCCAGCCGACGGCCCGTCTGCTGCCGATCGAAGAGATTGCCGCGCGCGCACGTGCCGCCACCCGCGCGCGCGGGAATCGCCCCGAATGGCAGGTCGAGCGTATCTGCCAACTGCAGCGCGTCGGCGGCGACAATGTCAGCCCCTGGGCGGAAGTCGTCGGACCGGACGCACGTCGCGTCTACGCGAGCCGGCTCAACGAACTGCTCGCCATGCCGCCGCGCTACTGGATGGGCTGGGAGATCGCCGACCTGCTGCTCATCTGGCATCTGTTCCGTGAGCTGCTGCCGGAACCGGTGCAGGACCACCTGAAGGCCTACTGGACCGCCTGGCTGCAGCCCGAGCTGCCGACCAGCGCTTTCGTCTCACCGCAGGGCCCCGAAGCCATCGACTACTGGCGCCGCAACAGGGATTGGCGCGGGCGCGCGTCGTTCTTCCGCGACGGCTACAACTACGCCGTCAGCACGCAGAACTTCAATCACACCGCCGCCATGGGCGCCCTGCTCGGCGGCGCGATGATCGGCTCGTCTCATGCCATGGGCGACGGGCGGCACGGTCTCGAGAACCTGCCGCTGCGCTTCTGGGGTTTCCTCGACGGCAGCACGCAGGAGATGCTCGACCCCTATTACCTGTCGATCACCCTGAGTGCCCTCAAGCTGTTCAGGGACCATGGACCGACGCCGCTCGACCGGCTGATGGGTCGCGTGCTGGTCGATCGCACGCTGGAGCTGCTCATCAGCGTCTATCATCCCGCCCTGCGCCGTTTCGTCTGTTCGGGCACCCGTGTCCGCCTCTCGGGCGTGCTCGCCGAACAGGATGGCATCTATGGCGCGCTTCATACCGTATCGAAGGCTGGCGTGGTCAATCACCTCGACATGGATTCGACGGGCACGACGCACGGTATGCCGGCCTGGGGCTACGACTTCCCGCCGGGCCGCGTCGCGATGCAGAGCCTCGCGGCCCCGTGGGCGCCCGACTGGGTGTCCGGCCCGATCGACGACCGCGCGCACCCCTGCGAGGAGACCTCCGCCGAGACGACGCGCGGCATCTACAAGCCGCCGCTCTGGAAGCGAACCTATCTCGGGCGCTGGCACGGGCTTGCGAGCCAGGACATGCGCGGCGGCACGGTCGATCTCGTCGGCCAGTGGGTCCGCGCGCCGCAGACCGCCACGGGTCCGGCGGAACGCGGCATGCTGACCGCCCGCTATTCGGTCAATACGCCGAACCTCACCGCCACGCGCGAAGGGCTGATCCCGCAGGCCGGCTTGTTGCTCACCTTCCAGAGCCGCAACCGCGCCATCGTCTTCGCGACACCGCACTGCAACCGCCAGCGTTTCCTCGACGCCGCCACCGACGGAATCGCCTCGCTGGCAACGGTGATCGGGCTGTGGAACTTCGCCCCGTCGCCCGGCTGGGAACTCCATGCGGGCGATCGCCGTCTCGAGTCGTTTCCGCAGAAGCTGCCGGCCGGACAGGGCCTGTTCATTCGCGACGGCGTGACCTATCTCGCGATCTTGCCGCTGCCCACGACCGATCTTGGCCGCGACATCGCCATCGAGATCGCGCCGGGGATTGCGGCAAAGGCCGAACCCAACGGCGCCATGGTAGGGCCTGCCCTCACCATCTCCTTGTTCAATCTGCGCCGTGCGCAGCCGGTGCCGGTGTCGTCGCTCGATTTGCGTGAAATCCTGTCCCGCACCCATGGCGGCTTCGTGCTCGAGATGGGCGACGAGGCGCAGCATGGCAGCTTCGATGCCTTCCGCCGCCATATCGCGGCCGCCGAGCTGAAGGCGGACTGGAACGCCTCCAGACGCATCATGGATGTCAGCTATCGCAGCGGGAGCGATCTCATGGAGGCGGGCTTCTCGACGGAGTTCGCCCAACCTTCGGAGATCAACTATCCGCTGGAAGGCGGCGCGCAGCAGAAGGCGATCCCCTATCGTCGGCTGAACGGCGCCTGGCCTTACCTGCCGCCGGGAATCGATCGCGACAGTTTCTGGGCGCAGCAGGGCACGACCGGCCGGTTGGAAAAAGCCGGCGCGGTACTGACGACCGAAGCCGGGCGCAAGGCGTACCTGATCGCCGATCGGTCGAGCGGTGCGGTGGTCGCCTACAATCCGCTGCCCGACCCACAGGATTTCGCGCTTGCGACACGCGACGGCGCCACCTTCCGCGCCGACGGAAAGGTCGGCCTGATGCGGCTCGAGTACCGGCCGTGGGCGCACGAGGTCGAAATCGATCATACGCCCAAACCCGGCCAGGACGGCTTGGCCCCGACGATCACGGTCTCGGGACTTGCCAGCGAGCCGAAGGTCACGGTCAATGGCCACCCTGTCGATCCAGGCCGAATCGGTGGGGTTTTTCAGATACCATTGGCCTGATCGATCATTGAAAAAGTAGAGGTCGCGGAGAGGTTCATGCGCCTGACCCGTTCAGCCCTGCTCGGCCTCGCCGGCGCCAGCGTCCTTGCAGGACAAACCGCCGCCCAGCCAGGAGCACGCATGCACCAGCGCAAAATCCCGTCCTCGGGCGAGATGCTGCCCGTGGTCGGCGTCGGCACATGGCGCACCTTCGATGTCGGCGCCCAGCCGGCGGGCCGTGCGCCGCTGGCAGAGGTGCTGCGCCTGCTGTTCGACGCCGGCGGATCGATGATCGACACCTCACCGATGTACGGATCGGCCGAGGCCGTCGTCGGCGACCTGCTGTCCGCGGCCGATTCGCGCGCCAAGGCCTTCATCGCCACGAAAGTCTGGACCACCGGCCGCGACAACGGGATCGCGCAGATGCGTACCTCGATGCGGCTTCTCAAGACCGACCGCATCGACCTGATGCAGATTCACAATCTCGTCGACTGGCGCGCCCATCTGCCGACCCTGCGCGCCTGGAAGGCGGAGGGCCGCATCCGCTATCTCGGCATCACCCACTACACCGAGAGCGCCCACGACGAGCTGGAAAGCGTGATGCGGGCGGAGAAGTGGGACTTCGTGCAGGTCAACTACGCGCTCGACGATCGCGCCGTCGAGCGCACGCTCCTGCCGCTCGCTGCCGAACGCGGCATCGCGGTTATCGTGAACCAGCCGTTCGGCGGCGGCGGACTCCTGCGCAAGCTCCTCAGGCGCAAGCTTCCGGACTGGGCCGGCGAGATCGGTGCCACGAGTTGGGCACAGCTCCTGCTCAAGTTCGCGCTGGCGAACCCGGCCGTGACCTGCGTGATCCCCGGCACGGGCAAGCCCGAGCACATGGCGGACAATCTGAAGGCGGGCTTCGGCATCTATCCCGACTCGGCGCTGCGCAAGAAGATGATCGACGAGATCGCTGTCTAAAGCGGCAGCTCCGCCTCGATCCATTTCGTCGCCGAGCCGTGCTTCGGCTGCCAGCCCAGTTCGCTGCGGGCGCGCCGGGCGCGGACGCGGCTGTTGGAGCCGAACGTGTAGGCCGCGCTGTTCTCGCCGAGTTCCCTGGCGGCTTCTTCGAACGGCCAGGCCTGCGGCTCGCCCAACTTCAGGCGGCGCGCGATCGCCACGCAGATTTCACGATACGAGGCCTCGCCGTTCTCGGCGAAGTAGAAGGCACCCGCCGGGGCCTTGCCGAGGGCGAGACGATAGAGGTCGGCCACGTCCTCGACATGAACGTTCGACCAGATGTTCAGCCCCTTGCCGACATGGCGCACCACGCCTGATGCTTGCGCCCGCTTCGCGAGGCCTGGAATCTGTGCGCTGTCTCGCGCAAGGCCCAAGCCGTTGCCATAAATCATCGTCGGGCAAACGACGATGGAGCGCACGCCGCGGCTGCTCGCGTCGCGTATCATCCGGTCGATGGCGACCCGCGCCTGCTTGCCGGGCACCGGTACGAACGACGTCTCTTCGTCGTAGATCTTCTCCGAGGCGACATCGCCATGGGCATCGTCGGCCACGATGCTGGAGCCGCTGGTATGCAGGAACGGCTTGTTCGATCCTGCAAGCGCCTCCAGGAACGCATCGATTGCACCGCGATGATCGCTGTTCGCGGTGTTGACCACGGCATCGGCGCGCCTGGCTTCGGCGGAGAGGATCGCGGCATCGTCGAGGCCGCCAATGACCGGCTCGACACCGAAGACCGCGAGTTTCTTACCCTTCTCCGCATCGCGAACGAGACCGCGGATCGCGTGGCCATCGTCGAGCAGGCGGCGTGCGATCGTGCCCCCGATATATCCGGTCGCGCCGGTCATGAAGATCTTCATGGTCATGTCTCCTAGAGAGCCAGTGTCATTTGGGACGACGCCTTGCGCTCTTCGCGCAGGTGGAGGTTGTGCAGCGAGACGCCCAGCAGGCGCACTTTCTTTTCGAGCGGAAAGATCGAGCGCACCAGTTCGCGCGCCGTGCGTTCCAGCAGGTCGCGGCTGTCGACACCCTCTTCGAGGGTCCTGCTGCGCGTCACGATCCGGAAGTCGGCATACTTGATCTTCACCGTGACCGTGCGCCCAACGATGCCGGTACGCTCGCAGTACGACCACACATCGCCCAGCACCGAGGCGACGCCGTCCTCCACTGCCGCCGGCCGGTCGAGATCCTCCATGAAGGTCGTCTCCGAGCCGACCGACTTGCGCGGCCGGTTGGGCACGACGCGGCGCTCGTCATGGCCGCGCGCGATGGCGTGATAGTAAGTGCCGGAACGGCCGAAATACTGCTGCAGCAACTCGAGCGTCTGGGCCTTCAGGTCGGCGCCGCTGTGGATGCCCAGACGGTTCATCTTTTCCGCCGTCTTCGGCCCCACGCCGTGGAAGCGGCCGACTGGAAGCCCTTCCACGAAGGCTGGACCCTTCTCCGGCGGGATCACCGTCTGGCCGTTGGGTTTACGATGATCGGAGGCGAGTTTGGCCAGGAACTTGTTGTAGGAGATGCCCGCCGACGCGGTGAGGCCCGTGCGTTCGAGAATGCGCGCGCGGATCTCGCGGGCGATCTCGGAGGCGAGGGGCATGCCCTTGAGGTTGGTCGTCACGTCGAGATACGCCTCGTCGAGCGAGAGCGGCTCCACCAGCGGCGTATAGTCGAGGAAGATCTCGCGGATCTGCCGCGACACCTCCTTGTAGACCTCGAAGCGCGGCTTCACGAACAGCAGCTCCGGACACAGGCGCTTGGCGGTGACCGAAGGCATGGCGGAGCGCACGCCGAATTTCCGCGCCTCGTAGCTCGCCGCCATCACGACGCCGCGCTGCCGTCCCCCGACCGCGACCGGCTGGCCACGCAGCGAGGGATCGTCGCGCTGCTCCACGGACGCATAGAAAGCGTCCATGTCGACGTGGATGATCTTGCGGATCTCTGCTTCCGCCATGGCGGGAGTATAGGGCTCTCGCGATCCGCGGTCCCCTGGATCAGTGCCTCAGGCCGGACGGGACGATTGCAGGCGAAGCGTGAAGACCGCGCCTCCGCCGGGCCGGTCATCGACGGAGATGGTGCCGCCATGAGCCGCGGCGACGCGTGTCACGATGGCCAGTCCCAGCCCGCGGCTTTCTGGCCGGGCGCGGTCGCGCCGCCAGAAGCGCTTGAAAATCGTCTGGCGTTCGGCGACCGGCACGCCGGGCCCTTCGTCGAGCACGCGAACCGTTCCGTCCGCTACGACCTCGACTTCGATCGCCCCGCCGGCCGGCGTGTGGCGAATCGCATTCTCGACCAGGTTGCGAACCGCGCGGAACAGCGCCTCGGCATGGCCATGCACCCATACCGGCGCTTCGACACCGGTCAGAGCGATCGTCTTGTCGCTGTCGACGGCAAGCGGTGCCATGAAGGCGACCGCATCGGCGCATACGGCCTGGAGGTCGGCCTGGGCGCCCCCGTCCACGACGAATGCCTCGAGTTCGGCGATGTCGAGGACCTGGTTCACGGTGCGCGTCATGTTGACGATGTCGGCTTCCAGCGACCGTCGCAGCGGCTGATCTTCCATCGTGTCGATGCGCGCACGCATGATGGCGAGCGGCGTCCGCAATTCGTGCGCCATGTCGGCGGTGAACTCGCGCTGCGCACGGAACCCTGCCTCCAGCCGGTCGAGTGCCTGGTTGACCGCGTGCACGAGCGGAACGATCTCCCTCGGCATCGACTGCTCGGACAGGCGGACATCGGTGCTGGTCGGGCCGATCGCCGCCGCCGTATTCGACGCTTCGCGCACCGGATCGAGCGCGCGACGGAAGATCATGATGTCGATCAGCAGAAGCAGCAGCAGGATGGGAAAGGTGATCCACGCGACGCGCGGCAGGAAGGAGGCGACGATGTCATCGATGATCACGTCGCGGTGTGCCAGGTCCTGTCCGACCTGGATCCAGTAGAGATGATCGCCGATCGCGCGCGGCACGTTGACCCCGATGAGCAGGGTGCCCTTGCTCCGGCGTCGCATGAACGAATCGTTGATCAGCGGATCGTCCGGCGCCGAGAGCGGCGCATCATCCGGCCGCGAGGTGAACAGGACATTCCCCTTCGCGTCGAGAATCGCATAGGCATACAGGGCGTACTCGCCCGAATAGATCGGCCGGGCCTCCGGTGGGATATCGAGCGTGACGTCGCCGCCATCGGGCATGGGATGCAGGAAGCTGGCGATCGTCAAGGCCTGGGCCCGCAGCGCATCGCGATGGAGACTGTTCGCGGCTTCGTAGAGCAGCCAGTACAGCGCAAGCGGCATCAGGATGGACGTGACGCCGATCGCCACGATATGCAGCGCGACGACACGGGAGATGATCGATCGGAAGCGCGTCAAACGGCAGCCTTTTCCTCAGCCAGCAGATAACCCACGCCGCGCACGGTATGAATCTTCACCGTCGCGCCGCAGTCGGTCAGCATCTTCCGCAGACGATGGACATAGACCTCGACCGCATTCGAACCGACATCTCCCGACAAGCCGAACAGCTGGTCCTCGAACAGACGCTTCGGGACCACATGGCCGCCGCGTCGCAGAAGAATTTCAAGGATCGCCGTCTCCCGCGCGGGAAAGACCCGCACCGTGCCGTCGATGAAGACCTGACGTCCCTCGGTCTCGAGCGAGACATTGCCGAAAGTGAGCTGGCGGCCCAGCAGATTGCCGGGCCGCCGCAGCAGCGCCTGCAGGCGCGCCACCAGCTCTTCCATGGCGAAGGGCTTCACGAGATAATCATCGGCCCCGGCGCGCAACCCGTTGACCCGATCGCTCACCCCGCCACGGGCCGTGAGCACGAGAACCGGCGTCGAATCGCCGCGTCCCCGGATTCCCCGCAGCAGCGACAGCCCATCCTGGTCCGGCAGACCGAGGTCGAGCACGATCGCGGCGTAGCGCATGGCCGCCAGGGAATGCTCCGCATCCCCAGCATTGCTCACTGAATCCGCTGAGAATCCGCTGCGCGCCAGGCCTTTCGCCAGCAAGGCGACGAGTTCCGCGTTGTCCTCGACGACAAGGACTCTCATGAACGTCCGTCCTCCCCGACGTAGTCGCAAACTTCGTCATCCTATCACGGCAAGCGCTTTGTAACTGCCGGGCAGGCAGCAAGTCAGGCGCACGTAATGTGAAGCGAATAGCTTCCGCGCCATGACCGCTGCGCCCAAAACCTCCACCACAGCTCGCTCGCGTCGCTACCGCCTGTGGTTCGCCGGCGCTGGCATCGTAACCCTCGCCCTCGCAGCGGTTTGGACCCTCGATACCGGTCCGACCAACGCGCTCATTCGGCCGGCACTGGCGGTGGAGAACGACGGCGCCTTCCGTCCCAGCGAGACCCAGTGGGCCAGCCTGCGCATCGCGCCGGTCGAAGCCGCGTCCTTCCGCGACGAGCGCGCGACCGACGGCAAGATCGGTATCAACGAAGACACGACGACGCCCGTCTTCTCGCCTTATTCCGGCCGGGTGACGCGCCTGATCGCCAAGCCGGGCGAGCGCGTCCAGCGCGGCGACCCTCTCTTCGCCATCGAGGCCAACGAGTTCGTCCAGGGCCAGAACGATCTCGTGAGCGCCGTCGCCGGCGTCGAGAAGGCCCGTTCCAAGCTCGCGCTCGCGCAGAATTTCGAGAAGCGTCAGAAGGAATTGCTGGCGATCCGCGGCGGTTCGCTGAAGGACCTCGAACAGGCGCAGTCCGACCTGGTCTCGGCGCAGGGCGACCTGCGCTCCTCCGAGATCGCACTGGCCGCGGTGCGCAACCGCCTGCAGATCCTCGGCCGCACCGATGCCGAGATCGATGCGCTGGAGAAGGTCGACCATATCGGCGCGGAAGCGATCGTGTCGGCGCCCATCGCCGGCACCGTGATCCAGCGCAAGATCGGCCTCGGACAGTACATCAATGCCGGCGCCGCCGACCCGGTGTTCAACATCGGCGATCTCTCGACGGTCTGGCTGGTCGCCAACGTCCGCGAATCCGACGCGCCGAAGATGAAGGTCGGCGCCCCGGTCGAGGTCTCCGTGCTGGCCCACCCCGACCGCGTCTTCAACGCCCGGCTGTCCTACGTCGCGCCCGCGCTCGATGCCAACACGCGGCGCCTGCCGGTCCGCGCCGAGATCGCCAATGCCGATCGCGAACTGATGCCGGAGATGTTCGCCAGCTTCCGCATCGTGACGGGCGAACCGACGACCAACCCGGCCGTTCCGCAGGAAGCCGTCGTCTACGAGGGCGCCAACGCCCGTGTCTGGGTCGCCGATCCAAAGGACAAGTCCGTCGCGTCGCGCCCGATCGAGGTTGGCGCGACCTCGAACGGCATGGTCGAGGTCAAAAAGGGCCTCGCCCTGGGCGAGAACGTGGTGACCAGCGGCACACTCTTCATCGATCGCGCGGCCAAGCGCGACTGACCGCCCGGCGCGCCCTTCAAGCGCGTCCCTCCAACCCATCGGCTGCCCATGCAATCCATCGTCGCCGCCGCCCTCAAGCAGCGAATCCTCGTCGTCATCCTGAGCGTGGTGTTGTCCGTCGCCGGATTGTTCGCCTACTCGCGGCTGAACATCGAGGCCTACCCCGATCCGGTGCCGCCGCTGGTCGACATCATCACGCAGAACCCGGGCCAGTCTTCCGAGGAGATCGAGCGGTACATCACGATCCCGATCGAGATTCAGATGGCCGGCCTGCCCTACGTACAGGCCATCCGCACGGTCTCGCTGTTCGGCCTGAGCGACGTGAAGGTACAGTTCACCTACGACCTGACGTACCAGCAGGCCTCGCAGATGGTGATCAACCGCCTGTCGCAGCTCGGCCCGCTGCCGAACGGCGCTCAGCCCACCCTGTCGCCGACCAGCCCGATCGGCGAAGTCTTCCGCTACCGGATCGTCGGCCCGCCAGGTTACTCCGTCTCCGACCTCAAGACGCTGCAGGACTGGGTGCTGGAGCGCCGCCTGAAGGCGGTGCCGGGCGTCGTCGACGTCACCGGCTGGGGCGGCAAGACCAAGACCTACGACATCACCGTCAATCTCGACCGCCTGCTGGCCTACGGGCTCACCCTGAAGCAGGTGCTGGACGGGCTGAACAACGCCAACATCAATGTCGGCGCCAACACCGTGAACATCGGCTCGCAGTCGGCGATCGTGCGCAGCGTCGGCCAGATCCGGTCGATGGACGACATCCGCAACACGATGCTGACCGTGCGCGACGGGGCGCCCGTCCTGGTCTCGGACGTGGCCGACGTCACCGTCGGCAATCAGCCGCGGCTCGGCATCGCCGGCCAGAACGACGACGACGACATCGTGCAGGGAATCGTGTTGATGCGGCGTGGCGCGGAGACCATGCCGACGCTCAGCGGCGTGCTGGCGGAAGTCGACAGGATCAACAACGCCAACATCCTGCCACCCGGCGTGCGCATCGAGCGCATCTACGATCGCAGCTCGCTGGTAAACATCACCACCCACACCGTCCTGCACAACATGGTCGTGGGCGTCTGCCTCATCTTCCTCATCCAGTGGCTGTTCCTGGGTGATCTGCGCAGCGCCCTGATCGTTTCCGCCACGATCCCCTTCGCGCTCCTGTTTGCCGTGGTCGTCCTGGTGCTGAGCGGCGAATCGGCGAACCTGCTCTCGATGGGCGCGATCGACTTCGGCATCATCGTCGATGCCACCGTCATCATGGTCGAGAACATCTTCCGGCATCTGTCCGAAAGCGATCACCAGTCCGGCTCCCAGCGGCGCGCGCCGGACGGTCTCACCGGCAAGCTGGCGACGATCTTCAACGCCTCGACCGAAGTCACCCAGGCGATCTTCTTCTCCGCCACCATCATCATCGCGGGCTTCCTGCCGCTGTTCACCCTGTCGGGAGTCGAGGGCCACATCTTCGGACCGATGGCGCGGACCTATGCCTACGCCCTGCTGGGCGGCCTGATCGCCACCTTCACCGTGTCGCCCGCGCTCTCCGCCCTGCTGCTGCCCGACAAGATGGCGCATGCCGAAACGCGTGCCGTGCGTGCCCTGCGCCGCGCCTACGAGAAGCTGCGCAACGCCGCCCTGGCCAGCCGCCGGGCCACCTTCGCAGCCGGACTTGGCGCGCTGGTCCTGGCGGGCGCCGCCGGCAGCACGATCGGCCTCGAGTTCCTGCCCAAGCTCGAGGAAGGCAACATGTGGATCCGCGCCGTGATGCCCGCATCGATCTCACTCGAGGCCGGCAACGACTATGCCAACCGCATGCGCCGGCTCATCAAGACCTTTCCGGAGGCCGAGACCGTCATCTCCCAGCACGGCCGCCCCGACGACGGCACCGATTCGACCGGCTTCTTCAACGCCGAGTTCTTCGTGCCGCTCAAGCCGGTGGACCAGTGGCGAAAGGGTCTCGACAAGGAAGCCCTGATCGCCGAGATCAACGGCGCGCTCGAGAAGACCTTTCCCGGTGTCGAGTTCACCTTCTCGCAGTACATCCAGGACAACGTCCAGGAAGCGGCCTCCGGCGTGAAGGGCGAGAACTCGGTCAAGATCTCGGGCAACGACCTCGAAACGCTGGCCAAGCTCGGCAACGAGATCAAGGCGGTGCTCGCCACCGTGCCCGGCATCACCGACCTCGCCGTGTCGGCCTCGCTCGGCCAGCCGACCATCCGCATCGACATCGACCGCGCCAAGGCCGCGCGGTACGGCCTGTCACCGGGCGACATCAACGCCACGGTGCAGGCCGCGATCGGCGGCCAGGCCGCGGGCGACGTCTACGAGAGCGGCAGCGACCGTCACTTCCCGATGGTCGTCCGCCTCGCCTCCCGCTATCGCCAGAGCCTCGACGCGATCAGCCGCATCCAGATCGGCGTGCAGGGCGCGAACGGCACCATCACGCAGGTGCCGTTGAGCGAAGTCGCCAAGGTCGAGCTGGTCTCCGGCGCCTACTACATCTACCGGGAGCAGCAGGAGCGCTACGTCCCGGTCAAGTTCAGCGTTCGCGGCCGCGACCTCGGCAGCACCATCATCGAGGCGCAGCAGCGCGTCGCGGAGAAGGTGCAGATCCCGGGCGGCTACCGCATCGAATGGGTCGGCGAGTTCGGCAATCTGAAGAATGCCCTGCAGCGGCTCGCCGTGGCCGTGCCGATCGCCATCGGCCTGATCGGGCTGCTGCTCTACATGAGCTTCGGATCGTTCCGCGACACGCTGCTGGCCGCGAGCGCCATTCCCATGGCGCTGACCGGCGGCATCCTCGGCCTCTGGGTCACCGACATGCCGTTCAGCATCTCCGCCGCCATCGGCTTCGTGGCGCTGTTCGGCATCGCCGCCATGAACGGCATCATGGTGCTGAGCTGCTACAACCGGCTGATCGATGCCGGTCGCGATCGCAGCATGGCGCTCTACGAGACCTGCTCCCTGCAGATGCGCCCGGTGCTGATGACCTGCGTCGCAGCCGCCGTCGGCCTGCTGCCCGCCGCCTTCTCGACGGCGATCGGCAGCCAGGTCCAGCGCCCGCTCGCCATCGTCGTGGTCGGCGGCACTCTGATGGCGCCCTTCCTCTTCCTCACGGTGCTGCCGGCCATGATCGGCCTGTTCTCGCGCCGCCGTGCCGCGGTCCCGGCGTCTCACCCCCACGATACGGTTGCCGAGGCGACATGATGCGACACTCTCTCCTTGCCACGTTGCCGCTGCTCGCAGCCGGCGCCCTCGCCGGTTGCTCGGTTGGACCGGACTTCGCCTCGCCGGAAGGCCCGAAGACGGCGACCTATCTTCCAGACCAGAAGAACGACCTGATCGCTGCCGGCATACCGGGCGGCGAGGCGCAGCGGATCGTTCAGAGCATGGACATTCCCGGTCAATGGTGGGGCGTGTTCCAGTCGCCGCAGCTCAACAGCCTGATCGAGCGCTCGCTGCGCGCCAATCCGGACGTTAAAGCGGCCGTCGCCGGCCTGCGCGTTGCCCAGCAGAACGCGCGCGCCCAGCGCGCGACCCTGTTTCCGACCATTCAGGGTACGTTCAACGCCACCCAGAACCAGACACCGGCCAGCCTGCAATCGGCCACAGCCGACCAGCAGCCGATCTACGGCCTGTTCGTCGGCGGTCTCCAGATCACCTATGCCCTCGATCTCTGGGGCGGCAATCGCCGGCAGATCGAATCGCTCGACGCACTGGCGGAAGCTCAATGCTTCCAGCTCGAGGGTACCTATCTCTCGCTCGCCTCGAACGTCGTCGCGGCCGCCATCGTCGAGGCGTCGCTGCGCGGCCAGGTCGAGGCGACCAGGCGCATCGTCGCCACCCAGCGCGACACGCTCGGCATCCTGACGCGCCAGTCGGGACTCGGCGCCATCCCCGGCGCCGACGTCGCCACGCAGCAGGCCGCCCTCGCACAGGCCGAATCGACCCTGCCACCGCTCGAGAAGGCACTCGCCCAGCAACGCAACCTGCTGGCCACCCTGACCGGCCGGCTGCCGAGCGATCCCGTCGCCGAGCGCTTCGAGCTCACCGATCTCAAGCTGCCGTACGAACTGCCGCTCACGCTGCCCTCGCAGCTGGTCGAGCAGCGGCCCGACATTCGGGCCGCCGAAGCCAACCTGCATGCCGCCAGCGCCCAGGTCGGCGTCGCCATCGCCAACCAGCTGCCGCAGGTGACGCTGGGGTTCGGCCTCAACACCAGCGCCCTGTCGCTCGGCACGCTGTTCATGCCCGGACTCGCGGGCGCGACCACGGGCGCCAGCGCCATCCAGACTCTGATCGACGGCGGCGCACTGGCCGCCAAGAAACGATCGGCGGTCGCGGCGCTCGAACAGGCCGACGCGCAGTACCAGTCGATCGTGCTGGCCGCCTTTCGCAACGTTGCCGACACGCTGAACGCCCTCGAGTACGACGCGCTGGCGCTGAAGTCGGCGGTCGAGGCGGAGCGGGCGGCGGCCACGGCCCTCACCATCGCGCGCAAGCGTCTCGAACTCGGCGACACGACCTATGTCGTCGTGCTGATCGCCGAGCTCACCTATCAGCAGACTCTCCTGACCCGCGTGCAGGCGCAGGCCGCGCGTCTCACCAACACCGCCGCACTCTTCCAGTCGCTGGGCGGTGGCTGGTGGAATCGCGACGGCGCCGGCCCGGGGAATGGCCGGTCGCGCTGCAAGCCTCCGGCCTCTCCCTGGTCCATCTCCTCAAACACCCAGCGCTGACACGGCTGATCGGGGTGCCATGTCGGCCATGGCCACGAAGCCCCGCCAGCCGGCCACCGCATTCAAGGCAGCCATACTGTTGGCAGCCTTCGTCATGTCGGCCGCGGTGGGCTATGCCGACATCGTCACCGGCGACCTGCGACTCACCGCGCTCTATCTCGTGGTCATCTTCGGTGCGTCGTGGTTTGCCGGTCGGTGGATCGGCATCGCCGCGGCATCGATCGCCTTCGCGTGGATGGTGGGTGCAAATCCGCCACCGGATTTCGTCAGCACCCGGTTTACCTATTACGGCATCGAAGCCCTCGGCACCGTCGCGGTGTTCCTCGCCTGCGCGCTCCTCGCCGACCGGCTGAGGCAAAGCCTCGACCGCGAGCGGCTGCAGAATCTCAACCTCTCACGCTACCTGCCCTCGGAGCTGGTCGACCGACTGGCACGAGAGGGACTGCGTGCGGCCCGGGGCCGACGGATGAAGGCGGCGATCCTGTTCATCGACATGCGCGACTTCACCGCATCGGTGCAGACCATGGAACCCGACGCCCTGTTCGGCTTCCTCCAGGAATACCGGACCGTGGTCTCGCGCATCGTCGAGGGCGAGGGCGGACTCATCGACAAGTTCATCGGGGACGGCGTGCTGGCGCTCTTCGGCGCCCTGCGTCCATCGCCCAACGATGCAGCCGCCGCCATCCGATGCGGCCTCCGGCTGCTCGCGGCGATCGATGGCTGGAACGTCGAACGCGCGATGCACGGCGAGTCGCCGGTCCGTGTCGGCGTGGGCATCCACCACGGCGAGGTCGTCATGGGCGCCATCGGTGACGAGCAGCGGCTCGAATATTCCGTCGTCGGTCACGCGGTGAACGTCTGCTCGCGCATCGAACGCCTGACGAAGAAATATCACTCTCCTCTGCTGATATCGGAAGAGACCCTGGTCGAGGCCGCGCGGAGCGGCATGTCGTTCGAAGGCTGGCACCATTTCATCGACGAGGAAGTGCGGGGCATCTCCGGTGAACTGAGACTGGCGGCACCGCGAAGTGCAGACCTGCAGAAGGTTGCATAGATGTTGTACTCGCAACGCTAGTGTGTCTGCGCGACTTGTGTCTTAGCTCCTCGCGAAGGCACCGCCATCCCACGGCCTGCCGCGAGGGCCGTAGATGCAAACGATCGTCGGCGCTGCACTCCGTCAGCGCATTCTGGTTCTGATCCTTGCCGTCCTGATGATCGCTGGCGGCCTGTTCGCCTACAAGCGCCTCAACATCGAAGCCTATCCCGACCCGGTGCCGCCCCTCGTCGACATCGTGACGCAAAATCCCGGCCAGTCATCCGAGGAGATCGAGCGCTACATCACGATCCCGATGGAAGTGCAGATGGCGGGACTTCCCTACGTGAAGTCCATCCGCTCGATCTCCCTGACCGGCCTCAGCGACGTGAAGGTCCAGTTCACCTACGATCTGACCTACCGAGAGGCCGCCCAGCTCGTGACCAATCGGCTGGCCCAGCTCGGCCCGCTGCCCAACGGCGCACAGCCCATCATCTCGCCGACCAGCCCGATCGGCGAGATCTTCCGCTATCGCGTGGTCGGTCCGAAAGGCTTCAGCGTCACCGAACTGAAGACGATGCAGGACTGGATCCTGCTGCGCCGTCTCAAGGCCGTGCCCGGCGTAATCGACGTCACGACCTGGGGAGGCAAGAGCAAGACCTTCGACGTCACCGTCAATCTCGACCGGCTGCTGGCGCACGGGCTCACGCTGAAACAGGTGATCGACGGCCTGAACGGCGCCAACATCAATGTCGGCGCGAACACGGTCAATCTCGGGCCGCAATCGGCGGTCGTGCGCGCGGTCGGCCAGATCCGGTCGATGGAGGACATCCGCAACACCATGCTCACGGTGCGAGACGGTTCGCCCGTCCTGGTCTCGGATGTCGCCGACATCGCCGTCGGCAACGAGCCGCGGCTTGGCGTCGCCGGTCACGACGACGACGACGATGTCGTCGAGGGCATCGTCCTGATGCGTCGTGGCGCGGAGACGATGCCGACGCTGCGCGCCGTCGAGCGCGAGGTCGAACGCATCAACGGATCGAGCCTGCTGCCACCCGGCGTGCGCATCGAACGAATCTACGATCGCAGCGTGCTGGTCGACGTCACCACCCACACGGTCTTGCACAACATGGTGATGGGCGTCTGCCTCATCTTCCTGATCCAGTGGCTGTTCCTCGGCGACCTGCGTAGCGCCCTGATCGTCTCCGCCACGATCCCCTTCGCGCTCCTGTTCGCCGTCGCCATCATCGTGATCAACGGCGAGTCGGCCAACCTGCTCTCCATGGGCGCAATCGATTTCGGCATCATCGTCGACGCCACCGTCATCATGGTCGAAAACATCTTCCGCCATCTCGCGGAGGCCGGCCATGCCGGACCGGCACGGTCGGCGCGGGAAGAGCCGGAGGGCCTCACCGGCAAGCTGTTCACGATCTACGAAGCCTCGGGCGAGGTGACCAGGGCGATCTTTTTCTCAGCTACGATCATCATTGCGGGCTTCCTGCCGCTGTTCACCCTGTCAGGGGTCGAGGGGCGCATCTTCGGGCCGATGGCACAGACCTATGCCTATGCCCTGGCCGGCGGCCTGATCGCGACCTTCACCGTGTCGCCGGCACTCGCCGCCCTGCTGTTGCCGGAGAAGGTCTCCGAGACCGAGACTTTTCTCGTCCGCGGATTGCGTCGGCTCTATCGCCGGGCCTATTCGCGCGCACTCGCCTGGCGTCACGCCATGCTGGCCGTCGGCCTGGGCGTGCTGATGGCGGCCGGCGTCGCAGCAAGCACCGTCGGCCTCGAGTTCCTGCCCAAGCTCGAGGAAGGCAATATCTGGATGCGCGCCGCCCTGCCGCCTTCGGTCTCGCTGGACGAAGGCAACGGCTACGTGAACCGCATGCGCAAGCTCGTGAAGAGCTTTCCCGAAGTCGAAACGGTGATCTCGCAGCATGGCCGACCCGACGACGGCACAGACCCCGACGGCTTCTCCAACGCCGAGTTCTTCGTCCCGCTGAAACCCGCCAGCAAGTGGCGCAAGGGCCTCGAGAAGCCTGCGCTGATCAGCGAGATGAGCGACGCGCTGAGCCGGGCCTTCCCCGGCGTCACCTTCGCCTTCTCTCAATACATCCAGGACAATGTGCAGGAAGCCGCCTCGGGCATCGACGCGGAGAATGCGATCAAGATCTCCGGGCCCGACCTCATCACCTTGCGCAAGATCGCCGTCGACATCCGCGGCGTCCTGGAGGGCGTGCCCGGAATCACCGACATCCAGGTCCCGCCGCTTCTCGGCCAGCCGACCATCCGTATCGACATCGATCGCGCCAAGGCCGCACGCTACGGCCTGTCGCCGGGCGACATCAACGCCACGATCCAGGCGGCGATCGGCGGACAGGCGGCAGGCGATCTCTACGAGGAGGGCAGCGACCGTCATTTCCCGCTGCTGGTGCGTCTGGCGCCGCGCTACCGCCAGGACATGGACGCGATCCGCCGCATCGCCCTCGGCACCGTCGGTCCCAACGGCAGCATCGTGCAGGTCCCGTTGAGCGAAGTGGCAACGGTGAAGCTGGCGACTGGCGCCTTCTACATCTACCGCGAGCAGCAGGAGCGCTACATACCGGTGAAGTTCAGCGTGCGCGGACGCGACCTGGGCGGCGCCGTGCTGGAAGCCCAGCAGAAGGTGAACGAACAGGTGAAGCTGCCGAGCGGCTACCGGCTCGAGTGGGCGGGCGACTTCGTCAACTTCGAGAGCGCCATAGCGCGCCTCGCCATCGCCGTGCCGATCGCCATCGGCCTGATCCTGCTGCTGCTCTATGTCAGCTTCGGCTCGCTGACCGACACGCTCCTCGCCGGTGCCGCCATGCCGCTCGCTCTGTCGGGCGGTATCCTGGCCCTCTGGACCGCCGACATGTCCTTCAGTATCTCCGCGGCCATCGGCTTCGTCGCCCTGTTCGGCATCGCGGCCATGAACGGCATCATGCTGGTCAGCTGCTTCAACCGCCTGATCGCCGCGGGCGTCGACCGCGAACAGGCGCTGCGCCAAACCTGCGAACAACAGATGCGCCCGGTGCTGATGACCTGCGTCGCCGCGGCCGTCGGCCTGCTACCGGCCGCTTTCTCCACCGCGATCGGCAGCCAGGTCCAGCGCCCGCTCGCCATCGTCGTGGTCGGCGGCACCCTGCTGGCACCCTTCCTCTTCCTTACCGTGCTGCCGGCCATGATCGCCGTCTTCTCGCGGCGCCGCTTCAAAGGGCCCTTGCCGCGAGCCGGTCTGGTGACAGCCTGACACCGTCTTGACCGCAAGCCGGGCGCCCCCGAAAAGAGGTCGATGTCCTCGACAGACGAATTCATCGACCTCGGCGACCGGCGGCTTCGGGTGCGCCGCCTCACCCCGGCGCGCGACGACGGGCTCGACCGCACGGTGCTCGTCTTCCTGCACGAGGGCCTGGGCTGCATCGAGATGTGGCGCGACTTCCCCCAGAAACTGTGTGATGCCACCCGTTGTGCCGGCATCGTCTACGACCGCACCGGCTATGGCCGGTCGAGTTCGTGGCCAAGTGATCCGGGCGTCCGCTACATGGAGATCGAGGCCGATCTCGTCCTGCCGCGCCTGCTGGCCGCGCTCGGCATCGAGGATTGTGTGCTGGTGGGCCACAGCGACGGCGGCACAATTGCCCTGAACTATGCCGCGACCGATCCCGAGCCGCTGCGGGCGGTGGTCACCCTGGCCGCCCACGCGATCAATGAACCGATCTGCGTCGAGGCGATCGCGCGGGCGCGGGAAGCCTTCGCCACCGGCGACCTGCGCCCGCGGCTCGCCAAGTATCATGCCGATGTCGAAGGCGCCTTCCGGCTGTGGGCGGACGCCTGGGTCTCGCCCGGCTTCGAACCGATGGACGCCAAGGGCAGGCTGCCGGGCGTCGTCGTGCCGGTGCAGGCGATCCAGGGCGAGGACGACGAATACGGCACCGAGCTGCAGCTCGGAATCATCGCCGGCAAGGTCGGGGGCTATTGCGAAACGCGGCTGGTGCCGGACTGCGGCCACAGCCCGCACCTGCAGCAGCCGGTCTATGTCCTGTCCGAGATCACGCGCTTCGTGGCGCCGCTGGCGCTGGCCGGCTGATCAGAGCCGTTTCAGCTCGCTCGACGCCGCCCAGTTGAACTCCGAAACGGTCGGGCAGCGGGCCTGGGCAAGCTGGAACTGTTCGCGCGCGCGCTGCTTGTCGCCGCGCCGCACCGCGTCCATGCCGATGAAGAACGCCGCCGGGCATTTGCCGTTTGCGCGTTTGGCCCCATCGTCGGATTCAGCGGCAACCTCGAGTTCGCCGGCCGAGCTCTTGCCCATCAGGAACCGCATGATGGGACCCGGCCATTCGTTCAGGCTCTCCGCGCCCACGTCACGGACCAGGGCAGCGCGCCCATCGCGCCGGGCCCGCACCTGGGCGGCATAGCGCCAGAGCATCGGCGCCTGTTTCGTCTTGAAACTGGGTCGGCCCGCCAGGGTCGCGTCGAAATCGTCAGCGGACTGCGCGTAGTTGCCCAGGTTGAAATTGGCAAGGCCGCGGTAGAAGAGCGCCGACCGCCGCTCGCCCGGCGTCTGGGCACCGGCCAGGGCCGCATCGAGCAGGCCCAGCGCCCGCTGGAAGTCGGCGATCTGCATGTAGACTTGGGCCTGAGCCATCGTCAGGGACGGGTCGCCGGGCTTGCGCTGCAGTGCGCTGTCCAGGGTGCGCAGCGCCGCCGCCCGGTCGCCGCCGCCCGCCAGGCCCGGCATCGTGCTGGAAAGCACGACCTGCCAGTCGCCGGGCAGGACCCGGCCCATTTCGGCGATGTCCTTCTGGCTGTCGGCCTCGCGCCCGAGACGGGCAAACTGGAAGGCGCGAATGCTGAGATAGATCGACCGGTCGAAGGCCGAGAGCTGCGACGCCGAGAGGATTTTGTTCAGCGATTCGAGGGTGGCCCCGCCATTTCCGCCCTTCGCACCGGGGAGCGAAGGGGCCGGCGAGCCGCCGGACGAAAAGCCGCGTGCGCTGGGGTCCCAGGACTCGGCCGCATTGCGCTGCGCCACCGCCTCGCCCGTCAGGGTCAGAAACGCTGCAAGAACCCCAAATACGTGACCTATTTGACGCCGCATGGGTCCAATCTGACACAACGGCCACAAAGCCGCATCCGCCGATTGCCTGAGGAGGTGCATGCCCCTATTTTGCGCCACATCCGCAGAGAACCGACCTTCCAGGAGTGTAGATATGGCCGCCGCCCATCCCAATAGCTTCAAGGCTCGAAAGACACTGAAGGTCGGTAGCCGCAGCTATACCTATTTCAGCCTGAAGGCGGTCGAGAAGGAGGTCGGCGACCTGTCCCGCCTGCCCTTCTCGCTCCGCGTGCTGATGGAAAACCTGCTGCGCAACGAGGACGGCACGACCGTCAAGAAGACCGACATCGCGGCCTTCGCGGACTGGATCAAGAATGGCGGCCGCTCCACCAAGGAGATCAACTTCCGCCCCGCCCGCGTGCTGATGCAGGACTTCACCGGCGTCCCCGCCGTGGTCGACCTCGCCGCCATGCGCGACGCCATGGGCAAGCTGGGCGGCGACCCCAAGAAGATCAACCCGCTGGTCCCGGTCGACCTCGTGATCGACCATTCGGTGATCGTCGACAATTTCGGCAACTCGAGCGCCTTCGGCGCCAACGTGAAGCTCGAATACGAACGTAACCTCGAGCGCTACCAGTTCCTGCGCTGGGGCGCGATGGCGTTCGACAATTTCCGCGTCGTCCCGCCGGGCACCGGCATCTGCCACCAGGTCAACCTCGAATATCTCGCCCGCGTCGTCTGGACCAAGAAGGAAGGCAAGGAGACGATTGCCTATCCCGACACGCTGGTCGGCACCGATTCGCACACCACGATGGTGAACGGCCTGGCCGTGCTGGGCTGGGGCGTCGGCGGTATCGAGGCAGAGGCCGCCATGCTCGGCCAGCCGCAGCCGATGGTGATCCCCGACGTGATCGGCTTCAAGCTAACCGGCAAGCTGCCCGAGGGCGCCACCGCGACCGACCTGGTGCTCACCGTCACCCAGATGCTGCGCAAGAAGGGCGTGGTGAACAAGTTCGTCGAGTTCTATGGCGAGGGCCTCGACGAGATGCCGCTGGCCAACCGCGCGACGATCGCCAACATGGCGCCCGAGTACGGCGCGACCTGCGGCTTCTTCCCGGTCGACGACATCACCCTGGGCTTCCTCAAGACGACCAACCGCGGCCCGGCCGCCAAGCTCACCGAGGCCTATGCCAAGAAGCAGGGCCTGTGGCGCTCGAAGAAGTCGCCGGAGCCGGTCTTCACCGACACGCTCTCGCTCGACCTCGGCGACGTGGTGCCGAGCCTCGCCGGACCGAAGCGCCCGCAGGACCGCGTGCCGCTCGCGGAAGCCGCCCACCAGTTCATCGCGAACATGGAGAAGGAGTTCGACCGCAAGGACGACGGCAAGCGCATCCCTTGCGAAGGCACGAATTATGACCTCGGCCACGGCGACGTGGTGATCGCGGCCATCACCTCCTGCACCAACACCTCCAATCCCTATGTCATGCTGGGCGCCGGCCTGATCGCGCGCAACGCCGTGAAGCTCGGCCTCAAGGTCAAGCCGTGGGTGAAGACCTCGCTGGCGCCGGGCTCGCAGGTCGTGACCGAATACTTCGAAGCCTCGGGCCTGCAGAAGGACCTGAACAAGATCGGCTTCAACCTGGTCGGTTACGGCTGCACGAGCTGCATCGGTAATTCCGGCCCGCTGCCCGATCCGGTCACCAAGGCGATCGGCGACGGCGACCTGGTCGTGAGCTCGGTGCTCTCGGGCAACCGCAACTTCGAGGGCCGCGTCAATCCGCTGACCCGCGCCAACTACCTCGCCTCGCCCATGCTGGTCGTCATCTATGCGCTGGCCGGCTCGATGAAGATCGACATCACCAAGGATCCGATCGGCATCGGCAAGGGCGGCAAGCCGGTCTACCTGAAGGACCTCTGGCCCTCGAACATGGAAGTCGCCAAGACGGTCGACAAGTTCGTGACGGCCAAGGCCTTCAAGAAGCGCTACGCCGACGTCTTCGAGGGCGACCGGTTCTGGCGCGGCATCAAGACCAAGCCCAGCCTGACCTACGCCTGGGACGACAAGTCGACCTACGTGCGCAACCCGCCCTACTTCGAGGGCATGGGCAAGACGCCGGCCGCCCTGTCCAACATCGCCGGCGCCCGTCCGCTCGGCCAGTTCGGCGACTCGATCACCACCGACCACATCTCGCCCGCCGGCTCGATCCGCAAGGACAGCCCCGCCGGCAAGTACCTGATGGAAGAGGGCGTCGAGGCCAAGGACTTCAACCAGTACGGCACGCGCCGCGGCAATCATGAGGTGATGATGCGCGGCACCTTCGCCAACATCCGCCTGAAGAACGAGATGGTCCCGGGCGTCGAGGGTGGCTTCACGCACCACTATACGACCGACCAGCCCGAGCCGATCTACGACGTGGCGATGCGCTACAAGAAGGAGCACACGCCGCAGGTCCTGATCGCCGGCAAGGAATACGGCACCGGCTCCTCGCGCGACTGGGCGGCCAAGGGCGTCAACCTGCTGGGCGTCAAGGCCGTGGTCTGCGAGACCTTCGAGCGCATCCATCGCTCGAACCTGGTCGGCATGGGCGTGCTGCCGCTGCAGTTCAAGAACGGCATGACGCGCAAGACGCTGAACCTGACCGGCCGCGAGACCTACGACGTGGGCGGCATCGACGGCGAGCTGAAGCCCGGCATGGACGTGCCGCTGACCATCCATCGCCCCGACGGCGCGTCGGAGACGATCATGCTGACCTGCCGCATTGATACGGCGGAAGAGGTCGGCTACTTCAAGAACGGTGGCGTGCTGCATTACGTGCTGCGCAACCTGGCCCACGCGGCCTGACGCCGAAGGACACGGGACCCATGGCGACGGGGCTGCCAGGCCATGCCGTCGCCATGGCCCGCAACAACATCTGGGCGAACCACCGGCTGCTCAACGCCTGCAAGGCGCTGACGCCCGAAGAGTTCGCCGCGCCGCGCACGAGCTTCTTCTCCTCGCTGCGCGCCACGCTGAACCACATCCTCTGGGTCGACGTCTATTACATCGACGCGCTTCACCGCGATCCGACGGTGCTGAGCCGATATCACGACCCGATTCCCGACTTCCCCGACGCCGCGTCGCTCCATGACGCCCAGATCGCCAGCGACCGCCGGCTGCTGGCCTTCTGCGAGCGCCAGACCGAGGAAAGCCTGGCCGAGGGCCTGTCGCTGCCGCGCCCCAACCGCACGCCGCCGCCCTCCAGCGTGATCTCGATCCTCGAGCACCTGTTCCAGCATCAGACGCATCACCGCGGGCAGGCGCATGCGATGCTGGCCGGCACGTCGGTGAAGCCGCCGCAGCTCGACGAGTTCTTCCTCGCAGGCGAGCAGCATCTGCGGCGCGACGAATTGCTCGCGCTGGGCCTGGAGCCGAGCTGATGCGGCCGCGTCCTTCCTTTGCCGGTGCGGCCATCGAGGTGAGCGACCTCGCACGCTCCGTCGCCTTTCATCGTCTGTGGCTGCCGATGCTGGGCTTCCATCGCGTCTGGACCAGTCCCGACCGGGTGATGTGGTCACGCGGCTACGACCATTTCGTGATGCGCCAGGCCAAGGACGGCATCTCCTACGGGCCGGGCGCGCTGTGGCTCGCCGTCTCGGCCGAAAGCCGCGGTCAGGTCGACCAGGTGTTCGCTGAGCTGCGCGACGCCGGCGCCGAGATCATCCAGCCGCCGCAGGAGCTCGATTACCTCGCGCCCGGCTATTATTCGGTGGGCTTCCGCGATCCCGACGGCGTGCCCATCGAGGTCATGCATCGCTGGGACGACCTGCCCGAGGTGCGCGACGCCGAGCAGGTGCGCGTGCCCGGCCACGGCGTCAGCCTCGGCGGCTATTTCTTCAAGCCGGTTGCCGGCCAGCCGCCCTATCCGGCGCTGATCCTGCTGCACGGTTTTGCTGGCCACGCCCACAACATGGTGGGACTCGCCCGCGCCGCCGCCGCCAACGGCTACGCCGCGCTGGCCCTGTCGCTACGTGGATGGCTGGGCTCGGAGGGCGAGAACGACCAGGGCCTGCGCCAGCCGCTCGACGTGCTTGCGGCCATCGACTGGCTTTCCAAGCGCCCGCTGGTCGATCGCGACCGGATCGCGTTGGTGGGCGCCTCGATGGGCGGACAGGTGGCGCTGCTCGCCGCCGCGCACAAGCCGCCGGTGCGCGCCGTCGCCGCCTTCTTCGCGCCCACGGACCTGGCGCGCTGGCGCGAGGCCAATCCCTACATGCGCGACTATCTCGACGACCTGTGCGGGCCCGAGGGCCTGCCGGTGCGCTCGCCGATCCTGCGGGTGGCGCAGATCGACGCACCTGTTCTCCTGCTGCACGGCGACCGCGACGAGAACGTGCCGGTCGAGCAGTCGCTCGCCATGGCCGAGGCGCTGGTTGCGCACGGCAAGGAGGCCGAGGCCGTCGTGATCCCCGGCGCCACCCACTATTTCACCGAACAGCAGAACGCCGCCGCGCGGCGCACGCTGTTCGACTTCCTGCGTCGTCATCTCACCCGGAGCTAGCCGTCCATGCGCGTGTCAGAAGCCGTCCATTCCCGCCGCTCCATGCGCGTCTTCAAGCCGGATCCCGTGGCCAAGGCCGATATCGAATGGATCATCGAGAACGCCAACCGCTCGGCCTCGAACGGTAACCTGCAGCCGTGGAAGCTCTACGTGACCATGGGCGCGGCGCGGAAGCGGCTCTCTGCGGCGATCCTGAGCGCCATGGATGCCGGCGATAACGGCCCGGGCGCCGAATACAACGTCTATCCGCAGGAAATGACCCCGGTCTACGACGCGCGCCGCAAGCTGGTCGGCAAGCAGCTCTACACCCTGCTCGGCGTACCACGCGGCGACGCGGCCGGCATGCTGAAGCAGTTCCGCAAGAACTACGAGTTCTTCGACGCGCCGGTCGGCATGATCCTGTCCGTCGAGAAGCGCATGGGCAACGGCCAGTGGATCGACTGCGGCATTTTCCTCGATCAGCTCATGCTGCTGGCGCGCGAGAAGGGCCTGCACACCTGCCCGCAGGCCGCCTTCAGCCGCTACCAGCACGTGGTGCGGCGCGAACTCAAGATTCCCGACGATCAGACGGTGATCTGCGGCCTGGCGCTGGGCTACGCCGATCCCGACGTGGTGCCCAACAGCCTGATCACCGACCGCGCGCCGATTGCGGATTTCACGACCTGGTTCAGCGAGTGACGCCCAAAGTCGAATTGCCGAGCCCGGCGGCAGCGGGCTAGAACGCAGGTAATTCAAGGCACAAAGCCGAAGCTGGAGGAAAGCCATGGCCGATGAAGTGATCGCCGTCAGCGCGGACTGGGCCAAGCGCGCCTATGTCGACGAGGCCAAGTACAAGGAGATGTACGAGGCCTCAACCAAGGATCCCGCCAGGTTCTGGGAAGAGCACGGCAAGCGGATCGACTGGATCAAGCCCTACAGCCCGGCTGCCGTGCGCGACGTCGACTACAACGGCGACGTCCGCATCCGCTGGTTCCACGATGGCGTGCTGAACGTCTCGGCCAATTGCATCGACCGTCACCTCAGCCATCGCGCCGACCAGACCGCCATCATCTGGGAAGGCGACGATCCGGCGAAGTCGAAGAAGATCACTTATCGCGAGTTGCACGGCGAAGTCTGCCGCATGGCCAACGCGCTGAAGGAACTCGGCGTGAAGAAGGGAGATCGCGTCACGATCTACCTGCCGATGATCCCCGAGGCGGCGTACGCGATGCTGGCCTGCACCCGCATCGGCGCCATCCATTCCGTCGTATTCGGCGGCTTTTCGCCCGACAGCCTCGCCAACCGCTTGGTCGACTGCGACAGCAACGTGGTGATCACCGCCGACGAAGGTCTGCGCGCCGGCAAGCACGTGCCGCTGAAGGCCAATTGCGACGAGGCACTGAAGAAGGCGCCGGGCGTGAAGAAGGTGCTGGTCGTCAAGCATACCGGCGGCAAGGTCGGCTGGGAGGCCGGCCGCGACGTGTGGTGGCACGAGATCGCCACCAAGGTGCCGGCCGAGTGCGCGCCCGAGCCGATGGGCGCCGAAGATCCGCTGTTCATCCTCTATACGTCGGGCTCGACCGGCAAGCCGAAGGGCGTGCTGCACACGACCGGCGGCTACATCGTCTTCGCGTCGATGACCCACCAGTACGTGTTCGATTATCACGACGGCGACGTCTACTGGTGCACCGCCGACGTCGGCTGGGTGACCGGCCACAGCTACATCCTCTACGGACCGCTGGCCAACGGCGCCACCACCCTGATGTTCGAGGGCGTGCCCAATTATCCCGATTCCAGCCGCTTCTGGCAGGTGATCGACAAGCACCAGGTGAACATCTTCTACACCGCCCCCACCGCCATCCGTGCGCTCATGCGCGAGGGCGAGGCACCGGTGAAGAAGACTAGCCGGAAGAGCCTGCGCCTGCTCGGCTCGGTCGGCGAGCCGATCAATCCCGAGGCCTGGCTGTGGTACCACCGCGTGGTCGGCGACGATCGCTGCCCGATCGTCGACACCTGGTGGCAGACCGAGACCGGCGGCATCCTGATCACGCCGCTGCCCGGCGCCACCGCCCTGAAGCCCGGCTCGGCGACTCTGCCGTTCTTCGGCGTGCAGCCGGTGATGGTCGATGCCGAGGGCAACGAACTGCAAGGCCCCTGCACCGGCAATCTCTGCCTGATCAACTCCTGGCCGGGCCAGATGCGCACGGTCTACGGCGATCACCCGCGCTTCATCGAGACCTACTTCAAGACCTATCCGGGCAAGTACTTCACCGGCGACGGCGCGCGCCGCGACGAGGACGGCTATTACTGGATCACCGGCCGGGTCGACGACGTGATCAACGTCTCGGGCCATCGCATCGGCACCGCCGAGGTCGAGAGCGCGCTGGTCGCCAACACCAAGGTGGCCGAGGCCGCCGTGGTCGGCTTCCCGCACGACATCAAGGGCCAGGGCATCTACGCTTACGTCACCCTGAAGGCCGGCGAGCAATCCTCCGAGGAGCTGCGCAAGGAACTGGTCGCCTGGGTGCGCAAGGAGATCGGCCCGATCGCCACGCCGGACGTGATCCAGTGGGCGCCCGGCCTGCCCAAGACCCGCTCGGGCAAGATCATGCGCCGCATCCTGCGCAAGATCGCCGAGAACGATTTCAGCAACCTGGGCGACACGTCCACGCTCGCCGACCCGATGGTCGTCGACGATCTCGTGAAGCACCGCGGCAAGTAAGGATTCCGATGGCCAACCCGACGATCACCCAACTCGCCGCGGACCTGGCCGCCGGCCGCACCACCTCGCGCACGCTCGCCGAAGAGGCGCTGGCCCGCATCGAAGACCCCAAGGGCGAAGGCAAGCGCGCCTTCGTGAAGGTCTGGAAGGAGCAGGCGCTGGCCGCCGCCGATGCGAGCGACGGTCTGCGCAAGGCGGGCCTCGTGCCGTCGCCGCTCGCCGGCATCCCGGTCTCGATCAAGAACCTGTGCGACGTCGCGGGCGAAACCACGCTCTCGGGCTCGAAGGCGCTCGACGATGCCAAGCCCGCCACCGCGGATGCGCCCGTGGTGGCGCGCCTGCGCGCGGCCGGCGCGGTGATCGTCGGCAGCACCAACATGAGCGAATTCGCCTTCTCGGGTGTTGGCTTCAACCCGCACTACGGCACGCCCGGCAATCCGGCCGACCGCACGCGCGTGCCCGGTGGGTCCTCGGCCGGCGCCGCCGTCTCGGTCGCCGACCGCATGGCCGTC
>Ga0182739_1000875_pt1 | contig 34323 bp, 36 predicted proteins | sample eDN5th30CBELigBY_FD_128873 | JGI IMG/M metagenome (GOLD analysis project Ga0182739, IMG submission 128873) | Enriched backyard soil microbial communities from Emeryville, California, USA - eDNA 5th pass 30_C BE-Lig BY (version 2) (version 2) | ecosystem: Environmental > Terrestrial > Soil >... | reverse complement strand
CGCATGAAGTGGTGCGACCTTTCGACCGCTTTTAATCCTGCCTCGCACATCCTAGATAGGATGGATCGGGAGAGGATTGCGTGAATGTCCGGACTTTCCAGAACCACCCCGGCCGAGCGGCCGCTGAAACCCGCAATGCTGCGCGGCGCGATGCGCCGCTGCCCTGCTTGCGGCGAGGGGGCCCTTTTCGACGGCTACCTGACCGTGCGCGACCATTGCGACCATTGCAGCGAGGATCTGTCGCATCAGCGCACCGATGACGGGCCGGCCTATCTGACGATCCTGCTGGTTTCGCATCTTGGCGCGCCATTGCTGCTGGCGGTCTACATGGCCTATCGGCCCTCGCCCATGGCGTTGCTGATCGGCTTCGGACTGGGCGCGATCGTCGCCTCACTGGCACTGCTGCCGGTCATCAAGGGCGGGTTCGTCGGCCTCCAATGGGCGCGGCGGATGCATGGCTTCGGGGGTGCGCCCGGCCGGCCCGAGGCGAAGCCCCGCGCAGAGCTTCCGCAGGCATGACGCCGACGGCCGACGCCCCGCCGATCCGCGATGCCGCGACGATCATCGTCCTTGATCGCGAAAGCCGTGGCGGACCATCGGTCCTGATGGGGCAGCGCGGCTCCTCCGCCGCTTTCATGCCCTCGAAATACGTCTTTCCGGGCGGGGCCGTCGATCCCGCCGATGCGTCGGTGCGCTTCGCGGCCGGACTTGGCCCGCAAGAGCAGCGCCGCCTCGCGGCCGAACCGCGGATGGATGCCCCCGCCGCCTCGCCAGAGGCCGTCGCCGCCGCCGCCCTGCGCGAACTGGCCGAGGAAACCGGCCTCCTGACCGGCACGCCCGGCCCCGCGCCCGAGGGTTGGGGGCATTATGCGGGCGCGGGGCTCAGCCCCGATCCCAGCGCGCTCATCTATTTCTTCCGCGCGATCACGCCGCCCGGACGGACCCGGCGCTTTGACGCGCGCTTCCTGCTGCTCGACGCAAGCCGCCTCCATGGCGATCGCTGCGATTTCAGCGCGGCCTGCGACGAGCTTTCGCATCTGCATTGGGTTCCGATCACCGAGGCGCGGGCGCTGGACCTGCCCTTCATCACCGAAGTGGCGCTGGCAGAGGTGGCAACCCTCGCCCGCGGCAAAGGGCCGCTTGCACCGCCCCCCGCCGTCCCCTTCTTCGACAATCGCGACAGCGAGCCGCGTTTCACCCGCATCGCCTGAGCGTCAGCGGCCCCGAAACACCGGCCGGCGCTTTTGCAGAAAGGCCGCGACCCCTTCGGCAAAATCCTCGGTCGCGGCCATGCGGGCCTGCAACCGGGCCTCGACCTCAAGCTGGGCGGCCATGTCATTGACCGCCGTTTCCGCCAATGCCTCGCGGATCGCGAGGTAGGATTGCGTCGGACCCTGGGCCAGAGCGGTCGCGCGCGCGGTCACCTGCGCCTCGAAGCCGGCATCCTCGACCGCCTCCCAGATCATGCCCCAATCCGCCGCCTGACGCGCGCTGACAGGCTCGGCGAAAAGCATCATCCCCTTGGCGCGCGCGGTGCCGGTGCTGCGCGGAATGATGAAGCTGCCCCCGGCATCGGGGATCAGGCCGATCCGGCTGAAGGCCTGCACAAAACTGGCGCTCTCGGCCGCGATCACCACATCCGCGGCAAGCGCCAGATTGGCCCCCGCCCCCGCCGCGATCCCGTTCACCGCCGCGATCACCGGAACCGGAGCCTCGGTGATCGCCCGCAACATCGGCTCATATTCCTCGCGCAGGATGCGGGCGACATCCAGCCCCGCAGTCGCATCCGAAAGATCCTGCCCCGAACAGAAGGCCTTGCCGTTCCCGGTCAGCACGGCGCAACGCGTGTCGGTGGGCAGATCCCTCAGCGCGGCGGTGATCTCGGCGCGCATGGTGCTGTTCAGCGCGTTCATCACCTGCGGCCGGTTCAGCACGATCCGGGTGATGTTCTCGTGATGCGAAACGGTGATGGTCTGATGGTCCATGGATCCTCCCTCGGCATTCGCCGGCCATCCTGACCTTAGCCCGCGCGGGGAGAAAGCACTGACCTCGCGTCAGTCGCGCATCAACCGGTCGAGCCGCGCCAGCTCCTCGGGATCAAGGGCATCAGCCTCGGTCTCCGCGCCCTCGCGCGCGCGGATGAAGCGCCAGCCGATCAGCAGCGCGATGAGCGCCATGACCGGGCCGGCGAGGTAGAGAACCCAGTTGATGCCCCGCGCCGGCGGCTCAAACAGGACATATTCGCCGAACCTGTCCACCACCGCCTCCAGCGCCGCGTCGTCGGTATCCCCGGAGACCAGCCGTTCGCGCAGGTAAAGCCGCAGGTCGCGGCTGATCGGGGCGTTCGATTCGTCGATCGTCTCACCCTGGCAGACCGGGCAGCGCAGCACTTTCGAGATCTCGCGCGCCCTCGCCTCCAGCGCCGGGTCAGAGAGGATCTCGTCGGGCTGCACCGCGAAAGCGGGACCGGCGACAAGCAGCATCAGGCAAAGGAGAAGATAGCGCATACCCGTCACTCGGCCGGCCGGACCATCGGCGCGGGACTGCGGGCCCCCGCCGCGACCCGGTATCTGCGGTCGGAGAGGCTGACCAGCCCGCCAAGCGCCATCAGCGCCGCGCCCAGCCAGATCCAGCTTGCGAAGGGCTTCACATAGCTGCGCACCGCCCAGCCGCCACCCGCCTGCGGATCGCCGATCACCAGATAGAGGTCGCGGAACAGGCCGTTCTGGATCGCGGCCTCGGTGGTCGGGGTGCCCTGAACCGGGTAAAGCCGCTTTTCGGGATGCATCACGGCGACCTCGCGCCCGCCCTTCACGACGCGCATCGTCGCGACGGTGGCGTCATAATTGGCGCCGGGACGCTCCTCGACCGCCTCCAGCGTGATCCGGTAGCCCGCGACGTCGAAGCTTTGGCCGACCTGGGCCACGCGGATATCCTCGACCTGCCAGGCCATCAGCAGGCTGACCCCGATGAACGTGACGCCAAGCCCGCCATGGGAAATCGCCTTGCCCCAATCCGCCCGCGGCAGGCGCCAGAGGCGCGAAATTCCCGAATTGCCGGTCCGCAGCCACAGGTCGGCAATCGCGCCCCCGACCAGCCAGGAGCCAAGCCCGGCCCCGATCACGGCAAGCGCCGAATGCCCGGTCGAGACTGCAAAGACCAGCGTGGCCACGGCCAGCGCAAAGACCAGCGGTCCGCGCAGCGACGGCAGGATCTTTTCCAGCCTGCCCCGTTTCCACGGCAGCATCGCCCCCAGCGGCAGCACGATGGCCAGCGCGATCATGAAGGGGGTGAAGGCCTTTTCGAAGAAGGGCGGGCCGACCGACAGCTTGCGGTCCCAGAGCATCTCGGCCACCAGCGGCCAGACGGTGCCGACAAAGACGACGAGGGCCGAGACGGCCAGCAGGATGTTGTTGAGAACCAGCGCCCCCTCGCGCGAGATCGGAGCGAAGGCGCCCTTGGCCTGCATCGCGCCCGCCCGCGCCGCATAGAGGGTCAGCGCGCCGCCCACGAAAAACGCGAGGATGGCAAGGATAAAGACCCCACGCTCGGGGTCGTTGGCAAAGCTGTGGACCGAGGTGATGATGCCCGAGCGGACGATGAACGTCCCGATCAGCGAGAAGCCGAAGGACATGATCGCAAGCAGGATGGTCCAGCTTTTCAGCACCTCGCGTTTTTCGACCACGATCGCCGAATGCAGAAGCGCGCCCGCCAGCAGCCAGGGCATGAAGCTTGCGTTCTCGACCGGGTCCCAGAACCAGAAGCCGCCCCAGCCGAGTTCGTAATAGGCCCACCAGGAACCGAGCGCGATGCCGATGGTCAGAAAGACCCATGCCGCCAGCGTCCAGGGCCGCACCCAGCGCGCCCAGGCGGCATCCACCCTGCCCTCGATCAGCGCCGCCACGGCAAAGCTGAAGGCCATCGAGAGACCGACATAGCCGAGATAGAGGAAGGGCGGATGGAAGGCGAGGCCCGGATCCTGCAGCAAGGGGTTCAGGTCGCGCCCGTCAAAGGGCGCGCTCTCAAGTCGCAGGAACGGGTTCGAGGTGAAAAGGATGAAGGCCAGGAACGCGACCCCGATCGCGCCCTGCACTGCAAGAACCCGCGCCCGAAGCCGTGGCGGCAGATTGGCGTCGAACACCGCCGCCGCCGCCCCGAAGAGCGCGAGGATCAGCACCCAGAGCAGCATCGACCCCTCGTGATTGCCCCAGACCCCCGAGATCTTGTAGATCAGCGGCTTCGCGGTATGCGAGTTCTCATAGACCAGCCTGACCGAGAAATCCGAGGTCACGAAGGACAGGGTAAGGGCGACAAAGGAAACGGCGATCAGCCCGAACTGCGCCAATGCGGCGGGACGCGCGCTTTCGATCCAGCCCGTCCAGCCCTTCGCCGCGCCGATCATCGGCACGACCATCTGGAACATGGCAACGGCAAAGGCGAGAATCAGGGCAAAATGGCCGATCTCGGCGTTCATTGGCTCCTCCCCGGTAGCTGGCCGGAAGGATAGCGGCGGGCGGGCGGACAGGCCAGCCCTCCCGTCCACCGCCGCGATCACGGCTTGGCCAGCGCGGCCGAGCCCGCCCAATCCCGCAATGCCGCATTGTCCGCAAAATCATCGCCGGATGCGGATTGCGAGGTCGCGGGTGCTGAAGCGGTGGGCATCGTTGTCGCCAGAGCCTTGCCCGAATGCGTCTCGATACGCGGTCGGACCCGGAAATAATGCGCCTCGCGCGCGCCGAAATAGAAGCTGATGATCGCCCCCAGCAGCCACCACAGCGGCTCGGGGACGAGGTTCAGGTTGGCCATCCGCAGCCCGAAACCCTCAGGCTCGGCCATGGCATAGACGAAAAGCCCGATCGTGCCCAGCGTCAGCAAGGGGCGCGGCAGGCGGTTCAACCCGTCCACGAAGCCGTCGAACCAGTTCGGCGGGCGCATGGTGAATTCGGCCGCGAACTGGTTCAGCGCGCTTGAACGACCCTCCTCCTCCAGTTCCATCCGCCGGGTGGCGTTCTCGCGCCAGATCTCGGCCATGCCGGTCGCGGCATTCGCGACGGCCGCGACATTGCCGCCCATGCCAAGGAAACGGTCCATCATCCCCATGCGGCGGTCCTTTTCTGATGTTCGGCCAAGGTCAGGTGATAGCGGGTCGAGATGAACTCCTCGGCCCGCAGGATCCAGCCGCCTTTACCGCCCGCTGTCGTGCGCGCATATTTCCGGCTGGCCGGGCGCGCATCGGCCAGCGCGTAGTAATAGTTCCGGCGGGCAATGCCGTAGGCATCGGCAAGATAGCCCGCCGCCGCATCCCCCGCACGGCGGGCGGCCCCTGCGGTCAGCGGTCCGATAATTCCGTCATCCTTCACGGAAAAACCCATCCGGCTCAGCAAACGTTGCAGGATGCGGACCGCGTTCGAGCCGGCATTGACATACATGTCGAAGACCGAAGGCTGGATTTCCTCGGGCAGATCGCCAAGCCGGGGCGCGCGGAAATAATGCTCGACAAAGATGCGCTCGGCATCCTGACGGGTCAGCGCCTTGACATCTGCGACGTCGATCCGTCCGTCCCCGCTCCGGTCAAGGCCAAGGCGGCGCAGGGTTTCCAGCGTCACGCCGTATTTCGTGGCCCCGCCCGGATCATCGGGATCATCGACGAATCCCCCCTCGCGGGCAACGATCTCGGCGGCAATCTGTTCGACGGATTTCATGCGCATCCCCTTCGGAAAAACTCCGCAGAGGCTGGCGCGACGTGGTTAACGCACCCTTACCGGGGCGCGCGTTGCGTTCAGGAGTTCGGATCCTCGTAGACGCCCTGTTCCTTCAGCGATTCGATCACTTCGCGCGGCATGTAGGTTTCGTCATGCTTAGCGAGGATCTCGCTCGCGACGAAGGTGTCGCCCTCCATCCGGCCGGTGCCGATCATGCCCTGACCCTCACCGAACAGATCGGGCAGCACGCCGGTGAAGCTGACCGGGACGGTCGCGCCGCCATCGGTGACGCGGAAGGTCACCGTCTCGCTCGCGCCACGGACAAGGCTGCCCTCCTCGACAAGCCCGCCCAGGCGGAACACCTCGCCCGGTTCCGGCGCGTTTCCGGCCATCTGGCTCGGCGAACGATAGAGGTTGATGCCGTCCCGAAATCCATAGCCGATCAGCCCGACGGCAAGGACCAGCGCGATACAGGCCGCGATGATGACCTGAACTCTCCGCTTTTTCTTCAGAGATTTCATGTTTCTGCCACCACTATCTCAGGCCGCTTCAAAGCGGATGGACTGGCGCATGAATTGGGTGGCCTTGCCCGAGACCCGCTCGGGATCGCCGGTGGTCAGAAAGCGCGACCGGCCTCCCTTGCCCAGAAAATCGGGCCGGCGCTGCAGGTAATCGTCAAGGCTTTCCGCCACCAGATTCGCCTGGGAATAGACCTTGACCTGCGGCCCCAGCGCCTTCTGGAAGGCGGCCTGAACCAGCGGGTAATGGGTGCAGCCAAGGATCGCGGCCTCGGGATGCGGCATCCGGCGCAGCAGCGCCTCGACATGGCTGGTAACGAGGGCTTCAGCCAGAATCTCGTCACCCATCTCGATCGCATCGACGACGCCGCCGCAGGGCTGGGCCTCGACATCGACGCCGATGGCGCGGAAGGCCAGCTCGCGCTGGAAGGCGCGGCTGGCGACGGTGGCCGGGGTGGCGAACAGCGCGACATGCTTCACCGCCACCTCGCGCGGGGCGGAATTGTCGCCCCAGCGCCGCTCGGTCAGCGCCTCGATCATCGGGACGAACACGCCCAGCACGCGCTTGTCTTCGGGCAGCCACGTTTCCTGCATCCGCTTCAGCGCCGCGGCCGAGGCGGTGTTGCAGGCAAGGATCACCAGATCGCAGCCCTCGTCCCACAGGCGCGAGACGCCGGCGCAGGTCAGGTCGAAAATGTCATTGGCATCGCGCACGCCATAGGGCGTGTGCTTGTTGTCGCCCAGATAGACCAGCGGCAGCTCGGGCATCCGGGCGGCGATGGCATCAAGAACCGTCAGACCACCAAGACCCGAATCGAATACGCCTACCGCCATAACTAGCCTCCTGCTCGCGACGCGCCTTTTTAGGACGCGTCGCGGGGGAACGCCATGATTATGTCACTCGGCCGCCTGCGCCATGGGCGAGCCGCCCGCCCGGATGGCGTCGAGAAGGGCCAGCCGCCGCCCGGCCGCCTTCAGCGCGGCGGCATCCTTGACAGGGCCATAGCCGCGCACGCTCAGCGGAAGCTCGCCCAGTTCGCGGACCAGACCTGCCGTCATCGGCGTGACGCCCCGAAGCACCTCGCGCATGTCGCTTTCGTATTCGGCGATGGCGGCGCGCTCGGCCCGGCGTTCGGCGCTGCGGCCGAAGGGGTCAAGCGCGGTTCCCCTGAGGCCCTTCAGCCGCGCAAGCACCCGGAAAAGCGGCAGCACCCAGGCCCCGAACTCGCGCTTCAGCGGCCGTCCATCCGGGTCGCGCCCCGGCATGAAGGGGGGCGCGAGGTGAAAGCTCAGCTTCGCCTCGCCCTCGAACTCCTCCGCGATGCCTGCCGCGGTCGTCAGATGAAGCCGCGCGACTTCGTATTCGTCCTTATAGGCGAGCAGCTTGTAATAGCCCTCGGCCACGCTGTCGCGAAGCTCCGGCGGCGCGAGCGCCACCAGATCGCGGAATTTCCGCGCCAGCGCCTCGCCCTGATAATCGACCAGCCGCGCCGCGCGATATTCGACCGGATCGACCACCTTCTCCTCGGCCACGGGACCGGCAAGAATGGCCGCCGCCTCTTGTCGCCGGACCATGGCCCAGCGTCCGATCTGGAAAGCGCGCTGGTTCTCGGCGATTTTCGCGCCGTTCAGTTCGATCGCCTTCAGAATCGCCGCCTCGCTCAGCGGGATCAGCCCCTGCTGCCATGCCGCGCCAAGGACCAGCATGTTCGAATAGATCGAATTCCCCAGAAGGCGCAGCGCCAGTGTCGAGGCGTCGAGGAAGCCGGCCCTCTCGCCCAGCCGCGCCTCGAGCGACAGGCGCAGCCGGTCGGCCGGGATCTGGAAGTCGCGGTTGCGGGTGAACTCGCCGGTAATGATCTCGTGATCGTTGACGACGGCACCGGTGCGGCCCTTGGTCATCAGCCCGATGGTCTTGGCGCCCGCAGTGACGACCAGATCGCCGCCGATGATGCAGTCCGCCTCGCCCACTGCGACGCGGATCGCGCTGATGTCCTCGGGGGCATTGGCAAGGCGCAGGTGGATATGGACCGCGCCGCCCTTCTGGGCGAGGCCGGCCATCTCCATCATGCCGGCACCCTTGCCGTCGATATGCGCGGCCTGCGCCAGCACCGCGCCGATGGTCACGACGCCGGTGCCGCCGACGCCGGTGATGACGACATTATGCGTGCCCTGGATCGCGGGCAGGACCGGTTGCGGCAGGTCCGGCAGGTCCAGCGCCGCCGCCTTGGGTTTCTTCAGCTTCGCGCCCTTGACCGAGACGAAGCTGGGGCAGAAGCCCTTCACGCAGGAATAATCCTTGTTGCAGCTCGACTGGTCGATGGCGCGCTTGCGGCCAAGTTCGGTGTCCAGCGGCACGATCGAGACGCAGTTCGACTGCACCCCGCAATCGCCGCAGCCCTCGCAGACCTCGGGGTTGATCCAGATGCGGCGGTCCGGGTCGGGGAACTTGCCGCGCTTGCGGCGGCGGCGCTTCTCGGCCGCGCAGGTCTGGATATAGACGATGGCGCTGACGCCGCCGACCTGCTCCAGCTCCTTCTGGACCGCCAGCATCGAGGCGCGTTCCTCGAACCGCAGGCCCGAGGGGAACTGCCCGCGGTCGATCTCCTCCTTCTCGTCATAGACGGCGATGACGGGCGAGACACCCATCGCCTGCAATTCGCGCACGATCTGGGGTGCGGTCAGCCCCCCCTCGTTTGGCTGGCCGCCGGTCATGGCGACGGCGTCGTTGAAGAGGATCTTGTAGGTGATGTTGGCGCCCGCCGCCTTGGCCGCGCGAATGGCCAGAGAACCGGAATGATTATAGGTTCCGTCGCCAAGGTTCTGGAAAACATGGGCCCTTTTGCTGAACGGCCCCTCGCCGATCCAGTTCGCGCCCTCGCCGCCCATATGGGTGAAGCCCGAGGTCTCGCGGTCCATCCACTGCACCATATAGTGACAGCCGATCCCGGCATAGGCCCGCGCCCCATCGGGCAGCCGGGTCGAGGTATTATGCGGGCAGCCCGAGCAGAACCACGGCGTCCGCGTCGCGATCTCGGGCGCGTTGTCATTGCGGCGCACTTCGGTCAGGCGTTGCAACCCGGCCTTGATCGCCTCGGTCCCGCGTCCTTCCTCGATCAGGATGCCGCCCAGCTTTTGCGCGATCATCACCGGGTCCAAAGCATAGCGGGTCGGGAACAGCTCCTCATGCGTACGGTCATGCTTCCAGCCAAGAACGCGGCGGCCGTGGCGGTTGTCGAAGATCGCTTCCTTGACCTGAACCTCGATCAGCTTGCGCTTTTCCTCGACAACGACGATGACCTCGAGGCCCTCGGACCATTCCTGGAAGGACTTCATGTCCATCGGCCAGGTCTGCCCCACCTTGTAGGTCGAGATGCCCAGCCGCTCGGCCTCGTCCTCGTCGATGCCCAGAAGCGACATGGCATGAACCAGATCCAGCCAGTTCTTGCCCGCAGCCACAAAGCCGATCCGCGCGCCGGGCGCATTCCAGACCGGGCGGTCGACGCGGTTCGCGCGGGCGAAGGCCTCGGCCGCGAAGCGCTTGTAGTCGATCATCCGCGCTTCCTGCGCGACCGGCGTATCGCCAAGACGGATGTTCAGCCCGCCTTCGGGCATCGCGAAGTTCGGCGCGGTGAATGTCAGCCGGAACGGATCGCCATCGACCACGCTCGTCGCCTCGACCGTGTCCTTCATGGTCTTGAGCCCGGTCCAGACCCCGGCGAAACGCGACAGGGCAAAGCCATAGAGGCCGAAATCAAGGATCTCCTGCACGCCCGCCGGCGAAAGGACCGGGATATAGGCATCGACCATCGCCCAGTCGGACTGGTGCAGCACGGTCGAGCTTTCGCCGGTATGGTCGTCGCCCATCGCCATGATGACGCCGCCATGCTTCGAGGATCCGGCCATGTTTGCATGGCGCATCACGTCGCCGCTGCGGTCCACCCCCGGCCCCTTGCCGTACCAAAGTGCGAATACCCCCTCATGCTTGCCCTCGCCCCGCAACTCGGCCTGCTGGCTGCCCCAGATCGCGGTCGCGGCCAGATCCTCGTTCAGGCCCGGCTGGAACAGGACATTCGCCGCCGCCAGTTCCTTCTTGGACTTCATCATCTGCAGATCGACGCCGCCAAGGGGCGAGCCGCGATAACCGGTCACCAGTCCTGCCGTATCCAGTCCAGCCGCCCTGTCGCGGGCAGCCTGCATCAACATCAGGCGCACCAAGGCCTGCGTGCCGTTCAGCAGCACATGGCGCTTGCCCAGATCAAACCGGTCCGACAGAGAAAAATCCTGCACGCTCATCTGGCCCTCCCAAGCTTGATGGCTGGTATGGAGGCATTATAGGTCAGCTAAACTGACCGATAAAGTGTTATTCTCGTCGGGTGCCATATTGTCCGGTCCTACCTATATGCTAAGGGTTGCGAAAAACGCATGGCTGATATCACAAGAAAGCATTATTATGGATTGGGACAAGCTTAGAATATTCCATGCCGTCGCCGACGCGGGATCGCTGACCCATGCAGGGGATGTCCTGCACCTGTCCCAATCCGCCGTCAGCCGACAGATCCGCGCCCTCGAGGAATCGCTGGGGAGCACGCTGTTCCACCGCCATGCCCGAGGCCTGATCCTGACCGAGCAGGGAGAGTTGCTGTTCGAGGCCACCTCGTCAATGGTGCGCAAGCTCGACACCACCGCCGCGCGCATCCGCGACAGCGAGGAAGAAGTCGTGGGCGAGCTGAAGGTGACGACGACCACCGGCTTCGGAACGCTCTGGCTGGTGCCGCGCCTCGCCAAGTTCTACGAGCGCTATCCCGACATCAAGATCGACCTGATGCTGGAGGAGCGCGTCCTCGACCTGCCCATGCGCGAGGCCGACGTTGCGATCCGCATGAAGGAACCCAATCAGCAGGACCTGATCCGGCGGCGGCTTCTGAACATCAGGATGCGGCTTTACGCGACGCCCGAATATCTGGAGCGCGCCGGCTCCCCCGAAAGGGTCGAGGATCTGCACAACCATCGCCTGATCTGCCAGAGCCCGCAAACGCCGCAGGTCAGCTCCGGCGCGGTGCTGGTCCAGCAGCTCCTGTCGCACAACATCACCTCGATGTTGATGGTGAACAATTATTTCGGCGTGTTGCAGGGCGTTCTTGCCCATGTCGGGATCGGCGTCCTGCCCGATTACCTGACGGCGGATTTTCCAGACCTGGTCCGGGTGTTGCCCGACATCGAATCCACCGAGGTTCCGGTTTTCCTCGCCTTCCCCGAGGAATTGCGCACATCCCGCCGGGTCAGCGCATTCCGCGACTTCGTGTTGGAGGAGATCCAGTCGATCCGCAAGCTTCAGGCGGAAACCGACCTCTGAACGCGCGAGGATTGCGGAATGCGGCGGCGCGGGGGAAAGCCATTCCTCAACTGCATATCCGTCATGCTTTTTCTTTCTGTTTTCATCCTTGAACGGTTCACGAACTGCACATATCTGAGGCTACGAAGGAGATGGTCTGAGGAAACTCTCATCACCTTCAACCTCCCTGTTGGACTTAGGCCGGGCTTCGTGCCCGGCTTTTTTTTGCCCTTCGCGACGGGCCAGGGACGCCCCTTCCTCCATCCCGGCAAAGGCCGCTGCGCGCCGCCTCTTTCCTAATACGTCTGCGCCGCTTAAAAGGCCCCGAAACCGGGGTAAAGGGCGCGAGAATGGACGAACCGCAGATCACCGAAGACCTGATTGCCGCGCATGGGCTGAAGCCTGACGAATATCAGCGCATCCTCGAGATCATCGGACGCGAGCCGAGCTTTACCGAGCTTGGCATCTTCTCGGCCATGTGGAACGAGCATTGTTCCTACAAGTCATCCAAGAAATGGCTGCGCACCCTGCCCACGACCGGCCCGCAGGTCATCTGCGGCCCTGGCGAGAATGCCGGCGTGGTCGACATCGGCGACGGTCAGGCGGTGGTCTTCAAGATGGAGAGCCACAACCACCCGAGCTATATCGAGCCGCATCAGGGCGCCGCGACCGGCGTTGGCGGCATCCTGCGCGACGTCTTCACCATGGGCGCGCGCCCGATCGCCGCGATGGACGCGCTGTCCTTCGGCCGCCCCGAACATCCCAAGACCTCGCATCTGGTCAAGGGCGTGGTCGAGGGGATCGGCGCCTATGGCAATGCCTTCGGCGTTCCGAACGTGGGCGGCGAAGTCCGCTTCCACAGCTCCTATGACGGCAACTGCCTTGTGAACGCCTTCGCGGCGGGCCTCGCGGACAGCGACAAGATCTTCTACTCGGCCGCTTCGGGCGTCGGCATGCCGGTCGTCTATCTGGGCGCCAAGACCGGGCGCGACGGCGTCGGCGGCGCGACCATGGCCTCGGCCGAGTTCGACGACACCATCGAGGAAAAGCGCCCCACCGTTCAGGTCGGCGACCCCTTCACCGAGAAATGCCTGCTGGAAGCCTGCCTTGAGCTGATGCAGACCGACAGCGTGATTTCCATTCAGGACATGGGTGCGGCGGGTCTGACCTGCTCGGCCGTGGAAATGGGCGACAAGGGCGGCCTCGGCATCCGGCTGAACCTCGAAAACGTGCCGCAGCGCGAGGCGCATATGACCGCCTACGAGATGATGCTGTCCGAGAGCCAGGAGCGGATGCTCATGGTCCTCAAGCCCGAGAAAGAGGCCGAGGCCCGCTCCATCTTCGAGAAATGGGATCTCGACTTCGCCATCGTCGGCGAGACCATCGCCGAGGACCGCTTCCTGATCCTGCATCACAACCAGATCAAGGCCGATCTGCCGCTGTCGAAACTCAGCTCCAGCGCGCCGGAATATGACCGTCCCTGGGTCGAGACGCCCGCGGCCTCGGCCATGCCCGCCCTGCCCGCGATCACCCCGATCGCCGCGCTGAAGGCAATGATCGGCTCGCCCAGCCATGCCCATAAGGGCTGGGTCTGGGAGCAATACGACACGCAGGTCGGCGCGGACACGATCCGCCGTCCCGGTATGGGCGCTGGCGTCGTTCGCGTCCACGGCACCCAGAAGGCGCTGGCCTTCACCAGCGATGTGACCCCGCGCTATGTCAAGGCGAACCCCTATGAGGGCGGCAAGCAGGCCGTGGCCGAAGCCTATCGCAACCTTTCCGCCTGTGGTGCGCTGCCGCTCGCGACGACCGACAACCTGAATTTCGGCAACCCCGAAAAGCCCGAGATCATGGGCCAGCTTGTCGGCGCGATCAAAGGCATCGGCGAGGCCTGCGCCGCGCTCGACTTCCCGATCGTGTCGGGCAACGTCTCGCTCTATAACGAGACCGACGGCAAGGGCATCCTGCCGACACCCACCATTGGCGGCGTCGGCCTGATTGAAAACCTCGATGACCTAATCGCGGGTCTTCCGGCTGCGGGCGACGTGGCGCTGGTCATCGGCACGACCGCCGGCCATCTGGGCCAGTCGGCGCTGGCCGCCGAAGCCTTCGGGATCGAAGCCGGCGACGCGCCCCATGTCGACCTCGCGGCCGAGCGCAAGCATGGCGAGTTCCTGCGCGCCCATGGCAAGCTCTTCTCGGCGGCGACCGATCTCTCGGATGGCGGTCTGGCCCTTGCCGGGTTCGAGATGGCCGAACGCGCCGGTCTGGGCCTTGCCCTCGACAGCGGCGATATCGCCCAGCTTTTCGGCGAGGATCAGGCCCGCTACCTCGTCGCCTGCCCGGAGGCCAATGCCGCGAAGCTGCTCAAGGCCGCTGGTGCCGCAGGCGTTCCGGTCGCCGCAGTCGGCCGCTTCGGCGGCGATGCGGTCAGCCTTGGCGGGGATACCGCCCCGCTTGCCGAACTCAAGGCGCTCTATCGCGGCGCCTTTGTCGAGAAGCTGAACCTCGACATCGCATGAAGCAAAAAGGCCGGGCCAGATGCCCGGCCTTTCTTTTGTCGCAATGGCCCTTGGCGCGCGCCCCTGCTAGCCTTGCCGCAAATGAGAGGTTTCTACATGAGCGGCTGCGCCTGCGGACATCACCACCACCATCATCACGCGGCCCCCTCGACGGGAACCGAGATCACCCTTGCCCGCCCGCTGGTCGCGCTTTCCGGCCATCTGATCTGCAAGGACATGAACCAGATGCTGCTGGCGCTGGATCTGCTGCCCGATCATGTGAACCTCAGCCGCGCCGAGCCGGGCAACCTGCGCTTCGACCTCTCCCAGACCGAGGATCCGATGATCTGGCGTCTGGACGAGCTTTTTGCCGATGACGAGGCCTTCGCCGCCCATCAGGCCCGCACCAAGGACAGCCCGTGGGGCCAGCGCAGCCAGGCCATTTCCCGCGCCTTCGACCGGGTCGAGGCTCAGCCACGCCTGCGCCCCGAACATCCGCAGGAAGCCGCCGCGATCTCGGCTCTGCTGCGCCTTGCCTTTGGCGGCCCGGACGAGGCCCGGCTGGTCGAGGCCCTGCGCGATCAGGACGACCTGACCCTGTCGCTGGTCGCGGATGTGGGCGGGGCGATCATCGGCCATGTCGCCCTCTCGCCGCTCGCGGCCGAGGGGCCGGCGCTGGCCCTTGCCCCGGTCGCCGTCCATCCCGCTGTCCAGAAACGCGGCATCGGCGAGGCGCTGGTCCGCGCCGCGCTGGAGGCCGTGCGGGGCCATACGATCATGGTGCTGGGCGATCCGGCCTATTACGGTCGCTTCGGCTTCGAACAGGTCGATCTGGCCTCGCCCTATGCCGGGCCGCATCTGATGGCGCTGGGGCCGGCGCTGCCCCAAGGCAGCACCGTGACCCATGCGCGGGCCTTTTCCGCGCTCTAGCTTGCCTCGGCGGTGGGGCCTGCGGCCTCAGCCGCCCCCGCCACCTGCGGCGCGCGCAGCCGGACCCGTTTCACCCGCCTAGGGTCGGCGTCGATGATCTCGAACTCGACGCCGCTTTCATGTGGAATGACCTCGCCGCGCACCGGAACGCGCCCGGTCAGCATGAAGATCAGGCCGCCAAGCGTATCGATCTCCTCATCCTCCAGCGCGAGGCGCAGGCCGGTCTCGGCCTCGACATCCTCAAGCGGCGCGCGGGCCTGAACCAGCCATTGCCCCGGCTTTTCGAGGATCAGCATCCCGCCCTCGATCTCGTCATGCTCGTCCTCGATCTCGCCGATGACCTGTTCGATCAGATCCTCGATGGTGACGACGCCGTCCACACCGCCATATTCGTCGATGACCATGGCCATGTGGATGCGTTTCTGCTGCATCTGCTGAAGCAGCACGCCTATCGGCATCGAGGGGGGCACATAAAGCAGCGGGCGCAGCAGCGGGCGCAGCGCGAACTTGGCCGGTGTCGCCGCGCCGAAGCCGTATTTCAGCGCCAGATCCTTCAGGTGGATCAGCCCGAGCGGGCTGTCCAATGTGCCGCGAAAGACCGGGATGCGCGAGAAACCATGCTCGCGGAAGATCTCGACCAGTTCGGGCAAGGTCGTCGTCACCGGAACGGCCACGATCTCGGCCTTGGGCACGGCCACGTCATCGACACGAAGCCGGCGCAGATTGACCATGCCAAGTGGCGATTTGCTTGGCCCCTTGGCCCCGGCCTCGTTCGCGGCCGCAGCCTCGCTTTCGGACTCACCACCACCGAAGGCGCCCAGAATGCGCCCGAGGAAGCCACGCGATTGCGGAAGATCCCGCCCGTCGCCGCCGACGCCATCCGCCCATGAGGCCGGGTCGGCAGAAACGGGGGTGTCGGGACTTCGATCGTTACTCATGTTTCCAGTTCCAGATAGGGATCGGGAATGCCAAGCCGGCCGAGGATCGACCGCTCCGCATCCTCCATGGTTTCAGCATCCTGATCGTCGATGTGGTCATAGCCCGCAAGATGCAGCATGGCATGGACCAGAAGATGTGTTGCATGATCGGCAAAGGGCTTGCCCTGCGCCTCGGCCTCGCGCTGGCAGGTATCGAAGGAGATGGCGATGTCGCCCAGTTCCTCGATATCGGGCAGTTCGGGAACAGCGCCCGGCGCCCGGACGTCGAACTCGATCGCGGGCCAGCTCAGCACATTGGTGGGGCGGGGCTTGTCCCTGAACTCGGCGTTCAGGCCGGCAATCCGCTCGTCGTCGCAGCCCATCACGACGACCTGAAAATCCTCGAGCCCCAGCCATTCGCCGACCGCATGGGCCGCGCGGCGCGACATGCCCAGAAGGTCCGCGTCGTCCCAGCGCTCATCCTCGATGACGAGATCGACGATGCCGGCGCCGTCCTCTTCCGGCTGGTTCTCATACATCTGCCTGCCCTCCGGCAGTTGCGACAAAGCGCGGCTCGCGGCGCGGAATGCGCTGGCCGCGCTCGTCAAAGACCTCGCCACGGGCCAGCGCCGCCTCGGCCTCGGTATCATAGGCCTCGATGATGCGGGCGACCAGCGGGTGGCGGACCACATCCTTGGAGGTGAAATAGCTGAAGCTGATGCCCTTGATGTCCTTCAGGATCTTCTCGGCATCGGTCAGGCCGGAATGCACGCCGCGCGGCAAGTCGATCTGGGTGCGGTCGCCGGTGATGACCATGCGCGACCCCTCGCCCAGACGGGTCAGGAACATCTTCATCTGCATGGTCGTGGCGTTCTGCGCCTCGTCCAGCACCACGAAGGCATTGGCCAGCGTGCGCCCGCGCATGAAGGCAAGGGGCGCGATCTCGATCCGCTTCTCCTCCATCAGCTTCTGCATCTGCTTCGAGGGCAGGAAGTCGTTCAGCGCGTCATAGAGCGGCTGCATATAGGGGTCGACCTTCTCCTTCATGTCGCCGGGCAGAAAGCCCAGACGCTCGCCCGCCTCGACGGCGGGGCGGGACAGAATGATCTTGTCGACATGGCCGCCGATCAGCATGGTGACGCCGACCGCGACCGCCAGATAGGTCTTGCCGGTGCCGGCCGGGCCGATGCCGAAGGCCAGTTCATTGGCGAAGAGGTTGCGGACGTAATCCTTCTGCGCCTCGGTGCGCGGCTCGACCGTCTTCTTGCGGGTGCGCAGCTCGACATGGCCGGTCTGGAACATCTCCAGCTGCTCGGCCGGGCTCAGCGGCTCCTGCAACTGCTCGACGCCCATGCGCAGCGCCGCCTCGATTTCCGGCAGTTCGACATTGCGCCCCTGCTCCAGCCGGGCGTAAAGCCCGCGCAAAACCTGCGCGGCCTCGGCCTGGGCATCGGCGGGACCGACGACGGAAAGAAGATTTCCGCGCCGCAGGATATGAACCTTCAGCGCCTCCTCGATGCGCGCCAGATGACGGTCATGCGGACCGCACAGATCGATCAGCAATCTGTTGTCGTGGAATTCCAGCAGGGTTTCGCCGGCGGTGGTGGTCGCGGGGGCAGTCGGGGAAAGACCCAAATTCGTCTCCGGTCAGGTCAGATGCACTGTATTCATGGTCGCAACTGCGCGGGATTCGCACAAGTCCCAGCACCGGGATGGCGAGGTTTTGCGCAGGATGCTGTTCATATATAGTCACTCACACCGCCGCCTGCGAGCCTTGTGGGCGGGCATGGCCTGCGATGAAATCCCTCAGATACGCGTCCTCGGCTGCGTCCATTGCCGCGACGGGGCCCTGCCAGCGGATCCGTCCCCGGTCCAGCAGCGCCACCCGGTCGCCGATACTGCGAACCGAGGTCATGTCATGCGTGATGGTGATGGCGCTCGCCCCGGTCTCGTCGACGATGCCGCGGATCAGCGTATTGATCGCCGCCGCGCGGATCGGGTCGAGGCCGGTCGTCGGCTCGTCAAAGAAGATCACCTTCGGATCGGCGGCGATGGCGCGGGCAAGGCCCACGCGCTTGCGCATTCCGCCCGACAGCGCCGCCGGGTAGAGGTCCGCGACCTCTGGCCCCAACCCAACCCGCGCCAGCTTGTCCAGCGCGATCGCGCGGGCACGGGCCTTCGGCATGTCGCGCAGCAGGCGAAAGGCCACATTGCGCCAGACCGGCAGGCTGTCGAACAACGCCGCGTTCTGGAAGAGCATTCCGAAGCCCTGCATGAAGGTGGCGCGCTGCGGGCCAAGCGGGCGGCCGCGCCACAGGATCTCTCCGGCCTCCGGCGTCTCCAGCCCGAGGATCGAGCGCAGCAAGACCGATTTTCCGGTGCCCGATCCGCCGATTACCACAAGGCTCTCGCCCTCGGTCAGCGTCAGGTCGATCCCGTCCAGAACCCGCTTGGGGCCAAAGCTCTTGGTCAGGCCGCGCACTTCGATCATCAGAAGAAAAGCCCCGTGAGGATGAAGTTCGCGGCCAAAATGCCGACCGACGCCGCGACGACGGCATTGGTGGTGGCGCGTCCGACGCCCGCCGCGCCATTCCCGGCATTCATCCCGAACCAGCACCCCGCCAGCGCGACGATGAAGCCGAAAAACCCGCCCTTGATCAGGCCCGAGACCACGTCCCACCCTTCGAGATAGGCCCAGCTGTTCGAGATATAGGTGGTCGAGTTGAAGCCGAGCGCGTTCACCCCGATCAGCCAGCCGCCAAGGATCCCGATGACGTCGCCCACCCCCACCAGCACCGGCAGGCACAGGATCGCGGCCCAGAGCCGGGGCGAGACGAGCCAGCCCACTGGATCGGTCGAAAGCGTGACCAGCGCGTCGATCTGTTCGGTCACGCGCATGGTGCCAAGCTCGGCTGCGATGGAGCTTGCGACCCGCGCCGCGACCATCAGCCCGCCCAGCACCGGCCCCAGCTCGCGGACCATGCCGATCGCGACGATCGCCGGAACCACGTCCGACGCCTGAAAGCGCGCGCCGCCCGAATGGATCTGCAAGGCCAGCGCCGCACCCGTGAACAAGGCGGTCAGCCCGACCACCGGCAGCGAAAGCCAGCCGATATGCAGCATTTGCCGCGCCAGTTCGGAAGGATGTGCGCCCACCCGCCACAGCCCTTGCGCGGCAAGGATCGTGACACGCCCGGTCGCGCGGACCAGGCCAAGCGTCGCCCTGCCGGTCAGGCGGACAGGGTTCACAGAATGGTCCGCGGGTATCGGCTCCCCAGCGAGGTCAGGATCTCATAGCCGATGGTGCCGGCCAGATCGGCGAGCGCGTCGATGCCCTGACTCGCGTTCAGGATCTCCAGCTTTTTCGGGACATCCGGCAGGTCGGTCACGTCAACGGTGATCAGGTCCATCGAGATCCGGCCCACGACCGGGCAGGCATGTTCGCCCGCCCAAAGCCGCAACGCGCCCTGCCGCGCCAGTGCGCGCGCCAGACCGTCCGCATAGCCCGCCGCGACCGTGGCGATGCGCGAGGGGCGGCTCGCCGTCCATGAATAGCCATAGCCGACCGATTCGCCCGGCTGGACCTCGCGCGTCTGGATCACCGGAAGGGCCAGCGCGACCACCGGCTGCGCCTCGGCATAGGGAAGGCCGCCATAAAGGCCGATGCCGGGCCGCACGATGTCGAAATGATATTCCGCCCCCAGCAGGATGCCGCCCGTGGCAGAAAGCGAGCGCGGCGCCGCGATCCCGTCGGTCATGCTGCGGAAGGCGGCAAGCTGGGCGGCATTCGCAGGATGCTCCGGCTCGTCCGCGCAGGCCAGATGCGACATGATCAGACTGGGGCCTGCCGCCACCGCCTCGGACCGGATCGCCGCCCATTCGCCCGGCTCAAACCCCAGCCGGTTCATGCCGGTGTCGAGCTGGATGCCGAAGGCGCCTTTCGGGCGCAGGGCGCGGTCACGGAAGAATTGCTCGGGACTGTTCAGGCAGGGGATCAGGCCGGTCAGATCCTCGCCCGCCATATGGCCTGAAAGGACAAAGATCCGCGCGTCCTCTCCCAGCAGGGGACGCAAGGCCCGCCCCTCGGCCGCGAGCGCGACGAAGAAGTTCCGCGCCCCTGCCGCATAAAGCGCGGGCGCGATCCTCTCGGCCCCCAGCCCATAGGCATCCGCCTTGACGACCGCCCCGCATTCCGCACCGGGTGCGCGGGTGGCAAGGGATTTCCAATTGGCCTGAATGGCCGCGATATCGATGCTGAGTCCCATGGCCAGCGGCATGGCCGCTGCCCCGGCTTTCGTCAAGGGCTTTGCGAATTTGCAGTTTACAACCGCCAACCCACACTCACTTTGCAAATATTCGCAATTTTGCTTTCCGCCATCCGGCGCAGGACGTAACTTGCCGGAAAACGGGGGAGCGACCGCCATGAAAGACATTCTGAACGAGCTTGACGCCAGACGGCGCGATGCAAGGCTTGGCGGCGGTCAGAGGCGCATCGACGCCCAGCACGCCCGCGGCAAGCTGACCGCGCGGGAGCGGCTGGAGCTGCTGCTGGACGAGGGTTCGTTCGAAGAGTTCGACATGTTCGTCCGCCACCGCTCGACCGATTTCGGGATCGAGGCCGACCGCCCCTATGGCGACGGCGTCGTGACCGGCTGGGGCACGATCAACGGCCGCATGGTCTATGTCTTTTCGCAAGACTTCACCGTCTTTGGCGGCTCGCTTTCGGAAACCCATGCCCAGAAGATCTGCAAGATCATGGACATGGCGATGCAGAACGGCGCGCCTGTGATCGGGCTGAACGATTCGGGCGGCGCGCGCATCCAGGAAGGCGTGGCCAGCCTCGCCGGCTATGCGGATGTGTTCCAGCGCAACATCATGGCCTCGGGCGTGGTGCCGCAGATCAGCGTCATCATGGGCCCCTGCGCGGGCGGCGCGGTCTATTCGCCGGCGATGACCGACTTCATCTTCATGGTGAAGGACACGAGCTATATGTTCGTGACCGGCCCCGACGTGGTCAAGACGGTCACGAACGAGGTGGTCACGGCCGAACAGCTTGGCGGCGCCTCGACCCATACGAAGAAATCCTCGGTCGCGGATGGCGCATTCGAGAATGATGTCGAAGCAATGTCCGAGATCCGCCGGCTGGTCGATTTCCTGCCGCTGAACAATCGCGAGAAGGCGCCGACCCGGCCCTTCTTCGACGATCCCCACCGGATCGAGACCAGCCTCGACACGCTGATCCCCGACAACCCGAACCAGCCCTATGACATGAAGGAGCTGATCCTGAAGGTCGCGGACGAGGGGGATTTCTACGAGATCCAGAAGGATTTCGCCGGCAATATCATCACCGGCTTCATCCGGCTCGAAGGGCAGACCGTGGGCGTCGTTGCGAACCAGCCGATGGTGCTGGCGGGCTGCCTCGACATCGACAGCTCGCGCAAGGCGGCGCGTTTCGTGCGCTTCTGCGACGCGTTCGAGATCCCGATCCTGACCTTCGTGGACTTGCCGGGCTTCCTGCCGGGGACCGGGCAGGAATATGGCGGCGTCATCAAGCACGGCGCGAAACTGCTCTTCGCCTATGGCGAGGCGACGGTGCCCAAGGTCACGGTCATCACCCGCAAGGCCTATGGTGGGGCCTATGACGTCATGGCCTCGAAGCATCTGCGCGGCGATTTCAACTATGCTTGGCCCACGGCCGAGATCGCGGTGATGGGGGCCAAGGGCGCGGTCGAGATCCTTTACCGCAGCGAGCTGGGCGATGCCGAAAAGATCGCCGCCCGCACCAAGGATTACGAGGATCGCTTCGCCAATCCCTTCGTCGCCGCCGAAAAGGGTTTCATCGACGAGGTGATCCAGCCCCGGTCGACCCGGCGCCGCGTCGCCCGCGCCTTCGCCAGCCTGCGCGGAAAAAAGCTGAGCAATCCTTGGAAAAAGCACGATAATATCCCGCTGTAGAAACAGCGTCGGAGAAGGAAAGATGACACGTCCCGCAGTGGTATGCGCGAGCCTTGCCATTCTGGCCCTACCGGCCGCTGCCGAGGTCAAGGGCGTTCCTGGCCAGGCCATCAAGCTGCCCTCGGGGGCCGAGGCCTTCTGGCAGGAAACGCGGCATGACACTGCGGGGGGAACCGGCCTCACCTATCGTTTCCGCTTCGTCATGCCGGACCTCGCCTCGCGCGTCCCCTCGACCGAGGGGTCGGCGACCGAGCCGGAGCTGGAAGAGCGCGGCCCGATCGAAATCGACACCGAGACGGCCGAGGTCGCGGGCGCGGGCGCATCGTCTGACGAAGGGGAATATCTCGATGACGGCATGGTCGAGATCGAGGCGGTCAAGCCCGATGCAGGCACCGAACCCGCACCGGATATCGCCTCGGAGGAGGAGGCAGACAAGATGATCGAGGAGCCGATCCTTCCCACCGCGCCCGATGTCCTGGCCGAGGATCCGGTTCACGATGACGTGGTCTGGCTGTGTCAGAACTGGGTGCTGCCGCGTATCGCGAGCCCCGCCCCGCGTCCGACCCAGATCATCATCAGCATCGCCGACAAGGACACCCCTTTCGGCACCTATAATCCTGATGTGCTTCAGCTTTTCGAGGCGTTTCGCCTGCCCGCCGGGGAGGATGTCTGCGAATGGGAGCCGTGGTGATGAAGTTCCCGCCCCTTGATGCAACCCTGCCACAGCAGGCCCCCAGCGGCGCCGCAAGGGCCGGGGCCGCCTGTGCCTTCCCTGCATCACTCTATATGGTCGTGCCGCGGTTGCCCCGGGCAGCCGCCGAATCTCAACCGAGCAGTCGGGACATTTCAATCCCGCTCAACAGGAGCACGACATCATGTCGAAGAAACTCGCCCTCGCACTGGTTCTCGTCGGCCTCGCAGCAGCTTGCGCCAAGAAAGAGCCGGAAGTCATCACCCCCGCTCCGGTCACGACCGAGCCGGTCTTCCAAGGCAAATACGGCGCCAACTGAGCCGATCGCCAAGCGCGGGCTGCCTGGCGGCCCGCGTCTCGCGCGCCCGCCCCGGCGCCTGCTTGAATGCAGAGTTCAAGAACGGGGCATGTCATGCTGAAGCATCGCGGCTTTCCGGGCCGTCTTCCCGGAACAGATTTCCAATTCACCATCCGCCGCGCCAACAAGAAGGGCGCAACTCCGCTGGTCCGGCGCGAGCGTTTCCGCGACCGCAAGGCCGCCGACCGTCGCGCGGACGAAGGCTTCATGGCCGCGCTGATCCAGTGTTTCGGCGAGGAGACCTTTGTGCGCGGCAATCTCGACGCGGGCCGCCTCTCATGGCTGATCGGGCGTGAGGTCGTGCCGATCGGCAAGCTTGACCCGACCGATTACGAGCAGGAATTGCGCGTCGACATGAAGCGCGCCGAAGCCAGCTTTCCCGCCCTTTTCGCCGAGCAGCCCACCGAGTTCGACTGGGACGAGATCGACTGGGGCGACGACGAGGATTGGGACGACGAGTGATGAGCGGATTGCCGCGTAGCTTAGTTTTTTCACATGCTTGTCAGTTTCTAAGGGCAAGCCCCTGTGCAATATTGCCTGCACCTCATTCACGACAGGTCTGCACACAGACCGACAATACAGGCAAAACGCTATGCAAAAATCCGTCATCCTCCGCCTTTCGGGTGCTGCCCTTCTCATTGCTGGTCTCGCAGCCTGCGAACCCAGCCCCTATGGCGGGTCGACCATGTCGCCGGACGCGCAGCGCGCTGCCGGTGGCGCTCTGGCCGGCGCGGCGGTCGCCAAGATCCTTGACGAAAACGTCGCCACGGGTGCCCTCATCGGCGCTGCCGGTGGCGCGCTTTGCGACGACGCCGGCGTCTGCCAGCGCCGCTAACAATCACGAACAACAGGCTCGTCGCGGCAGGGATGCTTCCCCCGCGACTCCTTTGGAGAAGAAACAATGTCGAAGAAACTCGCTGTCGTTTTCGGATGTGGCCTTCTGGCGCTTGCCGGCTGCACCCAGGGCATCAACCCGACCGATGCCGACCGTGCCATCATCGGCGCTGGCGTCGGGGCGACCGCTGCTCATGTCGGCGGCCATAACGCCATCAAGGGCGCGGCGATCGGCGCTGCCGCAGGCGCGCTTTGCGACGACGTTCGTCTCTGCCAATAAGCTGACGGCCGCGCCCCGGCGCGATCCATCGCTACAGTTCGACAGCCGTCCCGGTCTTGCGCCGGGGCGGCTTTTTTACGTCCGGCCATAGGCCGAGGGGGGACATGCATGTTCAAGAAGATCCTGATCGCCAACCGTGGCGAGATCGCCTGCCGCGTCATCAAGACGGCCCGCAAGATGGGCATCAAGACCGTCGCGGTCTATTCCGACGCCGACCGCAATGCGCTGCATGTCAAGATGGCCGATGAGGCGATCCATATCGGCCCCTCTCCTGCCAACCAGTCTTATATCGTGATCGACAAGATCATGGACGCCGTCCGCCAAAGCGGCGCCGAGGCCGTCCATCCCGGCTACGGCTTCCTGTCCGAGAACATGAAATTCGCCCAGGCCCTCGAGGCCGAGGGCGTGGCTTTCATCGGCCCTCCCTCGCCCGCGATCGAGGCGATGGGCGACAAGATCACCTCGAAGAAGATCGCGCAGGAGGCGGGCGTCAGCACGGTTCCCGGCTATATGGGCCTGATCGCCGATGCCGAGGAGGCCGTCAGGATCGCGGGCCAGATCGGATATCCGGTGATGATCAAGGCCAGCGCCGGCGGCGGCGGCAAGGGCATGCGGATCGCCTGGAACGATCAGGAGGCGCGCGAGGGCTTCCAGTCCTCGAAGAACGAGGCCGCGGCGAGCTTTGGCGACGACCGGATCTTCATCGAGAAATTCGTGACCCAGCCGCGCCATATCGAGATTCAGGTTCTGGCCGACAAGCACGGCAATTGCGTCTACCTGCATGAGCGGGAATGCTCGATCCAGCGCCGCAACCAGAAGGTGATCGAGGAAGCGCCCTCGCCCTTCCTCGACGAGGCGACGCGCAAGGCCATGGGCGAGCAGGCCTGCGCGCTGGCGCGTGCCGTCGGCTATGCCAGCGCCGGCACGGTCGAGTTCATCGTCGATGCCGAGCGGAACTTCTATTTCCTCGAGATGAATACCCGGCTTCAGGTCGAGCATCCGGTGACGGAACTGATCACCGGGATTGATCTGGTCGAGCAGATGATCCGCGTTGCCAATGACGAGCCGCTGCCCTTTGCGCAGGACGACCTCAGGATCAACGGCTGGGCCATCGAAAGCCGGCTTTACGCCGAGGATCCCTATCGCAATTTCCTACCCTCGATCGGGCGGCTGACCCGCTATCGCCCGCCAGCGGAAACCGCGGACAAAAAGCATGTGGTCAGGAACGATACCGGCGTCTTCGAGGGCGGCGAGATCAGCATGTATTACGACCCGATGATCGCCAAGCTCTGCACCTGGGCGCCGACGCGCGGCGAGGCGATCGAGCAGATGCGCCTCGCGCTCGATGAGTTCGAGGTCGAGGGCATCGGCCATAACCTGCCCTTCCTCTCGGCCGTGATGGACCATCCGAAATTCGTCTCGGGCGACATCTCGACCGCCTTCATCGCCGAGGAATATCCCGAGGGCTTCATCGGCGCGACCCTGCCCGAGGAGGAGCTGGTCCGCATCGCCGCTTCGGCCGCCGCCATGCATCGCGTGGCCGAGATCCGGCGCGCCCGCATCTCGGGTCGGCTCGACAATCACGAGCGTCATGTCGGCGAGCATTGGGTCGTGACCCTTGCCGGGCGCGAGTTCCCGGTCCGCATCACCGCCGACCGGCAGGGCTCCACGGTCGAGACCGGCGGACACAAGCTCCGAGTCGAGAGCGAATGGCTGCCCGGTCAGTCGCTGGCCCGGATCGCGGTGGACGGCTCGCCCCTCGTCCTCAAGGTTGACCGCCTGCCCTCGGGCTTCCGGTTGCGGGTGCGGGGTGCGGATCTGAAATGCCATGTCCGCCGCCCCCGCGCCGCCGAACTGGCGCGGCTGATGCCCGAAAAGCTGCCGCCCGACACCTCGAAATTCCTGCTCTGCCCGATGCCGGGTCTGGTCGTGCGGGTCAATGTCGTGCCCGGAGACGAGGTGCAGGAGGGTCAGGCGCTGGCCACGGTCGAGGCGATGAAGATGGAAAACATCCTGCGCGCCGAGAAGAAGGCCGTGGTGAAATCCGTCAACGCCGCCGCCGGCGAAAGCCTGAAGGTCGACGACGTCATCCTGGAGTTCGAATAGGATGCCGCCCGCCCATTTCGTGACAAGCGATTGGGTCGGGATCGGTCTGGGCCTTCTGGTCCTGACGCTTGCGGTGGTCCTTGCGCGCATCCTGCCGCCGCTGCGCGTGCTGGTTGCGCCATTCTATGACGCCACGCGCATCTATTTCAGGCTTCTTGCCATTTCGCTGCCGATGCTGGTCATCGGCGGCCTTCTCATCGCCTGGCTTCTGGGTCAGCAGGTCAGCAGCGAGATCCTGCGGACCATGATCCCGGCCATCGTCGTGGTGCTGGGCTGGTTCGTCACCTTCATCTTTCAGGAGGACCGCCGCATCACCGAGCGGCGCGAGGATCAGCGTGACCTGCAGATCGCGCTTCATGCCGAGATCCAGACCTATGTGGACACGTTCGAGGCCTATGACATCGAGGAGCTGCGTCAGTCGCTCGACCGCGATGTCGTTGAGCAGGGCGAGGCCTTCAGCCCCTTCATCACCGTGGAACGCGAGCCGATCATCTTCCTGAAACTCTCGGGCGAGTTGCATCGGCTGCCGGCGCATCAGGTCAATATCGCCGTGGTTTTCTATACGCGGTTGCAGGATATGCGCGGCTTTGCGCAAGAGTTGAACAGCACCCAGTTCATCGCCCTGCCGATCGCGCGGCGAAAGCTGGCCTATTCGGATTACTACGCGGTGCGCGAATATGTCGCGCAATCGGCCCGGATCGCATTGCAGGAATTTGCCGCCCCGAAGGCAGGCCCGCGGCCAGACGAGGCATCGCGATGATCCCCGTCTACAGGTTTTCTCTCAATAAGTCGGGCGTGGGCCCGAATGCCCCGGAATTTTCATCGGATCATTCGACACTTCGATTCCCCAGTCCAGATTGGCCACCTCGCCAGAATGATCGAAAAATTCGGGACGATCAATCCGGTCGCGAGGCAGCACACGCGCCTCGCCCGAGGATCGCTGCCGTTCGGGGGCCAGGACAAATGGCGTTCCGTCCATATCAATCCTCCTGCCTTTGCCAGCCCAATATGGGAAATCGGGCCGTTCTTGGCAAGGCTCAGGGCATTGCGGCGCGGCCGATTTCCTGCAAACGCAGCGGAAACTTGTCGATCGCCCGCGATATCTCGCGCACCGACCAGGGCACGGGCTTGCGCTGTTTCACCTGCCCGTCCTTGTCCAGCAGCACCAGCGAGAAACCCTCGGGGCGCAATTGCCGCCGCCAGATGCTGGCCCCGGCCGGATCGGTATCGGTGATCACCACCACATCGCGCAGGTTCAGCGCGATGGGATCACGCTTCAACGCCGCGAGCTGTTCGATGAAGGCCGGATCGGCGGCGGTATCGGCAAAGACCACCACGGGCCGCGCCTGCCACAGAAATTCGGCCGGCTCGACCTCCGCCGCTTCCAGAATGCGCAATTCGTCCGAGGCGCGCCGGTCGCGCGCGCCCGTGTCGTCGCGCGCTGCCGGCACCTCGCCGCGCACATATGGCTGGTGGCGCTCGCCATCGGCATTCGGGCGTGGACCCATCGCCGCCACCAGCGGCACCACCATCAGAAAAATCAACCGTTTGAGTTTCATCGCGCCCCCGTCTCCTCTTTCATATAAGAGCCGGCGCGCCATGGGAAAGGATCGAAAATGACCGAAGCCACCAAAGACGCCCTTGCAACGTGGCGAAATCTTGCCAGCAAGGAGTTGAAGGGCGCCGATCCCGACAGCCTGACCTGGGACACGCTGGAAGGGATCGCGGTCAAGCCGCTTTATACCGAGGACGACGTGAAGGGCCTGCCGCATATGGGCAGCCTGCCGGGCATCGCCCCCTTCACCCGCGGCCCGCGCGCGACCATGTATGCCGGCCGGCCCTGGACCATCCGGCAATATGCGGGTTTCTCGACCGCCGAGGAATCGAACGCCTTCTATCGCAAGGCGCTGGCCGCCGGGCAGCAGGGCGTCTCGGTCGCCTTCGATCTGGCGACCCATCGCGGCTATGACAGCGACCACCCTCGGGTCGAGGGCGATGTGGGCAAGGCGGGCGTCGCCATCGACAGCGTCGAGGACATGAAGATCCTGTTCGACGGCATCCCGCTCGACAAGGTTTCCGTGTCGATGACCATGAACGGCGCGGTCATCCCGATTCTTGCGAACTTCATCGTGACCGGAGAGGAACAGGGCCATGACCGCAGCCTGCTGTCCGGCACGATCCAGAACGACATCCTGAAAGAGTTCATGGTGCGGAACACCTATATCTATCCGCCCGAACCCTCGATGCGCATCATCGCCGACATCATCGAGTATACCTCGAACGAGATGCCCAAGTTCAACTCGATCTCGATTTCCGGCTATCACATGCAGGAAGCGGGCGCGAACCTTGTGCAGGAGCTGGCCTATACGCTTGCCGACGGGCGCGAATATGTCCGCGCCGCGCTGAGCGCCGGGATGGATGTCGACCAGTTCGCCGGGCGTCTCAGCTTCTTTTTCGCAATCGGGATGAATTTCTTCATGGAGGCCGCGAAGCTGCGCGCCGCGCGCCTCCTTTGGACGCGGATCATGAAGGAATTCGATCCGAAGAAGCCCGGCAGCCTGATGCTGCGCACGCATTGCCAGACCTCGGGCGTCAGCCTGCAGGAACAGGACCCCTATAACAACGTGGTGCGTACCGCCTATGAGGCGATGGCGGCGGCGCTGGGGGGGACGCAGTCCCTGCACACCAATGCGCTTGATGAGGCGATTGCCCTGCCGACCGAGTTCAGCGCCCGGATCGCCCGCAATACCCAGCTGATCCTGCAGGAGGAGACCGGCATCACCCATGTCGTCGATCCGCTGGCAGGCAGCTATTACGTCGAGAGCCTGACCGCCGAGCTGGCCGAAAAGGCATGGGCGCTGATCGAGGAGGTCGAGGCGATGGGCGGCATGACCAAGGCCGTGGCCTCGGGCATGCCGAAGCTCAGGATCGAGGAGACCGCCGCACGCCGTCAGGCCATGATCGACCGCGGCGAGGAGGTCATCGTCGGCGTGAACAAATATCGCCTGGCCGAGCAGGACCCGATCGACATTCTGGATATCGACAACGTCAAGGTCCGCGACGCGCAGATCGCCCGGCTTTCCGCCATCCGCGCCAGCCGCGACGAGGCGGCCTGCGAGGCGGCGCTGGACGAGCTTTCGCGCCGGGCGCGCGAGGGTGGCAATCTTCTGGAGGCAGCGGTCGAGGCCGCGCGCGCCCGTGCATCGGTGGGAGAGATCAGCATGGCGATGGAGAAGGAATTCGGCCGTCATCGCGCCGAGGTGAAGACCCTGGCGGGCGTCTATGGCGCGGCCTATGAGGGCGACGACGACTTCGCGCAGATCCAGCGCGATGTCGAGAAATTCGCCGAGGACGAGGGCCGCCGCCCCCGAATGCTGGTCGTCAAGATGGGCCAGGACGGGCATGACCGGGGCGCCAAGGTGATCGCCACCGCCTTCGCCGATATCGGCTTTGACGTCGATGTCGGGCCGCTGTTCCAGACCCCCGAAGAGGCCGCGCAGGACGCCATCGACAATGACGTCCATGTCGTGGGCATCTCGAGCCTTGCGGCCGGGCACAAGACGCTGGCCCCGAAGCTGATCGCCGCCCTGAAGGAACAGGGCGCGGGCGAGATCCTCGTCATTTGCGGCGGCGTCATTCCGCAGCAGGATTACGACTATCTGAAGAAGGCGGGGGTCAGCGCGATCTTTGGGCCGGGGACGAACATCCCCTCGGCCGCGCGCGACATCATGGCGCTGATCCGGGCGGCGCGGCAGGCGTGAGGCGGCCATCTTGCCCCTTGCGGCAGCCGTCGCAGGGGGTATTTGGGAAACGGTGAAATCGCCTGCCTCGCGCCGATCCGCGCGATGCGGCCTGCCCGAGGCATGAACATGATCCGACCTGCGATGCCCGAGGATTTTCCCGCGATCCTCGCCTTCTGGAACCCGATGATCCGGGAAACCACCGTCACCTTTTCCTCGGAGGAGAAGACGGTTCCGGGTCTTGAGCGGATGATCGGGGCGCGCCGCGCGGCGGGGCGTGAGTTTCTGGTGGCCGAGGCGGATGGCGCGGTACTGGGGCTTGCGACCTATGACCAGTTCCGCGGCGGCAATGGTTATCTTCACGCGATGGAGCATACGATCATCCTTGCTGCCGGGGCGCGGGGACGCGGGACCGGCCGCGCGCTGATGGCCGCGATCGAGGATCATGCCCGGGCGGGCGGCGCCCATACGATGGTCGCGGCTGTTTCGGGCGAAAACGAGGCGGGCATCGCCTTTCACCGCGCCCTCGGCTATGAGCTGGTCGGGAGGATGCCGCAATCGGGGCGCAAGTTCGGCCGCTGGCTCGACCTCGTGCTGCTGCAGAAGATCCTCTGAGCCCTGCTTGCCAGCCTCCGGGGGCTGTGAAAGACTCCGGGCGAAAAGACGAGGACGGCATGAACGACGGTCGCAACGGCACAGTCAAGCAGATCATCTGCATCAAATGGGGCACGAAATTCGGCCCGGAATATGTGAACCGCTTGCACGGGATGATCGCGCGCAACATCACTCCGCCCTTCCGGCTTTACTGCTTTACCGATGACGGGACGGGCCTGCATCCCGACATTGCCATCCGCCCGCTGCCAGAATTCGAATATACCGCGCCGGTGAACACCCGCGGCAAATGGCCGAAATCGCGGCTCTGGGGCGATCTGGGCGACGTGACCGGGGTGGTGCTGTTCCTCGACCTCGATGTAATCGTCACTGACAGCCTTGATGACTTCTTCAGCTTCGGTGATCCCGACGATACCGTGCTGGGCCTGAACCCGAACACGCCGCTCGAGAAACTGGGCCAGACCTCGGTCTATCGGATGCGGGTCGGCAAGCTGAAGCCTTTGCAGGACATCTTCCGCGCCGATCCCCAAGGGGCAGCCGACAAGTATCGCTATGAGCAGCGCTTCGTCACCCGCAATGCGCCGGGCGGGGTCAAGTTCTGGCCGCGGCGGTGGCTCGCGCATTTCCGCATGCAATGCGTGCCGATCTTTCCGCTGAACTATCTGCGCGAGGCGCGGATCCCGAAGGGCACCAAGATCGTGATCTTTCCGGGGAACCTCAATCCTCCCGACGCGATCGAGGGGCGCTGGGACCACAAGAGCCCGCCGCTTGCGCCGTTGGACCATCTGCGGGCGACCTTTGACGGCCGCCGGCGCGAGAGTCTGTCGAAGCACCTGCGCCATTACCTGCGCCCGGTCGGCTGGGTCGAGAAGCTGTGGCGCGAATAGGCGCTCCGCCCGAGACGCATTACACCCTGCCCGCCGAATTCGCGGCGGCGCTTGGCCAATGCGTGGCGAATTTCGGCTGGCTGGAGGAGATCATCAAGCGCACCATCTATGCCCTCGACAAGGCGCGGCTGGCCGATGACCTGAGCGAGCGCGAGCTGCATTCCTGGCTGGCGCGGATGAGCAGCCTGGCCGACGATTCGATGGGGACGCTGATCGACCAGCTTGATTCCGCGATGCGCCGCTATCCGGGGCTGGGCGACCGCGCCCGCATCACCGACCGGCTGAACGACATGAAACGGCAGCGGAACCTGCTCTGCCATGCCTCATGGCGGCCGACCGAGGATCCGAAGGCCTGGCTTCCCGCCTTCATCAACACGAAGGGCGAGGTCTTCGACCATCCGCTGATGCTGGCCGATCTTGACCAGATCGGCCGCGACACGGTCGAGCTTGGGGCGCTTGTCCTTGGCGTGATGCGCGCGACCGGGATAGAGGGCCGCTGGGCGGGCGACGGCGAAACCTGACCGCCGCGTTGCAACAGCCCGCGCCATCCGCTAACACCGGCTCACCCTTAAAAAAGAGCTTCCCATGTCCGCCCAGAACTCGGGGCAAACCGCCTCTCCGCTTCGTCTCGGCATTGCAGGTCTTGGGACGGTCGGCACCGGCACCGTCAAGATCATCCAGAAGCATGCCGCCCTGCTCTCGGCCCGCGCCGGCCGCCCGATCGAGATCACTGCGGTCAGCGCGCGCAGCCGGGCCAAGAACCGCGACATCGACCTTTCCCCCTATCGCTGGGAGAAGGATCCGCTGGCCCTTGCCACCAGCGACGAGATCGACGTCTTTGTCGAGCTGATCGGCGGCGACGAGGGTGTCGCGCGCGAGGCCGTCACCGCGGCGCTGAAGGCGGGCAAGGATGTGGTCACCGCCAACAAGGCGCTGCTGGCCGTTCACGGGCAGGAGCTGGCGGAACTGGCCGAGGCGAATGGCCGCGTCCTGCGCTTCGAGGCGGCCGTGGCGGGCGGCATCCCGGTGATCAAGGCGATGACCGAATCGCTGGCCGGGAACGAGATCCGCCGCGTGATGGGCGTGATGAACGGCACCTGCAACTACATCCTGACCCGGATGGAGAATGCCGGCCTGCCCTATGACACCGTGTTCGAGGAAGCCCGCCAGCTTGGCTATCTGGAGGCCGACCCAACGCTGGACGTGGGCGGGATCGACGCGAGCCACAAGCTCGCGATCCTTGCCGCCATCGCCTTCGGCACCCGCCCGAGCTTTGCTTCGGTCGAGATCGAGGGGATCGAGCGGATCAGCATCGACGACATCCGCCGCGCCGCCGACATGGGTTACCGCATCAAGCTGCTGGGGGTCGCGCAGATGACCGGGCGCGGGCTGGAGCAGCGCATGTCGCCCTGCCTCGTCCCGGCCGACAGCCCGCTGGGCCAGCTTCAGGGCGGCACCAACATGGTGGTGATCGAGGGCGATTCCGTCGGCCAGATCGTCCTGAGGGGCGCGGGTGCCGGCGAGGGGCCGACCGCCAGCGCCGTGATGTCCGACATCGTCGAGATCGCGCGCGGCGTCAGGATGCCCGCCTTTGCCATGCCCGCAAGCCGGCTCGCGACACCGATCCCCGCGCGGACCGCGGTTCCCGCCGCCTATTACATCCGCCTGCAACTGGCCGACAAGCCGGGCGCTTTGGCGAAGGTCGCGACGGTTCTGGGCGACAGCGGCATCTCAATCGACCGGATGCGGCAATACGGCCATGTCGACACGGCCGGCATCGCTCCGGTCCTGATCGTCACCCACAAGACCACGCCCGATGCCATCGACCATGCGATCGAAGCCCTGCCCCGCACCGGCGTCATCTCGGGCGAGCCGGTCGAGCTTCGGATCGAGGAGGTCTGACGCGAAGGGCGTCCCCGGACGCCCTAGCTCTGCGAGAGGTGGCGCAGGCCATGCGTCACGTCGGCGCGCACCGCCAGCCGCAACCCCGGCTCATCCCCCGCCCGCAGCGAGGCGAGGATGAGGCGGTGGTGGCGCGGCGGCTCGTGCCGCTTCACCCGGCCATAGAGCGCCCGCATCGTCGGACCAAGTTGCAGCCACACCGTCTCGAGGATCGCGAGCATCGCCGGGGCCTGCGCGCGCAGGTAGAGCGTGCGGTGAAACTCGAGGTTGGTGCGGATATAGCCCACGGCGTCATGCGCCTCGGCCGCCTCGCCGATCGCGGCATTGATCAGCGCGAGCCGGTCGATCAGCGCCAGATGGGCACGCGGCAGGGCGCGCGTTGCCAGTTCCGGCTCGATCAGGGCGCGCAGCGCGGCGAGTTCCTCGATCCGCTCGACCGACAGTTCCGGCGTCGAGATCCGGCCCGAGGAGGAGAGCGTCAGCGCGCCCTCGGCGACCAGACGCCGCACCGCCTCGCGCGCGGGGGTCATCGAGACGCGATGCTCAGCCGCAAGACCACGCAGGGTCAGCGACAGGCCGGGCGGCAGTTCTCCCAGCATGATGCGCCCGCGAAGGCTGCGATACACCCGCTCATGCGCGGAAATCTCGGTCGGGCGGAGGGGGGGCTTGCTCATGCCCACATCTGTGATCACAAATACGGGCGGCGTCAACCGCTCAGTCGCGGAAACGCCACGCCATCAGGTCATGGCCGTTCTGCTTCAGCCAGTTGCGGTGGTGGCGATAGTCGGGAACCAGATGCGCCGTGGTGGCCCAGAACTCGTCCGAATGATCCATATGGGCGAGATGGGCGACTTCATGTGCCGCCACATAGTCCAGCACCGCCTGCGGCGCCATGGCCAGCCGCCATGAAAACATCAGCCGCCCGTCATGGGTGCAACTGCCCCAGCGCGAACGCGTATCGCGGAGCGAGATCGCGCGGAACTTCCGCCCGAGCCGCGCCGCATGACGGTCGCAGGCCGGAACCAGCCGGGCATGGGCGAGATGCTTGAGATAGG
>Ga0182739_1000874_pt1 | contig 34326 bp, 38 predicted proteins | sample eDN5th30CBELigBY_FD_128873 | JGI IMG/M metagenome (GOLD analysis project Ga0182739, IMG submission 128873) | Enriched backyard soil microbial communities from Emeryville, California, USA - eDNA 5th pass 30_C BE-Lig BY (version 2) (version 2) | ecosystem: Environmental > Terrestrial > Soil >... | reverse complement strand
GAGCGTATCCCAAGTGAAGACAACCAACAAACACAAGACCAAGTGGAGCAACCTGATTTAAAAACACCGGACAAGCAATCCCTCTCTGTTTATAATATTGAGCTTGGCGATTCGAAAAAAGACGTTGAAAAACAAGCAGGAACAGCCAAGCGCTCTTCTTATAATGAATACGGTGTGAAATGGTACGCTTACCATAAAAACTACCACAACTTTTTCATGGCCGCTTACGATGAAAACGAAAAAGTAGTCGGTTTATATACAAATCAGGATTTAATTTCAGCAAAACAAGGGATTAAATTAGGAAGTGCAAAAGATACCGTTCTTAAGCAATTCGGTGAACCTATTACAAAGATTCGAAAAGGTTTTGTCTTTTATCAACTGCAAAACAACGATGAATATCATTTATTTCAATTGGATGATAGTTATGTGACCATCTTTTATGATAAACATGAGGGCAATACCGTAACAGCTGTACAAATCATAAGCGAAGAAGTCGAAGAACAAAAGAAAGACTTTTATGTCGAAGCAAATCCGCAATTAAAGGAAGGTTTTGAATTTCAACTGTTTGATTTAACAAATGCCGCTAGAGTTGAGCACGATCTTCCTGCTCTTTCTTGGGATAATACTGTAAAGGAAACAGCTCGCGATCACAGTTCAGATATGGCTGTAAATAATTATTTCGATCATACAAATTTGAAAGGGCAATCCCCCTTTGACCGGATGAAAGAAGATAATATTCGCTTTAGAGTAGCCGGTGAAAACCTTGCTGCTGGCCAATTAAGCAGCATCTTTGCTCATGAAGGTCTTATGAACTCACTTGGACATCGTGAAAATATTTTGCATACTGACTTTGAATCATTAGGAGTAGGCGTAGCCTTCAATTCGGAATACAAACCATATTATACAGAGAATTTTTTAACAAAATAAGAAAATATACCCTTGAAGAATACAGCTAACCTCCTTATCATGATGGACAATAGCGCAGGTTACTTGCCACATATGATGAATAGTGAGCTATGTTCATACATGTAGAAAATATTTAGGAGATTTTAAAAGTGAAGATTATTGTACAAAATTTTATTAAGGGTATTTTAACGATTGTACCCATCATTCTAGTTGTATATGTTGTTTTTAAAACATTTATTTTTTTAGATAGCATTCTCGGTAATGTATTAAAACCTTATTTAAAGGAAGATTACATCCCTGGAATTGGCTTATTAGCAACGATTGCTCTCATCACACTTTTAGGCTGGTTGTCTACGAAGTTTCTCACAGGAACAATGATTGGGTTGATTGACAAGCTTCTTGAACATATCCCAATTGTTAAAACCATCTACTCTGTAATTAAAGACACCATTCATTCATTTCTTGGTGAGAAAAAATCTTTTTCGAAAGTAGCCTTAGTTACGATACCTGGCACAGAAATCAAAAGCATGGGATTCATTACAACAGAAGATTTAGAAAGTTTTTATGATCCATTAAAAGACTATGTAGCTGTTTATATTCAGCAAACCTTTCAAGTAGCTGGTGTGACCTTATTGATTCCAAAAGATCAGGTAGAAGTGATTGATGTAAAGCCGGAAGAAGCAATGAAATTTATTCTATCCGGGGGAATGACCTCTACAAAAGAAAAACAGAAAGTATAAATATAGTCATTCTCGATCAAGATCGTACACCATTTAATATTGGTCAACAAAAAAGCGACCGTGTTATTCACTACTAATAACACGGTCGCTTATACTTTTATCTTCATGATATTCGCACTTTTTCCTCATCTAATTGACCCGAGGCATCTCTATAAAATTCATGAAATAAATATGTCAAATACGAATTTAATTCAAATCGATCTTCTTGAACAAAATCAGATAATCGTAATTTATTTTCTTTAGACATCGCTTCTCCCTCTCTCCATTATGTTTTCTTTTATTATAATCCCTTGGCTATTATTGTTTTAGACGTCCCTTTTTAAGTTTTTGTAAATATTCAGTAAAGCTCCTCACAAAACCATTTTTGAAACCACTCACAAGAAATTATGTTGTACAGGCCCCACCTACGCCTAATACCATGATGGCCACGCATGCCATCCACCTATCTCTAATTATAAAGAAAACGCTTACATTTTCCAATAATTTTCATACAACAAGTTTCGACACATTCTGTTTAGCGTAAATATTACACATACACATAGTGAAGTAACTTGCTATTCAAAAGACAATGCGTATATATCGAAATAAAGCTCTGCTAAACCGTATTGTCGATTAACTAATTCCCAACCGAAATACGCCAAAATTCAACAATATTATTTAACAGAACCTATCTCTAAAAGTTGCCACTAATTTCGCTTTCTCACTCTAAACTGATCGTTTAGTAATACCCAATTTTGCGGGAACGGATAACCGGGTACCCAATACCCAATTCCATGTATACCATATTCCTTTACTAGGTTAAATTTGGCTTGAGCACTTCTAGCATCTTCGAACCACACTTCATGTCTTTTCCCTTGTTCATCTACATATTGATAAAACGGGGATTGAGCGATTTCATCATATTGAATCGTTGTCTTATACTTCGCTGCCCTTTGCACCGCTTCTTGCATATCAAACGTTTCAGCTTCTTGGCCCTGCACGTGCGGGAGAAGCCAATCGCAAGCGTACAGCTGAAAACCCATTAATATTTTATTCCTTGGGATAACAGTTACAGCGTACTCAAGTACACTTCTCATTTGATTCAGTGGCGAAATAGCCTGAGGCGGCCCTAATCGATAGCCCCACTCATACGTCATTAAAAAAACAATGTCAACGATTCGACCATGGGCAGCATAATCAAGTGCTTCATAAAGAAATCCTGTTTGTTCAGCACTTGTTTTTGGAGCAACGGCAGTCGAGACAAAATAACCATCTTCATGCAAACGATTAACAGCCCGTTGCAAAAACTGATTGTAATTCTCACGGTTCGTTGGATATAAGTTTTCAAAATTGATATTTAATCCACGATATCTCTTTTGCTCAATCATCTCTACAATATTTTCCAATAGTTTATCTTGCAGCTCTATACTTGCCAAAATGGTTTGGGCAGCGTCCGACCCCGGATCCCCATACGTAAAATTAGTGATGCACATAACCGGAAGAACTCCTTTAAAACGAGCAGCCTGGATAATAGCCTGATCATCTAATGGCTGTAATTCTCCATCGCTTCGCACAACGTAAGAAAAAGGAGACATACAAGTTAAAGAATCCCCTGCCTCCCGCACTTCATCTGCTCCTTTTTCTCCCATGTTAATGACGTAAGTATAAACATCAATGATCGCTTTTGAAAAAGGAATACTTAAGCTAGTTCCTGAATAAACCTGATTAAGATTTTGAATAGAATTCGCTTCAATAATGTCCTGCACTGTTGTTCCATAGTTTTGAGCAATCTGCCCTAAACTTTCTCCAGGCTGAACCGTATGTGTACGAGCAGGAATATATAAAACCTTTCCTGGATTAATGACCGAAGAATCGGTTAATTGATTAGCTTGCATAAGGCTATCTACTGAAGCTCCGTATTGTTGGGCAATTTTCCATAATGTTTCCCCAGATTTGACAGTATGTTGACGAGCAGCGCTAGGAATGATAAGCGCTTGACCAATCACTAATCGACCTGCATCTGGAAGTTTGTTCACCGCCACAAGACGTGTAAAATCTACCCCATAACGACTCGCAATCTGCCACAATGTTTCTCCCAGTGTTACAACATGAATAAGCATAGTCCCCCCCTTACTCCTAGGTCCTATCCCTAATGTATGCGGTCATTTATCTATCCATGTAACTCCTGACTCAAAAAAAGGAAGGGATACTTAACGTCCCCTCCTGTTTCTCATTCATTTATTTCTGTAAAAATTCTTGAATTCGCTTCGCTGCTTCTCTCAGTCTTTCAGCCGGCTGCACTAAAGCCATGCGAACATATCCTTCCCCTTCCTTTCCAAAAGCATCTCCAGGAACGACTGCAACGCCGGCTTTATCAATCAACTCATAAGCAAATTCACGTGACTTCCACCCAGCAGGAATTTTTGCCCAAACAAACATCGTCGCAGCTGATTTAGGTACTTCCCAGCCAGCTTTAGCTAGTCCAGATAGCAGAGCATCTCGACGTGCCTCATACTCTTTCACTTGTTCAGAAAGAATAGCTGGATCTGCCATAAGTGCTTTTTCAGCTGCTTTTTGAATGGGATAAAAAATGCCATAATCAATATGAGATTTTAGTGTAGCTAAAATATTTAGCGCTTCTGTATTTCCAACTACATAACCAATGCGGCAACCTGCCATATTAAAGGTTTTCGATAAAGAATTGAACTCAATTCCTACCTCTTTTGCTCCCGGAATAGACATAAAGCTAATTTGCGGATGATGATCGAAAATTAATTCAGAATAAGCAAAATCATGAACAACTAAAATGTGATGCTTTTTCGCAAACTCAATGACCTCTTTAAAAAACTCTTCATTTGCTAAAGCTGTTACCGGATTTCCCGGGTAACTAATAATCATCATTTTTGTTTTTTTCAATACATCTTCTGGAATTTGATTAAGCTGCGGCAAAAATTGATTTTCTGCCGTTAAAGGCATTGGATAAATGGTTCCTTCAGCAAGTGATACACTAGCTTCATAGATTGGATAACCAGGATCCGGCACTAATACATAATCTCCTGGATTAATAATAGCCGTCGCTAAATGGGCAAGCCCATCTTGTGAACCCATAAGTTGCAGCACTTCTTTTTCTGCATCCAGCTCAACCCCGTAACGATTTCTATAAAAATAACAAACTGCATCATGAAATTCCGTTATCCCTTTTAACGTATAACCATATTTGCTTGTATCTTTCGCATATTCAATTAGCGTATCAATGACAAAGGAAGGAGGTGGTAAATCCGGGCTCCCTACACTTAAATCGATTACATCCTTCCCTTTTTGCAATGCCTCTTGTTTCCGACCTGCTACTTCCATAAAAACTCCTGTTGTTAACTGTGCCACTTTTTCTGACGCTGTAAATTGCATGTAACATTCCCCTTTTAAAGTTTATATCCAATTTTCTTTATTTTTTGAATCTTAAATAATATTATTATAGCAAAATAAAGAGGAAGAACACCCTATTTTAGTGTTCTTCCTTCCATACTACTATCATCATACATTTATTCGGTTTCATATTGGAGCCAGTCTGACCCATTAATTTGATTAGAGACGTCAATGATTTTATTTTTCACTCGCTCTGCTTCTGCTCCTTCTAATAACAATGGTTGATAATTATTTCTAGACGTAACAGAAGAAATCGAGAACGGTACAACCTTTATTTCTTTTTGATCTGTCAATTTCCCATCCTTCAAGTGAAACGTTTGCTGAAACACATATGTATCCTTATCTGTTGGATTGCGGTTCCCGCCAAACATAAAGTTTCCTAAACTATAGACAATAAACTTCCCCTTATACTCCTCAATTCCTTGAACAACATGAGGATGATGTCCTAGAATCAAATCCGCTCCGCTATCGATTGCATAACGAGCCAGCGATTGTTGGGATTCAGTTGGAACATAGCTTCTTTCAATTCCCCAATGAAAATGGATTAAAACAATCTGAACACCTTGTTCTCTTAAGCGCTTTATATTCGCATCAACAATAGCACGCGTTTCTGGTGTATCTTCCCAGCCTTCATATCCAAGAGCCCCTACTTTCACACCTTTAATCGTCGTAACATAGTGATGTTCGTATCCGAAATAACCAATTTTTTGCTTCTCTAGTGTTGTAATTGTATCATCATACCCTTGTTGTAAATAATCCATAGTATGATTGTTTGCTAGATTTACCGCTTCGATTCCACCAAGTTCTAAAATTTGGGCATAAGAAGGATCTCCCTTAAAGCGAAACTTTTTGATTGCTTTTTCAGTAGCATTTGTTAATGTAGTTTCTAAATTAACAGTTGTTAAATCGTCTTCTTTGAAAATATGATCCAATTTTTCGACAAAGTAAGGCAATCCATTTTTAGAAGCTTCGTCTGGAAATGAACCTGCATATGTAAAACTTTCATCCGTTCCGAGTGTGAAATCCCCCGCTGCACTGATTTTAATCGTTTCAATAACGGGTTCAGCTGGTACCTTTTCCTCCCCGGATTGCGTTTTCTCTTTTTTCTCTTCTTCTGTCACACCGCTTGTAACTGGCTGGTCTTTCGTCATAATGTTATTAAAAATAAGCAGTGCGATAATTAAAAGCACTCCCGCCGTTAATATACGTCGTACCGACCTTTTTAACCGCCTCCGTTTTCTCGTTCGCCCCATATCTCTATTATCCATACTCGAAGACCCCCTACCTTTCCCAAAACACATGCACATTATACCTTAATTAACCAATTTTGTATATACAATTTACTATTAATATTGAATATTATGTATTTTTAGGTAGTAAATTGTAAAAAAATAATCCCTTATTCTAAAAGGAATTATAATAATAAAGTACGAATTTATAATTTAGGAGTATATATTTTAGCTTCCACTTTGCGCAATGATATTCAAAAGGGCCAGCATATTTTTAATAGTTGTATTTTCTCATTGTAAATAAAGTGAGTAATAGGGCGGGGACCGAAGACAAAGTCATACCTAAAAACGATAGCTTCGGGGATACTTCGTATAAGAAGCCCCCTAAAAACGTAAGGATTGCTATACTTAAACCCATCGCAAAAGCAGCATACATACCTTGAGCCGTTGGAATTTGATTGGGCTTTAATTTTTGTGAAATATATTGAATGAATGCATAGTGTGCAACACCAAATGATAAAACATGTAAAGCTTGAGAAAATATGAATACAACAACGTTTGGAAATAAATAAATCATAACCCATCGCAGAGTAGAACCAAGCGCAGCAATACTATACATCGTAGATACTTTCATTTTTGAAAAAAACTGATCCGCCTTTGTAAAAAATACAATTTCACATACTATAGCAACATTTAAAATTAACCCGATATAGAAGCTGCCTACCCCTAAATCTCGTAAATAAACAAACCCATAATTGTAATAAGATGCGTGAGACCCTTGCAATAAGATAGAAATAAGAAGAACGATAACAAACCCTTCTGATGCAAATAATTTATTCAAACGCCCTTTTTCATCCACTTGATTAATCGGCTTAGTTTTTACATGTAATACAACTGGAGAAGCTTGAAATTGCGAAAAAACGATGGCAATTAGACCTATAATCATTAGCCATAAAATCGCTGCCTCTTGAAATACCGCAGTTCCTGCACCTACGATTAAAAGAGCAATTGTGTAGCCAAGCGAGCCCCATGACCGACTTCTTCCATAATGGATTTTGCCAGTACTCACCAAGACTGAGGCACTGCTTTCCATAGCAGGTAAAAGATTTGGATAAACAGCACTAAATACCACTGTAATGATGAATAATGAACTATATGTATCGAATGGTATGTATAACAGTACTACTCCTAAGGACCCGACAGCTAAGCACTTCATTACAACATTTAAAGAATATAGCCTAGTGAATAGCGGAAATAGGAATAAGGTTGAACAGGCACGTACAATCATCCCCATCCCCATAATCATGCTTGCAGCGGAAACTGAAAGATTTTTTTCTGCAATAAGCCAACCGGTCCAGTATGGCAAAAAAATACCCCACGTAAAGAAAAAAGTATAAAAATTTAAAGATAACCAACGTTGATTATTCATTTAAATCCTCCCTAGAATTTCAGCTCGCTATGGATTACAAATCAATTATTTGTTGAGCCTAACGAGCAACTCGCTATCATGCAAATTTACGCTTAAAAGCAAACAAATTCATGGAAGTAATTGTAACACAAAGAAAACGAATACGATATTCAATAAGCATTTATCACTCCTTAGAAGGATACTGCTCCAAAAATATTTTGTGGATTTTTTTGGAATAAACACAAAAAGTGCTCATAAACTTAGCATTGTGTGTTAGCTTGGAATTCAATTTTAGGGGGAGAAAAAATGAGTATGAGTGTACAGTTTCCAAGATGGATTGCAGTTATTGTATCAATTTTCGCTTTAGCAACAGCCTTCATCTTTAGTTCTACTTCTAATGCTTCAGCATCTATTAACTACGGAGAAGAAGTAGCAGCAACAGCGGAGTTATATATTGGTACACCTTATAAATATGGAGGAACTACACCAAAAGGCTTTGACGCAAGCGGTTTTACTCAATATGTTTATAAGCATGCGGCAACAGAATTAACAATTCCAAGAACGAGTGCCGCTCAATATAAAATCGGGAAAGTTGTTAAAAAGAACGCATTAAAGCAAGGTGATTTAGTATTTTATGCTACAGGTAAAAAAGGAAAAGTATCCTATGTAGGAATTTACAATGGTAATGGCACATTTATCGGTACTACTTCAAAAGGAGTAAAAATCGTTAAAATGAGTGATAAGTATTGGAAAGAGCGCTACATTGGAGCAAAACGTGTAATTAAATAAGGATTGATGAAACAGGATTATAGATAATACGATTTTTGGCTCATGTGTGTGAGACAGTGGTCTCACACACCTTTCAGCAGAGCTGGAAGGTTGCTCTAGACCCATGAAACGAGGGAATAAGAGCCAAAATCAACAATGTTCTATAACACAGCTAAATAAAAAAGAATAGATAAAAACAAGCTCCGGGATTACAAATCCGGAGCCATTTTTCGAGCTATTTTCAAAACGGATTATTTTCACATAGCTAAGAGTTAAATACCTTAGCAGAAAACCATTAAATGCCTATCAATATTTAGACCTTTTCATCATTAAATAAAGAAAGAATATTATTAAAGTAAGGATTGATGAAAATGGCTAAAAAATATAGGGGAAAAACGTTAAAAAAGCTACCGTCAAATGGACGTGGAGAATGTCCATTATGTAAGAAAACAAGAATCAAGTTATTATATCCTCATAGAACAGAGACAAACCAATTGATTCAAGTATGTAAAAATTGTCGTAATAAATAATATGCGCTGGGCTGCACAAGCCCTTTTTTCTTTATTACAACTCATTTGTGCCAAGCAAGAACTCTATCCACCTTGATTTCAATCAACTAACGATTCAACTTTCCTAAAAGCCCCATCGTCAAATACTGCTTCTCTTCATTAAAATCCCACGGCCAATATTTTAGTGAAAAATCTGCTTTATTTGCATTCTCGATAAAATCTTTTATGGCAATGAGTGCAGCTCCATATCCTATATTCGAGGCTAAAGCAAAAATGGCATTTGGTCCTTGCTTAATCGTGTTTATGTACTCCGGTTCCATCTTTAAAATATCCGTCCATGTAATAACGAAGCCTGTTGTCTTGCAGCATTTAAAAATGGAATCGTGGTAAGCAAGAATGATGCTATCTCTTAAATCTAAAAACCCTTCTTGGATTTGTTCTAATTCTTCCTTATTATATTGGTTTTCATATTGAGATAACGTATCCAAAGCCCAGTTATAAAACAATTGCGTGTAAATAGCTGATGATGCGACAATGTCAAAACTATCAAGAAAATCTGCCCATTCATCCTTTGAGCTTTCAACCACATACTTCTCTATATCCCTCACATACTGTAGAATGCTCTCAACCTTCTCACCACATTTCAATAAAGAAGACAAATGATGTTCAAAATCGATGTTCTTTAATCCTGTCACGTCCAGCTCAACCAGTTTGATTTTGTTACGAGTACTTGCTAAGAGATACTGAGTCCCTCTTTTCATACTTTCTACATCGAGATCAAATAAATAAATCGAGTTACAGTTGGATGCCAAATAATTCAACTCTAAATCATCACAATTACCCGCTCCAAAGATGGCTATTTTATCAACGGAAGCTTTTTTTGAAAAAACATCATGAAATAAGCCGCTTACTTGGTTACGATGCCCCTCCCATTTCGTTCTCCTTGATTTATCTCTATTTTCATTCATTTCCCTTTGAAAATCTTCCAAAAATATCTCTCCTTTTATGTATACACCAACATAGTTGCGACACTCACTTCTTATACAGCAAATCCCGCTGTAACCATTAATAAAATTGTACACTATTTTGTTTTTTAACGGCTAATCTTCTCCTGCATAGTTTCTTACCTCTAAGCAAAAAGTAACATTGGAGGTGAACGAAATGAGTAAAAAAATTAAAGAAGATCGTTCCAAGTCAGTCCTTGGTTCTTCACAAGTCGAAGGTCAAGGTACAACTACACAAGAAACAGGTTCTATAGAAGTGCCTTCATCGAATAAAAAACAAAAACGTGATTAATCCTATTTTCTTTTATATGTTAACCAAACCATTGAAACGAGGCTGAAGCTATGACAACAGAAAAACAAACCCAACATACTCCAAGAATTTACGCTGAACCTTCAGAAAGTCCAAAACTTGTTATCACGACAAATTTGGATCAAAATGCAACAGAACAAAATCCATACGAACAAAAAAATAGCCCTAACAAGAAAGAATTCAAAGAATTTTTCGATGAATAATATGTTCGGGCGACTCAAATGGGTCGCCCCCTTTATTCCTGACTACAACCATACTCTTAAAATATTTTCCCCATAAAGATTGACAAATAATAAGATTAAGCAATTAAAAAGTATATACAAAAAACTAATGAAATGATAATAATAAAGATACTAAGTATTACCACAGTCTTTTTAGGTGCCCGAAATGTTTGATTATTAATAGCAGTAATTTTTTTCATATATACAGCGGTAGCCATAATAATCGTCAAAATACCTAATCCAACTGAAGATATCCCAATAATATTAGCTAATAAGTCACCTATTGGGGAAAGGCTGGATTTCATTGTAAAATGGACATTTGTAACAAGAAACCCTACTCCAATAATAGCAATCGCTGTACGAATCCAAGCTAAAAATGTACGTTCATTAGCTAGATGCTGCTGAATATATGTAGAATCAACAGTTGGAGAGCTGCTTTCTAATTTGTTTGTTTGATTTTTCTTCATAAACAATCACTCACTTACTAAAACAGATGTTATTTTCGTTGTTAAACTCTTCTTATATATAACACTAAAATGATAAAATATTTACTTCTTTTTATACTTTCACCAGTTCTTTTATGATCTCTTCATTCACTGTAACAACAATTTCCTCCCCAATTAGACCTTGATTATTCATTACATAGCTTGTTGGAAGGGTTTCTTTTTACTTTTAATCATATATTGATAGAATACTCATTAAAAAGGGGAATGAAAATGAACAGAGTTATTTTATTTGATGGAGAGTGCAATTTTTGTGACCAAAGTGTTCAATTCATCATCAAAAGAGACCCTATAGGCTACTATAAGTTTGCCTCCCTGCAAAGTGATATTGGTAAACAATTGTTAAAACAATTTAATGCTCCAGAAGATATGGATAGTTTCTTTCTGATAGATCATAACAAATGTTATTTTAAATCCTCAGCAGCTCTTCAAGTTTGCAAAAATTTAAAGGGACTTTGGAAAATCCCCTATTTTCTTTTAATCATTCCAAGACCTATTAGAGATTTCTTTTATGAAATAATCGCTAAAAATAGATACAAATGGTTCGGTAAGAAAGATAGTTGTTTATTACCTTCTCCTGAAATTAGAAATCGGTTCTTATAATCCTGTAAACAACAGACCTTGTCGTAGAGGTTTAGGTTTCTGTTCCAATGTATTTTTTCACATATGTAGTACATGCTTTAAAATAAGGTCTACCAAAACATTCCCAGCATTATCAAACACCAAAAAGTCAATATTAGATGATGGAAGCTATAAATTTTGCTTTCCAAATGATTGGTCGAGGAGTGTTTGAAATTGAATACAGAGATGCGGAAAAACATGTTTAAAATGTTTGGCAGAAAAAGAAACAATAGCGGGATGATGTGGACGTCTTTATTAGGTCTAGGAGTTAGTGCAATCGCTTATGGATTAAGCAAAAGTCGAAACAGAAATACGCAGAATCCTGTTGAACATGTAACGAACAGGAGTCGAACGCAAACAACGCAAACAGCTAACCCAATGCTAAAAGCTGCTTTAGCAGAGTTTTCAAAGGAATTAGGACTTGATACAAATCCTTCAACAAAAAAATAAATTTCATTTACATAAAAATACCTACATTGATGTGGGTATTTTTATGATAAAACATTTTAATCAAAGTAAATAATGATTTCTTTGTTAGGTTTCATATATGAGTACAGCAATACATATTGACCATTCTGAATAAAGAATAATACTTAAAGATTTTGGAAATGATTTCAAATTGATTGAGGTGATCGTATACATGCCAATGTTAGATATAGATGGTACAAGCCTATATTATACTGTTAAAGGAAACGGAATTCCTATTGTATTTATTCATCCCCCTGTGCTCACCGGTTCAAACTTCAAATACCAAGTAGAGGGATTATCTCAAAACTTTAAAGTGATTACCTTTGATATTAGAGGTCATGGCAGAAGTCAATATTCGGACATACCAATTATCTATTCACTAATTGTAGAAGATATCAAGCGTTTATTAGATCACTTAAACATTCAAAAAGCAGTCATATGCGGCTATTCAACCGGTGGCTCTGTTGCACTCGAATATTTATTGAATGCCCCTGACCGAGCTCTAGGAGGAATTGTAATAAGCGGTATGTCTGAAGTGAAAGACAGAGAGTTAAAACAAAAGATTTCTTTGGCAATATCACTTGCAAACAACAAAGCGATTCCGCTTCTTGCACTGGCCATTTCACATGGTAATTCAAACAGTTTAAAATTATTCAATACACTTTTTAATGAGGCTCTAACAGGAGATTCATTAAATATCGAACAGTATTTCCGTTATAGCTTACATTATAATTGTACTAATCAGCTAAAGAACATTCCCCTGCCTGTTTTACTTGTTTACGGAAAAAAAGATAAACAGTTCCATTATTATGCTAAGCTATTACATGAAAACTTGCCATATAACCAATTACAAGTCATCGATTATGCAAAGCATCAAATTCCTACAAAATCAGCTAATGATTTAAATGAACTTATGACACATTTTATTGAGACGACTATGAATGAAGTCACAGGAGAATATTGATACAAGAATGTCAAATACCGCTCACCTTATAATGGAATGAGCGGTATTTGACTATATACACAGATTGCTTTTTAAAAGGGCATACTCCCATTAAAATTTAGTAATTGGATCCGAGACTATTTCTTTCGCTTTTGCGCAGAAAATTCTTTACCATGTGCCTCTTGTTCTGCAATAACAGCTTCTTCTGGAACATGGTTATTCTTTTTTGGAGAATTGATGCGATTACGATGTTTTTTACCCATTATTGAACTCCCCTATCTATATGTTTTAAATTTTGATGATGGTTAGGTCTCATCTTATGTGTTGAACTGCTTGAAACTCCCATCAGGTGCGGGGTCTTACCCCTCGTTCATTTGTGATAAAAATCGCTTTTAAACAAGCATTAATAGCTTCCCCATCTAAGATGAAAACATGCTCCAGAAGCACTCTTGACCAACTATTGGTTATCCTCTAAGACCTTTACTCTCTTTAAACACTTGAATAAACGTCCCAGGGTCATCCTTAACAGTAAAAGGGTACACACCCGCACTTGTATGAAGGTACAATATTCCTTCCTCATCTCCAATTTTCCGAAAAGATATATCATGAACGGTATGAATAGGAAATTCACGATATTTTGTAGTAATTCTATTTTCGTATAAATACATATCACGATTGGAAATGACTGTTCTTTGTTCATTATAGGTGACTTCCCTAAGAATTCGATAATACGGCTGATGAGCTTTCCACTTCATATAAAACATCTCCATCATAAATAAGCTAGCCTAATGTTGACTTGATCGATGCCTTCTTCGATATTTACTATGATAACAAGAGTCACAGATTGGAAAACGTGATTCATCCGGTAGCTTCTTCCCACATTGTTTACATTTTTTCTGGTAATTGATTACTTCATCTTTTAATTGATCATGCACACCGTTACTAATCTCTTCTCGGACCCGTTCCCAATATATCGCTTCACTTCTCCTATCAATACGGTATAAAAATAATAGATGAAGGCCAATAGCTTTATACGAAAGCTCAAGCTCCTCTAGGTTTCCCCTTTTGATGACCGGTTCTGGAAGCTCCCGATTCTCAGCAATCGCGAATATAGTATCCAACCACTGATTGACGAGTCTTGGTTCTTTTGTTGAAAACGGGAGATGGAGAAATCCATATAAATCCATTAAGGAAAAGCGAACTTCAATTTCCGTATCACGAACCAATTCATATAGCTCACGTTCCTCTGAAAGAGAGGCTTTTTTTGTTCCTTTTGGTGGATCAAATCGATCCCACAGTTCAAAAAATATCCCTAAGTTTCGATAATATTTCTGAAACCGTTCAAATACAGCTGATGTAGGAGCAATGGCAAAAGTTTTAATCGGGTCATCTGCCTGTTCCAGCAGCTTACGCATCATTTTAATGTCAGATGTAAATGCAACTTTACCGGTGTTATAAATGCCTTTCCGCCCAGCTCGCCCAGCAATTTGCTTAACTTCCTGGGAGGTCAATCTTCTCCTGCTCGTTCCATCGAACTTCTCATTTTCTAAGATGACAATACGACGAATTGGCAAATTTAACCCCATTCCAATTGCGTCTGTTGCGACAACAACAGATGTTTCACCACGATTAAAAAGCTCAATTTGCCTTTTTCTTGTTTCTGGAGGCATGCTGCCGTATATCATACTGACGTTATGTCCGTTCCGTCGTAAACTAGAAGCTGTTTCAAGAACCCGTCTCCTTGAAAAACAAACAAGAGCATCCCCTTTTTGCGTGTTTTTCAAACTGAACTCCCCATTCTCTACCTCCAAGGGGATTTCACGGCTATATTCATGTAGTTCAATATCAGCTCCATCTAGGAGATTAAGAAGCATCATTTTAGTATTTTGGCTTCCAATGATATGCACTTCTTTTGCATTTGCCTTCGTGATGGCTCGATACCATGAGAAACCACGATCTTTATCAGCAATCATTTGTGCCTCGTCAATGACCATCACTTCATAATAGTCCTTCTCATGAAACATTTCGACTGTAGAGGAAATATGGTTGGCATCCTCCATCAGCTTTTCTTCTTCACCAGTCTTTAAGGAGCACGGGACACCCTCTGCATTCAGCTTGTCATAAACTTCAAGTGCGAGAAGCCGAAGAGGAGCAAGATATAAACCACTTTGGGCGCTCTTCATCTTTTGCAGTGCTTGGTAAGTCTTCCCTGTATTCGTCTCTCCAATATGGAGCACATATCTCGTGTCTTTTCCTAAGGCCGCACTATACGCCTTACCAAAAATATCGTCAAGGATTCTTTCCTCTTCTGCTTTCCTGCGTTCCTGCTCTGCCAACTCTTCGGCCATTCTTCGTTCTCTAGTCGCTTCATCTGTCTCAAAGATCTCCTGATGCAAAGTTTCGTCAAAAGGAACCTCTGCAAGTCTTAATAAATCAGAAAGGTATTCCTCCTGAAGCTCATCAAAACAAGCCTCAGATAAATCTGCCAATTCATCTCGCAACACCCCTTTTAGAGTTCCCGCAGTCAGGGGTTCACCATAAATTTCTGTATACTCCTCCATTAGCTTCTCGGGTAAATGTTCAATAACTTTTTTCGGAGCAAAGTCTAAAATGAATTCTGACACAATTCTTTCATAGCGATAGAAATAGGTTTCATATTCAAAGTCGCTTCTTCCCCAAACAAATAGCGAATGAATATCACCTGTCAATTCTTCAAAGAAATCAGTAAGCATTACATAATCTGTCGCGTTAAGCTCCCCCTGCACCCTCAATGGTTCTTCAAGTAAGTAGGGCTCTGTATAATGATACTTTTTTTTATTTTGAATATCATCAGACAACATTCGAGCTACGTGATAACGGACATGCAAATATGAAAGAAAAGCATTCTTATCAAAAAAGTCATACGCAGCCTTTTGTAGTTTTTCTCGAATATGCCATCGCTGTTCAGCCTGTCTTTTCTCTTCTTGTCTCTCAAAGAAGTTTTGCCTTGCCTTGACATACCTTTGCTCCCAACCTTGCTCATTTTCAGATAAAGTTTGTTTCAGCCAAGGCAACACGTCAAAGGGATAATAATTTCTCAATTCGTTACGGAATAATTGATTAATTAGCTTTTTATCTGTCCCTTCGGTAACATATCCCTTTTCATTCAAAAAGGCCTTTTTTTCTTTTCTCGGTACATCATTTGAAGCTTTATTTAGCCAAACATTAATCCAAATCTGCTCAATATAAGACTGTCTGTCAGAAATATATGTTTGCCAGGCAGGAAGCGTATCTTGTGTTTCTAAATAGCGCTCAATATCCTGGATAACCTTTTGTTTCGTTTGCTCAATTGCGAGCGGATATATCTCTTCTAATTTTCCCATCATAATCCCCTTTTACGTGTCACAATATATAGTTATGCAGTGTTGTTCAATTAGTTAGATTTGAAACTAATAGCCTTTATGGACTTTCATTGCATGACACTTCTTTCTTTAATATCCATATTATATCAACTAGGAGCAAAAACAAAAACATTCGTTCTATTTTAGCCATTCCCTTATCAAATACAATTGAATAATTAAATGTATGTATTTGTTATTGTTAACTACCCTTTTTATTTTATAACCTGGCTGAAAAGCTAAGATTGTCCTACCATGTGTAAAGGTCCACTTCTCAGCTTTCCAACTATCTCCTAAACCAAATACAAATTCTTGATTGCAACACCTGATTTACTGCATCGGAACTTTGAAAAGCCCTTGTAGCGTTTTATTTATAGTGTAGGTGCTTTTCTACCTTTCTAGCTAATATGCAGCTTGATAAATAAGCTCTACAGGGACTTCAGTTATTTGTGCCATTTTTTCAGATGTCCAACTCATCTACAGATTGGAACATAATTATACTCGTAGAACATCCTACCCAGATACAGGATTATTAAGAAATTCAATTTTCCCTATATTGACGATATCACTGTATTATGTTTTAATATTCTAAATTGTAAACTTATTTTAACGAAAGTTTACAATAGAGAGGCTCTTATGAAAAAATGGACAACTTACGAGCTTGCGCTGATTGCTTTACTTGCTAGTTTTATAGCGATTACAGGAGCAATTAAAATACCCATCTGTACTACATATGAAAACGAAACCGAGCATGGAAGGAGGGCAAACTCATGACAGATTATCTTAACCAGGAATTACAGCAAATTCGAGAACAAGGATTATTTCGAACACTGCGGAGGTTGGATGCAGCAAGTGATACAAAAACAGTGTTAGAAGGAAAGAAGGTGCTTCTATTTTCTTCTAATAATTATCTAGGTTTAGCCAATGATTCACGTATGAAAGAAAAAGCCATTGAAGCAATCAAACAATTTGGTACAGGAAGCGGCGGCTCTCGTCTAACGACAGGAAATCTTTCTTTGCATGAACAGCTAGAACGTGACATTGCCTCTTTTAAAGGAAAGGAGGCTAGCCTTGTATTTAGCAGTGGATTCCTAGCAAATGTCGGCATTATTTCTACCTTGATGAAGCAAGGTGATGTTATTTTAAGCGATTCCCTAAACCACGCTAGCATCATTGATGGCTGCCGCTTAAGTAAAGCTGATACGGTTATTTACAATCATGTTGATATGAACGATTTAGAGAAAAAATTACAAAGTGTAACCTCTTATCAACGAAAGCTTATTGTTACAGACGGTGTGTTCAGCATGGATGGAAATATTGCTCCACTCCCTGCTATCGTCTCACTTGCACAAAAATACGGAGCTATGGTAATGGTCGATGATGCACACTCTACAGGAATTCTGGGTAAAACAGGTGCTGGTACAGCCGAATATTTTGGATTGACGCATCAGATTGATTTATTAATGGGAACGCTTAGTAAATCAATTGGGGCAGAGGGTGGATATGTCGCGGCATCTCAATCCCTCATTCAATATTTACGCAATAAAGCTCGTTCTTTCATTTTCCAAACGGCTTTATCTCCTAGTGTTGTCGCTGCGAGTATAGAAGGAATTCGTATCATTCGTGAAGAAAGAGAAAGAAGCGTACGACTGCTTGAAAATGCGGAATTTTTACGGAACGGATTGAAAAAATCAGGCTTTTCGCTTGTAGATGGCTCCACTCCCATTCTTGCAGTTTTAATTGGTTCTGCACAAGATGCTGTTCATTTTTCCAAAAGATTAGAAGAAGAAGGAATTTTTGCTCCAGCTATTCGCCCACCTACAGTACCTGAAGGCATGAGCCGTATTCGATTAACCATAATGGCCACTCATCGCCAGGAACAATTGGAATATGCTTTACATACCTTTGTGAAAATCGGAAAAGAGATGAATCTTCTTTCTACAAAAAATGTCATGCAATCGAAATAGTAATCAAAAAAAGCATCTCCCTGTAAATAATGAGGAATGCTTTTTATTTTATCTAAAATTAAAGGGATAATTAAATAACGATAAAAATACTATTAAAATAAATATTTTTTTATTGTAAAACGATAAATAACATGTTAAATTCAAATTGAAAATAAATAAGTGAGGTGCTTTTTATGAAACAAGTTACGACACTCTTTTTAAAGATAGCTGTTATTTTTATTGGAATCCCAGTTCTTGCTTTGTGTATCTTTTTGGTACCTGAGATAGGGAATGTTGCAGCACAATTGCTTCCAAAGTTTGCTTATATAGAATATCTCGTTTCCATCGTTTTTTATGCATCGGCGATACCTTTTTACTTTGCCCTGTATCAGGCATTTAAACTGTTAAGATATATTGACAAGAACAAAGCCTTCTCCGAATTATCTGTAAAAGCTTTAAAAAAAATCAAATACTGTGCCATCACAATCAGCAGCTTGCATGTGCTAGTCTTGCCGCTCTTCTATCTATTTGCGGATAAAGACGACGCCCCAGGTGTAATCTTTATCGGATTGGTTGTTCCTTTTGCTTCAATGGTGATTGCAGTCTTTGCTGCTGTTCTTCAAAAACTTTTACAAGAAGCGATTGATATAAAATCAGAAAATGACTTAACGGTCTGAGGTGAAAACAATGGCAATTATAATCAATATTGATGTGATGTTGGCGAAAAGAAAAATGAGCGTGACAGAACTATCCGAGAGAGTTGGCATAACAATGGCTAACCTTTCTATATTGAAGAATGGAAAGGCAAAAGCAATTCGATTATCCACTTTAGAGGCGATTTGTAAGGCTTTAGAATGTCAGCCTGGGGATATTTTAGAATACAAAAGTGACGAAGACGCCCAATAAGCAGGACTTACACATATTCGGAAAAAACTTTTGGAGGCACCAATTATGAGAACACTAGAACAACTCGTTCGTTTTGGTTGGGAGCAGGCCCTATCGTGTTTGTTTCCTGTCATTATCTTTGCCTCCTTGGCTTTTACACAAATCATACCACTTCCCTTCCTGCCACGGTATGACTGGCTGCTCATCATCTGCCTTCTAATGCAGTGGTACATGGTGCGTTCTGGGCTTGAAACACGGGATGAACTAAAGGTTATCACATTGTTCCACCTTATTGGACTTACTCTTGAACTTTTCAAGGTACATATGGGCTCCTGGTCTTATCCAGAGGAAGGATATTTCAAAATTTTTGGAGTGCCTTTGTATAGCGGATTCATGTACGCAAGTGTAGCGAGTTATCTTTGCCAGGCATGGAGGCGATTGAAAGTTGAATTGGTTAAGTGGCCCCCGTTTTTGGTAGTTGTACCTCTTGCAGCTGCGATTTATTTGAATTTTTTCACCCACCATTATTGGATTGACGTTCGTTGGTGGTTATCTGGACTTGTGATGCTCGTCTTTTGGCAATCATGGGTTACATACGAGGTTGATGGAACTCGTTATCGTATGCCACTCGCACTTTCTTTTGTACTGATTGGATTCTTTATATGGATAGCTGAAAATATCGCAACGTTCTTTGGAGCGTGGAAATATCCAAACCAAACCGAAGCATGGAGTCTCGTTCATCTAGGAAAGGTAAGTTCATGGCTCTTATTGGTGATTGTTAGCTTTCTTATAGTAGCGACGTTAAAGCAGGTTAAGGGAAGAAGTTCCGCTAGGATGGATACTAGTCAATTTTTATAAATGTTAAGGATCTTTACGTTGAAGTTCTCCTAGCTTACAAAATTCCAAATAAAATAAATTGGAAAAAGGGCATAGCATATTTGTTAATATAAAATATGTTGTGTCCTTTTATTTATTTGATTTAGGTCCTGATAAAACATTGTATATAATCTCACCCTTATCCTCTCCCCTGATTTCTCAGGAATATCCTTAGAGGCATTCAAAACTGTAATAGGCTATAAATAAATTAAGAAACAAAAAAGAGCAGAGCTAATTAACAGCCCTACTCTCATTTACATTATTTAATCATTCCGCATCAAATACTCTTACTTCTTTCATTGTGTCACCATTTTTCATAGCTCTTGCAGTTTCAAGACCTGATGTCACTTTACCAAAGACAGTGTGGACTCCATTTAGATGAGGTTGCGGCTCATGAACAATGAAAAACTGACTAGAGCCTGTATCTCTACCAGCATGAGCCATAGATAAGCTGCCTGCTTCATGTTTATGAGGATTTCCCTCAGTCTCACATTTAATAGTAGTACCACTTCCACCCATTCCTGTACCTGTAGGGTCTCCACCTTGGCTTACAAACCCTGGAATTACTCTATGGAAAACTACTCCATCATAAAAGCCTTCATTAGCTAGTTTTTCAAAGTTAGCTACTGTGTTAGGAGCCTCATTAGGGTAAAATTCAAGCTCAATCTTTTCTCCATTTTCCATTACAATGTATCCCTTTTTAGCCATTCTGTTCATCTCCTTAAATTATGTATGTAAAACCAATCTATATAATATCATTTATAATTCAATAAAAAAAGCAGGGAGATTATCAAGGAGTTAACGCACTAAAAATCCCATTGACTATTATCAGAATATTCCCTATAATTGTTTCCATTATCTATCGAAGAGATACAACTAGATGGGAGATTAGTAAAATGAAAGATTTTTTCAGCAAGTTGTTAACTGGAATGAGCATCGGGATTGTTGTTTCGTTAATTCCAAATGCCCTATTAGGGGAAATTCTTAAACTATTAATTCCACATTTCCCTGCTCTACAACCTATTTTAGACATTACAGTCATTGTCATGAGCTTCTTACCTGTTATGATCGGGGTAATGGTAGGGATTACATTTAAATTAACCTCCATTCAAACAGCAAGTATTGGAATTGCAGCGATGGTTGGCAGTGGTGTTGTACAAAAAACAGCAGAAGGGGCATTTACGCTTAATGGAATTGGAATCGTCATTAATACCGGGATTACAGCTGCTTTAGCGGTGTTATTTGTTCAATTTATTGGTAATCGTTTAAAAGAATATTCCATTCTTTTAATGCCGACTTTTAGTATTTTAATACCAGGTATGATTGGTTATTCCATTCTACCATTTGTCAAACATTCTACTGGCTTACTAGGTGTCGCTGTTGCAAATGTAACATCATTACAACCTGTTTTAATGGGAGCACTTATTTCTGTTATTTTCTGTATCATTATATTATCACCTATTTCAACAGTAGGAGTTGCAACGGTTATTATGCTTTCTGGTATCGGATCCGGTGCAGCGAATTTAGGTATTGTAGCTGCGGGTGTCGGTCTAGCCATTGCTAGCTATAAAGCAAACTCACTCGGAACAGCATTAGCGCATGTGTTAGGTTCTCCTAAAATTCAAATGCGAAACTTTTTCATGAAGCCGAAAATCGCTTTTCCAATGTTAATCACAGCAGCGGTTCTCGGAGCTCTGGCCGGTGTATTAAATATTCAAGGAACACCTTATAGTGCTGGCTTCGGGTTATCAGGATTAGTCGGACCGCTTAATTATATAAATTTAGCTGACGGTGGTTGGACTACTAAAAATATCACTATCATGCTAAGTACATTCTTCATTATTCCAATTGGATTGAATCTTGTTCTAATCTACCTATTCTCTAAGAAATTAAAAATGATTAAAGCAGAAGATTATAAGTTACAGTTTGATTAATATCTTAAGCAGCTTCATAAAAGCTTGTAGACAACGCCTCCATACAGGTACAGGGTCTGTCTACAAGCTTTTTTTATATTAAAACTATGTAAATTTTCTATTAATCAAATTGAAAACGAACCATGCACTATGTTACATTTTATGAAAATTTGATTTTACCGTTGCAAGATTAAAAGAATGGAGAACCTCGATATGAACAGTAGATTTAAATCATTACTAGAAATACTCTTCGTTTCGACTAAACTTGGATTAACATCGTTTGGCGGTCCCGTTGCTCATTTAGGATATTTCCACGAGGTATATATTCGAAGAAAAAAATGGATGGATGAAAAAAGTTATGCGGACTTAGTAGCACTCTCTCAATTCTTACCCGGTCCAGCTAGTAGCCAAGTAGGAATTGGGATAGGAGTTATGCGCGCAGGAATTCTAGGTGGAATCGTAGCTTTTATCGGATTTACACTTCCTTCCGTAATTGCTCTCATACTATTTGCTATATTCCTTCAAGGGCTAGATACAGGAGAAGCTAGCTGGATACACGGATTGAAAATAGTAGCGGTAGCCGTAGTTGCACATGCTATTTTAGGGATGGCAAAAAATTTGACTCCTGATTTAAAGAGAAAAACCATTGCATTATTCGCATTAATAGGAACTCTTTTATGGCAATCCATTTTTACTCAATTAGTTGTTATTTGCACTTCTGCCCTTCTTGGTTATCTTCTATATAAACAACATACCAAAAGTGACGAAGAAAGTATCCAGTTCCCCATTACACGAAAAGTGGGAATCGTATGTTTAACATTATTCTTTGGATTATTGATTCTATTGCCTATTTTAAAGGAGATAACTGCATCTCACTGGGTAGCCATGTTTGATAGCTTCTATCGATCTGGTTCCTTAGTGTTTGGCGGCGGCCACGTTGTTCTCCCTTTACTAGAACGAGAATTTGTTCCCACTGGATGGATTAGCGAAGAAGCTTTCTTAGCTGGTTATGGTGTAACCCAAGCAGTACCTGGCCCCTTATTTACATTTGCCGCTTATTTAGGTGCTATTATGTATGGTTGGCAAGGCGGCTTAGTTGCAACTATCGCTATATTCTTACCCGCCTTCCTTCTAATCCTTGGTACGTTACCATTTTGGGATACTTTACGTCGTAATCCTAAAATTAAAGGGGCGTTTATGGGTATAAATGCTGCAGTAGTAGGAATTTTAATTTCAGCATTTTACCATCCTATTTGGACTAGCTCCATTCTAACCTCCATTGACTTTGCCTTAGCTGCCATCTTATTTAGTATGCTTATGTTTTGGAAGCTCCCTCCTTGGATTATTGTTGTTTGCGGAGCCATTGGCGGTATATTACTTACATTTATTTATTGAATCAAATATTTTCTAAGCTACCAAGTTTGGTAGCTTAGAAAATATTTTAAACTCAAAAAAATAGACACAAACCAGAAGTCTGTGTCAAAGTCATCTCTCTTCTATTTAAACTGTGTAATTACATTAAACCCATATGTTTTATAGCTTGTCATATCATGAAGCACCTCAGATACATCATCTAAGGCAATCTCACGTGAAATGAGTGACTTTGGGTTTAACTTCCCTTGAGCAATCAATGCTAGTAAACCATTATACTCCGAGCGAGGGTTACCTAGACTTCCGACCACTTCTAACTCCATCGCCGTAATCGCATCAATCGGAAGACCAACTAAGCCCCCTTCATTTTTTGTAGTTAAACCGATTTGAACATGTCGGCCTCCTTTGCGTAAAGAAGTGACCGAATTTAAAATCGTTTCTTGAATTCCAAGTGCTTCGATGGATGCATGTGCCCCACCCTTCGTTATTTCTCGAATGGCTTCGACGACATTTTCTTGGCGAGCGTTCACACCAATAACGGCACCTTCCTCTTTAGCCATGTCTAGTTTAGCCTCATCTACATCAACTGCAATGACTTGAGCGCCTATCGCATTGGCAACTTGAACAGCAGATAGGCCAACACCCCCTGCACCATGAACAACAAGCCAATTCCCTGGCTTAATATTGCTGCGCATGACGCCATGATAGCCAGTCATATAGCGACAACCAATAGCTGCAGCTGTAAGCGTGTCCACTTCATCAGGAAGAGCAACTAAGTTAAAATCACCATTTGGTACTTTCACATATTCTGCATACGCTCCATCATAACTAAATCCAAAAATTTGCAAGGAATCACAGCGATTTGATTGACCACTCAAACAGTTTAAACAATGTGAGCACCCTTCGTGGAAAGGAGTCGTTACTCGATCCCCTGGACGAAAGTTTTTCACTTCTTTTCCTACCGCTTCAACAACACCGCCTAATTCATGACCTGGAATAATCGGAAGAACAGGACTTAAGCCAATCCACTCCCAATCCCCCATCCAAGCATGCCAGTCACTACGGCACACTCCACTTGCTTCGACTTTCACAATGACATCATGCGGACCTGGAGTTGGGTCAGGTACATGACCTATTCTTAACGGTTTTCTCTGTTCAATAATTTGAGCAGCTCTCATATGCTTGTCCCCCTTAATTACAGTATTTGCATATTGTTAACGCCTTCTTTATCAAAGATATTCCGCAAAGTCTTTAAACATGAACAAAAAACTTGCTTCGACAAACATAATTAAACCCTGCCTGTTTATATATTATAAACGGGCAGGGTTTCTATTTGGCTTCAACTGCGAGATCCGTAGTCATCACGTCCTTTTTCATTAACTAGCTTGATTATCATATTCATTCAATTGTTCTTTCGTTAAGTGTGTTACAAAATGATAAAAAGTCATCGACTCCATTCCATAATTTTCACACGCTCTTTTATAGCTTTCATATGCTTCACGATACGTTTCCATCTTCGCTTCCTCCTGTTGTATAACAATTTATTTAAGTTATATAAAATATATAACAGAACCAACTCTGTGTCAATGCATTTCTAAAAATAAAAAACTGTTATATAACAAAATTACGATTGATTTTTTACCATTATCCCTCTTTTTAATCACCATAAATTACCGATAGCGTTTAGATCTAACGTGAATTAAGATTATAGTTGGATATACATTTTTAAGATGTGTCACTACCGGTTCATCTGGAAAACTTATAGTTTCATTGTTTTTTATTCATAAAAATACATACTTATGGAAAATATTTAATTCTATATTTTATTTCTACTAACATTGTATATTTAGCTATATATAACTAATTAAATGTAAGAAAGAAGGATTATGTTGAAGATTTTTTCTCCCAAGCTAATTGTCGCATTGGTATGCAGTATCGGTTTATTTTTCCAACTATTATCTCCATTCCCAACTGCCGAAGCCAGCAGTACTTATACGTACTATGTTAAAACAACTGCAAATTTGTACAGCAGTACATCTTCTAGCAAAAAGAAACTAACAACAGTACCAATCAATACAAAATTAACTACTTCGACTAGTAAATCTAGCAAGATGTATAAAGTTACCTATAAAGGTAAAAAAGGTTATGTTTATTCTTCCAATCTTTCAAAAACAAAAGTAAAATTAAGCTTTTTTGTCAAAAAGGGTGCGGGACTGTATAGTAATACTACTAGTAAAAAAGTGAAATTAGATGCTCTTCCAATCAATACAAAAGTAACCACAACTTCTATAAAAACAGATAAAATGTATAGAGTCACATACGGCAGTAAAACTGGATATGTATATGCTTCAAATTTATCTACTAAAAAAGTGTCTAAGGTTCCTTTCGGACAAACAGTTCGAATTGGTAATTTTACAGTAAAAGTAAACAATCCAGTCAATCAGTACGGAAGCAGTTACCTGTATGACGATGCAAATTATATCTCACTTTACGTTGTCATTAAAAATTATGGACCGACACAGATTCCTGGATTTTTCCCAGACCTATATATTAACGATAAATTCAAAGATGCCCTGGAGTTACAGTTTTATTCGACTAAATACAATGAATTGGATACCATTGTGGAGCTTGCTAAAGGTAAAACTTTAAGTGGATATTTGACTTATCAAGTATCACCAGGTAAAAAATTAGAATTAGTGTATAGAGATTTTGACAACTTTGATAGCATGACCTTTTTGGGAACTAATTAATACAACTCATTCCACAATATAGAAAAAGACTGATCACAGAACAGAATGCTAGTGGTCAGTCTTTTATTATTTATTTCCCTTATTAATGGCTATGTTTTTTTACAACACTATGATTTTTGCGTTAACAAACTAACTACGACAAACACGATAAATGAAATCACGATGGGTAACACAACGATAGGCATACCGAGTACAATTCCAATTTCCGCTTCTTTAAAGTCTTTATCATTTATAGGAGCAGACAACGAAGGTGTATTTTTCTACCATTTTTTTAAATAATGAAAGGAATTTCACCTAATAATAGCGAATATTTAAAGTTATAAATTATTGAAGGTTCGGTGCAACTATGTCTTTAATAACAAAAGATTTGTTAATTAACTTTTTATTTACTATTCTTCCTTTATTTTTAGTGCAAATGATTTATTTTGCCAAATATTCTTATAGATTTGAAAACTTCAAAAGAAGGACATTTGCCATTTTTCCTATCGTCTCCCTTATTCTTTGTATGATATTCCCTGTCGATACAGGGCCTTATTATGTATGGGACCTTCGCTGGGTTCCCTTTATCCTAGGTTGGTTATATGGCGGATATAAATTAGGAATTCCTTTATTATTCTTAATGTTATTCATTCGCTTTTGGCTAAATGGCGATAACGGCTTTTATATAGCCTGTATTACTTTCTTTTCTTTTTCTATTGTACTATTCTTTATATCCAAATACTTTTCGCAATTTTCCTTGAAATATAAAATGATAATAAGCAGTTCACTAACTTTTATCGGCTTAATGCTCTCCCTGTTGGTATCTGAGCAACTATTTAACATAAACAGAGGAACGAATCTATGGATACAATATATTTCCATTCAAATTATTGCAATGGTGTTTACGAACTTGCTGTGGGAAGTCATCCAAGCAAATTTTCAAGTATTACAAAAGTTAGTGAAAGCTGAGAAATTACAAATGGTGAGTCATCTAGCAGCTAGTATTTCTCATGAAGTTCGTAACCCCCTCACCGCAAGTAGAGGATTTATCCAAATGCTATCTGAAGAAACCTCTGACCAAAAAAGAAAGCAATATACAGAAATTGCATTACAAGAATTAGATCGAGCCACAGAAGTAATCAATGATTATTTAACATTTGCTAAGCCCGCACTTGAAAAGGAAGAAAAAATCAATGTCGCAGAAGAGATTCAGCATGTCATCAATATCATTACTCCTTTAGCCAATATGAACAGCATACAAATCAAACTATCTTTATTAGAAGATGACCAATATGTCGTTAAGGGAGAGCGAAAAAAGTTTCAACAATGTTTAATTAATATATTAAAAAACGGTATAGAATCTATGGAGACTAACGGAAAATTGCACGTCATCCAAACCAATAATCAGGACACGATTCAAATCGATATTCGAGATGAAGGATTAGGTATGACACTAGAACAAATCAATCGCCTTGGGGAGCCCTATTTTACAACCAAAGAAAAAGGAACAGGGCTTGGCATGATGGTTTCGTATAGTATTATTAATCAAATGAATGGCCAGATTACAGTCGTAAGTGAACTAGGAATAGGAACTTGCTTTTCTATCAAGCTCCCTATTTATCAATAAATTATTTTTTAATTTTTTGTTGTACACCTTCCAGATTTATGATATTTTAAATATAAATTTTAAAACTATTTAGTTAATTCACTAGGGGATCCCTTGATAAGGGCTGAGAATAAAGTAGTTACTTTTAAACCCTCATAACCTGAACAGGTTCGCACCTGCGTAGGGAAGTGTTCGTTATTCTTTGTGCTTATTTGTGTACAAATAACAAAACCACTTTCCTATTTAAGGTTAGTGGTTTTTTTGCGTGTACTACTCATAAAGAGGAGTAAACGAATATGAAACTGATTGCCGTAACAGATGATTCACATACGGTTGACGCGCTAACAAGTATTATTTCTTCTATTCAAAATATGGTGGATTATGTCCATATTCGTGAAAAATCAAAAACAGCTCATGAAGTTCTGTCACTCATTCAACTTTTAGAACAAGCAGGTGTAAACAAAGAAAAACTCGTCATTCATGACCGCTTAGATATCGCGTTACTCACACAAATTTCAAATATCCATCTTCCATCACATAGTCTCCCTATCCAAAAAGTGAGGGAAAACTTTCCGCACTTACGGATTGGTCGTTCGATTCATTCTTTAGAAGAAGCAAAACAAGCGGAAAGAGATGGAGCGGATTATGTGTTATATGGACATTGTTTTGAAACAGATTGTAAAAAGGGACTGACTCCAAATGGCATACATACTATTAGTAACATGAAACAAGCACTAAAAATCCCTGTATATGCCATAGGTGGAATTACGCCAAATCGAGTATATGCCCTTCAACAACTAAAAACAGATGGCATTGCGGTTATGTCGGGCATTTTTTCTTCACCAAATCCCTATGCATCCGCATTAGACTTTTCAAAATTATGTAAGGAGAATTCATGTGAAAACAAATTATGAAGTAGCTATTATAGGCGGTGGAATTATCGGCTGCTCAATTGCCTATTATTTAGCAAAAGAACAAATTGATGTTGCTGTGTTTGAGGAAAAGCAACTAGCTAGTAAATCAACAAGTGCAGCGGCTGGTATGCTAGGTGCTCATTCAGAATGCAATGACCTTGAGATTTTATATCCTTTTGCAAGAAAGAGTCAACTAGCCTATTTTCAGCTTCAAGATGAGCTAAAAGAGCTAAGCGGTATCGATATTGAGTTAAGAAAAGGCGGAATTTTTCAGCTCGCTTATTCAGAGGCTGAAAAAAGTGAGCTAAGCTCTACCCTCTCTCTTCCTACCGTCAAATGGTATGACAGAGATAATGTACGACATGAAGAATCTTCTGTTTCAACGGATATTATCGGAGCCGCTTTTATTGAAGATGATGTTAATGTCTTACCTAGTTCTGTTTGTCAAGCATTTGGAAAGAGCGCTCAAGTATTGGGGGCATCGGTTTTTGAATATACATCGGTTCTCTCGATTCAAAAACAAGACAGTTCCTATACGATTAAAACAAGTAAAGGTAATTTCCAAGCTAAATATATCGTTGTCGCCACTGGTGTATGGAGCTCGAACTTTTTCCATCAGCTTGGTTTAACCAATACGCTTATTCCTGTCAAAGGCGAATGTGTATCCGTTTCAAGTGAAAAGCCGCTTTTAAAGCATACATTGTTTCATGAACACTGCTATATTGTACCTCGAAACAACGGCAGACTTGTGCTTGGAGCCAGCATGGTCGAAAATGATTGGAATGAACAAGCAAGTCTTGGCGGCATCGGGAATCTCATTGCCAAAGCAAAAACGATGCTCCCGTCCATCATCGATATGAAAATCGAGTCCTTTTGGGCAGGGCTTCGTCCACAAACGTTTGATCAAAAGCCATTTATCGGTCATCATCCTGATGATGAAGGCATTTTATTCGCCACAGGACATTATCGAAATGGCATTTTGCTCGCTCCTGCCACAGGACAAATGATTCGAGATTTTATTATGAAAAAAGAAATAAAAAAAGATTGGATAGAAGCCTTTAAAATCAATCGCCAAAAGAGGTGAAATCATGAAGTCGATTCAATTAAACGGAAAAACTATTGAACTGCCAGAAACCGTACACTGTATTCAAGATTTGCTTGAATTATATAAACTGGAAAACCGCATTGTTGTCGTAGAAGTAAATAAAGAAATTATTTATAAAGAGCAATACACAGCACAAGCATTATCAAATCGAGATACAGTAGAAATTGTTCATTTTGTAGGAGGAGGATGATAATCATGTTAAAAATAGCTCATCACACATTTCAATCAAAACTTTTACTAGGAACAGGGAAATTCCCTTCCTTTGAGGTTCAGAAGCAAGCCGTTGAAGTTTCTGGAACCGAGATTTTAACGTTTGCGGTTCGCAGAATGAATATTTTTGAAGAATCTCAACCAAACTTTCTTGAACAATTAGATTTAACTAAATATAAACTGCTTCCAAATACAGCTGGTGCCAAAACAGCTGAAGAAGCTGTTAGAATTGCTAAACTAGCAAAAGCTTCAGGTTTATGCGATATGATTAAAGTTGAAGTAATCGGCTGTGACAAATCTTTATTACCGGATCCTGTTGAAACACTAAAAGCTTCCGAAATGCTGTTAGCAGAAGGATTTATTGTCCTGCCTTATACCTCTGATGATGTTGTATTAGCTAAAAGGCTTGAACAACTTGGAGTTCATGCGATTATGCCTGGCGCATCGCCAATCGGCTCTGGAAAAGGACTCATCAATCCGTTAAATCTTCAATTTATTATCGAACAGTCTTCCGTCCCTGTCATTGTTGATGCTGGTATCGGTTCTCCAAAAGACGCTGCGTATGCAATGGAGCTAGGAGCAAATGGCGTTTTACTTAATACAGCTGTTTCAGGTGCAAAAGATCCTGTCAAGATGGCACTGGCTATGAAACTAGCGATTGAAGCCGGACACCTTGGCTATGAAGCCGGAAGAATAGCAGAGAAAAACTTCGGTGAAGCAAGCAGCCCTACAACGGGGATGGTGACTTCTTGATTAATCGCTATCAAAAACAAGCATTATTTTTAGGCAATAATGAACAGGAACAATTACAACAAGCACATGTACTCATTATAGGAGCAGGTGCACTAGGATCAGCTAATGCAGAAATGCTTGCACGAGCAGGTGCTGGGACCATTACGATTGTGGACCGTGATTATGTCGAATATAGTAATTTACACCGACAACATCTTTATACAGAAGCAGATGCGATGCATAAGCTACCAAAAGCAGTAGCAGCCAAAAATCGTTTGCAGCAAATAAACAGTGAGATTACTATTAACAGTCATATTGTCGATATCAATGCCTCTAATATTGAAGCATTTGTCCAAGGTCAATCAATTATTATTGATGCAACGGACAACTTTGAAACAAGAATGGTTGTAAATGATGCCGCTGTTAAACAAGGCGTCCCCTTTATATTCGGTGCCTGTGTAGCTAGTTACGGTCTAACTTTTTCTATCATTCCAGGTAAGACTCCTTGTTTACATTGTTTAATGAATCACTTGCCCCTTGATGGCATGACGTGTGATACAGTTGGCGTTATTGATCCAATCGTTCAAATCATCGCATCGTTTCAAGTGACACAGGCTTTAAAGTTACTCACTGGGCACGAGCTTGTACCAACGCTTCAATCAATCGATATTTGGAAAAATGAAAAAGCGGACATTACAATTTCCACTATGAAAAATAAACATTGCCCGACATGCGGTGAGAAAGCGACCTATCCATATCTATCATTTGAAAACCAAACAAAAACAGATGTTTTATGTGGTCGAGATGCCGTGCAAATTCGACCAGGTATCCCCCTTACGCTCTCACTAGATCGCTTGAAAGAAAGCTTACAATCGTTTGTTACTCAAGTGACGGTCAACCCTTATTTACTGTCATGCACATTCGAAGACTATCGAATCGTTATATTTAAAGATGGTCGTACGATTATTCACGGCACACATGATTCGAAAAGAGCACGAGTCGTATATAATCGAATCATTCAATGTTATTCATTCTAAAGACTTTATAATAATGAGGTAAGTGTCTATTATAAAAGATAGGTACTTACCTTTTTATATTTATCGATACTATCTTAATAAAATTATAGTATGATAGAAAGCGAATATTATTGTATGGCATGTATTTAAGTCCCTATGAAAGGAAGCTTGCTTTGATTGAAATTTTACTTTTAAACTTTCTTTTTTTACTTCTTCCCGTTTTAACATTTCTTATTTTTTTTGAAAATACATTACCGGCTAGGCATCATAAATTCATTTATATTTTACTTTCAGCTGCTTCCATGTTTTTATGTATGGCCTACCCTATTAAACTAGAAGTAGGATTTATTTTTGATTTACGCTTCGTCCCTTTTCTCATTCTCGCACTTTACAATGGATACAAAATGGTGTTCCCGCTTTATGTAGTACTTAATATTTATCGATTCTTTATTGGCGGAGAAGGTGTTATACAGTCGTTCTTGTTCTCTTCTGTTATTTTTATAGTAATTCCTTTATTCAAAGGAAAATTCATTCAACTACATTCAAAAAACAGGGTCTTATATGCAACAGCAACAGCTTTTTTTACTATGTTCCTGTACCTTCTTACCTTAAGTTTTCAAGTGCCAATCAATCAAGAATTTTGGGAATTAACATTCTACGCTATCATTACTTACAGTATTGCAATAATGATTATTACTACTTTAATAGAAAAAATTATCGCTAATATGAAAGCACGAGAAACATTTATTCATTCAGAGAAGTTAAATATCGTGAGTGAATTATCAGCTAGTGTAGCTCATGAAATAAGAAATCCACTGACTGTTACAAATGGCTTTCTCCAATTATTAAATACATCCAAAACGATAAGTATGGAGGAAAAGAAGTACATTGAATATTCCTTACTTGAATTAGAGCGTGCCGAAAAAATCGTGAGTGATTTTTTAGTTTTTGCTAAACCACAATCGAACAATATGGTTTACTCTAATTTTAAAGCAGAAATAGAATATGTAACAAATGTCATGACGCCCTATGCAAATATGCATCATGTTGCTATACAAGTAAATTTTAATAACTCATTATATAAAACATTTGATATAAATCAAATTCAGCAATGTTTAATTAATTTGTACAAAAATGGAATCGAAGCAATGAAAAAAGACGGCGGTACTCTATCTATCGATGTTTCAGAACAAAAGAAAAAAATCTTTATCCAAATTAGAGACACTGGAACGGGAATGACAAGTGAAGAAATTGTACATTTAGGGAAACCTTATTATTCTACGAAAAAAGAAGGTACAGGACTGGGTATGCTTATGGTATACAGTACAATCAGTAAAGTGAAAGGAAAGATTGAGGTAGAAAGTGAAGTTGGACAAGGAACCACTTTTCTCATTACCATTCCTGTTTGATACTGTTTTCTATTTTTAAACATCATTAGCTTTTATTAGCGATGAAAATATGCTATAACATATTGAACTGTTCTTATTGCTACAGAACTCGAAAGGATGACATATATGTTAAACGATTTTAAAAAATTTGCTTTAAAAGGAAATGTTGTCGATCTAGCGGTCGGGGTTATTATTGGAGCCGCCTTCGGTAAAATTGTCTCATCTCTAGTAGAAGATGTTATTATGCCACTGATTGGTTTGCTTCTTGGGGGCGTTAGTTTTGCAAACTTGCAATTTACACTAGGAGATGCTGTTGTAAAATACGGGAGTTTCATTCAAACGATTGTTGACTTTTTCATTGTGGCCTTTTCTATTTTTATGTTTATTCGAGTATTCAATCGTTTACAAAGAAAGAAAGACAAAGAAGAGATTGCAGAACCAGTGAAGCCTACGCGCGAGGAAGAATTATTAACGGAAATTCGTGATTTATTAAAAGCGCAAAAATAAGGAAGATAAGGCTTGCGTCTAGCACTTATCCATACATTCAAGTCCCCTTCTACTTTGTAAAATTAAAGACAAGTGAATGTGCATCTTTATTATTAATAGAAGTAACTTGTCTTTAATGTCACACAAAATATCAAATTTGAGTACATCACTTATATATAGTGGTGTACTTTTTTTGTTTATTGACCTCTTGAATGACCTCCTTTTTTTGAAATCTTGAGTGTTTATTCATAATCATTTTGTGTAATAACCACCGACATCAATATAGAATCTTTCTCATACTATATTGTTGAGGTGGGGAAAATGACAAGAGTAAAGTACAGCAGTTCAGATGTAGATTTAATGGCAAGGATGATGAGAGCAGAAGCTGTAGGGGAAGGGAAACAAGGAATGCTATATGTTGGCAATGTCATAGTCAATCGTGCAGTAGCAGATTGTTTAGATTTTAAAGCTGTAAGAACTATCCCACAAGTCATTTATCAAGTACAGGGAGGGAATTATTCTTTTGAAGCTGTTCAAAAAGGGAATGTGTTTTATCAAAGATCAAGAGAGGCTGAAAGAAGATTAGCCGAACAGAATTTGAAGCACTGGAGACAACATCCTGCGAAATTTGCCCTTTGGTATTTTAACCCGTATGCTCCATGTCCGCAAACATGGTACGATCAACCTTTTACAGGTCAATTTAAAAATCATTGTTTTTATGAACCAAAGCCTGGAACATG
>Ga0182739_1000873_pt1 | contig 34331 bp, 19 predicted proteins | sample eDN5th30CBELigBY_FD_128873 | JGI IMG/M metagenome (GOLD analysis project Ga0182739, IMG submission 128873) | Enriched backyard soil microbial communities from Emeryville, California, USA - eDNA 5th pass 30_C BE-Lig BY (version 2) (version 2) | ecosystem: Environmental > Terrestrial > Soil >... | reverse complement strand
TCTTTCGTTGATCGTGGAAATCCCCTCCGCCATCCCCCGGGACGCGTTATTGGGCGAACGCAATGAGACCATGACGGAACTTTCGTTGAAAGTCAGCGGGGTAGCTCCGGACAAACTTGGTCTGGCGCGGCTGGGGATGAACCCCACACAACAACTTCCCGGCAATGTTTATGTGCCGCTGGAAGACCTGCAGGTCGCCATGAATTTGCAGGAGCAGGGGCGAAGTCGAAGCAATCCGATTGCGCGCCCGGCACGAGTCAATGCATTGTTCATCGCAGCTCCCGATCAAAGCAGTACTCAAGGGGCACTCGCGCTGACCGCACAGGTTCAACAGAAACTAACGCTGGCGGATCTGGGCTTGCGACTGGTCGAAAACACGGAGCATGGATACCTCTCTCTGGAAAGCGAGCAGATGTATCTGGAATCGACCATCTCCTCCACGGCCCAGCGGTCTGCGGAGCAGCTGGGGATTCAGACTTCCCCGGTGATGGTGTATCTCGCCAATGAAATCTGGAATACGGTGGCCCCGGAGCACTATTCCATGTACTCGGTGGTGGCGGGGGTCGATCCCGTGGAGACACCCCCCTTCGGACCATTTCAGTTTGTGGGTGAGCACTTTCCTCTCACAGAGGATGCCGTTTATCTGAATGAATGGGTGGCACAGGACCTGGACGTTCATCCGGGCGATTCCGTGAAATTGAAATACCACGTCGTGGGGGATCGCGGCGAGCTTCCAGAAGGAGAAGCGAGTTTCACTGTGGCGGGAATTCTGGCACTGCAAGGGCCTGCCGATGATCGTGGTTATACCCCCGATGTCCCCGGTGTGACCGATGCCCAGTCCTATGCCGACTGGCGCGAACCGTTCCCCTTAAAACGAGATCGAATTACTGACCGGGACGATGACTACTGGACCGAATACCGCACCACTCCCAAAGTCTTTTTGTCACTCAAAACGTCGCAGACTCTCTGGAAAAGCCGATACGGCATGCTCACCACATTGCGCATGGCTCCGCGAGACGGGCAGTCTTTGGCTGCACTAAAGACGGAATTCGAAACCACCTTTCTGGAACAGGTCAACTTGCCGTCACTGGGGTTGAATGTTCAACCCGTCCGCGAAGTCGGACTGAAAGCCGCTCAGGGCACCACTGATTTCACCGGCCTGTTCATTGGCTTCAGCTTCTTTTTGATCCTTTCCGCAGCCATGCTGATCGGCCTGCTGTTCCGCCTGGCCGTCGAACAGCGTATCCGAGAACTCGGCCTGTTGTCCGCCATCGGTCTGACTTCCAGAACGATTCGCCGCCTGCTGCTCATGGAAGGGGCCATGCTGGTGGGTCTGGGAGCACTGGCCGGTCTGGCAGCCGCAATCGGTTATGCGGCCCTGATGATTCACGGGCTCAAAACCTGGTGGTACGGGGCCATTGGAACCCGGTTTCTCGATCTGTCTGTTCATCCCGCGACATTGCTGACCGGATTCATCATTGCTATCTGTGTGGCCGCCCTGGCCATCTGGTGGGGACAATGGCAGACCACCCGTTCCTCAACACGTCAGCAATTGAGTGGAGCCCTGCCGGAAGCGGGTGCCCTGAAACCGGCGCGAGTTTCGGCAGCACTGTCTGTCCTGGGGCTGGGGGGATCATTCACACTGCTGGTGTTGACACTGACCGGAATGATTCCGGATATCGAGGCGTTTGGCGGATTCTCCTGGCGGGTCATCATGTTCTTTCTCATCGGCATTGGTCTGCTGATGGGCAGCCTGGCCAGCTTTTCCCTGGCGATGAATGCCTCGCAGGCACTTTCCCTGAATGGAGCCCGCACCGGGGGAGAAGCACGTTTAGGATTCAAGAATGCAGGACGAAACCGCAGCCGCAGCGTACTGACTTCCAGTCTGATCGCCTCGGCCACATTCGTCATCGTGGCGGTGGCTGCCGGTCAGATGAATCCCGTGGGCGAAACTCCACGCAACCGCTCTGGCAATGGAGGATTTACGCTCGTCGCACAGTCGAGCGTGCCGGTTTTGTACGACCTGAATACGGAAAATGGCCGGGTCAAACTGGGATTGAACCCGCAAAACGATCAACAGGTCGCATTGCTCAATCACGCCCGGGTTTTTCCCTTTCGGATGAAATCGGGCGAAAATGCCAGTTGCCTGAATCTTTATCAGACACAGTTACCCACCGTGCTGGGCGTTCCCGATGATGTGCTCGACGACTTCACCGCTGAACAGCGTTTCGTGTTTGCCGATACGCGTGCGGAACGTCCCTGGGAACTGCTGCGGGAGCAATTGCCGGATGGACGCGTTCCCGTCCTGGGCGATATGAATACCCTGATGTACAGCCTGCACAAAGGAATCGGAGCGAAGATCAACGTGCCGGATGACGACGATCCGCAACACACGCTGCAAGTGGCAGGAATGTTTGCCAACAGCATTTTTCAGGGAGTGCTGGTGATGTCCGAGCAGAATTTTCTGAAAGTCTTTCCTGAAGAAACCGGGTTTCGTTACTTCCTGATCAATGTCGATGCCCAGCATGCTCAACCGGTCTCCGCACTGCTGGAAACCGAACTCGGGGATTACGGCTTCGATGTCGATCGCGTCTCCGATCGTCTCGCGAATTTTTTGTCCGTTCAGAATACGTACTTGTCGACATTTCAGACGCTGGGGGGACTGGGGTTGTTGCTGGGAACACTGGGATTGGCAACGGTGATGTTGCGGAACATTCTGGAACGGGCGGGAGAATTTGCATTACTGCGGGCGATTGGATTTCGAAGTGGACAAGTCGCAGGGATTGTTGTCTGGGAAAATGCCCTGCTGCTGGGAAGCGGTCTGTTGTGCGGAGCCGTCTCCGCCCTGTTGGCCATGTCGCCGCACTTACTCTCGGCGGTGGCAGATGTTCCCTGGAGCAACCTGGCCATGCTGCTGGGAAGCGTCTTCGTTCTGGGGATGCTGGCTTCTCTGGTTGCTGTCTGGGCTGCTGTCAGATTGCCGCTGCTCGCCACTCTGCGCGGGGAATAGATCAGCTTGGCCACTCCTGTGCCCGCGTCGAAGACATTTCACTTGATGAAAGACGGAATGCCGCGAGGCAAGTCCGACACAAGATTGACTAAAACGCTCCGGCAGGGTCATCACCAAGGGGGCCCGGGCCGCATTCCAGCCATCTCATCACCACACCGTCGAGATTTGGAGAGCCAGAATGCTTAGAGTCTGTCCGGAAAGATGCTTTGTCAGCCCAAATTGACCTTTCGGGACAGACTCTGAATGTTACCCTTTATCAGGGCTTCTTCCTGGTCATGACAGGAGGAATGGCCGGTGAAAGGACTGCATCCGGATCATGACGAAAAATGAGGATTCCCAACGGAGGCAGGGTGAGTGTGATCCTTTGGTCGCGCCCGTGCATCTTTACAGGTTCTGTTTCCGCTCCTCCTCCCGATCCCACATCCGAACCGCCATACATCCAGGCGTCGCTGTTGAAGATCTCCTGATATTTTCCGGGGAATGGTACTCCCACGCCGTATCCTTCGCGAGGTGTGGGGGTCATGTTCATGACGACCACTAGAGTTTCTTTCCGCTCTTTCGAAAACCGGCAGAACGCATACACGCTATTGTTGGCATCGTCCGCCTGAATCCAGGAAAATCCATCATGTGAACAGTCCAGTTCGTACAATGCGGGATGGTTCCGGACCAGAAAATTGAGATCTTTCACATAGCGTTTCATGCCGGCATGCGTATCGACGGACTCCAGTGCCCAATCCAGCTCTGCATCATGATTCCATTCCGTCCACTGTCCGAGTTCTCCCCCCATGAACAGCAGGGATTTTCCGGGGATTGTCGCCTGGTACCCCAGCAACAGTCGCAGATTGGCGAACATCTGCCACATGTCGCCGGGCATTTGCGAGATCAGGGATTTTTTGCCGTGAACCACCTCATCGTGAGACAGCGGCAGGACGAAGTTTTCGGTGAATCCATAGAGTGTACGGAATGAAAGTTCATTCTGATGATGACGCCGATAAATGGGGTCCCGCCGAAGATACCGCAGCGTGTCATTCATCCACCCCATGTCCCATTTCATGGTGAAGCCCAGACCGCCATCATAGACCGGTCGCGAGACACCCGGCCACGCGGTCGATTCTTCCGCAATGGTCAGGATACCGGGAAATTCTCCGTGCAGCATGGTGTTCATCTCTTTGAGAAACTGGATCGCTTCCAGGTTCTCCCGTCCGCCGTACCGGTTGGGCACCCATTGACCCGACTTGCGTGAATAGTCCAGGTACAACATCGACGCCACCGCATCGACCCGGATGCCGTCGACATGATATTTGTCGCACCAGAAACGGGCGCTCGACAGCAGAAAATTACGGACTTCGAATCGTCCATAATTGAAGATGCTGGTGTTCCAGTCTGGATGAAATCCCTGCCGCGGATCGGCATGTTCATAGAGTGCCGTTCCGTCAAAATTGTGCAGACCATGAGCATCTGTCGGAAAGTGACCGGGCACCCAGTCCAGCAGCACTCCCAGTCCGGCTTGATGACACTTGTCCACAAACATCATGAAGTCATGGGGAGTTCCGTATCGGGAAGTCGGGGCGAAATAGCCTGTGGACTGGTAGCCCCAGGAGCCATCAAACGGATATTCCGTAATGGGCATCAACTGCAGATGCGTAAATCCCAGGTCTTTGCAGTAATCGATGAGTTGATCTGCAATTTCCCAGTAGCTGAGATAGGTCCGGCCATCCTTGGGGCGTCTCCAGGAGCCCAGATGCACTTCATAGATTTGCACCGGACGCTCGAACCAGTTCGTCTGTTTCCGCTGTTCCATCCAGTCCTGATCGCGCCAGCCATGTCCCGCCAGATCATAAATTATCGACGCCGTGTGAGGAGGATGTTCTGCATAAAATGCGAAGGGGTCGGCTTTCTGCAGGATCTCGCCGGTATGAGTCCGGATGCTGTATTTATAGGCTTCTCCCGGTCGCATGTCCGGAACGGTTCCGGACCAGACTCCTTCATAACTGGAATTGAGATAAAATGCCCCGTGTGACCAGTAATTGCGATCATTGATGACACAGACTTCCCGTGCATTGGGAGCCCAGACTGCAAATCGTGTCCCGGTGAAATTTTCGTCGCTGATGGGATGTGCCCCCAGCCAGTCATATGCTGTGCAGTTCATTCCGCTCCTCATAGAAGCTCGCTGCCTGTCCAGTGCAACATTCATCGGCCGTCCGGAAAGGTTCATCGCTGGTGTCTGTTGTGGAAAGATCTTCTGGAGACATCCTCCAACAATGATCGATACTCCGCACGCAATGTAGATGTTGATTCATCGGACAGGAATGCCAATTCATGCAATTCTTAGGACATCGGCAGGTGTTCAGGCGCTCCCGGACCGGTTGCTGCTGCCGGCCGTTCACTTTACGATGACGCGCACACACGCACCGGCAGGATTGCTGTCATCAATCCCCTTCCCGCAAACCGATTTCCGCCAGACAGGCCAGATTCATGGCAGAACCGTCATCTTCCTCACTCAACCGGGATGAGATCCAGAAACTGATCCCTCACCGTCCCCCATTCTTGTGGCTGGACGAAGTGACCGATCTGCAGGAGAAATCCCTGCGTGCCAGAACAGATATCGACCCGCAACTGGATCTCTTTCAAGGGCATTATCCCGCATTTCCGGTTCTCCCGGGAGTTTTACAATGTGAGGCCGCTTTTCAGGCGGGGGCGGTGCTGATTGCCCGCCGCTTCCCGCCACAAACGGGACAGGTCCCCGTCGTCACCCGGCTGAATCAGGTCCAGTTTCGGCGAATGGTCCGACCCGGTGAGACCATGGACATTGAAGTTGAACTCACAGAACAGTTGGCCAATGCGTATTTCCTGAAAGCCCGGATCTCCGTAGCGGGACAACTGGCAGTACGCCTCGAATTCGCCTGTACGCTCGCCAATCCGGAGCAGGAATAAGAGTCTGTCCGGAAAGGTTAATTTGGGCTGCAATCGACTCTTTTGCGTTCTGAACTTCGTCGGCCTGCATCGACGAATCTTTGGGATTCGCCTGCTTCGGCTTCCTTGTCAGAACGCAAATCGCTCGATCTCGCCTGACAAAGCACCCTCCCGGACAGACTCTAGAGCAACGTTCAGTCGATGGGAGTCCAGCCGACCGTTCGGGCTTGTCCGGTGACGCCTGTGAACAGGTCTGCAACAGCAGAATTGTTCCCACGACCAGCAGGCCCACGTGGATGCACCGCAAAAACAGATGTCCACTCAGTTTTCGGTTTAATATTCTGCCCCAGAAGATGGCCGCCAAAACCACGGGAAGCGCCCACAGGTAATATTGTGTCACCGGCAAGGTCCAGAGTCCGGATAACCAGTATCCCGACATCCCCAGAAGGCTTGCGGGGAGAAAATATCCCTGCAAGGTGGCTCGAAATCGTTCTGGAGACCAGCCTCGCAATGATCCATAGACCACCAGCGGCGGACCATTCATTCCATAGGCCCCGCCCAGCACGCCGGCAACAAACCCGAAGCCCAGCGCCCAGCGATCATGCTTGAGCTGATACCGGTGCTGATTGAGCAGACAGAGTGTCGAAAACCCGATGATGACCGCGCCGAGAAGAGCTTTCACCACGGGTTCCGGAACTCTTGTCAGCAGGCACAACCCCAGTGGAATTCCCAGAAATGTGGCCAGGACCAGCCTCCAGGCACTGGCCAGATGAATCTGTTGCCAGTCCTGGAGCACAACAATTGCTGCCACGGAAATAGAAACCAGCGTGGCCAGCGGCACCGCAACTTCAACGGGAATGAACAAAGAAAGTAATGGGACAGCAATCAGTGCTTCGCCAAATCCAAATGTGGAGCGAATCAAGGTGGCAAAAAACAGCACCCCCAGCACCAGGAGCAACATCCACGAAACATGCATTGAGATCAACAGGGTCTATGGACGTTCTGGAAACAGGGCATCCTGAAAGGCGTCCCGCACCACGGAGGCGTCGCTGTTTTTGAAGTTGGAACGTTGGACCATCAGGACCCAGGCCTGCTTGCGGACCGGATCGATCCAGACCTGAGTGCCAAATGCACCCCCATGGCCGAACGTCCCAGGAGAGAGAGATTCTGTCAGCCCCTGCGGAGTTCGCAGCACACAGCAGCCCACTCCCCAGCCATTCCCGGGAGTAAATCCCGTGACGATCTCCGGAGCGGTCTGAATCGTACGAAATTGCTTGACGGTTTCCGGCTTCAGATAACGACGACCATTCAGCTCCCCTTCATTGAGCAGCATCTGGCACAGTTTTGCATAGTCGGGAGCGGTCGAAAACAGACCCCCGTTCGCGAGTGGAAGCCGGTCACGCGTACTGGGGTCAAGGCCCATTGAGGCCAATGTTCGTTCCTGCTCCAGGACCAGTTTCCCATCCTCCGTACGGCAATAGATCTGAGCCAGACGAGGGAGTTGTTCTTCAGTGAGATAAAATGTGGTGTCGACCATCTTGAGCGGCTGGAAAAATTCTTTGTGAAGGTATTCGTCAAACGGCATTCCGGAGACCACTTCCACAATACGGCCCGCCATGTTGATGCCGGCCTGGTTGTACTCCCATTTCGAGCCAGGGGGAGACTTCACCGTCATCGACGTCACCAGCGGGACGAGATCTTTTAGAGTTTTGATCCCCTGTGATTTTTTTCGATCCACATCGCGCAGGCCCGAGGTGTGCGTGAGCATCTGCAATAATGTGATCTGAACCGGCTCGCCCTGTTCGTTCTTGATGTTTTTAAATTCCGGGATGTATTTTTCCACCGGATCGTGCAATTGCAGTTTTCCCTGTTCCTGCAACTTGCTGATGGCCAGACCGGTCACCGGCTTGGTCATGGAGGCAATCCAGAAAATGGAATCTGCTCTCATCGGCAAATGTTTTTCGCGATCCGCTTCTCCCACGGCATCCAGACTGAGAATGCGGTCGGGGGAAACCACGATGGTCACCGCGCCGGCCACTTCTTCATCTTGAACCTGCTGTTCCATGGCAGCATGCACACGAGGCAGAACTGGCGGCGTCTTTGTGGAGGAACGTTCTTCCGCCATCGCTGGATGGAATAAAAACATCAGACTGGCTGCCGTTACCAGCATCTTGAGCCGTTGGATTGTCAGCATGAAAAGTTCTCCATATGGAAAAACAGTCGGGATGACGTTGATGCTCTGGCAACAACAATGCTCGGTGCAAACATCGAGAGCTGCGTGGAACACCGCTTGTTATCGACCGCATCAGGATTTTTGTGCGAGTTTGACATCACACCTTCCCGATAGCAACACGAGGCGGTGCGGGCATGGAACTTTCGCCTCTCCGATTTTGGATCGGGAAGCGTGAGGCTTCCGCTGAGCCGCGAGCACAAATCACCCCCTGCCTGATTTGTGTCTCAGCAGAAGCCGAGCCCTTCCATCTCGCAGCGGCTTGTCAAAGACGAAAGCATGAGAGTGTTTTTGCAAATCGTGTGACGAACTTGCTTCGCGGCATACAGTCTTTCATCAAGTGCAATCCTTTCGGTGCGGGCACATGAAAGCCCAAACCGGTCGAACTCGAATTCACTGTCAAATCCGTCTTGACGGAATTTGTAGCACTGGCTACATTCACGAATATTGCTTGTAGCATTGACTACATTTATCTAAAAACACTCCTTCCTCTCTCCCGCAGGAGACCTCGGTGCCTCACATTGCCTCTCATCTTTAACAGCAGGCGACACAAACTCCAGCCGCAATGTTCTTCCCTCCTTTACGAGCAGCCTTCACTCTCATCGAGTTGCTCGTGGTCATGGCGATCATTGCACTGCTGGTGGCACTGCTGCTGCCCGCTGTGCAACAGGCACGGGAAGCGGCCCGCCGCAGTCAATGTCGAAACAATCTCAAACAATTGGGACTGGCACTTCACAATTACCACGACCAGCATCGTGTTTTTCCTCCAGCCTATGTGGGTGCTGTCGGAACATCGGGAGCCGCGTTTGGCATCTCTTATCCAGATGACAATGCCAATGGCCCTTCCGGATTTGCCTGGGGAACACTGCTCTTGCCGCATCTCGATCAGTCGGCCATTTTTCACAATCTTGACTTCAACCAGCCTTGCTGGGCGCCGCAACATGCCATGGCAGCCCAGTCCAGGATTCAGACATTTCTCTGCCCCAGCACCTCCGGCGGCGATACGGGATTCGTGGTGCAGCGCTGGACGTCCGGATCGTCGGCTGCTCCGGGGGATCCTCTTCCATTTTCGCCAGAAATCCGTTTCGCCCATGCACACTACGTGACGAATGCCGGGATTCACCAGCCCTGGGGACGCGCTCCTGCGTATTCCACTGACTTCTCACAACCCGAGCCCATCGATGGCACGGGACAAAGTGCGATTCAGGACGGGCCATTTTATCGGAACTCCCACATCCGCATCGCGGATGTGACCGATGGACTGTCCAACACCGTTTTCCTGGGGGAACACTCTTCAGCCCTCAGTGACAAAACCTGGTACGGCACGATTCCTTTTGCCGCCACGTGTCCGAAACCTGGCTGGCCCTCCGAATGCAACAGTGCCGGCTGTCTGGTGGGAGTGCACAGCGGACCGGACACCCATGATCATCCGCAAGTTATCATCCATGCTCCCAATCATCCGTTCGGGCACACGGACGGCATGTATTCCGAACACGACGGCGGAGCACACATCCTCTTGGGAGACGGATCGGTTCGCTTCGTGGCTCAATTTATGGACCCTTTGACCTGGGTTGCACTTTCGACACGCAATGGAGGAGAAACCATTGGCAATTTCTAATGTTGTGACCAAAACCTTTTGCACAACAGAGGTCTTTTGTCCGCGAGTAAGCCGGCAGCAACTTCTCCAAGAATCTCACCGCTGGTGGCAGATTGGGCTGGTCTGTTTCTGGTTGATGACAGGTTGTCAGCGTGCTCCGCAGATCGCACACGACCCAGCCGTATTCAAAGAATTGGATGCACTCTATACCGCCATCACCGCCCACAATCCGGAACTTCTTCGCGCTTCAGTCTCTCGCCTGGAAGAACTTCATCAGGCTGGACAACTCCATCAATCAGGTTATTCCCGACTCACCACCATCACCAGACAGGCAGCACAAGCAGAATGGGACCCCGCTGCACAGGCACTGTTCGAACTGATGCGAACACAACGTCCCCACCATAAACCTGCCCATTAGAGTGTTATTGTAAATCTTGTCACGAACTTGCCTTCTCAAGGAGTGGCTGGCAGGGTATCCAACAGATCATCCACCAGTCGAAATAAAACTTCGTGAGTCACCTGGATTTCGGCCGGATCACGTCCCTGCTGACCAGAGACCGACTTGTACCTTCGCAATGAGAAATGCCCATTCCCGGAAGTCGTCAACAGGATTTCATAGTACTGAGTTCCAGTTGGACGCGTACTGGGAGGAGTCGAACGGACCAGAATCTGCCCGCTGGTGGGGTCAAATTCCAACGGGCCGATGTTTTCCAGCAGATAGGTCACCCGCTGAGTGAGATCGCGCGCCCATTGCTCCAGCACCGGGAAAGAGGCATTTTGAAGTTGCGGGATAAATAAAGCCAATTCGGAAAAGGCGCAACTCATGGAATCGACGTGCGTCAGTTCCAGACGCAGGATCATCCCCGTCGCGTCCTTCACCTGCACAGATGCCGGCATCGCCGATTGCGATGAATACAACGACTGTAATTGCAGTTCGAGATCATCTCTCAGTGACATCTCAATTCCTTTGAACCTCGACAGGAGACGATTTGGCCCCCCTCAGGCAAAATCATCGAAATCTAATTCCAGGAGACCAAGAGCCGCAATCACTCCTCCGGACATCGTCAACTCTCGTGTGTTTTTTAAATCTTGTGGCGAACTTGCCTCGCAGCATTCAGCTTTTCATCAAACGAAATACCTTTCCCGCGGGCACCGTCGAGAGCAACTTGCTCTCAGAGTCTGTCCGGAAAGGTTAATTTGGGCTGCGATCGGCTCTTTTGCATTCTGAACTTCGTCAGCCTGCATCGACGAATTCTTGGATTCACCTGCTTCGGTGTCCTTGTCAGAACACAAATCGCTCGATCTCGCCTGACAAAGCACCTTTCCGGACAGACTCTAAACGCCACATCACCTTTTACCCAACTCCTTCATTCTAGGTTTATCACCCAGATCAAACCAACAAATAATTTTTTGTATTGTGCTTGTCACAATTTTTCCGCGTCACACGGGGAAGGCACGTTTGGAGCAAGTTGCACTGGCCTGGGTTCGCGGGCACATGAAAGACCGAACTGGTCTATCAGCCTGTTACAAAATGCACAGACAGAAATGTCTGTGCCACCGGAAGCATCTGGATCATTGAAAAAAGTGGGCCGGACATTCCTGTCTGGCCGAGATTTCGCGATTGTCAATAGGCTGCTAAATGGAAAAATATTTTGGGCAAGCGAAAACTTTACAGCACAAATGTGGATGATTGACCCGCCATTCAACTGGTAACGACGCAGAATTTCGATAGAATCATCGCCCTGGGGCCTGTTGAAAAATACGAACTTTCGCTAGAAGCAAGTTGCTCTCCCCTGTGCCTGCGGGAAAGGTATTTTGATCGATGAAAGACTGAATGCCGTGAGGCAGAACCCGGACAATGCGGGGTGAATGCGCTCCAGACAGAAATATTCGGCCTGTTTTTCGATAAATCAGCACCGACTGGTGGCACAGACATTCCTGTTTGTGTGTTTTTCAACAGGCTGCCATTGCCCTGACGGGGCTTAGATTTGAGGGACGTGATCGTGAAACGTCCTCCGTTGTCGGACTGTGCCGTTAAGGCCTATTCCAAAGTTTGGAATAGACGAAGCACTCCCCTCATTTTTAAAGTTGACGAAGTATCAGTCTCCGTAGCTCAGCTGGATAGAGCGTTGGCCTCCGAAGCCAAAGGTCAGAGGTTCGAATCCTCTCGGGGACACTTCAATCCGCCAACCGGCGGATTTTTTTATGCGCCGACATTCGCTTGACGTGATAAAACACAAGAAATTATGGTTCCGAGCCATTGCCTCGCAGTTAACTGCCTGTTGAAAAACATGAACTCTCGGCCAGACAGGAATGTCCGGCCCACTTTTTTCAATGATCCAGATGCTTCCGGTGGCACAGACATTTCTGTCTGTGCATGTTTCAACAGGCTGTTAAGACCTCCCCTAAATTTTAGAGTAGGCGAAGCACGAGTGTCTGATAAGGGGCGGGGTGGAAGAGATTCTACGGCTGGATTGATATTTTTATGGTTTCTTCGGGTTCGGGTTTGACCCGCCCATCAAGCAGGCAGCTGGTATTCACGTCTCCCAGCAGATTGATCACGGTTCTGCAGCGATCCAGAAACCAGTCAACTGTCAGCAACAAAGCGATATATTCCGTAGGAAGATGGACGGCATTAAAGACCAGCGTCATGGTGACCAGCCCTGCTTCGGGAATTCCCGCTGCCCCAACTGAAGCAATGATCGATGTCAGCACAACGGCGAACTGATGTCCCAGCGACAAGTGTTGACCGATCAATTGAGATACGAACAAGGCCGACATCGCTTCATACAAAGCCGTCCCGTCGTTGTTGAAGTTGGCGCCGACCAGTGCTCCCATGCTGGCAGATTTTTCACGCAGGCCCACTTTCTCTGTCAGGCAGGCATAAGTCACTGGCATAGTTGCAGTGGAACTGCTGGTGGAAAACGCCATCACAATGGCATCACGCACGCCGCGAAGCACGGTCAGCGGTCGCGGCCACGAAAAGAATTTAATTCGTAATAAGTACCATCCTGCCTGCAGGCACAACGCCAGCAGGACCGCAATGATAAAGCCCCCCATGGCTTTGATCGGGGCGAATCCTTCTGTTCCGATCACCTTGGCGACAATGGCAAAAACGCCAATCGGCACCAGTTGAATAATCCAGTGCAGCATTACCAGCAACACGTGATAGGCAATTTCCACCAGTTCCTGAATATTTGTGACCGGTCGATTCCGCACGCTGCGCAGGGCCACCCCAAAGGCGATGGCCAGAATAATCACGCCGATAATATTCTGGCGATCCCCCAGCGGTCCCAGCAGGCTTTTGGGGATATTGTCGACAATTAATTCGAGGTGCGACTGTTCCGCCTCGGCCGCTTTTTTTTCCGGCGGGGTGAGTGGATACCAGGTTCCAGGTCGGAGCGTATTGGCGACGGCCAATCCAATAAAAATTGCGACGGTCGTGTTTAGAACCAGCAGAAATGCCAGTCGCATGGCAGTTTTGCCTTCCACTTCCGTCGTCATTAACACATGCGTGACCGCGATCAGAATCAAAGGGGGCGCCAGCGCGCTGAGAAGCTGCAGAATCACCCGGGCGGGAACTTCCAGCACGATGGCCTGCTTGCCCAGAAGTAGACCGACACAAACTCCCAGGCACATGGCAATCAGAATGCGCAGATACAGCGGAAGACGATTCCAGCGTGCCAACGGCCCGTTGCGAGTGATCGTTTCTGCTCTCATCGATTATTCCCTGATACAGGCCGTCGCACTGCTTTTGCGACAACCGGACAAATTCACTGATCCGAATCAACTTTTAGAGAGTTTTTGTACATCTTGTGGCGAACTTGCCTCGCAGGATTCAGTCTTTCATCAAGTGAAACCCTTTCCGCGCGGGCACATGATCGACCAAACTGGTCGAGTGCCGCGAACAAAACCCCTCGGACAAGGAAGATTTCCTTTCCGCGAGCAAATTCTCGACATATCTTGTGCGGGGTTCTTACGTGACTTCCGAGCCTATCCAGCAAGTCTATCCGGGTGGAGACAAACGGAGGAGCGGGACAGAGAAACAGGATAAAATGCAGTCCTCCCGATCTCCTTTTCGTCAATTCGAAATTTGTCTCGAACTTGGAACTGCTTCTTAACGTGGCACACTGTGCCGAGTTCGGTACAATTCGTCCAGCCTCTGGCGCTCAGCCATTTCAAAAAACATCAGTGATTCCATATTTTTCAGTGGTTGGCGGAACAGTTCCATGCTGATCCAGCATTGACGACGAACTCATCGAAAAAGGTCCGACCTTGGCTGCCGATTCTCCTGCTGATAGCAATCCCGATGCGAAATTGCCCATGGCCGACGCGGCAGCCCCAACTGCAAATTCGGACACTTTCGAAGAGATGCCGGATTTCGAAGAACTGACTCCCGAACTGATGGAGGATGAGTGTCTGCGAGGAGATATCGTACTGCGTTGGGCGCTCTGTCTGCTGGCGGTCCTGCTGAGTTGGACCACCATTACAGAAAGCCCGCTACTGGTGCAGATTCGTAGCGGGGAATATATGCTTTCCCATGGAATTCTGCCCCCTCGTGTGGATCTCTTTTCGGCTTCCGCGGAGGGCCGCGCCTGGGTGAATTCCAGCTGGCTGTCGGACCTGTTGCTGGGAGGTTTGCACTCTCTGCTGGGCATGTCCGCACTTACGCTGCTTTGTTCGGCGACCGTGGCTGTCAGTTTTTTCTTGCTGTCTGCTGTGAGGATTCCCCAGGTTTCGACATGGTGGGGAACGTGCTGTGGATTGCTGGCATTGGTAGCCTTGTTCCCGACTTTTCAGCCCGGTTCGTCGACATTCATGATTTTGGGTTTGTCGATCCTGATGTTTCTTCTGGTCCGGGAAAGTTTGCTGCCGGCCAATGCGGAATGTTTTGGCCCATTGAACCGCTTCGGTTGGTATTTGCCGTATGTTCCCGTTCTCTTTCTCATCTGGATGAACTGCGACCCGCGAGCCTGGGTTGGACTGGTGCTGCTGGGACTGTTTTTAGCAGGTGATTCCATTTCCAGAAAATTTCGCGGTCAGCCTCAAAGTCGCCGGGACTGGGGAGTTTTTCTGGTGAGTTGTCTCGTGGCCGCGGTCCTGACGCCATGGCCATTTCAGCCCTTTCTGAACATGATTCATTTGTGGGACGACCAGCAAACTCTGCAGGATTTCAATATCATCAGCGAGTTCTTCCCGCGGCTGATCTATGGCTGGAAAGATCCTTTGTTCTGGAAACTGTTCGATATTTATGCACTCTCATCGTTAGTTCTGGCTGGCCTTTCGTGCCTCACACTGCTGTTCAACTTTAAAAGGTTGAACCTGGGGTGGCTGGGCATGTGGCTGGGAGCCAATCTGCTGTCGCTGATCGATGGTGAGTTTGTCTGTGACAGCGCGGTAGTCAATGCAGTCATTGCCACGATCAATGGCCAGGACTGGTATCGGGCACATTTTTCGATGGACTACGCCGTTGATCGATTCAGCGTCTTGTGGGGACGAGGCGGGCGGGCTGCCATGGTGCTGTCCTTTTTTCTGATCGCCTATCTTTCTATTAACGGCGCCTTCATGGGGCCGCAGTCCAGGCGTCTGGGGCTGGGACTCGACCCCCGCTGGACGGCACGTATTGAAAGTCTTCAGGACGAGGTTGTGGCTCACAGCTATACTGACCGGATTTTTCCAACTCTGCCCTCGCAAGGGGATCTCCTGATCTGGATTGGCAAGCAACCTTTCATAGACAGCCGGGCCACGCTTTATGCTTCAGGCCCAGAAAATCTGCTGAAAACACATCAGGACGTGCGAAGTTCCCTGTTCACTGTTTCCACTCCAGAAAAGCCCATCGATCCGGAAGCCTGGAGAAAAACGCTGGCCAGCTCTCAGACATTTGATGTCCTGGTGCGTTTATGGGGGCCGCTTCCCCCTTATGAACCGATGATTCGGATGCTCGAAAGCCCCAAATGGGTGATGACGGGGCTCGGTTCGGCCGGCGCAAATTTCACTCGTATCGATCTTCAGGACGAGCCGTTGCTGCAGCATGCTGGCAAATTTGCAGTGTCGCATTATGCAGAACGGGCGTTCCGTCCGGCAAAGTCGCCACAAATTGTTTCCTTGCAGGCTGTCTGGCCTCTGCCGGTCTCGCGTTATGATCGCTGGCTGATTCAAAGACGGGAAATGGCTCCTTCTTCCGCGGAATTGGCTGCACACTATGACAATCTGCTGATGGCGCTTCGTGGAAGATTGCCGGTGGAACAGGCGACCGGACTGGCCATGCTGGCGGTGCGGAAATGCCGCCAGGCCCTGGCAGAAAATCCCAATCATCCACTGGCCTATCGTGTTCTGGCCCGGGCCTATCGAGCTCTCGGACAGATTCAGCAGCAGGTGAGTCAAGCTGCCGGCGTTGCGGCCGGTCCATCTGGTTATCACTCGCAGATTCTGGCGGCCACCTATGCGGCAGTCATTGCTGGCGGCGGTGCTGTTCCAGATCTGCAATTGCTGCTGGAAGCAAATCTCTCGCAACAGCAACGGGATGTTTCCCTCAAAACGCTGGAACGACTGCAGGCAAAACTCAAAGAGTTTCCCGCCGGGATGGTTTCCCCAGAACGGATCGAAGAATTTTCCAAGCTGCATGAAGAGTTGAAACAGGGAGTTGAACAAGCGCGTACTGAAGTGGAGCACGCGCGGGCTGGAGGAGCCCAGCGTCCACAGTTGATTTCCATAGCCTTGCAGCGAGGCTGTCCCGCTCTGGCGGTGACTTTACTGGAAGAAGACCGGACAGAGATGGAACGGACTCCCGAATTGAAATTATTGTATGCTTCACTGCTCATACAGACTGGTGAGTTTGAAGAAGCGTTGGGAACTCTTGAAGGGATGGAGCCATATTTCGTTTCCAGTCTCACGCCTCAGATGCAACCGCTGGTGACCCAATGGCGTCACCAGACGGCCAGTGTCAATCTCGCCATGGGAAACGCGGAACGAGCATTAACACTCTGGGCCAGTGAAGATCAGTCGTACATTCGCCTCGCTTTGCAATCGTTATTACAAATGCCGTTTGCAGCTTTCAGCCTGCCGATTCAATATGAACTCTGGCCTGCGTTTTCCGCACGCATGGCAGCCAATGCCGCAATCGAAATCCCCGAGCGAGTCGGACATCTGCAAATGCAGTCTGCCCTGGCAGAACTGGAACTGGGCCAGCTGGATCAAGCCCGGGAAAGACTTCGGAAGTTAATTCGTGATTATCCTTTGTGCTCCCAGCGTTTCCTGGCAGCCTATTATTTGCGACTGTTGACCGGAAAGCCGATTCAAGTTGAACCAGTGCCTTCTGCAGGCAAAGCAGCCAATCCACAGGAAACGCCGCCGGCTGAAAAAACTCCGGAGAATTCCGTCTCCCAATGACCTTCGAGCAATCCTCTCGACCAGTTTAGAGCAAGTTGCTCTCGACTGTGCCCGCGGGAAAGGTATTTTGATTGATGAAAAGCTGAATACCGCGAGGCAGAACCCGGACACTGCGGCGTTAATGCGCTCTAGGCCAGTTTGGTCTCTCCTGTGCCCGCGTCGAAAGGGTTTCACGTGATGAAAAGCTGAATGCCGCGAGGCAACTTCGCGACAAGTTTTACGAAAACGCTCGATCAGGCTGTTGGCTTGTGCAAAATTTCCCGGGTTGCCTGCTCTACTTTCTCCAGTGATTTCTTCAGGGGCGGCAGCAATTCGTCGCAATGGTTCCAGAGTGATTTCGAGGTTGCCGATTCCATCTCAGCAGCGAGTTGCCGGGCAGAGGCTCCCAGCGTTTTCAGGTTTCCTTTGATGGTGTGGGCAGCCAGCCGCGCCCGTCCCGCGTCCCGGGCTGTCACAGCAGCGGACAATTGTTGAATGAGCCGCGGCAATTCCTGTAAAAATGCCTGTGCCACGTCGCGTGCCAGGGGCTCGTCGTGCTGGACATAGTCTAATAAGGCCTGCCAGTTGATAGGTGTCTCTGCCTCATGCGACACAGCGGGCGAACTGACTTGATCCGTCTCGATTTTGGTCGCTTCAGCAGGGATGGCTGCGGAGACAGCCGCCGGCGTTGTTGTCAGGATTGACATCCCGGTCTTTTCCGGGGTGTTTGAGGAAATCGAGTGTTGCGGAGACGGCGAGCATTTTTCGGGCTGGCCATAATGCGAGAGGACACTGGCCAGATCGAATGGACGAAGCGGCTTGGAGACATAGTCATCCATGCCGGCCTCCAGGCAGCGTTCACGGTCCCCTTTCATGGCATGTGCGGTCATGGCGATGATTGGCACTCGAGGGAGGTGTTGTTGATGCTCTTTGAGTCGAATCTGCCGAGTGGCTGACAGACCATCCATCTCGGGCATCTGCACATCCATCAGGACGACATCGAATGTGGCCTGCGCCATGGCGTCCAGCGCTTCCCGTCCAGTGGTCGCCATGGTCACCTCATGCCCCCAGCGAGAGAGCAGCCCCAGGGCCAGTTTGCGATTGGCCAGGCTGTCTTCAGCCAGCAGAATGCGAAGTGGCTGAATCTGCGGGAAACGTTGCGTCGCGCTGGAGATATTGTCTTCGTGTGTCACGGACAGGTCCAGTACCGAAGCAATGGCGTCAAACAGATCTGACTGCTTGATCGGCTTGGTCAGGTAGGATCTGATCCCCAGTTTCTCGCACTGGGCGATGCCGATCTGCCGATCGACAGAACTCAGCATCATGACAATTGTGCTGGTGATTTGATCGCTGTTGCTGATGTGTTCCGCCAGGGTGAAGCCGTCAATTTCCGGCATGCTGGCATCGGTAATCACCAGGTCGAACGAATCGCTCTGCGGTGCCTGCTGGAGTTCGTGCAGGGCCTCCGTGGCCCCCGAAACAGAGACGGGAGTCATGCGCCAGTTCAGGCACATCTCTTCGAGGATTTTACGATTTGTGGCATTGTCATCGACAATCAGAATTTTCAGGCCGTTCAGTGCGCTCATGTCCTGACGAGTTCGAGGAATCTCCTGATCCGGCACACGTTCAAATCGGGCGGTGAAATGAAATGTACTTCCTTCACCCGGTTGGCTTTCCACCCAGATGCGTCCCCCCATCAGGTGCACCAGCCGAGACGAGATTGCCAGACCCAGCCCTGTTCCGCCATAGTTCCGAGTGGTGGACATATCCGCCTGTTCAAAGGCGTCGAAAATACGATGTTGCTGTTCCGGGGCAATGCCGATTCCGGTATCCGAGACCTGAAAATGCAACATCAGATGATCGGCCGTTTCGGAGTCGCACTGCACATCGAGGACCACTTCTCCGGCCGGAGTAAACTTGATGGCATTTCCTAACAGGTTCAGAATGATTTGTCGCAGTCGCAACCCGTCTCCACGCAGGTATCGTGGAATGCGGGGTGCAATATGGCAGGCCAGTTCCAGGTATTTGCTGTGTGCCCGAACCGCAAGAGGTTTGATCGAATCTCCCAGCCATTCACGAATTTCAATGGCATAGTTATCAAGCTCGAGTCGCCCGGATTCGATTTTGGAGAAGTCCAGAATATCATTGATGATCCCCATCAGCGATTCCGCAGAACTGAGCACGGTTTCCAGGTAATCCCGTTGCTGGGGGGAGAGAGCCGTGTCCAGGACGAGCTCGGACATGCCGATGATCGCATTCATGGGGGTGCGGATTTCATGGCTCATATTGGCCAGAAACTCGCTTTTCGCCCGATTCGCCACTTCCGCAGATTCTTTAGCCGCCTTGAGTTCCTGTTCTGCCCGTTTGCGTTTGGTGATATCCCGGGCGATCCCGACCAGCCCGATGATGTCCCCTCGCGGCCCTCGCAAGGGGACCTTGGTCGTCAGTACCCAGTGCATCTCACCCAGGGCAGTCTGCAGCTCTTCCTCGTGATTGCTCAAGATTTGTCCGTCTCGAATGACCTGCAGGTCATGGTGTCGATATCGTTCCGCCAATTCCGGAGAAGAGAAATCGAAATCGGTTTTTCCGATCAACTCCGCTTCGGATTGGCAACCATACATCAGCACATGAGCACGATTCACCGTGACAAACCGACATTCCGCATCTTTGATAAAGACATAGTCCGGAAGATGGTCGATCAACGTTCGCAACCGGTCCCGCTCCAGTTGCAGGGCCTGAGACATCTCGTACTGCAACGTCACATCCCGGGAAATTCCCAGCGTACCGATGACCTTTCCGTCACTCTTCTGGAGACGAACTTTTGTGGCAGAGGCCCGGGAAACGTGTCCATCCGGCCAGATCAGTTTTTCTTCATGATCGACAACCGGCTGGCCCGTGCGGACGATTTCCCGCTCCATTTCGAACGCGGCCTGGGCGTGCTCCGGCTGAAAGTAATCGAAATCGGTCTTGCCAATCGCCTCGTGAGGGTCGCTCAGGCCGGAACGCACTGCTTTGGCGCGGTTGATTCTGAGATAATGTCCCTCAGGATCTTTGAAATAGATATTGTCGGGCACGGCGTCCATCAGGCCATCCAGCAGCATGTTCTGGAATTCCAGATCCGACTGGGCCTGTTTTCGACTGGCCACCTCCTGCTGCAATCGGGCAATTGCCTCCTGCAGATCCTGTGTGCTCTGACGCACTCGTTCATCCAGCGATTCGTTAGCCGCCAGAATTTCTTCCCGTTTGGCGCGACCTCGTGATCCCAGGTACGCGGTGGTCCAAATCGCAAAAAATGCAAGTCCCAGGTTAATCAGCTCGACAGAACGGGTTTCCCCTTCGGAAGGACTTCGCAGCAGATAGCCCAAGACCAGCAGGACCATCACCATTTGTGCCATGCGCCAAATAAAAGAACGTGTCAACAACTGAATGGCCAGGAGGAGAACTCCCAGATACAGCAATCCGTAAGAGATCCCTCGAGGGAGAAAAAAGCTCACCGCAAACAGACACAGCGCCAAACCAATAGTCAGGGAAACCCTGGGAACGGTGTTCAGTTTCGACAATCGACTCATAGTCCGTCAGGCACCACCATTTGGAAGGGTTGACCAATCTGTTGGATTATAGCACTCACAACAACACGTTGCGTCCAGGCAACACCCTTTTTTTCCAGACAGACACAATCCGTCTCCACAACGGTCGGTGAATTCGTTAACTCTCTAATGAGAGCAAGTTGCTCTTGCCGGAGTCTGCCATGAAATCGTTTCGATTGATAAAAAGCTGAAGATCATGACAGGACGCGGACTGTGCGGAGTGCATGTGCTCCCAGTGCCCTGCCAGGGTTTGGATTCAGGGGGCGTCCGAGGATAAACACCCGTTGTTGCCGGGCTTGCATGCTCTCCAACCCCAATTTTTTACAGTGACAAAGCACAACTGGATTCCTACGGACAAATTGCAGTTTTACCGCTTCGGGCAGAGGCGAAAACAGATCAGAACACCGGATGGCCTTTGAACCGGACCCGGAGATGAGTCCGGATTTTGATGAGCCCGGATTTTACAGTCATAAAGCGGCGATATGATGCTGGACATTTTTCTTCATGGTGGCTATCTGGCGTGTACCACGTTATTAGCAGCCAGCGCACTCCAACTGGGGCTGGGACGGCGGCGCGTTCAAAACCGTCTTAAAGAACTGGAAGAGCTCCGCACCACGGAGCTTCTCAGGCAATCTCGCATTGTCGAACTTTCCCGTTTGAATGCAGCACATCAGTTTGAAGTTCACTGGCTGACCAAGACTGCGGAACCGAAGGGTCTGCCTGAGCGCCTTTTCGCAGCACTTGCCAGTGTTGAAAATAGCGATGAACCTCGTTTTGCCTGGATACTTAACGATCGGGGTGACGTTCTGGCGGCGAACTCGGCTGCCCGCCACATGTCGGCCACACTCGCCTTCACACACCGCGGACTGCAGCAATTACGGGACGCCACGCTGTCTCATAAAATCTCTGTACAACGGGAATTCCAATGGGTTCCGGGACGCTTCGGAACAGCACCGAAAACTCTGTTTCTGTTCCGATGCGGCCCCAGCACCGCTCCCGCCACGTTTTTATGTCTGTCGCATCTTCCCGATATCACCGGGCATGAAGCCTTCAATCAGGAATTGCTGGCAAGATTATGCCGAACGTTGCAAATTTGTACTGCTGAGCCGGCTTCCGAAGAATCTTCACCCACTGCGGAAGAACTGGATCTGATCCGGGACATGCTGACATTAAGAACGCTGACCGATGAAGAATTCGATTCTCCCTGGCTGATGCTCGAGGAGTTTCTGTCGCGTCTGGCGATGCTCACCGGCTTCGAGCGCGCCAGCGTTTATCTCGGGTCCTCCACACCTGCACCGGCATATGCTTCAACAGATGCTCCGTCTACGGATTTGCAGCATCTGGCCTCCGGCGGAATCTCGGTGTCCAGTGCGGAAAACGGCGATTGGATGAATCGCGAAAGACAATTACTCAACCTGGATGCCTCCTCGAGCGCAGACACCATCTGGATGAGGCCCTCTTCTGCAGCCAATTCACCAGAAACAGGTTCACCGGAAACAGGTTCAACAGAAATCGCGGAGCAACCGGAATTGCGTTGCGTTCTCCTGGCCCGCGAGAGCTCCGCAGCTCATTCCGTGACCACTATTATTTTGAGCAGTCGTCATGACGTCGTGCAGAACCGGTTCAAGCCCGAACTGGTAAAATGGGCGGCCCAGTTCCTTCCACAAACTTTCCGAAAAGCGATGTTGCGAGTCCAGACGGAAGAACGTGCTCGCCGCGACGGTCTGACACATGTGGCCAATCGGCAGACATTTGATCTGGAATTGCAGAAGGCGATCACCGCCTGTTCAGCCAACCAGCTTCCCTGCAGCCTGTTAATCCTGGACCTGGACCACTTCAAATCCATTAACGACCGGCACGGGCATCTTGCCGGGGATACCGTCCTGAAGAGGGTGGCAAGCGCCATTTCGGATGCCGTTCAGCAAACCCGCTTTGCGGATCGCGCTCTCGTGGCACGGTATGGAGGAGAAGAATTTGCAGTGCTTTTGCCCGAGATTTCCCTGGCTGGAGCAAGACGGATTGCGGAACAGATTCGTACCGCGATCGAGAAAGTGGAACACCCCATTGGGCAAAACATGGTCGGTCAGAACATGCTGCAGGCAACCGCTTCCATCGGTGTGGCGACATCCCCGTTACATGGGAATCGCCCAGTGGAACTGATTCAATCCGCAGACAGTGCCATGTATGCTGCCAAACATGCCGGACGAAACCGTGTCGAGATTGCCCGAATGAACGCCACGCAGCATTCGCAACCCACACTTCCACTCTGTCAACTCGACTGGCGCACTTTTTGAGCGCCGTGCGAGCTGGGAATTGTCTGTTGTATGTTGCGTGGCGGAGGTCGGGCCTGCAGAATGGATGCATTCTCAGAAATCCCGTGTCATTGGAAGCGAAACATGGGAAGCAAGTCACAACGCCGCAAGGAGCGGCATACCAGAAAGAGAAACGAAAAACGGAAGAAGCAGGGGCAGGATCCATCCCGGCTCTCTGGATTTCATCGTGGCGCTTTGCCGCCGCTGGGAAGCCATCAACGTCATCGTCAACGTCTGGCACAGCAGTTTCCTCAGGCCTGGGCGGGGGAAATTCCCGAAGATGTCGCGGTGTTTGACGAGACGGTTCTCTCCACGTTGCCAACGGAATTGGCTCAGCAGGTTTCCCTGGTGCGTGAAGCGCTCCAGGCTGTGACGGAAAGCCGCGGGGAAGAGGCTCTCAAGCCTCTATCCGTGATTTCCCGCAGTAGCTTACTTAGTGAATGGCGATTGTTCATTCGCGGGCTTGTGGACTGGCTGGCGAATCGAACTGACGCTGCAAGTGAGACCTGGAAGCGACTGGATTTCGAACGGCGTCCCGGGCGCATCGCCACCGCCATGATGCTCTCTTTACGTTCGGACCTTGAGCAGGCTTCCCTTGTTCCTCAAGAGGAGCAAGGCCCCCCGCTTGTCCCGGAGTTTTCAGCGAAAGAGTGGGATGACCAACTGCTCTATCACGCCAAACTTCTGCGGCGCGTGCGTTTTGATCGGGCAGCGTTGCGAGTTGCCGAGTCGGGTCTGAAGGTGTCTGAGGAATCACCCAAACTGATTCTCGGACCGAAGAGAATGGAATGGTTGAAACAGTTTGTTCATGAATATGGAAGTGCAGAGCCGGAGCTGGCAGCCGCGCTGTCACAGGCTGCGCTGGCGCGGGCATTTGCTCAAGATTACTCTGACCTTTTCGAAACCGCCGTCAAATCTTTTTCCGGACCACGGCATGATCCCCAAAACCGGATACTGACTTTTCACTACTTCAACCGTTTCGAAGACAGCCGGTTCTCAGGAAACAGAGCCAAGAGAGCACTGGATGACTATTTGAATCGTGATTTGCCTGCGAATGAGGCTCTTCCCGAGCCACTCCGAGGGGCGATTGCCAGCCAGATTCATCTTTACGAAGCGACTGCGATGATGTCATTGGACGGCGGGACTGGGATGATGGATCTCTTCATGCCTGTCCGAGAGGATTCCCAGGCCATTCGTCGGCATCTCAAGGGGGCACTGAAGGCCTTTCCAGAAAATCTGTCTGCGTATAAAGCCTATGCCGAATGGCTGCAGTCCAAATTGGACAGCGACGACATGCCACAGACGCGACGAAAGCCGTTGGAAAAGGAACTCGCTGGCGTGATGCACAGCTGGGCGAACGGGCGTCCGGACGATGTTGAACCACGATTGTGGCTGGTCGACCATCTGCTGGAAAACGAACAGATGGCAGAGGCGAAGCCGCACGTTGAATTTCTGGTGGCATCCCGGCAGGATGATCCTCGCGTCCGCGCAACCCCTTGGAAATGGCAACTTCTGGAGGCCATGCGACTGTGTCGCCGGAAAGTCTGGTTGACGGAGGTTCCAGCCCGGTTGGATGAGGCGGAAGCCCTGTGGCCCGTGTGGATGTCACCGCAATGGCTGCCTTACCTGCGAGCAGCCTGGATGTTGCGTTCCAATCAGACGGAAGCGTTTGCAGCCGAACGTCAGCGGATCTGCGAAGCCTCTGGCGTGGCCCGGGATTCATTGACCGATGCCTGCCTGATGCTGGCCGCCGCCCAGCGGATGCGGGTGCCTGCGAATGTCCTCAAACAGCTTCGCACACCAATCGAACTGGCCCTGAAAAAACCACAAGAAATCCCGCTCGAAGACGTTGTTGATGTTGCCGGGTTTTTCTGGGACCTCCATCGCGCACAACTGCTTTACCCCGCCTATCGTATGCATGGCGGCAAAATTGGACAGTTATTGCTTTCCCTGTGGTCCGAGGTTCCCGGAGTGGTCCTGGAAGGAATTGACGACGAACGAATCCACAAGGCTGTGTTGTGGTGTTCGGAGTATCAGTTCTGGTCGTATAACTACGACCACGAACTGCCATCCTGCTTGCGGCTTCCATTCCAGCAGCAGCACCCGATTTTCGTGGCGGCAAAGGTGAATGCGTTTCTCAATCGGCGATATCATTGGAGAAGCGAGGAGTACCGGGAACTGGGACCGATACTACGCAAGGCCGCCGGATCACAACGCGACCCCTACTATCGCCACTGGTTTTTGGCACTGGCCGAGGAATTGGACGAGATCCTCTCTCAGGAATCAGCCAGATTCTCCAGTTTTCCATTCGGTGATATCTTCGATCTTGAAGAGGAAGATGACGACAACGAAGACGACTAGACCAGTTTGGTCTAGTGCTTCGCCGACTCTAAAATTGACAAAGCAGTAGACCTGATGATTGTCGTGCCGGAGTCGAGGACTGTCTGTTACGGAGTTTGAGCGATGAATTCTTCGATGCCTGTTGATCCATTTGCCGTTTTGGGGATCTCACCTGATGCCAATGAGGCGGAAGTCCGTGCCCGCTATTTGGAATTGGTGAAACAGTTCCCTCCGGAACGTGATCCCGACAAGTTCCATGAAATCCGGGAGGCTTTCGATGCAGCCAAAGATCCACTGGCGGTTGCCAGGCGATTGATTGCGCCTCCCGATTGTACCGTTCCCCAGTGGTCTGATCTGCTTGAAGCACAATCGCGAAATCCTCCCCGGCTTTCGGTTCCGCTTCTGCTAAGCCTGGGAAATCGGGCTGAAAACGTCCCATCCCGTTAATGTGAGCACATTCGCCTCGCGCTGTCCGGGTTCTGCTTCGCGGCATTGCACATTTTATCAATCGAAACACTTTTACTGCGGGCACCCGGCGAGAGCACCTCGCTCTCGCCTGTTGAACAGAACCGTACGAATTCCACTTCTGTGAGGAAGCAATCACCCCTGGCCCTTCCCGCCAAGACATGGCATCCCTGTTATGAATGATTCAAAATCCTCTTCGGAATCGGCCGCACGCCCCGTTTATGGAGATGCTCCTCGTCCGGACTCTTCGCAGGCGGGCGATGTTCCACAGTTTGGAATGATGGACATCATCGACGCCTTCACCGCCATGCGACACGAATGGCGCGGACAAACCAAGGAAAGCCGGATGCTGGCCGAGCAGATTCAGGCTGCCGTGACGAACATTCAATCACTGGAATTGAAGTTGCAGGCCGGTCCCCAGGACCGTGGCAGCGATTCCGAGGAGGGACACGGCATCGGGCCGCTGGTGTTGCTGATCACCGATACCGAACACCAACTCTCCCGGGCGATTTCAGCCATTGCACAATGGGAAAGTACCCGGCAATCGCGCAGGGAAGCAGACCAGAAATCGGTTGAACAGTTCTTCGCCGGAATGAGCCCCCTTGCCCGTTGGTTCGCTCGTCCTTTACTGACCTTCATCGCCGGACAGCATTCGGCGCTGGAAACATCTGCGGAGAATTCTGCGATGACAGGATTGAATCTGGTGCTGGCACGACTTCGCGGAACCATGAAGGAACAGGCAATCGAGCGCCTCGACACCCTGGGACAAGAATTTGACGCAAATATCATGCACGCGATTGGAAGGATTGTGACGAAGGATTATCCTGCAGGACATGTCGCGGAACAACTGTCACCAGCTTATCTCTGGCAAGGTCGGGTTCTGCGTTTTGCCGACGTGAGAGTCGCCCAGTAACATCCACAAATGCGTTGACATGGAGGAAAAGCAGATGGCCGAACAACGTGACCCGATTGTAGGAATCGACCTGGGAACGACCAATAGCGTGGTGGCAATCGTCGTGGACGGTCAGCCGCAGGTCCTGGACGAAGCAGGAGAAAAATTGCTCCCGTCCGTGGTGGGAATCAATCCCCAGGGACAACTGGTGACAGGTGTCGCAGCGAAGAACCAGTTGGCTGCGTTTCCAGATCGAACAGTGGCCTCGATCAAGCGCCGGATGGGACGGATGGATCCGGTTCCCATGGGCGATCAGTCGTTAATGCCTCCGGAAATCAGTGCGATTATTCTCCGCCGATTGCGGGACCGCGCCTGTCGCGCCATTGGACAACCGGTCAATCGAGCCGTGATTACAGTCCCGGCCTTCTTTGATGAGAATCAACGGCAGGCCACTCGTGAGGCCGCAACGCTCGCCGGATTGACGGCAGAACGGATCATCAATGAGCCGACCGCCGCCACGCTGGTGTATCATGCCGGTTCGCAGGATCGCAAACAGATCGCGGTTTATGACTTTGGCGGGGGAACATTCGACGTCTCTATTGTCCGTATGGAAGCAGGCGTGACAGAAGTTCTCAGCAGTCGTGGCGATGTTCATCTGGGAGGCGACGATCTCGATCAGGTACTGATGGACTACGTCTCCCAGCAATTCCAGGCAGAACATGGGGTGAACCTGCAGGAAAACGGAACATCACGACATCGCCTCTGGCAGGCCTGCGAGCAGGCCAAGCGGCGCCTCTCGACGGAAGAGACAACACAGATCACGGAGGAATTCATTGCTGAGAAAGCCGGACAGCCACTCCATCTGACGGCAACAATCACCCGTAGCAAGTTCGAAGAACTGATCGAACCATTCGTGGAACGGACGATTGAAAGCCTCGACGGAGCACTGCGTGAAGCAGCAATGACCATCCATCAACTGGACGACCTGGTTCTGGTCGGGGGATCAACCCGGATTCCACTGGTCGAAACACGTCTGCGCGAAGAGTTTCTGCGGGAACCTAGCCGCGCAGTCGACCCGGATCTGGCGGTCGCTTTGGGGGCTGCTGTGCAGGCTGCCATGATCGAAGGCCAGTCGGTGGGACCAGTCCTGGTGGACGTCACCGCACATACCCTGGGAATTGAAGCATGTGTCGGGATGACATGGACTGGACCACAAATGCAGTTTTCTCCCATCATCCACCGAAATTCACCTCTCCCAGCACGTTACGAACAGGCTTATTCGAAGATGGCTGATGAGCAGAAGATGACTGAAGTCCATGTCCTGCAAGGGGAACACTCCGAAACAGATCGTAATCAGTCCATCGGGAAGTTTATGCTCAACCTCAAAGAAGGAGGAGGAGAAAGAAACAAGATCGTGGTCCGGTTCGAATTAACGCTGGACGGCACGCTCAAGGTGACCGCCACTCAGCCAGCAACCGGCCTGAGCCAGGAATTGACAATTAACAATGCCCTCAGCCAGTTTCAGGCCGGTGAACGAAGTCACGCAGAAGCCCGGCTGGAAGAAATGTTCAACAGGTCCGACGAATTCTTTGATGACGACGACGAAATTGGATTTGCGAAGCAGTGGAACGCCGAAGCAACAGATTTCGAACGCGTCCAGCCCACTGCCCAGTCAGAGGCGTTAGAACTACAATCTCCAGAAGCCGCCGAACTTCTTAAGAAGGCCGCCGAACTCAAAACTCCGCTCGAAGATCAGGATTCCCAGGACCTGGAGTCGCTGTGCGAGAACCTGAAACAGGCGATCAATGCGGACGATCCCGAAATGGTGGCCAGCCTGAGCGCCGAATTGGATGATCTCTTGTTTTATGTCCGATAACCCAGACTTTCGGTGCCCCGTCTGCCGCGCCAGACAACCCCTGCGCGAGACCTGCCGTCGCTGCGAAGCCGACCTGCGGCTTGTCGTGCGTGCCCGTCTTCGGATGGCCTATTTGAAAAAACAAATGGCACAGGCCAGCGGTCATTACGAACGGGAACAACAATTCCGTAACGAACTGCGCTGGTTCACACCCTCAGACTGACGGCCCAACTTCAATCGACTCTTCCTCCCGGAATCTACTTGGAAACCGGGCGAGAGCAACTTGCTCTCGCCCAGTTTGGTCTCTCCTGTGCCCGCGTCGAAAAGGTTTCACCTGATGAAAGACTGAATGCCGCGAGGCAAGTGCGCGACAAGATTGACTAAAACGCTCTATCTTTCGGTTCCATCCGGTTTGCCATTCATGTCCAGTGTTGTGCGGTCTGTCTTTGTCAGTGAGTATCTGTGTGGCGGAGCCTGGCCAACTGAGGTTTTGCCGGAATCGCTGGCAGCAGAAGGCCGGGCGATGATTGAAGCACTTGTTACAGATTTTTCCGCACTCCCCGATGTGACGGTGCTGACAACCTGGGATCGGCGGTTGGCCCCCCCCTCTTTTCTCTCAAACAGCAATGTTCAGACACACTGGGTTCAAAATCCAGGGAGGGAACGGGAGATCTTCGATCAACTGACTGCTGTCGCGACTGCAACATTGATCATCGCACCCGAATTCGATTCGATACTGGAACAACGCTGTCTGCAGACCTCGCGCAACTGCGAAAAAAACCTTCCGGTGACGGAAGATTTTATTTCCGCACACAAATCTTCTGCCGGCTTTGTCGAGACTTCCGAAAGTGTGAGACGAAAACTGAATTCAACCCCGGCTGCCATTCGCCTGTGTGCAGACAAGTTGGCTGTTTATGAACTCTGTCGACAACTCGGAATTCCTGCAATTCATACCTGTGGTCTCAGAGCCCAGCCGCAAGGGCTACCCTGTATTGTGAAGCGCCGCGATGGGGCGGGATCGTTGGGAATGCAACTCATTTCCACCCGGAAGCAATGGCAGCAATGGCGATTGTCTGTGGCACCGGAACAATATATTGAACAACCCTGGTTTGCGGGGACGCCCTGTTCCGTAGCAGCCCTGGTGCATGCGGGGCGAGTGAATACCTTGTTTCCGGTTGCCCTTCAAAACCTTTCGACAGAGGGGACGTTTCGCTATCTCGGAGGCACCATTCCGGCTCCGGGGATTGAATTGGACTGGCTGAAACCGGCAGTGCTTCGATTGGTAGAAGCCATTCCCGGACTGTCAGGCTATATTGGCTTCGACTTTCTGATCGGCAGCCGATCAAAAGGGATTTCGTTGGCAGAAGAAACCAGACTGGTTGAAATCAATCCCAGACTCTGTACCAGCTACATCGGTTATCGAAAACTCTGCACACAGAACCTGGCAAAGTGGCTTTTGGACCCGCAACAGGATGCTGTCCCGGAGTTCACAGGATCTGTCACATTTGAAGCCACCGAAGAGCTTTCATCACCCGAAAAAAACGTTTCAGCTTCTCTGTCTTCGCTGCCGCGGACTCATCGAGATTGAAGGTTCCAAACGCAATTTGAAGATGTCAAGTTCTGTGGAGACGGTTGTTATTCCTTGGGAGTCGGGCAACTTCCGCACCGCTGATCGAGTCGGCACCAGGCGTCACGGACAGCGTCTTTGGCATCCGCCCATCGCAACGCAGCGGCAGCTTTCGTGCTTTCCCAGTCTCGTGCCAGATCTGCTTCCGTTTCATCAAATGTGCGGCGAGGATAGTTTGCATGGCGTTCCACACCAAACCGATAGGCCGGTTCATAATCTTCAAACGGTCGATCAGGACTGTAATACGGGCGTTTGGAGTATTCCGTCCGCCAATGAGCCACTTCCACGGTGGGATCGATCGATTCCGCAATAGCCTTTCCACCCAGTCCTCCCACTACAGCTCCCACGACGGCACCAACCGCTGCCCCCGCTGGTCCAGCTGCTGCTCCTCCCAAAGCCCCCGTGGCTGCTCCTGCTGCAGCGGCTCCAATTCCGACGCCGACGGGATGTGCTCCATGTTCCCCTGAAATCGGATCTTCATTGATGTCGCGTTCGACAAAATCGGCATCGTCGCTACGCAGATCTCTGTTTTTGGAGGTCGACATGTTCCACTCCTGCTTCAAAAGTGTTTTGGTCCAGATTGAAAACAACCGGGCGGCCAGAGCACGTTCACCCCGCATTGTCCGGGTTCTGACTTGCGAGTTCACGACAAGATTTACAAAAACGCTCTAGACCAGTTTGGTCTATCATGTGCCCGCGTCGAAGAGGTTTCACTTGATGAAAGACTGAATGCCGCGAGGCAAGTCCGCCACAAGATTGACTAAAACGCTCTAGTGCTTCGTCAATTTTAAAAATTCGGGTAGGACTTAATGCAAAGTCCGACAACGGAGGACGTTTCGCGATCACGTACCCGAAATCCAAGCCCTGACAGGGCACTAGAGCGCATTAACGCCGCAGTGTCCGGGTTCTGCCTCGCGGTATTCAGCTTTTCATCAATCAAAATACCTTTCCCACGGGCACAGTCGAGAGCAACTTGCTCTAGCCAGGAAAGAACGCTGCGAACGCTGTGCCAAAAAATGAGAGGATAGAACGGTGAGTAGGAGTCTCTCGATAAAGCGCCCATCGCCCTGGCACCCGCATGACGATTCCCTCAGGAGCCGGTGAAAAACACACAGACAAAAACACACAGACAAAAATATCTGCGCCACCAGCCGGTGCTGATTCATCGGGGAATGTGGGCTGGATATTTCTGTCTGGCCAAGATGATTTGTTTTTCAACAGACTGTCGGGAGCAGGTTGCATGCAAAGACGGTCGCTCAGCGTTCGATCTGGCAGATGAGGGTCTGTTTGTGGCACAATGGAAGGCGGAATGTGTCCTGTACGGGAAGAGCGCACTTTCAGCACGCCCCCAGTTCCTCGTTGATCAGGTCCACCATTTGTCGCAGCCGGCCCACTTCGCGGCGATTCAATGACAGCGAAAGCCGGGGTAATTCCCGTAAATGGTCGTCTTCCTTTTCGAACTGATGGGCGTTTGTCAGTTCAATCCGGCCCTCTGTCAGCAAATCCGCAAACTCTGAATTCAATCGATCCAGAAATGCCGCATCCGGAGCAACATGCAAACGCAGATACAGCTTGTCGCGGATATAACGCATACTGTTGTAGACACAATAAAACTTCATGATTTCCTCAACCGCCTCTTCCACGTTATCGGTGATCTTGAAGAGCGACAGATCATTGGGGGAGATCAATTTCTGATCGAGTAGATTCTCGACAATGAAGTCGTACCAGCGTTTCCAGTAAGTGCCGCCAGGGGGATCGATGCAGACGATGGGCATCAGGTCTCGTTTGCCGGTCTGGACCAGCGTGAGTGTCTCAAACAATTCGTCCTGTGAACCAAACCCGCCGGGAAACATGGCGATGGCATGCACTTCTTTCACAAACATCAGTTTGCGGGTGAAGAAGTATTTCAGATTGACCAGCTTTTCATCTTTATTGATGACATAATTGGCCTCCTGTTCAAAAGGGAGAATGATATTCAGTCCCATGGACATTTTGCGGCCTGCCCCCACGTGTGCAGCTTCCATAATGCCACCTCCCGCCCCGGTCACCACCATCCACCCGGCTTCCGCACTCATGCGTCCGAATTGTACTGCTGACTGGTAAGCAGGGTTTTCAGGTTGGGTACGTGCAGAACCAAAAACAGTGACCTTCCGCTGCCGACGATAGGGGGTAAAGACCTTAAACGCATAACGCAGCTCGCGAAGTGCGCGGCTCACGATTTTCAGGTCTCCGCGCGTGGCGTGATCGCGGGCAAACTTGTCTGCTGTCTCCTTGATCTCCTCGACCAGTCTCGCGGAACCAGTCGAGTCGACATCATGTTCCGTGGGCAACGAATGCTCTTCGGAGACGTTGGGAATCGGTTTGAGAATGCGACGTTTCGGTGCCATATCGACAGTGTTCCAGATGAAAACCGTGTTCCAGATGAAAAGTGAATGCCTGCTGCTCTCACGGGGACCCGCACGAAAGAGATTCAGCCGAAGCCACAAGCATCAACCTTGTTACGAGTGCATCGTCTACTCTAAAATCTAGAGGCGGACTTTGCATTAAGGCCAACCCCAGATTTTAGAGTAGACGATGCACTCAGTCTCTATCCGGAATGTGCTTTGTCAGGCGGGAGCAAGCGAGTCGTGTTCTGGCACGGAATGCCGAAGCGGGCAAATTCCCAAGATTTATCGATACATGACCGACGAAGTTCAAAACGCAAAAAGCTGATCGCAGCCCAAATTGACCTTTCCAGACAGACTCTCCGTGTTCAGGTGCCGTCCTTGCATCTGTAGCACTCCAGCTCGTCCGCCACAATTTTATTTTGAGGATAGCTCGAAATTCAGGACATTCGAACCCGGCTTGACTTCTGCGGTCAACTCCGATTTCGTGTTGTATTTCTCTGGAAGGGCTTGAGGAGGTTTTGCTGTTCCCGCCGAGAGTTCCGCGTCACTCGGCTGTTGAGGTGTGATCATGATCACATGTTTTCCAGTCAGGGCACCGTTTTGTGATGCGGTAAACTTCAATGTGTACTTCCCGGATTCATCGGTCTTTCCAGTGGAGGGACGGCCATTTTCTGGCTGAAACGTCACAGACACATCGGGAAGTGGATGACCATCCAGCGTCACCTGCCCGGATACGGTTCCCATTTGCGGACCGGATGCCTTCCCGCATCCCAGACAGAAAGACAGGCTCAAAACGCTGCAAAACAAAAAACGCCACATCGACATGAATCCTGGCTAAAAATCAGAAGTGACAAAGCATCTTTCCGGACAGGCTCTTAAAATTCCCCAATCACCTTCCCGTCATCTCGGCTTAAAAGGTATTCGTACGTACTATCAGCGATTGAACTATTGCTATCGCCATTGGTGTTGTAGTGAATGTTTTCGCTGACAAAATGAACGGAGCCATCCGCAAAAACAAAATGAACTCCGCCGGTGTGCAGACTGTTAAATGATTCATGCCTCACGTTGATATCACCGGAGGAAGTGTTAATGGGAGCGCGGCCGCTGGCCAGGATGTCATCCACACACTCGGTATCTCCCGCTTTTTGACAGCCTGCCCAGACCTTGGCACCGAAAACGACGCCGCGTTGAAAGTAGGCTGCTTCTCCCGCAGCGATGGTATTGCTGGCACCATCTGTAATGTCTCGCAATTGCGTTTTACTGTGTCCCCAGAAGAGCCCGGTTGTCTCTCCCGGTTTGCCACCAGCAGCGTTATTGGCAGCATTGGCGTCTGAAGTCAGATATCGATGTCCAGCACTGCCGGCGTAGTTCGAAGTGGCAGTCCTCAGCAATGTGGCATCTGTCCCACGTATTGTCGGACCGGTGTCAGAAGGACAACGATAAGTCGGGATCGGGGTCATCGCCAGCTGACCAGCTCCATCAACATCCTGTAGCCGCACCTGCTTGCCGATCGTCTCTGCATAGAGTGCCGCCTGATCGATAAAAGGCAATAGAAATGCCGCCCAGCCCCAGGCGGGAGAGTCGCTGGCATAAATCTGCAACCCGGTTGGGGATGGATTGACGGCATATCCCGAGGCATTCTGCATTTGAATCCAGCCCGGCGCAAAGCAACGATGCACGTCATGATAATTATGCAGCGCCAGGCCAATTTGCTTCAGGTTGTTTTTACATTGACTGCGACGGGCGGC
>Ga0182739_1000872_pt1 | contig 34336 bp, 25 predicted proteins | sample eDN5th30CBELigBY_FD_128873 | JGI IMG/M metagenome (GOLD analysis project Ga0182739, IMG submission 128873) | Enriched backyard soil microbial communities from Emeryville, California, USA - eDNA 5th pass 30_C BE-Lig BY (version 2) (version 2) | ecosystem: Environmental > Terrestrial > Soil >... | reverse complement strand
GGCCGGCTCGGCGTCAGCCGCGCGACCCTGCGCGCCGCCCTGACCGCCCTCGAAGCCGACGGCCGGCTCAACCGCTCCGCCCAGCGCGGATGGTTCGTCCCCGCCAACGTGCTGGGCGAGCCGCCGAGCACGCTGCAGTCGTTCACCGAGATGGCACGCGCCCGCGGGCTGCGCCCCACCACCCGGGTGATGCACCAGGAGGTGCGCACCGCGACCCTCGACGAGGCCGAGCGACTGCGCATCGCCCCCGCCTCCCCCGTGGTCCAGCTCAACCGCCTCCGCGGGATGGACGGCACCCCCGTCTGCTACGACGTCGTCGTCGTGCCCGAGCAGCGCGCGCCGCAGCTGGCCGACCTGGACCTCGACGACGCGTCGCTGTACGAGACGCTGCGGGAGCAGTGCGGAGTGACGATCTACCGCAGCGCCTACAGCGTGACGGCATCCATCGCCGACGCCGCGCTCGCCAAGATGCTCAACACGACCGTCGGCGCCGCCATCCTCATCGGCGAGGAGATCGCCTACACCGCCGACGGCACGCCGGTGCTGCTCGGCGTCAACAAGTACCGCGGCGACGCGTACCGCTTCCAGGCGGATCTGTTCCGGCGAGGGTGAGGGCAGGCGCTGGTGCGGTGCGCCGCTAGACCGGTTCGGTGGTGCGGATCAGGCCGCACGTGACGCACGACCACGCGACGAGGAACCTCTCGTCGTCGAGGATCTCGAACCGCAGGCGATCGCCGCACGTGGGGCAGATCCACGGGTCGAGGTGAGGGGCGGAGGGCACGGGATCAGGCTAGGGACGGCGCGGGAGTTGTCTCCAGTCCGCCATCTCTTGCTCCGAGAACGGTCGCGGAATCTCTTACGCCCACTGCCCGGAACTCAGGCGGTCACGTGCAGCGACATCGCTGTTGAAATCGATCGGAGCGGATGAGGCACGAGGATTCGCAGCGTCTGCGAACGTTCGAACCGGCGACGGCAGGCGCCTGCCGAGGCGACTCGCGCGCGCCGCAACACGACCGGCCGGCGCTCCGAAAGTCACGCCAGCAAGCCCTGAAGGTCGATACCCCACTCCAAGGCGCGCTTCAGACAGCCGGCGATGTCACGGTGCCATGAACCCGGCCTCAGCGACCACAAGAGTCTCACCCGAATTGGGGAGTTCCGTAGTGTTCGGGTGCTTGGTGTCCGCGTGCCGACGGCTAGTCACGCGGGCTATGTGCGCAAGTGGTGCCCCGAACGTATCGGCAGTGAACCCTGCGCGATCGAGGCACCGGAAGACGTAGGTGGTGAGTATGGGCGTGCCACGATTTGGTGTCTATTCCTCGCCCTTCCCTGGCGTCAGGCTCCGGCCAAGTGCTTCGATCGCCATGCATGAGTTGACGAGCAAGTCCTCGATGATTGGCTGTCGCCGAAGCAGTCCGACCGTGAACGCCACAGCGCGGGGGTTGCGTCGAGAAGCGGATGTCCAAGCCTCAAGTCCCGAGGCGCCAACTTCGTCGAACGGGATGATCGGCTTGTTAGTCGAGGGGCAGCCTCGTCGCCAATCGTCGAGTGATGGAAGAACTCGGTAGCGAACGCCCGCGGCCCGTCCGGGTCCTCCGGTGGCGCGAACGCAGCGGGCGCGAAGTCAGGGTGCGACAGCTCGTGCCCGCGGTAGCGGGCGGGGGCGCCGAAGAGACTGACGAGATCCCGAATGGGACGATGTGCGGCGAGGTGCTCGTCAATGGCTGGCGAGGTGCTCGTCAACGGCGACGGGATGTTCGGCCGCGGAGCGTGGGCCGGCGTCGTCGTGGATCGCGAGCGGGGTGCGACCCTGCGGGATGAGCCATCGCGTGGAGATTGACAACTGGAGCGGCCCATCCCGCCAGGTTGGACCGGGCTTCGCTGAAACATCGATGGAAACGCGCGGCCCGGACGAATAGTGCGCGTCGGCGTCGACGCGCATGGACACGCCCCGCTCCACTCGATGCACGATGCACTCATCCGACAACGCACGTCGAGCCGCACTCCCGCGCGAGATCCGCTTCTATGATCACCACAGGCGACACTTCGCGATCGGAAACCCACCCATCATCAGACTCAACAACCTGCATGGACAACACAGTTAGGCGACCCAGCAGACGCGAAGCCGCCGCGACCTGCCTCCTGAGACGGCGGCTTGTCCAGCATCCCGATATAAAGGATGTGGCAGCACACCAGGGGGGAGCACTACATGCTCGAGACGCTCGACGAATCGAGCTCGTCACCCACGGCATCGACGTGGTTGGATGCGTTTCCTTGGTTGCCCGCCATCGCACGGTCGAGCGACGAAGAGTGGAACTCGCCCACCGAGCGCGCAGATGAGGAGACGGTTGAGCGTCTTGCCGGCGTGATTGCGGAGCTCGCGAGCGAACGCCTGACGCACTGGACGATCGGCCAGATCCTCCCCAGCCTTCCACCGGACGTGGAGCTGTCCAACCTCGATCTGCCAACGAGGGCAGCGAACTCGATGAGCCGTCACGGGATCTTCACGACCGGAGAGCTGGCGAACGAGTTCCTTGAGTCGCTCATGGGCTGGCGTGGCATCGGTGCCGGGACCATCAACGGCGTTATCGCTCGACTGGTTCAGGTCTCGACGTCAGCGTCCCCATCTGTCTTGGGCGCCGGCGTGTCAGTAGCCGCAGCCGCCGCAGACAACACCCTCCGTGAGCTTCCGGACGACCGCTGGTTGCATGCTGTCGGCCACGACTTCACGCTTATCGCCGACTGGTGCGCACTCATCGGCATTGACGACAAAGTGCTTCTAGACCCTTCGACCCTGACGACCGCCCCGAACGAGGTGAGACGCGCCGCCGAGCGGCTTCTCGCCCTTCGCCTGAACGATATCGCCGCGGACGCAAGAGCGAAGTCGCTGTCTGTGGTTCTCGATGACGCACTCGCCCGCTTGGAGCCTCGGGCCCTCGAGATCCTCAAGCTCCGGCTGCTCAGCGACTCACCGATGACCCTCGAGGACTTGGGGCGCCAGTTCGGCGTCACCCGGGAGCGTGTTCGGCAGATCGAGGGGAAGGCCCGCGGGGCACTCCTAACCGCTGTCTCAGAGTCAGATGGGCTAGCTGACGTCGCGGCATCCATCGCTTCGTCCACTGGGACCATCCGTCCTCTGTCAGACTTGATGCACGCCTACCCGGCGTTGGCCGAGACGGTGCCGAGCGTTGACCAGCCGGCGTGGCGAGTTCTCGATCAGCTCGACGACGCCTACGAGATCATCGACGGCTGGCGAGTTGCCCCGTCGATGGCCGCTGCGGAAGCAGCCACTCTCGCGCTCATCACCGAGTCTGCCGATGCATACGGGGTTGCCCGCATTTCCGACCTGAACGTCGTGACGGTCGGACCCGACACTGATGCCGACAGCACCGCAAAGGAGTGGCTGGCGCGCTGCGGGTACATCATCGACGGCGACTTCGTCCTCCGTCACACCGGATCGGTGGGCGACTACGGGGCGGCAGTGCTGTCGATTCTCGGAAGCCCCATGACCGCGCAAGCGATTGTGGAGCGGTTCGCATTTGAACGCACCGTCGGATCGCTCAGGAACGCGATGAGTCAGGACGAGCGATTCGAACGCGTGGACCGCGAACTGTGGGGGCTCAAGGAATGGGGTCTGGGCTCCTACGGTGGAATCCGCTCCGTGATCCGCGAGCACCTCGCCGCGAACGGCGGCGAAGCACCTCTCGAGGAACTGGTGGAGAAAATCACTGGTCGCTACTCGGTGAGCGCGAGCAGCGTGATCGCCTACGCGAACGCTGCCCCGTTTGAGACCGTTGACGGCACAGTGCGAACGATGCGTGCAGGCCGAACGGCAGAGAAACCGCCGGAGCGTACGCGCCGGTTGTTCCGACACGCTGATGGCTGGGCATACCGGATCACCGTGTCGCCGGACCACCTGCGGGGCAGCGGGTTCGTCGCACCTACGGCGATGGCGAATGTGCTGGACCTCGGCATGGGCGACTCGATTCAGCTCGACTCGCGTTTGGGGCCTCAGGTCATGGCGTGGACCGGGATTCAACCCTCGTTCGGCAGTATCCGGCGCTTCCTGCTGGACGCTGACATCGAAGCGAACACCGACGCATTCCTGACCATCAGCAATGAGCGTGTCTTCGACTTCGTTCCAGCGGAGGCAGTCACAGGCGAGCCGGCGCATGACCTTCTCGCCCTCACCGGCGCTCCAGCTGACACCGAAGATGTGTGGCATCACGTCGTGTTGGCGGCTAATCAGGATCCCTCGACACCCTTCGTCAGCGTCGTCGACGTCTTCCGTAGCCGCGGCGATGACGACATTGCAGACCTGCTCATCGCCCAGAGGAACGAGCTTGACCCCGGGGCAAAGGAAACCTTGAGCCCCACCACAGCGCCCGACGTGTCCTACATCATGGACCTTCTGTGACGCGGCTGAGAGGCCTGCGGTCCATCAACTTCGCGACTCGTTACCGCAGCGACATGGAGGACGTCGTGGCGTCCTTCTACCTGCCCGCGTTCTCCGCAGCATGGGTGTACAAGCGCGCGGTCGGTTATTTCTCATCGACAAGTCTTGCGTTGTACTCCCGCGGTCTCGACGAGTTCGCCGAAAGGGGCGGGCGCATGCAGCTCATCGCATCACCGAACCTCAACCGCGACGACATTACGGACATCGAGCGCGGGTACGACCTCCGTACCGTTATCGAACGCGCGACCCTGCGCGAACTGACAGAAGAGCAGCCCGACACTCTACTGGACGGACTCGGGCAGCTCGGACGATTCGTCGCCGAAGGCCGACTGGACATCAAACTCGCCTTCGTGCAACGAGAGGGACGGGTCGGGATCTATCACGAGAAGCTCGGTATCTTCCGCGACCAGGTAGGCGATGTTGTCGGCTTCACGGGGAGCAGCAACGAGACCCTCGGCGGCCTTCTCGCCAACTTCGAATCCGTCGAGGTGTACCCAGGGTGGCACGACGGGGACGGTGACCGGGCGCTGCGTCTCGAAGCCGACTTCGGGATGCTCTGGGCGAACCAGACGCCGGGGCTGAGCGTCGAAGGGTTCCCCGATGTTGCCCGCGAGCGGCTCATCGAGATCGGTCAGCAACGGCCCTCCAGGAAGCTCGAGGCCTCCGAGCATGCACTCACTCCGCGAGTCATCGAAACTGCGCCCGCAGAACTTCAGATCCCCAGCTGGCTCGACCCGCGCGACTACCAGAAGCGGGCCGTCGAAAGCTGGCTGGCCAACCGCGGCCGCGGGATCTTGAAGATGGCCACGGGCACAGGCAAGACGAAGACCGCCATGATTGCGGCCACCCAACTGAGCCAAGTCCTTCGGAGACGCGAAGAGCCCCTCGTGGTCCTCATCATCGCGCCGCTGCAACACCTTGTTGACCAATGGATCTCTGAGGCGGAGGGCTTCGGGGTACGGCCCATCGGGGTCTACGAGTCCAGTGCAACGTGGCTACCCATCGTCGAGGAGCAGCTCGCAGCGGCCCGACTCGGCCGCCGGCCCGTCGTCACTCTCGTCGCCACCAACAGCTCCTTCTCCGGCGACCGGTTCCAGTCCATCCTGCAGCGGCTGACTCTCCCAATGTTGGTGATAGGAGACGAGGCGCACAACCTTGGTTCCGTGGCGTACCGCGACAATCTTCCCGAGAACGCCGCGTACCGCCTAGCACTATCCGCAACCCCGGAGCGGTGGTTCGACGAGGAGGGCACCGATGCCCTCATCGACTACTTCGGCGACGTCGTGTTCGAGTTGGACATGGAGCAGGCCATCCAGATGGGGGCGCTCACCCGGTATCACTATCGGCCAAGGCTCGTGGAACTCGACTATCCGGAGACCCAGTTCTACGTTGACCTGACCGCGCAGATCGCCACGCGAATGGCGATGGGAAGCGACCCCGAAAAACCAGACTCGGACGCGACTTTGGGGTACCTGCTGCGTCAACGTGCGGGCATCCTCGGTCATGCCGCAGGGAAAATCGCGGCCTTGAGGACGGACGTCGCGGCACGAAGCGACGCGCACTTTCAGCTCGTGTACTGCGCGGAGGGTTCCCGACCCGCCCCAGTTGGCGAAGAACCAGGGCCCAATCAGCTCCAGGAGGTGTTGCGCCTCGTCGGCCGAGACCTCGGCCTGGCCGCCCACCAATACACCTCAGAGACGCCCCGCACAGAACGCAAAGCCCTGATGCGCCGCTTCGCGAAAGGAACTGACCTCCAAGCTCTCGTCGCCATGCGGTGTCTGGACGAAGGTGTGGACATTCCTGACGCAAGAATCGGCTACTTGCTGGCCAGCAGCAGCAACCCGCGGCAGTTCATCCAACGCCGCGGACGGCTCCTGCGACTGGCTGAGGGTAAGAGGTACGCCGAGATCGTGGACTACCTCGCCGTGCCCCCGTCGGACGCGCCCGTGGACTTCGACGTGGAACGACGTCTGCTGATTCGGGAGCTGGAACGGACGAACGAGTTCGCTCGCCTCTCGGAGAACTATGGCGAGACCCTCACTGTGTTGAGACCGCTCAAAGAGCGCTACCAACTCATGGACATGTGACGTCGGTCGCTACGAAAGGAAGCCGAATTGCCTGAAAAGAGAACCGAGCGACGCGTACTCGAGGAGTTGTCCGATGAGGAGAGAGCACTCCTCACGCGAGCGCTGGAGATCGAACGGTCAAAGCTCCACCTGCCCGGGTATGACGCGACCGAGGAATTGCTCGCGGCAGTGAAGGCGATCCTCCCGTGAAGCTACAACGGATCACGCTTCGAAACTTCCGGCAGTTCGCCGACGAGCAGACATTCGATCTGGACTCCAGTTCACTGAAACCGGTGTCGCTAATCTTCGGCGCCAACGGTTCCGGGAAGACCACCTTCCTCAACGCGTTCACCTGGGCGCTGTACGGCACGCTATCCGATGACGTCGAGCAGCATCACCGCCTCATCAACGACGAAGTATGGCGGGATACGTCGATGGGAGAAACCGTAGAGGTATCGGTGGACCTGGTCTTCGAGCACGAAGGCGAGACGTATCGGATCCTGCGGTCAGCCTCGGTGCGGAAGGAAACTGACCAGCAGTCGGTACGTGCGGCATCAGTGAAGCTCGAGGGGTGGCGAACGGGAGCCTCCGGCGCATCGGAGACGCTCGGCGCTCCACAAGAGATGGTTTCGTCGATCCTCCCGCCGGGGGTAAGCCGCTTCTTCTTCTTCAACGGTGAGCGCATCGAGAATCTCGTGAAGAAGAGTGCGTACGCGGAGGTCCAGAAGGACATCAAGGTGCTCCTGGGCCTCGAACAAGTGGAACGTGCGCTGGATCATCTACCGAAGGTCGACCGGAAACTGACCGCTGAGCTCCGCAGATATGGCGGTGCACGCGCCTCCGAGATCCAGGACGTTATCGACTCGAAGCAGGAAGAGGAGACGGAGCTCGCGGAGGAGGCGTCTCTCACCCAGCGGAACATTGCCGCTTTGGGAGAGGAGCGGGACGAGGTAGCAAGTATCCTTCGCAAGCACGCCGACTCCGCACCGATCCAAACCGCCCTGGATGCGGTGAACCGCGAGCTCGCCGAGGCGCGGCAATCGTTGGAGGCAGCCGAGACTGCCCGCTCAACCCTCGTTGCCACCAGAGGGTTCCAAGCCTTCACAAAGTCCCTGGGCGACTCGACGGCGACCATGGCCGAAGGCTTGTACGAGAAGGGGGCGCTGCCCGCACCGCTCAAGCGCGAGTTCGTCGACAAGCTGCTCGAAGACGGCGTGTGCATCTGCGGTGCGACGCTCACGCCAGACTCCGATGGCTCCACACACGTGCGTGAGTGGCGCCACCGCGCGGGCCTGCAAGTTGTCGAGACTTCCTGGCAGCAGCTGTCCGGGCAGTTGCGACCCCTTGCATCCTCCCGCGCCGAGTTGCGAGAGTTGCTCACAGAACTGTTCGGCCGAGTTGGCAACGAGAAGGACCGTCTCAACCGGCTCCAAGAGCGACACGCTGAGCTCACAGGCCAGCTCAAAGACAGCCCCGCTGAAGATGTCCAAGCGCTGCAAACGAAGTCCATGGGCCTGGATAGCCGCATTGCCGGGTTGCAGCAGCGGCTCGGACAGATCAGCGTGCTGCGACAGAACCTCGAGCGAGAGATCGAGCAGAAGACCCGCGACCGTTCCCGCGCGTCAGTCGAGGACGAACTCGCGGAAAAGGCGCGTCGCCGCTCGGACCTCGTCCAGTCCGTGGGCCGGGCTCTGAAAGAGATCCTTAGCATCCGCGAGGACGACATGCGTCAGCGATTGGACACGGAACTGAAGTCGATCTTCGCTAAGATCACCCACCAGAATCATCAGCCGATCTTGGACGAAGGGTTCGAGTTGCGACTGGAGAAGGAAGTCGACGGGGTGATGCTGCCCGTCCCCAAGTCGACTGGTGAGAACCAGATCCTCAGCCTCAGCTTCGTGACGGCCGTCTCCCAGATCGCCAGACAGATTCGCACCGAAGGACGCGCAGAAGGCTCCTCACCCGAGGGCGCAGGTACGTACCCCATCGTCATGGATGCGGCATTTGGCTCCCTCGATGACGACTACCAAGAGGCTGTCGCGCGTGCCCTCGCAGAGATGGCGCCACAGCTGGTCGTTCTCGTCAGCAAGAGCCAGGGTCTGGGAAAGGTCGTCGAACAACTGCTGCCTCATGTGAGTCACATCGGCATCATCGAGACGCACACGACCAGCGACGGCGACGTCAGTGATGACATCGAGCTGAGCGGCAACTCCTATCCCTACATCGTCAAGAGTTCCCATGACCGTTCCGAGCTGAAGGAGGTCCAGTGACCACGTCCGCCGATGTCCGCATGCGGCGTCCCGCCGCTCACGAAGCGTTGATGAAGGAACTGCAAGACGAAGGCGCCTTCCCAACCTTCCGAGACGTGCTGCTGCTTGCCGCCGCTGTGGGCTTCCGCCAAGGCCGCCGCGCCGCCTTCACCCTCACAGCGGGGGATCCCATCAGGTTCGAGACATTGAGCGCGCGGGGGTTCAGCGACACGCTCATCAACATGATTGCGGTGAACACAGTCGATGACCCCGAAATCATGGACGAAAACCGGCTAGAAGAGCGGGTCCGGATCTTCGAGGAGTTCGCGAACGGAGGCCTGGAGTACATCCAAGAGCAGACGAACGTTCGGCATCAGCCGGCAGCGCTCGTTGTTATGGACCTCGTCGTCGAAGCCCTCGACGATGAGAAGGGCGCAGAAGCCGTGTCCGTGAACGAACTCCTCGACGGGTTGAAGTGGTGACAGTCTGACAAGGCTTGAACGTCTCCGCGCAGAACGGGGCCGCTGCGTCGCCCAAAGGCATTGCGCAGTCGTCACATGAGTGAGGGCCGGTCGGCTAATCCGACCGGCCCTCGGCGCGTTCCCGCTCAGATGTCTTCCACGCGCAGGATCTCCTTCATGTACGCGCTCTGGCGCTGCCCATTACGGGCGAAGCCCTCGAACTGGTCCGGGTTGTGCTGAAGACTCTCCGCCTCGCGTAGTCAAGGAATATCGCCTTTGGAGCGTCCGCGGAGCGCAGGATGAGTGCATGTAGTTCCGCGGGGTCCTGGTCCTCGACCGACTTCCGTCATCCCGCCGCGGATAGGTAGCTGCGCCGGTTGGGGATGACACCCCGGATGCCACCCACAGGGTCGGCGACATCGCCGGGCCTGCGCGGGATTAGATGACAGTGCGCGTGACCTACAGTCTGGCCGGCGGCGACGCCGGCGTTCCAGCCGACGTTGAAGGCCGTCCATCCGTCCGCGCCAAGTTGGTCGCGGATCGCGTGGAGCGCCTCCTGCGTGTCGAGCATCTCCTGCGGGCTGAGGTCGAACACGTCCGTACGGTGCCGCACAGGAATGATGAGGTGGTGACCTTCGGCAACTGGGTACGCGTCAGGGATCGCGTAGACGGTGCCGAAGTGAATGGCCTCGTCGCTGTCGCGCAGCGCGCAGAAGCGGCAGGTGTCTCGGCTCATTTGGCCTTCCCCTTCTTCGGCTCACTATGCGCGCCGATCTGTGCGGCCAGCAAGTCGAACTGCGCGTTGATCTGCGTCTCGAAGTCGGCGGGAAAGTAATTCAGCTCCGTAGCCGGCACATCGTTCGGGTTCGCGAGAGCCCTCGCGAGCAGGGACTGGTGGACCCGCCATAGACCCGACTCAGTCACCGCACCGCGGGCAAGGCCGGCCTTCTCATCGAGGAGCTGCTTGATGCGCTCGTTCACCTTGACCATCGCGTCATACAACACCCAAGCATCCTTGTCAGCCTTGATCTCGACGATGTGGTCGAGGGTGTGCCAAGGCGTGACGTTCGCCTTGTTGACGCGGCGATGGATCTCGTTGCGGAGGATCTCTACCTCGTTCAACAGCTCACGGATCGGCGAGTAGAACTCGTTGAGAGCACGAGTATTCAGATCCCGCTTGGCAACTTCCGCGGCCTCCTCACGGCGAAGCTTGCTTGCCGGGTACAGGGCAAGGAACGTCACCGCACCACTGATCACCGCCGCGACCACTGCGGGGCCGATGAACAGCGCAGCGATGGCCCAGCCGTCGAGGCTGACGGTCGGTGTGGGTTCAGGCGCGGGCCTCGTGAGCAGGTACTCGAGCACAGGTTGAGGTTATCGCCTGGCCCCGACATCAATCTGTCGCGACGCCGAGGCGATGTCCGGAGATCTTGAGCCGTCGGCTTCGAAGCGTGGCCGCCCACTCCCCGGCCGTTCGGATCGCCCCGGGGTCGTCGTAGAGGCCGCGACGCTCCTCGGCCCGCGACAGCGCAGCGAACAGAGGCCGGCGTGGATAGTCCGGACCGATGAACTCCTCCTTGCGGTGAAGGACCGGCCGTGTCCGCGGATCGGAGAACCGCACCCACCTCACATCCAGGTCACCGATGGCGACCGTGGAGGAGGAGAGCAGCTCCGGGTGCGCGTGCCGGTCGAAGTCGTCGTAGACCCGATACTCCACTTCCGCCTTCACGAACGACAGCCGCACGATGTTCACCCCGACACTCGCGCCGGCCAGCAGTCGCGCACAGCCGTCCAGAACCCGGAGCACCGGGGGGATCTGCGCGAGCGCGGAGGTGTGTACGTACAGCGAGGTCCCGCTAAGCCGGCCCACCGAGGAGGCGAGCGCGTTCACGTAGCGGATGGAAGGGTCGCTGCTCGCCAGCAGGAGCCGATGAGCTTCCCCGTGAGCAGCATCCTCCGAACCGAACAGCTGCCTCACGTCGAGACGGGTCGTGGGGTCAGATCGGAGATTCACGCCGCGGAATCTGCCGAGGGCCAACATTACGAGCAGCTCGTTTCGCCGGTGCACAGTGACTTCCTCCCAGAAGCTCTCGTCGGTGACGGAGCGGATGATCCGTACCGCGCGAGCGACCCCGCCAACCGCGCCACGAAGATCCTCATACTGTTGGTCGGTGAGCTCCTTAGCGCGTGGAGATCTGCCGTGCTGGGTCATGAAGTCCAACAAGGGCTGGATAACGTGGCGGTGCGCGTCGAACTCGTCATGCGGATCGATGCGCACGCGCGGCCGGTACACGGCGACCCGCGACCGCAGGAACGACAGCGCGTCCTCGTCGTCACGGAACACGTAGAACACTCCGGGCGCCGCGGCGTATGGGCGGACGCCGAGCACGTCAGTGATCCAGTCACCGAGTTCCGTGTGTGTGAACAGCTTCTGGAACGTGCGCCGCGCCGTAAGGAGACCGTCTCCGTGCGCGATACCGGCAGGTGCGCGGTCCTCACCGATGGTGCGACCAGCGACGACGAGCACCCGCTTGCTAAGACTCCATGCTTCAGCGAGCGCGGCACGACGCTCAAGGGGATCTTCGATGACATTGACGACGTAGCCGAGGTTCACAATGTCCGCGGGGGCCCTCGCGACCTGCGGCCGGTGGACAGGATCCCATCCAGTGGCCGCAAATCCGAGATGGTCTAGGCGTTCCACGTCACCGCCGCGGCCGCACCCGAAGTCGAACACGGTTGCGCCAGCCGTGATGATGCCATCGGCGAGAGCGGTGGCGACCGGGCGGGACAGTGCCGCCCGAGTCATAGCCGTTCGATGCCGCTCGACGCGCATGTCAGTGGGCTGACGAACTCATTCGAACGAGCGAGGCGATGTCGGTGAGCGACGAGTCACCGAACAGGTACCCAATCCCACGGTGTAGGTGGAGGCGGAACTGCTGAGCGAGTGTCTCATCGTCTAGGTCCAGCCCGTCGACGTGGCATCGATAGCGGATGAGTGCCCAGTAGATGTCGCCGTGGTCGCCGGCGAAGGTCCGCCAGGACATCTCGACGTTGCTGTCCAGCGTGAGCTTCACGGCCGGGGGAACAGTCGGTTCGGCGAGCGACCGGCACAGAGCCCATCGGCACAACACGTTCCAATGGGCGATGCCAGTGCGACGCTTCAGGGTGATGAGCTGGTCGCGGGCTTGCTGAGTGAGCCTGATGTGCTCGAGCGTCATGACTGCTCCCAGAAGTATCCGGGCACGACAGTACTCGCACCGTCGGCGAACTCGAGCCGGTACTCCCGCCCAACGAACGGGTGCAGCGCCTCACGTGACGGTGCGTCGATCTCTGTGTCCGTGGATAGCAGGATCACCTGGTGGCTCGCGTGCGGGAAATAGCGCTCCAGCAGCCGGTCCCGGTGCGAACGGTCCAGCCTCCCTAGTGGAGTGTCGATGACGACGGGGAGCGGCTGTCCGGCGGCACGCGCGAGCCCCCACAGCAGAGCCACAGCCAGGAGCTGACGTTCACCTGCGGACAGATCCCCGGCGGAGAGGGGCAGGGAGTCGGACCCGGCGAGTTCGACCGAAGTGGTCTCCGAGTCGATGGTCACCCCGGTAATAAGGCGGTCCTTCCGCAGCAGCATCTGCAGCGCTTCCAGCACCAGGTCAGCGATGCGCGCGAGCTGCCTGCGAGTCGCCGCCACCCGCAGACGCTCGAGCGTATCCTGTGCGCGGCTCAGATGCTCCACGACCCGGCGGTCGTCTGCTGCGGCCAGCTCCGCCTGCGTGAGCCGCTCCAGCGACTTATTGTGGGCTGCTGACGCCCGCTCCCGAATCGAGCGCGCCTTCGCCGCCGCGTCCTCGGTGAAGGCGACCTTGGCCTGTGCGAGGGTGCGCGAGTGCGCAGCACTTTCGCGAGCCACAGCGACCGGGGCCAGCGCTTCCGGGTGCGGAATAGATGCGAGCACCCGGTCCGACTCGTCCGCGGCTTCGGTGGCTTCCGCGTGCGCGGTGAGCAGAGACGCGATGGCGTCGCCGGTTCCCGGGAGGAGGTGCGAGGTGAGGAGCGAGATGGGCGCGGCTCCGGCCAGGACGGAAATGTTCTCCACGGGGGCGCCGGTGCGTCTGGAGCGGTCGGCGTCGAGCTTTCCGCGCACCGCGGAGATCACATTCGGGTCGGTATCCGACTCCTCGAGCCAGCGAAGAACCTCGGCGTCACGGTCGTCGAGAACACTGACGAGGAGAGCGTCGCGGGCCGAGTTCTCCTCCTGCCGCGCCCGCACCAGCAGCCCCGTCAGCAGCGGAAGTAGAAGCAGAAGGGGCGCGTCTCCCGCGGCGGCGGTGCGCATGTCAACCTCGATGTCGCGCTTCCTGCTCTTCGCCTGCTCGGCGACTCGTTCAGCCTCGTCTCTTCGGTCGGCGAGGTGCCCGCCCGCATCCCGGTACGCCTCATCCGCCTGCCGGAGTGCTTCGTCGGCGCGGGCCGCGGAGGCGCGGGCGTCGGCGAGTGCGTGGAGGGCTGCGTCTTCCGCGTCACGCGCGGCACTGAAGGCAGCTTCGATCTGTGCGACGGACTCCTGGTCGGCGGAAGACAGCTGCCCGCTCTGGTGGCGCTTGCGGAGTACGGTGAGGTCCGCGGTGAGCCTGGTGACGAGGTCCATACCCAGAAGGGCGTCCAGGGCTGAGCGGAGCACTTCGCGGGAGCGGTCGAGGTCTGCGAGCGCTTCGATCTGTTCCCCGTCGAAGAAGAACAGTCCGGCGATCCCGCGCGGTAGGAACGTCTCGACGTACTCATGCCAGTTTTCGGTGAGCACCGCGTCATGGCGACCATCTACGGACACCAATAGAATCTCGCGCAACGACGCGCCGGCAGGCTTCCAGCTGCGTCGAATCCAGTAGCGATGTTCCTCACCGCCTTGATACGCGGTGAACTCCAGCTCGATAGCCGCACCCTTCGCGGGATCCGAGTGCCGGTGAACGAGTCCACGTAGGTAGCGTTCGTAGCTTCCCTTGCCACGCGCGTTCGTCCTCAGCAGCGGTCCATACAAGGCAAGCTGGATGGCTTCCAGCACCGTGGTCTTGCCCGCGCCGTTGAGACCACCGATGAGCAGGACGGGGTGGTCCCGGTCGGGCGGGGTGAGGTCCAGTGTCTGTTGTCCGGCAAACGTGCCGACGTTGTGGAGCGTGAGGCGGTTCAGGATCACGCGGGGACCTGACGCACGTATCCGTCGGCGACGTCGACGGGGTCGGGCCTGGTGGACCCTGCGGTCGCTGCGGCGCGGGAGCGGGCGCGCTCGAGGGCGTCCTCCTCGTCGTCATAAAAGCCGCGACGAACTGCCTTGTTGAGTGACTCGAAGAGGCCGGCGCGACGCACCTGGGCACGGTGTCGCTGTTCGATGTCGAGCATTTCGCGCACCATCTCCAGGTGAAGGCGGTCCTCACCCACCACCTCTTCCAGCGCCGCCATCATCTCCGCACCGAGCGGCAGATGCTCATCAAGGGGACGGCCTGGGTACGTCTCTCCGGTGGCCTGCTCATAGATGCGGGGGACGCTGTCCTCGAACTCGTGCTTGTCGACAACCCAGAGCCGGCGGATCTCCTCCAGCTCCGGGAGGCTCACAAGCTCCAGGTCGCGGACGTAGTCGGGCCCGTTGGCGCGGATCCAGGTCTGTGCTTCCAAGAGGCGGCGCAGCCAGTCCTCCCGTGCGGCCTGCGTGTAGGGGCCGGGGATGGTGCGGTCGTGGAACAGCTGTACGTTGCCATTCATGCGGCGGAAGTCTCGCAGGTGTCGGTCGTCGGCCACGTCCAGCGCGTTGCGCAGGTCGAGCAGGGGGAGCATCCACTCCTTCTCCTCGTCGTTCTGGATCATCGCGCTCATCGACTTGTCCTTCTCCACGAGGGTGCACGTCCAGCAGCCGAATCGGCTGTCACCACAACTGGGCGTGCTAGCGTCCACGACCAGCGGGCACTCGCCGTCGGGCGAGGCACCCTGGTACATCGTGAGAAGCTCCTTGTTGGAGTATCCCCACGGGTTTCCCGCCTGCATGAGGAATGTCCAGACGTCGTCGTTGGTCCAGTTCTCTACCGGCGAGTAGACGAGGCAGTTGGGGAGCGAATCGTTAGGACTGAGCAGGTCACGCACGCGACGGGATTCGAGAGCCTTCATCCGCGCGGCACGCCCGGAAGACTCCGCCTTCCGGGTGCCGAGAACCAGGATGGCCTCCCCGTTGGCTTTCACCATCTCGCGGATGAACGTGTTGGACGGCTTGATCTTGAGCCGCTCCGTGCACCAGCGGAACTTCGGCCGAGGCGCCGGGTACCCGCGACCGATGAGGTTGACCCAGAACGTGTCGCCGACGGCGGGAGTCAGACGGTTCGGGGTGATGGGTAAACCCTGTGCGCGCGCCTGCGCCGCCATCTGGTCCAGCGAATGCGTCACCCATGCGGCGACGACGGGGTTCTCGACGAGGGTGTCGGTGCTTATGACGTGCACCTGCTTGGTCCGCTGCTCCTCGGGGAGCGACTTCAACGCAAGCCACACCAGCTGGAGGACGGCGGTGGAGTCCTTGCCCCCGGAGTATCCGACGACCCACGGGACGGAGTCGGCGAGGTAGAGCTCTTTCGTCTGCTCGACGAGGGCATCGACGGTCTCGTTGAACCCCAGGTCGTCGAAGGCGGACTTCGGGCGGATGGGCAGATTGATGGTTGTCATGCGGGCGCTCCGATTCGCCAGTCACGGCTCGTCTGGTTAAAGCCGAGAACCTCGGCGATGTATTCGCTGGTCAGCTGAAGGTTGGCGCGGTTCTTCGCGACCCTGCCTCCGGTCATCGCCTTGCCTTCCCAGGTGGCGGTCGCGTTGCGGCGCCAGTCAATGGTCTGGAGGCGGCCGAGGATGTCCGCCCACTCGTCCTCGGGCACTTCGGCGAGCAGGATGTTCCCGACGATACCCAGGGCGTGCAGGACGACGGCGTGCGTGTGGATGAAGTCCTTGCGGATCTCGCCGGCGGTTATCTCGGACCGCTGCACCTGCTGCCATTGGGGGAATTGCTCCGCGACTAGCTTCCAGAACTGTGATGCCCGCTCCACCATCTTCGCCGGCTCCCCCTCGTCGACACCTTCCAGTAACGAGGCGGTCGCCGAGTGTAAACCCGACAGGGTGAATAGGTTTCGGGAACGCGCGGAGAGGTTGTTCGACTCGAAGTCGGTGAGGTCGCGGAACACCGGCGTCTGCGCGACAACAAGCCGGGTCACCGAGGCAAACTCGTCCCGGTGGTCGTACAGCACGCTTATGGACTTAGACGGTCGGATCGCGTACCGGTTCAGATCGGCGAACATCTGCTGGCAGCGTTCGAGCCCGACATCGATGAACAGGACGATGGCGATAGTCTCGTCGCCGAGCTCAGGGTTTTCGATGAGTGCCTGCTGGATGGCGGCGCGACGATGCTGCCCGTCGTTGATGACGAATTTTGCCTCCATCGGAATGCTGAGCGTGCCGACCCTCTCCCCAGGCCCGGATAGTTCGGGGATGAGGGACTCGAACGTCACCTCGGCGTTCACGGAGGCGGTGAGAGCGGAGAAGATGTAGCTCTCCGGGTTGTCGGTCATGTACCGAGCGATCTCCGGCACCCGTGCCCGGTTCAGCGACCGCTGAGCACGCATCTCAGCGGGCAGTTCCTCCTCATCGAACAGGAACAGCCGCGGGATCATTCGCAACGGGCACATCGTTATGTAGTACGTCCGACCAGCTTGGATGCCGCGAATGGCGGGGAAGTTGTACTCGAACTGCGCGACCCGCGTTCTCGGCGGCGGATGCTCGTCGGTTGCGAGGGTGTTCTTGCTGGCCATGACTCCATCTAAGCATGTACGGATGACAATATCCGTACTGGGCCTCATTTGAGTCCGTACAGCCTCCGTACAAGTAGACTTTGAAGATGCGAGACGTCTCCGACACTAGTACCGCCGGGGTCACCTACCTCGACCACAACGCCACCACCCCAGTCGACCCGCGCGTGGCGGACGAAGTGGTGAAGTTCATGCTCCTTGAGTACGGCAACGCGGGTAGTCGGACGCACACGTTCGGACAGACGGCGAAGGAACGTGTGCAACGTGCGCGCGCGGAGATCGCCGAGTTGCTGGCGTGCGACCCAGCGGAGGTGATCTTCACCAGCGGGGCGACGGAGAGCAACAACCTCGCCATTCTCGGCCTTGCCGCGCATGGCGAGGCCACCGGTCGAAAGCACATCGTGTCCACCCTCATCGAGCACAAGGCGGTACTGGAGCCGCTTGCTGAGCTGGCGAAGAAGGGGTTCGAGGTTGAACTCGTCGCCCCCGGGTCCGGCGGCTGGGTAGTCCCGGAGGATCTCCTCCGCCTCGTGCGACCGGACACTCTGCTCGTGTCAATGATGGCGGTCAACAACGAGACGGGTGTCATCCAGCCCGTCGAGCAGATCGCGAACGCGCTCCGGGGTACCGACACGTTCTTGCACGTGGACGCCGCTCAGGCCTATGGGAAGCTCATCGAACCACTCCGCCATGACCGCCTGGATCTCCTGTCATTCTCCGGCCACAAGATCGGTGCACCGAAGGGCATCGGCGGTCTTGTGGCCCGCCGGCGCGGGTACAAGCGCCCCCCGCTGACCCCGCTGATGTATGGCGGTGGGCAGGAGCGTGGTCTTAGACCCGGGACGCTGCCGGTGGCACTCATCGCCGGTCTCGGTCTGGCGTCGTCCCTTGCGGTGCAGGAGTCGGCCGAGCGGCATGCCCGCGCCCGTGAGACACGGGACTTGCTCGTCGAAGCGCTCGCGCCACTGAACCCTCAGTTCAACGGCGACCTGGAGCGCACCATCGACTCGACCCTGAACTTCTCTATCCCGGGCGTGGACTCCGAGGCCGCTATCGTGGCGCTGAAGGACATCGTCGCGATCTCCAACGGTTCCGCATGCACCTCGCAGACCTACGAGCCCAGCCATGTCTTGCTAGCCAGCGGCATCGGCGAAGAGCGCGTCGCAGGCGCGCTGCGCCTGTCCTGGGGATACGACCAGTCGCTACCCGATCTCGATGATCTCGTCGGTCGGCTCCGCAGCCTCAGCCGCAGCTAAACAACGAAGATTCGAAGCGCCTGCGCGATGAGGTGTTCCTCGCGGGCTTTTGACCTCCGCAACGCCCCAGGTCTTGTGGGCAGCGAGCGAGGAGGTCAGTTGCACGTCACTCTGCGGATAAGTGGTGTTCCCGTTTGACGGAGAACGGTTTGTCCGCGGCCGCGGTAATATCACTCTCACTGAAGAAGGTGAGTTTCCCATCTCTTGCTTGATCTCATCCATGTCCGGCTCCTGTTGACCGATAGGTGCGCTCTGAGGGTGGATGTGCTCGAGCGTGACGTGGTCGATGTCCGTGAGCTTCAAGGTGGACGAGTTCGTCAGCCCTTGATCTGACTTCGCCCACGATATCTGGTGATCCTCGATGAGGCCGAGGAGCTCTCGGATACTCGTGAGCTCACCGCGAAGTACTGGAGCTGGCTGGCGGGCAGGGTCTCGAATATCTCGTCACCCGACGTGCCCTGGCTATAGAAGAATACCTGATCAAATTACAAAAACAACGGTGCCCCTGGAGGGATTCGAACCCCCAACCGTTTGCTTAGGACGCAACTGCTCTTCCATTGAGCTACAGAGGCTGGCCCGTCGAGTCTATCGGTGCGGCGGGGTGGGATACGGTCGGCGCATGGCTCCTCGCGGCATCCGTTGGCTCGCCGTCGCCGGGCTGGTCATAGCTCTCGGCGGCTGTGCGGAAACGGCCGCGACACCGGCCGCCTCTCCGGCCGAGTCCTCGGCGGCGCTCCCGAACGTCGAACTCCCGCCAACCGGCGCGATCCCCGACTACCAGCTCGGCGGCGCCTATCCCCGCCCATCGGCGTCGGGATCGTCGGGCGCGACCGCACGACCACTCCCGCCGACGGTACCTACTCGATCTGCTACGTCAACGCCTTCCAGACGCAGCCGGGCGAACTCGACGAATGGCCCGAGGAACGGTTGCTCCGCGCGCCGGACGGCACCATCGTGCGCGATCCCGACTGGCCCGACGAGGCGATCGTCGACACGAGGGATGCCGCGGCCATCGCCGCCATCGTGACCCCGTGGATACGCGACTGCGCCGCCGACGGCTTCGACGCGGTCGAGTTCGACAACCTCGACACCTACACGCGCACGGGCGGCGCCCTCTCCCTCGACGACAACCTCGCCGTCGCACGGCTGCTCGTGCGAGCCGCGCACGATGCAGGGCTGGCAGCGGGACAGAAGAACGCCTCCGAGGATGCCCGGCGTCTGCGGGCAGAGGCGGGCTTCGACTTCGCCGTCGCGGAAGAATGCGCCGCCTATGACGAGTGCGGCGCCTACGCGGCCGTCTACGGGGAGCATGTCGTCGCGATCGAGTACACCGACAATCTGCCCGTCCCGTTCGCCGAGCTGTGCGGGCGCAGCGACATCCCCGCATCGATCGTCCTCCGCGACAGGGACCTCACGACCCCGGGCGACCCCTCTTACGTGTTCGACACCTGCACCGAATAACGCAGGCGTGGACTGAGCACAGAAATCGCCCCCGCGACGTGACGTCGCGGGGGCGAGGATGCCCGGTGGGGGGTCCGAGCGGGGGATGTCACCAGAGCCAGGTCTTGTCTCCGACGACGGTGCGCCAGATGCGGGCGACGCTCAACCGCTGGTCGGCGACGGCGAAGAACACGATCGCCATGACGCCCATGTCGATGATGTGGCTGTCGATGAGGGGGTTGGTGGCTCCCGTGAGCGTGAGGGGGAACTCGGCGAGGTACATGAGGAGCAGCATGGCCGCGCCCGCGATCGCGCCGATGCGCACGCCCACTCCGAGCAGGAGCGTCAGGCCGACACCGAGCAGTCCGAACATGAACAGCCAGTCGACGACAGGGTTGCCGGCGATGGCCGCGAACACGTTCGCGAAGGGGCTCTCGGCGGTCGCGTTGGTGAGGAACCCGGTCGTGGGGCTTCCCCCTGCGACCCAGGCGCGCTCCGCCGGAGTGGCGAAGCCGAGGCCGAGCGTCTTGTCGAGGAAGGCCCAGAGGAAGTAGAAGCCCATGAGGATGCGCGTGGCACCGATGGCGATCGGGAGCGCGGAGTGCCGCGCGACCGGTGCGTCGACGGCGGTGCCGGACGGGACGGTGGCGGCGGTGAGGGCGGACATGAGAGGACCTTTCTTGTTCGGTGTGACGGCCTTCGCCGTCCCGGTGTGATGCCCTCAGTGTGCTCCCGGAACGGGCCTTCCTGAGAAAAGTCTGTGTGCAGGCATCATGTGGTCTGACCACATAGAGACCGGGTTTGTGGGATAGCTACGAAACCGGATGCGGGAACCTCCGTATCCGGTGTGAGTCGGGCCGCAAGGTGTGTCCCCGGTTGCATCCGCGACTCGTTCTCGGAATCGTGGCCGGTCCCGCAGCAATCCACGGAAGGAGAGCACCATGCTCACACTCACCGAGAACGCAACGATCGCCGTGAAGTCGCTCACGGACCAGATCCCCACCGAGACGGGCGGTCTGCGCATCAGCGAAGCGGTGGCCCCCGAGACGGGCTACGCGCTCAACCTGGCCGGTGCCCCCGAGCCCGACGACACTGTCGTCGAAGCCGGCGGCGCACGGGTGTTCGTCGATGCCGTGACCAGCGTCGCGCTCGACGACCGCATCCTCGATGCCCGCGTGGCCGACGACGGCTCGGTCGGATTCGCGCTCGCCGAACAGCGCTGAGCGTCCGTCGGCGGCGCCCCGGGCCCGAACCGGCTCGGGGCGCCGCCGTGTGCCCGGGCAACGCCACGTCCCCGGATGCCGTCAGGGCTCGCGGACCGCGATGACGACCTTCCCGAGCGCCTGGCCCTCGCCGTGGCGGGACAGAGCCTGCGGAACCTGCTCCAGCGAATAGGTCCGATCGATGATCGTCCGCACCTCCCCCGCCGCCACGCGCCGCGCGATCGGCTCGAAGCGGACCGGACCCTGGGCCACCGCGAGCAGCCTCAGGCGCCGCCCGCTGACGGCGCCGACGAGCCACCCGACGGTCAGCACCCGCAGCAGCGCACGCACCGTGCCGCCGACGAACAGGTACGTTCCTCCGCGCGCCAGTGCGCGCCGATACGCGAACACCGACTTCGACGCCACGAAGTCGACGATCAGGTCGTACGGCCCGGTCCGGGTGAAGTCCCCTTCGGGCCAGGCCGCGCGGTAGTCGAGGGTCTCGTAGGCACCGAGCTCGCGCATGAAGTCCTGCTTGTCGCCGTTGTCGACGCCGGTGACGTGCAGCCCCGCCTCGCGGGCCAGCTGCAGCGCGAAAACTCCAGTCCCGCCGCCCGCGCCGTTGATCAGGACGCGGTCTCCGGGACGGGCGCGGGCGATCGCCTGCGTCGCGATCGCACCGGACTGCGGGATCGTCGCCGCCTCCGCGAAGGAGAGCTCCGTGGGCTTGGACGCCAGTGCCGTCTCGGGGGCGAGCGCGAACTCCGCGAAGCCGCCCATCAGGGTCAGGTTGTCGCCGTAGACCTCATCGCCGACACGGAACTTCGCCGCCCCGGGACCGGTGGCCGCGACGACACCGGCGATGTCGGACCCGAGGATGCGCGGACGCGGTCGTGCCCGGTCGCCGAGCCGTGCGTAGTACGGCGAGCCCCGCAGACCCTCCCAGTCGCTCAGGTTCAGGGCGGTCGCGACGACCTCGACGAGCACCTGCCCGGGTCCGGGGACGGGACGGGGGACCTCGGTGACGCGCAGCTGATCGATTCCGCCGTAGCGGTCGAAGACGACGGCTCTCATGCGACCAGTGTGTCGTCATCGCCGGCTCACTGGAAGTCACGCGAGCGGTGCCGGACGCCCACCCTCAGGTCCTCGAACGCGTCGGCGAGAAGATTGGTGACCCCCTCCGGCGAGCGCTCCAGCATCCCGCGCGCGATGAGCGCCGGAGAGTCCCGCAGCACTCGCCGATATCTGCCCCAGACTCCTGCCGAGCAGATGACGTTGATCAGACCGTGCTCGTCCTCCAGATTGAGGAAGGTGATCCCGGATGCCGTGGCCGGCCGCTGCCGGTGCGTCACGAGCCCGGCGACCTCGATGCGCCGACCCGTCTCGTGAGTGCGCAGCTCGCGGGAGGTGATCACCCCGCGCGCATCGAGCTGCGAACGGTAGTGGGTCATCGGATGGTCGTCGGTCGAGATGCCCGTCGCCCACAGATCCGCGGCGAGGATGTCGTAGCTGGTCTGGTCGCCGAACAGCGGCGGCTGCACCGCGACGAGCGTGCCGTCGAGATACTCCAGCCGGTTCTGGGCGGCATCACCGGCCAGCCAGATGCCCTCGCGACGGCTGATGCCGAGGCACTCGAACGCGCCCGCCGTCGCGAGCGACTCGAGCTGCGCCGCGCTCGCCCCCGTCCGGCGCACCAGATCGCGGAGGTCGCGGAAAGGACCCTCCGCCTCGCGTGAGCCGACGATCCGCTCCGCCAGCGCCTTTCCCACCCCGGTGACCCCCGCCAGCCCCAGCCGGACCACGAAGCCGCCGTCGCGGCGATGCGCCTCCGACTCGTCGGGTGCGGCGGGGTCGAACTCCGCCGGCACGGGCGGCTGCTCCCGGCGCGTGCAGGAGTCGAGACCGGTCGCCGGGTGGGCGGAGGGGACGGTGCGGTTTGCGGTTCCGAAGGGGTGGCCTTGGTCTGCGGGACGGGGCTGCGTTTCGTCTCCTCGCTGCGCTCGTCGCTCAACGACCGGGGAGGAAGACGCACCCGTCGGGCGGGCGACCGGGGGGACGGACGCCGGGGAGGAAGACGCACCCGTCGGGCGGGCGACCGGGAAGGAAGACGCACCCGCCGGGAGGGGCTCCAGGGTCGCGTCCGCCCGCGAGGCGTGCAGATCGGGGCGGAGCACCCGCACGCCGTGACGGCGGGCGTCGGCCACGAGCGTCGCCGCCGAGTAGAACCCCATCGGCTGCGAGGCCAGCAGTCCCGCCAGGAACGCCGCCGGATAGTGGAGCTTCAGCCACGATGACGCGTACACGAGCAGGGCGAACGAGAGCGAGTGGCTCTCGGCGAAGCCGAAGTTCGCGAACGCCTGGATCTTGGCGTAGATCGCATCGGCATCCCCACCGTGGAGCCCGTGACGCGCCATGCCCTCGTACAGCTTCTCCTTGATCTTGTCGATGCGCTCGTACCCGCGTTTGGAGCCCATCGCCCGCCGCAGCAGATCGGCATCCTCGGGCGAGAGGTCTCCGACGACCATCGCCATCTGCATGATCTGCTCCTGGAAAACGGGGATGCCGAGCGTGCGCTTCAGCACGGGCTCGAGCTCAGGGTGCGGGTAGGTCACCGTCTCCTTGCCGAGCTTGCGCCGCACGTACGGATGCACGGCGCCGCCCTGGATCGGCCCCGGACGGATGAGGGCGATCTGGATCACGAGGTGCTCGTAGGTGCGCGGCTGCAACCGCGGCAGCAGCCCCATCTGTGCCCGCGATTCGACCTGGAACACCCCGATCGAGTCGGCCCGGCAGAGCATGTCGTAGACGGCAGGCTCCTCCTTCGGGAGGGTGTCCAGCCCCCACCTCTCCCCCGTCGCCCCCTCGATCAGATCGAAGCACCGCTGCAGCGCGGCCAGCATCCCGAGCCCCAGCAGGTCGAACTTCACGAGCCCCATCCAGGCCGCATCGTCCTTGTCCCACTGGATGACGGTGCGCTTCTCCATGCGCGCATGCTCGATGGGCACCACCTCGCCGACGGGACGATCGGTGAGCACCATCCCGCCCGAATGGATGCCGAGATGCCGCGGCGCCTTCAGCAGCTCGATCGCATACTCGACGACCTGGTCGGGGATGTCGTGGTCGGCCCCCGTCTCGGTCAACGCGCCCCAGCGCTCCACCTGCTTCGACCAGGCGTCCTGCTGGCCCGGCGAATAGCCGAGCGCCTTCGCCATGTCGCGCACGGCGTTCTTCGGCCGATACTGGATGACGTTGGCCACCTGCGCGGCGCGGGTGCGCCCGTACTCGTCGAAGACCCACTGGATGATCTCCTCCCGGCGCTCGGAGTCGAAGTCCACGTCGATGTCGGGCTCCTCCTCGCGGATGCTGGAGATGAACCGCTCGAACGGCAGCTGGTACTTGATCGCATCGACGGCGGTGATGTCGAGCAGATAGCAGACGGCGCTGCTCGCCGCCGATCCCCGCCCCTGACACAGAATGCCGAGGGTGCGCGCCTTCTGGACGATCCCGTGAACGATCAGGAAGTACCCGGGGAAGTCCTTCTGCTCGATGACGTCGAGCTCCTTCTGGATGCGCGTCCGATGCTCGGCGGTGAGGTCGGGGTACTTTCGCGGCACCGCCTCCCACACGAGGTGACGCAGCCACGACATCGGCGTATGCCCTTCCGGGACCTTCTGCTTCGGCAGCGCCGGCTTGGCGCGGCGCAGCGAGAAGGCGAGCTCGTCGGCCAGCGTGACGGACCGGGCGGCCGCCCCCGGGTAGCGGCGGAACCGCCGGGCCATCTCGGCCCCCGACCGGAGGTGCGCGCCGGCATGCGACGGCAGCCAGCCGTCGAGCTCGTCGAGGCCCCGGTTCGCCCGCACCGCCGCGACCGCGGCGGCCAGCTGCGCCCGCTCGGGGACGGCGTAGTGGACGTTGCCGGTCGCGACGATCGGCAGCCTGCGCTCGGCCGCGAGGGATGCCAGCACGTCGTTGTCGCGGGAATCGGTGGGGGCGCCGTGATCGATCAGCTCGACGTTCACGGCGTCACGGCCGAACAGCGCGACGAGCCGGTCGAGCTCCTCCGCCGCCGCTGCCGGCCCTCCTGCGGCGAGGGCACGTCGGACGAGGCCCTTCCGACATCCGGTCAGCACCGCCCAGGACGGATCGGAAGGACCTCCCGCCTGTTCCGCGAGCTCCTGCAGGTCGTAGCGAGGCCTGCCCTTCTCGCCGCCGGCAAGTTGCGCGTGCGTGAGGGCGGACGCGAGCCGGTGATAGCCCTCCTCGCCGCGCGCGAGGACGAGCAGGTGCGATCCGACGGGATCTGGGACGCCCGACTGCGGTGCCGGCAGATCGAACGACAGCTCGGCGCCGAAGACGGTCCGCACGGCCAGCTCCTCTGCGGCCTCCGCGAATCGGACGATGCCGTAGAACCCGTCGTGATCGGTGATCGCGAGGGCGTGCAGCCCCAGCCGCTCCGCCTCCTCCGCGAGCTCCTCCGGCGACGAGGCTCCGTCGAGGAAGGAGAACGACGAGTGCGCGTGCAGCTCGGCGTAGGGGGTCGCGTCGGCGGGACGCTCGATCGGCGGAGCAGCGTATTTGCCCCGTTTGCGCGACCACGCGGGACTGTCGCCGCCATCGGCGTCGGCGGGGACGTCCGCCGGGCGCCGCCGGTCGCTGAGCAGCCGTTCCATCTCCGACCACGGGACGGACGGGTTGTGGAAGCCCATCAGCGACCCCGCGATCGTTGCGTGGTGTCGCGTTTCGTCTCGCTTCGCTCGCTCAACGACCGGAAGTCACCAACCGGACGCCCCGCGAGGAGCGAATCGACGAGAGGAAACGCAGCGACCTCAGTCATAGCGGCCCTCCGCGTGCCACACGCCCTCTTCGCACACGAGCAGCCAGGCCGTCTGCGAGGAGTCGACCACCTGGAACCGGTGCGCCCTGCGAGCGCGCGCGGCGTCCCACCCCCGTTCGATGACCGGCCACGGCCCCGCCCACATCTCGATCGCACGAGAGCGCCCTTCCCGCACCATCGCCACGGGCACCGCGGTGACCTCTCCGCGCGAGTCGACCGCGACCATGTCCCCGTCCCGGTCGACGACGGCCAGCGGCACACCCTCGGCGAACACGGTCGCCGGCAACGGATCGGGAAGGCTCCCCGGCCACGGCCGCTCGCGCGTCTGCGCCGTGACCGTCCGGTCTCCCCACGGCACCAGCACCTGCCGTTCGGCGAGCCATCGACCGCCGCCGATCGCGGGGGTCACGACGCCGCGGTGCCCCAGCATCGCCTGCACGCGCGAGAGCGCATGGTGCACGCGTTCCTCGGGTCCCGACCCGAACAGCGTCGCGACATGATGCGATGCCGCGTCGACGCGCTCGGGCTCGATGCGGACCCGTTCGACCGCGCTGAGGAGCCGCTGCTCCGCCAGCTGCCACCGCACCCGGTCGACGACGCCGGCCGCATCGAAGGCGCCCGGGTGGAGCCACACCCGTGAGCTGCGCTCGCCCTGCTCCCCCGTCAGCACGACGCGCAGCTCGGTGCACACCAGATCGACCGCCCCGAGTCCCGCAATGAACTCCTCCGCCGCCATCCGCACCCCGAAGGCGACCTGCTCGGCCAATTCGAGAGGCGGCTCGAAGGCGACCTCGCGATGCAGCTCCGGCGGCGGAACACGTGCCGTCACCGGACGGGAGTCGAGCCCGGCGGCGAGCGCGTGCAGTCGCGCGCCGCGCGGGCCGAACCGTTCGACCAGACGCTCGGCCGGCAGCGCGGCGATGTGGCCCAGCGTCTGCACCCCCAGCCGGGCGAGCAGGTCCACGATCCCGTCGTCGAGCACCGTCACCGGCAACGGCGCGAGGAAGGCCGCCGACTCCCCCTCCGGCACGATCCGGATCGGCTGATCGGTGCGGGTGCCCGCCCGCGCCGCCTGCTCGGCGGTGAACGGCCCGTCGGCGACTCCCGCGCGCACGTCGGCGAGTCCCGCTTCGGCGAAGACGCCCGCCAGAGCGGTCGCCGCCGCCGCTTCGCCGCCGTAGTAGCGCGCGGGACCCTTCGCCTGCACGGCGCATAGCCCCGGGTGCAGCACCTGCACCCCCGGAGCCACCGCTTCGAGACGGCTCACCAACGGCGCGAACACCCGATGGTCGCGGACGGGATCGGCCTCGGCGACGCGCAACTGCGGGCACCGCGCCTGCGCATCGCGGCGCCGCTGCCCCCGCCGCACGCCTTCCAGCCGGGCCGCGAGCGAGCACGCGACCACCAGCCCCTTCTCGAACACGGCGACGGGCAGCCCGTCCAGCGCCTCCCCCTCTTCCTCTTCCGGCGGCTCTCCCCGCAGCTCTCTCTGTGGTTCTCCCCGTGGCGACGCCCCGTCGCGGGCGAGGGCGACGACGGGCCAGTCGGGCACCCACACGACCAGGCTGCGCACCGGCTGCCCGCTGCTCTCGGCGACCCGCATCTCACCCCACCGCCCTCATCGGAGCCTGCTCATATCGCGGCGCCTGCTCCTGCTGCGGCGACTCGTGCAGCGCAGCGAGCGCACCGTCGGCCGCGGGCAGCAGCATCCGTCCTCGCCGGGGCACGGGAAACCGGCGGCTCGAGACGGTCACAGTCAGCTCCCGGCCAGACAGGATGCCGTGCCCGTCGCCGAGTCCCGACCACCGCGGGCCGCCGACGTCGATCATCGCCTCGGTCTGCGGCCACGGCCCCTGCACGAGCAGCACCGAGCTCCGTTCGCGCATGCGGGCGGCCAGGCGCGCGATGTCGGCATCCTTCGCGCGCGAGGGGGGACGCACCGCGACCACCGGCAGCACCTCGGCGATCGTCGCGGTCACCGCCAGCCAGCGCGGGCCGGGATCGGGGACCAGCACGAGATGGGACAGGTCGACCCCGATCCGCTCCGCGGCCTCCGCACCGAGCCCCGGCATCCCGACGACGCCGCACCACGATCCCGCCCGCGACGGCTGCGCCAGAAGCGCGAACAGCAACGACATCGACGGACCCAGGGAGTAGGAGGCCCCGGGACGCAGACCCCTTCCCGGCAGGAGCTCGCCGATGGCAGGGTGCACCGGCAGCACCGGAGCGTCGAGCGAGCGCCCCTGCATCTGCGCGACGCGCGCACGCAGCGAGGTCACCGTGTCGGCCGCCGACGAGCCGGCGGTCTCCACGGTGACGACACTGCGCATGATCGACCCCACCACGACAGGCTAGAACTTATGTTCTAACGGTTCAACATGATGGTTCGAATATACGGACGACCTCCGACATTCACCTGTCCGGCGGCGACGGCGTGAGGATTACAGGCCGAACGAGCGGATCACGCCTCCCACGGGCGACCACCGACCGATCGAGCCTGTATCCGACACCTTTCCGGCGGCAGGCGGCCCGTCAGGCGGCAAGCGCGAGGTAGGGCTCCCACACCGGATCGGTCCGCTCGGTCCCGCGCACCGTCCACTGACTGCCGCGGGGCGGCTGCGGGGTCCACCGCAACTCCCAGCCCATCTCCTGCGGCGTGCGGTCGCCCTTCACGTTGTTGCACCGGAGGCAGCACGCCACGAGGTTCTCCCACGAGTCCGCTCCCCCGCGCGAGCGCGGGAGCACATGGTCGATCGTCGAGGCCCCCTTGCTGCAGTAGGCGCAGCGGTGCGCGTCTCGTCGCAGCACGCCGCGACGGGTGACGGGGACGCGGCGCGCCCCGGGCACTCGGACGTATCGGGTCAGCAGGATCACGGCGGGGCGGTCGTACGCCCCCCGCGTCCCCCAGACGGGGTCGCCGTCGACGCGTTCGACGACGGTGGCCTTGTCGTTCATGACGAGCACGAGCGCTCGCTTGAAGGAGACGACGGCCAAGGGTTCATATCCTGCGTTCAGCACCAGGGTGCGCATTCGGTGTCCTCTCGAACTGCCGTGACGGCTTCAGCGGTTGTTCGGTTGCGACGCCGCGGGCGCGGAGAGGAGTGCGGGCACGAAAAAAGGCACTGTCGATAGACAGTGCCTTCACTCCACGGCGGATGCCGCGGCAGTCGTGCACGCGATGCCGAAGGACGTAGCGACCGGAGACATACCGGTCTGGAGCATTCACGGATCGAATGCGGGGTACTGCGTCCATCTGCTTCCCCTCGGCTCGCACGAGCGTCGGGATCAGGCTAATACAGCCGGAGAGGGGCGAAGCGCAACGACGGATGAACGGATGCCGCGTGTCGATCGTCACGTTCACAGGCCCGATCGACGCGCGCGAGCCCTCGGAGGGCCTTCCACAGCGATCCAGCCTGTATTCGCTACCGAACAGCGGGCTGACTCGGGATCAGCTCGCGTTGGCCTTCAGCCACGCCTCGGCGTTGACGTAGCCACCGTTGAGCCGGATCTCCAGGTGGAGGTGCGTGCCGTACGCACGGCCGGAGTCGCTGACCTGCCCGATCAGCTGCCCCGCCGACACGGTCTGGCCGACCGAGACCCGGCGGCTGCCGTAGAGCATGTGCGCGTAGAGAGAGGTGACGCTCTTGCCGCCGATGTTGTGGGCGATCTTGACGTAGACGCCCCAGCCCGGCCCGCTCTCGCTGGAGGCCACGACCACACCGTCGGCGATCGCGTAGATGGGCGTGCCACGGCCGACCATGTAGTCGGTGCCCTTGTGGCCGGCGTAGGGCGTGCCGAAGTTGTTGAAGGACGTCAGGGGCCGCACCACATCGCCTGCCGCGGCGATCGTGGCGGGAACGGCCATGCTCACCGACGACGACGAGGAGGAGACGCGCGACTGCGAGGCGAGCCGGGCGGCGAGGGCGGCCTTGGCCGCCTCCTCCTGCTTCTTCTTCTCGATCTCCTCGGGAGTGGTCGCCGAGTAGCCGCCGCGCTCCAGCGCGGCAGGAGTCGCCTCGGAGGCGATGACGAGCGACTGCGCGTTCTCCGCGGCGGCCTGCTCCAGGGTGAGCGGCTCGGCGGTCGCGCCGCCGGCGGCGGCGAAGGCGGGGATCGCGACGGTGGCGACCATGCCCGCGACAGCCGTGACGGTCAGGAAGCTGCGAAGGGGGTGCACCGTGCGCGGACGCGAGGCGCGGCGGCGGGTCGATGCGGCACGGCCGGATGCGGCGGAGCCGACGACGGCGGGCGATGCAGCGGCGCGACGGGGCAGCAGCCGGCGGGCGCGACCACGCTCAGCGGTCGCCTCGGATTCGGATGCTTCCTTCGACGAATCGAACTGTTCAGCCAAGCTTTCCTCCCGGCCTCCGCTCCTCCCGAGGCCGGGTGATGCGGGTCCGTCGGCAGTGTTCGTCGTACTGTGTCGGGCACAGATGTACGGGCTTCACCACACGAACGACGGACCGTCAAGGCTTTCCGTGCGGAGGTCCTGTGGCGGGCTTCTCGCCGTTGGACCCTCCGAGGCTACCGGAAGGTAACGAATATGTCACGTAGGGGACAGGCGACCCAGGGCTTCCTCTGGCGATACCCAGCTTCGCGCAGCGGCCGCATCCGACCCCGGTGCGCCCGGGATCAGGCCTGCGGACGCGCTTCGACGAGGAAGATGTGCGACGCGACCTCGACCGGCAGCTCCAGCCCGTCGGACTGCTCGTCCATCTGCACGAGGACGTATCCCTCGCTGTAGCGGAACTGCCCGGAGGACCCGGGGACGACGCCGGCGGCGCGCAGCTGGTCGAGCAGCTCGGGGTCGACCTGCACGGGCTCGGCGAGGCGGCGGACGGTGCCGGAGATCGGCCCGCCTTCCGTGTTGAGCGCCTGCACGAGGCCCACGACTCCCTCGTGGAACGTGCGCGCCGGCACGTCCCCGAGCTGGTCGAGACCCGGGATCGGGTTGCCGTAGGGCGACTCGGTGGGGTGCCCCAGCAGCTCGATGAGCCGCCGCTCGACGAGCTCGCTCATGACGTGCTCCCAGCGGCAGGCCTCTTCGTGCACGTAGGCCCAGTCCAGCCCGATGACGTCGCTGAGCAGCCGCTCGGCGAGCCGGTGCTTGCGCATGACGTCGACGGCCTTCTGCCTGCCGGAATCGGTCAGCTCGAGGGAGCGGTCCTCCGACACGATGACCAGGCCGTCGCGCTCCATGCGGCCGATCGTCTGCGACACGGTCGGCCCCGAGTGGCCGAGGCGCTCGGAGATGCGCGCGCGCAGGGGCACGATGCCCTCCTCCTCGAGCTCGAGGATGGTGCGCAGGTACATCTCGGTGGTGTCGATCAGATCGGTCATGGCAGGCCTCGTCGCACGGTATATGGGGAGCGGATCCAGCCTATCCGTTCTGTGACGGCCGGTGGCGGTCGGGGTGCGTCGCCGACTCTAGAATCGGTCCATGGCCCATGTCACGCTGCCTCGCGAGATCCTGCCCACCGACGGACGCTTCGGCTGCGGCCCCTCGAAGATCCGGCCCGAGCAGCTCGCCTCGCTCGTGGGCCCGGGCTCCGCCCTGCTCGGCACGTCCCACCGGCAGTCACCCGTCAAGAGCCTCGTCGGCCAGGTGCGCATGGGTCTGTCCGACCTGCTGCGCCTGCCGGACGGGTACGAGATCATCCTCGGCAACGGCGGTTCGACGGCGTTCTGGGATGCCGCGGCGTTCGGTCTCATCGACAAGCGCGCGCAGAACCTCGTGTTCGGCGAGTTCGGCGGCAAGTTCGCCGGCGCAGCCGCCGCACCGTGGCTCGACGCCCCCGACGTCCGCAAGGCGGAGCCGGGCACCCGCGTCCTGCCCGAGGCGGTCGAGGGCGTCGACGTGTACGCGTGGCCGCACAACGAGACCTCGACCGGCGTCGCGGCACCGGTCGAGCGCGTGCACGGAGATGCGGGCGCCCTCACGGTGATCGACGCGACCAGCGCCGCGGGCGGCATCAACTTCACGGTCTCCGAGAGCGACGTCTACTACTTCGCGCCGCAGAAGAACCTCGGCTCCGACGGCGGCCTGTGGTTCGCCGCCGTCTCCCCCGCCGCGATCGAGCGCATCGAGCGCATCGCGGCGTCCGGGCGCTACATCCCCGAGTTCCTGAGCCTGAAGAACGCGGTCGACAACTCGCGCCTGAACCAGACGCTGAACACGCCCGCCGTCGCGACCCTGCACCTGCTCGACAAGCAGCTGGAGTGGATCAACGGCAACGGCGGCCTCGGCTGGGCCGCCGCCCGCACGCGCGAGTCGTCCGACGCGCTCTACGCGTGGGCGGAGCAGGCTCCGTATGCGACGCCGTTCGTCGCCGACCCGGCCGACCGCTCTCCCGTCGTCGTGACGATCGACTTCGACGACACGGTCGACGCGGCCGCCGTCGCCGCGAGCCTGCGCGCGAACGGCGTCGTCGACACGGAGCCGTACCGCAAGCTGGGCCGCAACCAGCTGCGGATCGCGACGTTCGTCTCGATCGAGCCCGACGACGTGCGACAGCTCATCAAGTGCATCGAGCACACGATCGAGGGCCTCGCGGGCTGACCGCGCCCCACCGCATCCGCTGTCGGTCGCGTGTCCGCGGGATGCGTGTCCGCGGGACGCGGAGCGACGGACGGCACCTTGCCGTCGGGCCCGCCCGGCTGTCATGATGGACGGAATTGGAATCGATCACAACGGTTCTGCCCTGGATTCACCGCCGAAGGGGATCAGCGTGAGGCGCAGCGTCGCAGACCTCGTCGTCCTGGCCGACGATCTCTCCGGCGCGGCTGAATCGGCGGCGGCGCTGGCGACGGCGGCCGAAGGCGACGGCGTCGGCGTCCATCTGCTGCACCTCGGCGACGTCGCGGCCGCGATCGGTCCCTCCCGGCCCGTTGTAATCGATACCAATACGCGATCCGCCCCCGCCGCGGACGTGCCTGCGCTCCTCGCCCCCGCGGCAGGACTCGTGTCGGAGTCCACCGTCGTCGTGAAGAAGGTCGACTCGCTTCTGCGAGGGCATGTGGCCGTCGAGGTCGAGTGGCTGCGACGGATCGATCGCCCGATCGTCGTCGCCCCCGCGCTTCCTGCGGCGGGGCGCATCGTGCGCGAGGGATCCGTCCTCGTGCACGGCGCGGCGCTCGCGGATGCTCCGGCCTGGGCGATCGAGGCCTCTCCGGCCCCAACTTCCCTTCCGAAATCGTTTTCCTCACCCGCGCGGTCGATCGGGCTGAGCGTCGTGCGCGGCGCCGCCGAAGCGCTCGGCCGCGCACTGCGGGATTCCGACGGCATCGCCGTCTGCGATGCGGAGAGCGCCGACGACCTGCGGCGCATCGCACGAGCCTCCCTGTCCGGTGACGGTCGTGCTCCGATCCTCGTCGGGGCGTCGGCTCTCGTCACGGCTGTCGCGGAGCTGCTCGACGCCGCTTCCGGCCGCGCCGACCCACGCCCGCCCGTCCCCTCCGCCGCGCGCGTCGCCTTCGTCGTGGGAACCGCCGAGCGGTCCGCGCAGCGACAGGTCACGGAGCTCGAGGCCGCGGGCGCCGCCGTCCTCCGGCTGGATCCCGCGCGACTGATGGCGGACGTGGCATCGGCGGGCGCCGAGATCGCCGCCGTCCTCGCCGCTCCCCTCTGCGTCATCACCTTCGACCTCTCCTCCCCCTTCGACCCCGGCCACGGCGCGGGGCCTGCCCTGGCCCTCGCCGACGCGTACGCGCGCGCACCGCGCCCCGCGCACGAGGCCGCCCTGGTCCTCACCGGAGGACACACGGCGCGGACCGTCCTCGACGCCTGCGGGGTCCGCCGGCTGACGGTGATCGACGAGGTCGACGCCGGCGCCGCCCGCGCCCTCACCGACACCGGCCTGCTCGTCGTCACCCGGCCGGGGAGCTTCGGCGACGACGGGAGCCTCCTCCGCATCGCCGCCGCGCTGGCGACGCCTCCCACCCATGAAAGGCCCGCGCAATGACCAGCCCCTCGACGAGCGCCCACCCGACGCACCGCCCCCTCATCGCCGTCACGATGGGCGACGGAGCGGGAGTCGGCCCCGAGATCACCCTGTCGGCGGCGCTGGACCCCGACGTGGTCGAACGCTCCCGGCCGGTCATCGTCGGGGATGCCGGGCGGCTGCGGCAGGCCGCGGAGATCCTCGGCGTCGCCGCCGACGTGCACGCCGTCACGGGGATCACCGACGCCGTCTTCTCCCCCGGCCGCGTCAACGTCATCGACCTGGGGCTGCTGCCGCCCGATCTGCCGTGGGGCCGGCTGTCGCCCGTCGCGGGGGACGCCGCCTTCCAGTACGTCCGCGTCGCGAGCGAGCTCGCGATGGCGGGCGAGGTCGACGCCATCTGCACGGCACCGCTCAACAAAGAGGCGCTGCACGCGGCGGGGCACCACTACCCGGGGCACACGGAGCTGCTGGCGACCCTCACCGGGACCGCGGAGGTGTCGATGCTGCTGTCGACCCCGAAGGTCAAGGTCATCCACGTGACGACCCACATCGGGCTCATCGACGCGATCGCCCGGATCGAGCCCGGCCTGGTCGAGCGCACGATCCGGC
>Ga0182739_1000869_pt1 | contig 34358 bp, 31 predicted proteins | sample eDN5th30CBELigBY_FD_128873 | JGI IMG/M metagenome (GOLD analysis project Ga0182739, IMG submission 128873) | Enriched backyard soil microbial communities from Emeryville, California, USA - eDNA 5th pass 30_C BE-Lig BY (version 2) (version 2) | ecosystem: Environmental > Terrestrial > Soil >... | reverse complement strand
GCCGGCGCGCGGCGCCCTGATCGCCGGTGTCGACGACCGTGGCCCGGCCAAGCCGGCCGGCATCGAGCCCGGCGACGTCATCATCCGCTTCGACGGCCGCGAGATCAGGGAGATGCGCGACCTGCCGCGCATCGTCGCCGATACCGCGGTCGGCAAGGAGGTCGACGTTGTCATCATCCGCAAGGGCAAGGAGGAGACCAAGAAGGTCACCCTCGGTCGCCTGGAGGACAGCGAAAAGCCGCAGCCCGCGGCCGCTACGCGCGACGATCCGCCGAGCGAACCGTCGGTCGTCAAGAAGGCGCTGGGCCTCGACCTCGCAGACCTCAGCGATGCGCTGCGCACCCGCCACAAGATCAAGGAAGGCGTTCGCGGCGTCGTGATCGTCGGCGTCGATCAGAACTCCTCGGCGGCCGAAAAGCGGCTTTCCGCCGGCGACGTGATCGTCGAGGTGGCGCAGGAGCCGGTGTCGACCGCCGAAGAGGTGCAGAAGCGGATCGAGAAGCTCAAGAGCGAAGGCCGCAGGACCGCGCTGCTGCGGGTGGCGAACCCGGCGGGCGAAGTGCGCTTCGTGGCGCTGACGCTGCAATAAGCACGTTCTCGCGAGGGCCCCGCGCGGGGTTCTCGCTTTTCTTTTCCCTGCAAAACGCCGGTTACGCGTCGGGCGGCCAATGTCTGCCCGACGCGTTTGCTTTGTGACGCCGCCGAGGGCTGAGCCAATGAATTACGAAGTCGTCGTGACGGAGGAGATGTCCACCCCCGATCGTGATGCCGTCGTCCGTGTGCTCCGCGAATACGCTGTTGCCCAGGGTTTTGAAGCTGATCTCAAGCCGCTCGGCGTGCTGCTGCGCGATCCCGAGACCGGCGAGACCATTGGCGGGCTGTGGGGGCGCACCACCTATGACTGGCTGATCGTCGAGTTCCTTGCCATTCCGGAGACGCTGCGCGGCCAACGCCTGGGCACGGAACTGATGGACCGGGCGGAGAAAATCGCGCGTGAGCGCGGCTGCGTCGGTGTCTGGCTCAATACACTCGAGTTCCAGGCGCGGGGATTTTACGAGAAGCTCGGATTTCAGGTTGCGGGCGAGATCGAGGACAGTCCGCGCGGCAGCAAGCGGTTCTTCATGCGCAAGCGCTTTGCGTGATCCGCTACTGCGTAAATTCGCTTCGCGTATAGCCCTGCAGGAACAACAGCGTCGTCAGGTCACCGTGATCGACGCGGGCCTGCGCCGCGGCCGCGACGGCCGGTTTCGCACGATAGGCGACGCCGAGCCCGGCCTCCTGGATCATCGCCAGATCATTCGCCCCGTCGCCGACCGCGAGCGTGTCGCAGGCAAACAATCCCCGCGCGTCGCGCAATTCGATCAGCGCCGCGCGCTTGGCCTCGCGTCCGAGGATCGGCTCGGCGACCGTGCCGGTCAGCGTGCCGTTGTCGTCGACTTCGAGCGTGTTTCCGCGCTGTTCGTCGAAACCGCTCATGGCCGCGATACGGCGCGTGAACGCAGTGAAGCCGCCCGAGATCAGGCACGTATAGGCCCCGTGCGCGCGCATCGTGGCGATCAGCGTCCGTGCGCCCGGCGTCAGCACGATCCGCTTCGCGATGACCTCGTCGATCACGCTTGCGGGGAGCCCCTTGAGCAGCGCGACGCGCTCGCGCAGCGCCGGCTCGAACGCGATCTCGCCGCGCATCGCGCGCTCGGTGATGGCCGAGACGTGATCCTTGAGGCCGACGAGATCGGCCAGTTCGTCGATGCATTCCTGGCCGATCATGGTCGAGTCCATGTCCGCGACCAGCAGCTTCTTGCGCCGGTAGGCGATGTCGTCGGCGACGATGTTGACGTCGATCGGGCGCCCGCCTGCAAGCGCAGCAATGCGCGCGCGAACAGGTTCGAGATCCTCGTCCTCGGCAGCGACGAACAGCGCCTGCCAGGCCTCATCGGGCGCGAGCCAGTTGGTCTGCAGGACAGACCGATCCGCCAATGCGGCCTCGGCCGCGCTTGCCAGCTTTTGGTCGACCGCGCCAACAGGTCCGCTCAGGACCAGCGCCTTGCTCAGCATTTCAGGCATCGGCGTCCGCCTTGCATTGCGTGCGGCTGGATCGCTGCGGAGCCGCTAAAGAGCCGTGCATCGCGCGATTATGTGATACCTGCAGCCGGCAGAACCATGAATTTGCGGCGCCGAGGCGCGATCCTGAACGCATGACCGTTTCCGTACCGATGCTCGTGCTTATTGCAGGCCCCACCGCGAGCGGCAAGTCGGCGCTTGCCCTGCGCGTCGCGGAGGCGACCGGCGGCATTATCGTCAATGCCGACTCGATGCAGGTCTATCGCGACCTGCGTGTGCTCACCGCACGTCCTTCGCCGGACGAGGAGGCGCAATGCCCGCATCGCCTCTATGGGCACGTCGATGCGGCGGAGAATTATTCGGCCGGCCGCTGGCTGGCGGACGCGCAGGCTACGCTGGCGTCGATCGCCGGCGAAGGGCGCACCGCGATCGTGGTCGGCGGCACCGGGCTTTATTTTAAGCTGGCGACGGAAGGCATCGCGTCGATCCCGCCGATCCCGGAAGGCATCCGCGCCGCAATCCGTGCGCGGCTCGCCGGGGTAGGCGCGCCTGCCTTGCATGCGGAGCTTGCGCATAGCGATCCGGCCTCGGCAGCGCGGCTGCACCCGGGTGACGGCAGCCGGATCGTGCGGGCGCTTGAAGTATTCGAGGTCACGGGTCGCCCGCTGAGCGCATGGCAGCAGGAGAACGGGCCGCCGCTGATCGACCCTGCGCACGCGCGCAAGGTGTTCGTGGCGCCCGACCGGGACTTGCTGCGCGCCCGCATCGACCAGCGGTTCGACGTCATGCTCGAAGGCGGCGCGCTGGAGGAGGTGAGGGCGCTCGCGGCCCGCAACCTCGACCCGAACCTTCCGGCCATGAAGGCGCATGGCGTGCCCTGGCTCATCCGGCACCTGCGGGGCGAGATGACCTTGGAAGCCGCGGCCGAGGAGGCCAAGGCCGATACGCGGCGCTACGCCAAGCGGCAGTTCACTTGGTTCCGCAACCAGTTGGCTGACTGGCCCTGGGCGCCGCCGGATGCGGCTTTCGACCTGCTGCTGCGACCCTAACCGGACCTGCCGGCCGCCGTCCGCAGGCGCGGGGCGGGCTTCGGCTGCCACCAGCGACCCAGAGCATAGACAACGCAGACCGCCAGCGCCGCAGCGAGCACCCACCAAGCCGGCCGGATGTCGAACTCGAACATCAGATTGGCCTGGAGCACCTGCAGCGGGCTGACGCCGGTCATCGCGCCGTACCAGAGCGCCTCGAAAACTGCGGTGAACGCGGCCGATACAACGGCCAGGCCAACGAGCGCGAGGAAGCCGGGGGGCCCGTACAGCCGCCGCCACAGGCGATAGCCGAGCAGCCACAGCAGGAATCCGGTCATCAGGATCGGTTCGTAGATGTCGAGCTTCTTCTGCAGCATGAAGTGCAGCACGCCGAGCACCGCGATCACGTAAGCGGTCTGGTGCAGGGTGTTCCAGCGCTGCCCGAGGCGGCGGATGGCGCTGTCGGTCGAGGTCACGCCGAGCGCGATCAGCCCGATCAGGGCGACGAACCCGATGGTCAGGTAGAAGCGCAGGACGATCTCGCTCGCGACCTTTCCGAGGTCGTATTTCAGATCGACCACGTACAGCACGAAATGCAGTACCGCGTAGCAGCAGGCGGCGACGCCCAGCGTGCGGCGCGCCAGATTCGGCTTGCCGACGGGAGCGATATACCGGAGCGGGGTGATCGCGAGGGACAGCAGCAGCAGGCGCACCGCCCAGCGTCCGGTGAAATGGATCGCTTCCGTCACCGGGCGCGGCCCCAGATCTCCCCAGATGAGCAGGACCAGCAGCCACACCGCCGGTGCGACCGCGACCGCGAAGGCGGCGATCTTCTCGGGCGACCAGCGGCCGTTCTTTTCGCGCAGGAAAGCCATAGCCTCCGACCGTTGGGCCTCCGCCCGTTTTCGAAGCGAACCTCATCCGCCTTTACGACGATCATTGGGCCGACGTTACAGCAGAATGGCAGAAATGCTCGCCGGTCGGCGCTTGACCGGGCGGGGTGCGATGACTATTGTGCCCGCCAAATCAGCGGAGCGACCATGTCGCACTTCCTTATCGTAGTATCCTTGGCACCACCCCTTCGCTGCCCCTGACGGGCGGCGGAAACGGTGGTGCATACCCAAAGGCCCTTCCGGGCCTTTTTTGTTGCCCAGATCGAACCCACACAGCGACGAGACCCAGTGAGCAGGAGCGAAGCATGACCCGGCAAATGACAGGCGCCGAGATGGTGGTGCAGGCGTTAGCCGACCACGGCGTTGAACATATCTTCGGCTATCCGGGCGGCGCAGTACTTCCGATCTACGACGCGATCTTCCATCAGGAGAAGGTCAAGCACGTCCTCGTCCGCCACGAGCAGGGCGCGGTGCATGCGGCCGAGGGCTATGCCCGCTCGACCGGCAAGGTCGGCTGCGTGCTGGTGACCTCCGGGCCGGGCGCGACCAATGCCGTCACCGGCCTCGCCGACGCCCTGATGGATTCGGTCCCGGTCATCTGCTTCACCGGGCAGGTCCCGACGCATCTGATCGGCAACGACGCGTTCCAGGAGGCCGACACCATCGGCATCACGCGCCCCTGCACCAAGCACAACTATCTGGTGAAGAGCGTCGCCGACCTGCCGCGCGTGCTGCACGAGGCGTTCTATGTGGCCTCCAGCGGTCGCCCCGGCCCGATCGTGATCGACATTCCGAAGGACGTGCAGTTCGCGACCGGAACCTATACCGGGCCGACCAATGTCGAGCACAAGACCTACAAACCGCGCATCCGCGGCGACATGGACAAGATCAAGGCCGCGGTCGCGCTGATGGCCAATGCCAAGCGCCCGGTGTTCTACACCGGCGGCGGCGTGATCAATTCCGGCCCGGCGGCGAGCCGCCTGCTGCGCGAACTGGTGCGCCTGACCGGCTATCCGATCACCTCGACCCTGATGGGGCTCGGCGCCTATCCGGCCTCTGACAAGCAATGGCTGGGCATGCTGGGCATGCACGGCACCTACGAGGCCAACCTCGCGATGCACGGCTGCGACGTGATGATCAACATCGGCGCGCGCTTCGATGACCGCATCACCGGGCGGATCGACGCTTTCGCGCCGGGCGCGCGCAAGATCCACGTCGATATCGACGCCTCGTCGATCAACAAGAACGTCAAGATCGACATCGGCATCCTCGGGGACTGCGCGAGCGTGCTGTCAGACATGCTGGACGCCTGGAAGGAAAGCGGAGCCAAGGTCGACAAGCCTGCGCTGGCGACCTGGTGGAAGCAGATCGACCAGTGGCGCGCGCGCAAGTGCCTCGCCTACCGGCAGTCGGACGAGATCATCAAGCCGCAATATGCGATCGAGCGTCTCTACGAACTGACCAAGGGCCGCGAGACTTTCATCACGACGGAGGTCGGCCAGCACCAGATGTGGGCGGCGCAGTTCTACAAGTTCGAAGAGCCGCAGCACTGGATGACCTCCGGTGGCCTCGGCACCATGGGCTACGGCCTGCCGGCGGCGGTCGGCGTGCAGATGGCGCATCCGAAGGCGCTCGTGGTCGACATTGCGGGCGAGGCTTCCGTGCTGATGAACATGCAGGAGATGTCGACTGCGGCGCAGTACCGGCTGCCGATCAAGATCTTCATCCTCAACAACCAGTACATGGGGATGGTGCGCCAGTGGCAGGAACTGCTGCATGGCGGGCGCTATTCGGAAAGCTACTCGGCCGCGCTGCCGGACTTCGTGAAGCTCGCGGAGGCCTATCACGCGGTCGGCATCCGCTGCGAGAAGCCGGGCGACCTCGACGATGCGATCAAGGAGATGATCTCGATCGACAAGGCGGTCATCTTCGACTGCGCCGTCGATCAGAACGAGAACTGCTTCCCGATGATCCCGTCCGGCAAAGCGCATAACGAGATGCTGATGGCCGACAACCCGGACGACGTAGCGACCGCGATCGACGAGAAGGGGAAGATTCTCGTCTGATCTCGGAAATGCCCGCGACGCCTGTGCCGGTTGCCGCGGACTCCATCCCTCCCCGTAAGGGGAGGGTCGCCGCCGAAGGCGGCGGGGTGGGGTCATCACTGCCGGCCTTCACCCCACCCGGCTCGCGATGCTCGCCGCCCTCCCCTGAAGGGGAGGGATGGCGCCCGTGATGCCGCTTCGCCCGAACATGGAATCAGAGCCGTGACCACGACCCATTATCCCGCCGCCACCGTCGTCGAAGTGCCCGAGCGGCACACTTTGTCCGTGCTGGTCGACAACGAGCCGGGCGTACTCGCCCGCGTGATCGGTCTGTTTTCCGGGCGCGGCTACAACATCGACTCGCTCACCGTTTCGGAAACCGAGCACGAGAAGCACCTGTCGCGCATCACCATCGTGACGACGGGTACGCCGATGGTTATCGAACAGATCAAGGCCCAGCTCGAGCGGCTGGTGCCGGTGCATCGGGTGATCGACCTCACCATTTCCGCCGTTGCCATCGAGCGCGAACTGGCGATGGTGAAGGTGCGCGGCAAGGGCGAGAACCGGGTCGAGGCGCTGCGCCTCGCCGACGCCTTCCGCGCCCGCGTGATCGACGCCACCACCGAGAGCTTCGTATTCGAACTGACTGGCCGCACCGACAAGATCGACGGCTTCGTCCAGCTGATGCTGCCGCTGGGCTTGGTCGAGGTCTCGCGCACCGGCGTGGTCGCCATCGGACGAGGCCCGGACGGGATGTAATCGGGCCTCCAGGCCCCGTCAGGCTTGATTTTCCCGGCCAATTGCCGTTTCTGCCCCCATCATTTGCCGCGTCAGCGCGAAACATCCGAGGAGCCCATGCGCGTTTACTACGATCGCGACGCCGACCTGAACCTGATCAAGGGTAAGAAGGTCGCCGTCATCGGCTATGGCAGCCAGGGCCATGCCCACGCCCTCAACATGCGCGACTCCGGCGTCAAGGACGTGGTGATCGGCCTGCGCAAGGGGTCGGCTTCCGCCAAGAAGGCCGAGGCCGACAAGTTCAAGGTCATGGAAGTGGCCGACGCCTCCAAGTGGGCGGACATGATCATGATGTGCACGCCCGACGAACTGCAGTCCGACATCTGGCGCGACCATATCGCCCCGAACATCCGCGACGGCGCTGCAATCGCCTTCGCGCATGGCCTCAACGTCCATTTCAGCCTGATCGAGCCGGGCCCGACCATCGACGTCATCATGATCGCGCCGAAGGGCCCCGGCCACACGGTGCGCTCCGAATACCGCCGCGGCGGTGGCGTGCCCTGCCTGATGGCGATCTCGCAGGACGCCTCGGGCAATGCCCACGACCTCTGCCTCTCCTATGCCTCGGCGATCGGCGGCGGTCGCGCCGGCATCATCGAGACCACCTTCAAGGAAGAGTGCGAGACCGACCTGTTCGGCGAGCAGGCTGTGCTTTGCGGCGGCCTCGTCGAACTGATCCGCGCCGGCTACGAGACGCTGTGCGAAGCCGGCTACGCGCCGGAAATGGCCTATTTCGAGTGCCTGCACGAAGTGAAGCTGATCGTCGACCTCATCTACGAGGGCGGCATCGCCAACATGAACTACTCGATCTCGAACACCGCCGAGTTCGGCGAATACGTCTCCGGCCCGCGCATCATCACCGATGAGACGCGCGCCGAGATGCGCCGCGTCCTCAAGGACATCCAGACCGGCGCCTTCACCTCCGAGTGGATGCGCGAGGTCCGGGCCGGCCAGCCGAAGTTCAAGGCCATCCGCCGCCTCAACGATTCCCACAACATCGAGGAAGTCGGCGCCAAGCTGCGCGAGATGATGCCGTGGATCAAGCAGGGCGCGCTGGTCGACAAGGACAAGAACTGATCTTTTTCCCGATCAGTTTAATTCTGACGGGCGCGGTTAATCCGCGCCCGTTTTCATTTGGCGGGTGGCTTTTGCGTCCCAATGCGGCTCCATAGCCACTGCGCCACCGTATCCGGCGAGGATTCATTGCCGCCGCCCGCCGCCCGCAAGTTTGCTTCCCGCATCGTTTCGACATTGATCGCGCCGACCAGCGGCCGCAGAGCGGCGATGAACGCCGCATCTTTCGCTTTGCGCGGCGACACCAGCAGGATCGCGTCATAGGGCGGGATCGCGTCCCGAGGATCCTCCAGCACGACGAGGTCGTGCTGCTCGATCCGGCCATCGCTGGTGAAGGCGGTGATGACATCGACGTCGCCGGCCGTGATGGCGGGATACATGAACTCCGCCTGCATCTGCCGCTGATCGCGGAACTGCAGGCCGTAGGCATCGCGCAGGGCGGTCCATTCGGGGCGGCCGAAGAATTCGTAGTCGCCGGCGATCGCGAGCGAGGGTGCATGCGCCGCAAGATCGGCGATCGACTTCACGCCGAGCGCTTCGGCTCTCTCGCGCGACATTGCGAGGCCATAGGCGTTCTCGAAGCCGAGGCTGCCGAGCATCGCGATGCCATGGCGGTCGCGCAGCCAGACCCCGAGGTCGCGAAGAACTTCGTCGCGCGGAAGCACATCGCTGCGACCCATCTGGTTGGCCCACAGCGTGCCGGAATAGTCGACGTAAGCGTCGATCTCATCGGCCGCCAGCGCCTGGAAGATCACCGCCGAGCCGAGCCCGTCGCGCCGCGCCGGCGTAAACCCGGCATTGCGCAGCCGGTCGCTGATGAGCGCCGAAAGAATGTACTGCTCGGCAAAAGTCTTGGCGCCGACAACCGCATCGCCCTGCGGCCGCGCCAAGGCCGGAGCCAGCGCCGCGGCGGCCAGCAGCACAAGCCCGGTCAAGCCAGCGGCTACCCTGATATGGCTGCGCGCGCCGACGCCGCGCTCGATCAGCGCCAGCAACTGGTCGACGACGAGCGCCAGGATCGCCGCCGCGAAGCAGCCGAACAGCACGAACACCCAGTTCTGCGTCTGTAGCCCGGTGAAGATATAGTTGCCGAGGCTGGTCTGGCCGATCGGCGTCGAGAGCGTTGCGGTTCCGATCACCCACACCGCCGAGGTCCGTATGCCGGCCATGATCACGGGCAGTGCCAGCGGCAGGTCGACGATCAGCAGCGACTGGCGGGGCGTCATGCCGACCCCGAGTGCCGCCTGGCGCACATCAGGGTCGATGGCATTCAACCCGGTGATCGTATTCCGCAGCGTCGGCAGCATGCTGTAGAGCGCGAGCGCCAGCACCGACGGCAGGAACCCCAGCGCGGAAAAGCCAAACCCCAGCGTCTGCTCGGAAAGCGCGGCGACGCCCAGCAGCAGCGGATAGAACAATGCGAGCAGCGCGAGACCCGGAATGGTCTGCACGATGCTCGTGACCGCCAGCAGCAGCGTGCGCAGTGTCGGCCGCCGGGCCGCGATCACCGCCAGCGGCAGGCTGACCGCGAGCCCGAGCGCGAGCGCGGTGATGCTCACCAGCACATGGCTGCCGAGATAGTCGGGCAGGCGGGCGAGCGCCTCAGTGATGCGGGGGTCGAGGTGTTCGATCATGCAGGATCGCCGCCCGCGATCAGCCTGTTCAGGCGCTCGGCGTTGCGGCGCGGGGTCTCCATCAGCGCGCGGACGTAGTCCGGCTGGTCGTTGCCCATGAGGGCCTGCGGGGCGCCGTCTGCGATCAACTTGCCGGAGCGCATCACCACCACCCGGTCGGTCAGCAGCAGGGCGTCCTGCATGTCGTGCGTGATCATGATCGTCGTGAGGCCGAGGTCGTCATGCAGCGCGCGGTAATCGGTCGCGAGGGCTTCGCGCGTAAGGGGATCGAGTGCGCCGAACGGCTCATCCATCAGCACGATACGGGGCTGCGCGGCGAGCGCGCGGGCGATCCCGACGCGCTGGCGTTGCCCGCCGGAGAGTTCCCGCGGGTAGCGGCCGCGATAGGTGTGGCGGTCGAGGCGCACCAAGTCGAGCAATTCGTCGACGCGCGGTGAGATCGCGTCCCGCCTGGCGCCCATGAGGCGTGGCGTGATGGCGATATTCTCCGCCACCGTCATGTGCGGGAACAGCCCCACGCCCTGGAAGACATAGCCGATCCGGCGGCGCAGGCCGATCGGGTCGAGCGCCATCACGTCCTCGCCATCGACCCTCACCGTGCCTTCGTCGGGTGGGGTGAGGCGGTTGACCATCCGCAGCAGCGTGGTCTTGCCGGAGCCGGATGGTCCCACGACGGCCAGGAACTGCCGCTCCGGCACCGCCAGCGTGACCGCATCGACCGCCGCGGTTCCGCTTTCGCCGAAGCGGCGCGTGACGCGATCGAACGCGATCGCCGGTTGAAGCCCCTTCATCGCCTCCGCTTAGCACGATCGTTCCGGATCGGCCAAAATCCCCGGCGCGCCGCCGGGGCCCCTCCCTCTACTCCCCGTTGTGTCCGTCGGGCGGCATGGTACCGTAGTCCGTCGCCTGCCAAGCTACGGGAGGAACAGATGGCAGACCGTGCACAGGTGGAAGCGTTCCTGCGCCACGCATACGCGGTACGGCAGCGGGAGAATCTGGACGAGATTGTCGAACTGTTCGAGCCGGACGCCTATCTCGGCGTGCTGGGTATAGAGGAGACGCCCCCTGCTGCCGATCATTGCCGACCGGCCATGAGTGGCATTCTTGACACTTTTCAACTGCTCGACCATTCCATCAAGAACATCGTCGTCGACGGCGACATGGCGGCCGTTCACTGGCACGGGAAGTTTCGTGCCAAGGCCACCAACAAGGTCGGCGAAACCGACCTCGTCGATGTCTTTGAACTGAAGAACGGACGGATCGCCTGGATGAAGACATTTTTCGACACGGCGATGACCGCCCGTCTCACGGGTCAGTAGCATTGCACCAGTCTGCTTCCGCCGTAACTGATGCGATCGCGCTGCGTGAGGTCACGATCGCGTTCCAGCTTGCCGAAGGCGCCGTCTACACCGCCGTCGAAGGCGCTTCGCTTTCGGTGGCGGACGGCGAGTTCGTCGCCATCGTCGGACCGACCGGCTGTGGCAAGTCCACGCTGCTCAACGTCACGGCGGGGCTTCTCTCGCCGACGGCGGGCTCGGCGTCGATCTTCGGCTCCCCGCTGTCGGGGCTCAACCAGGGGGCCGGCTACCTGTTCCAGCAGGAAGCGCTGTTCCCCTGGAAGACCGCACTCGAGAACGTCGCGATCGGTCTCGAGGTCGCGGGGGCGCCGACGGGCGAAGCGCGGGAACTGGCTTCCCAGTGGCTGGCGCGGGTCGGGCTCGGCGGGTTCGGGCCGCGCTACCCGCACATGCTGTCCGGCGGCCAGCGCAAGCGGGTGGGGCTGGCCCAGGTGCTGATCCGCGATCCCAAGATCCTGCTCATGGACGAGCCGTTCGGCCCGCTCGACGCGCAGACCCGGCAGATCATGGGCAACCTGCTGCTCGATCTCTGGAGCGCGGATCGCAAAGCGGTCCTGTTCATCACCCATGACCTCGAAGAGGCGATCGCGCTGTCCGACCGCGTGGTGATCATGTCGGCCGGGCCGGCCGCGCGCATCATCGGCGACTGGCGCGTGCCGCTGGCGCGTCCGCGCGACATCGCCGAGATCAAGCTCGACCACGCCTTCCACGAAATCCACCGCGAGATCTGGGAGATGCTCAAGGACGAGGTGCTCAAGGGCTATGCGCAGACGGGGGGTGGGTAAGCGGTCATGTCACGCGCCAAGCTGCTCTCGCTCCAGGTCATGGTGGCGGTGGTTTCCATCGCTCTCTGGCACATCCTCACCACGGTCCCGATCTTCGGCGTGACGGTGCTGCCGAAGTTCTTCTTCTCGACGCCGCTCGATGTGGCGAACCGCATCGTCAAATGGTTCGTCGAAGGCACGATCTGGAAGCACCTTTACATCACGCTGCTGGAGGCGACGCTCGCCTTCATCATCGGCTCGGTCGGCGGGGTGCTGGTCGGGTTCTGGTTCGCGCGCCAGCCGCTGGTCGCGGCGGTGTTCGACCCGTATGTGAAGATGATGAACGCGCTGCCGCGCGTCATCCTCGCGCCGATCTTCGCGCTCTGGCTCGGCCTCGGCATCTGGTCCAAGGTCGCGCTCGGCGTCACGCTGGTGTTCTTCATCGTGTTCTTCAACGTCTATCAGGGCGTGAAGGAAGTCAGCATCACGGTGCTCAACAATGCGCGTATGCTGGGCATGAACGAGCGCCAGCTCATGCGCCATGTCTACTGGCCTTCGGCGATGTCGTGGATGTTCTCCTCGCTGCACACCTCGGTCGGCTTTGCCGTGGTCGGTGCGGTCGTCGGCGAATATCTCGGCTCGGCCGCCGGCCTCGGCTACCTGATCCAGCAGGCGGAAGGCGTGTTCGACGTCGCCGGGGTGTTTGCCGGCATGGTCGTGCTGGCCGCCTTCGTGGTGGTGATCGACATGATCGTCACGATGGTCGAGAAACGACTGCTGGTGTGGCGGCCGGTCGCCGCCGAGACCAGGACTTGATAGAAAATCGTCGGAATAACGTCGGGAGAAGCGAGCAATGCGAGCAGGACGGAAATTGCTTTCAGCGGCCTTGGTGATGGCGGTGGCGATTGGGCTCGCCGTTCCGGTTTCCGCACAGGAACCGGAGCGCAAGAGCGTGACGCTCGCGGTTGGCGGCAAGGGGCTCCTTTATTATCTGCCGCTCACGCTCGCAGAGCGGCGCGGGGCTTTCAAGGAAGAGGGGCTTGACGTCACGATCCATGATTTCGCCGGCGGCGCGAAGTCGCTGCAGTCGCTTATCGGCGGGTCGGTCGATGTCGTGGCGGGCGCCTACGAACATACGATCCGCATGCAGGTGAAGGGGCAGCCGATCACGGCTGTGGTCGAACTCGGCCGCTTTCCCGGCATGGTTCTGGGCGTGAAGAAGTCGCTGCAGGGCAAGGTCAAGAGCTTCGGCGACCTCAAGGGGATGAAGATCGGCGTTACCGCGCCCGGCTCTTCGACCAACTTCGTGCTCAACTTCCTGCTCGCCAGGGATGGGCTCAAGCCGACCGACGTCTCGATCATCGGCGTCGGCGGTGGCGCCGGGGCGGTCGCCGCCATGAAGCGGGGCGACCTCGACGCGATCATCAACCTCGATCCGGTGATCTCGAAGCTGGAGCAGGACGGCGACATCTTCGTCATGGCCGACCTGCGCACCGAAGAAGGCAACACGAAATTCTTCGGTGGCAACAATCCGGCGGCGGTCGTCTACCTCAAATCGGACTTCATCGCCCGCAACCCCAATACCGTGCAACGGATCGTCAATGCGTTCCAGAAGACGTTGAAGTGGCTGGAGACGGCGACGCCGGAGCAGATCGCGGCGGCGGTGCCGCCCGAATATCACCTCGGCGATCCCAAGCTCTATATGAAGGCCGTGCAGTCCTCGCGCCCGATGTATTCGCGCGATGGCATCGTGACCGAGCAGGGCATGAAGAACGCCTACAACATGCTGGCGCAGTTCGACGAAGAGTTGCGCAATGCGAAGCCGGACCTGTCGAAGACCTTCGACGGTCAGTTCATCAAGAAGGCGGCGGGGAAGTAACGCGCGCGTAGTGAGCAGCGTACAGGCGCGCCTGTTGCTGCTCACTGCCCACCCGCCGGTGGGAGGCGACCATGTCTCAGACATTGTCTCAAACCCTCCATGGTGGATGCGCCTGCGGGGCCGTGCGCTACGAGGCATCGGCCGCGCCGCTCCTGATGCTCAACTGCCATTGCCGGCACTGCCAGCAGGCGAGCGGCAGCGCCTATGCGGCGACGCTGGTGCTGCCGACTTCCTCCGTGCAGGTGACGGGCGAGGTGCGCTACTTTCGGCGTGAGGGCGAGCACGGGGCCGTCGAGCGCGGCTTCTGCCCGGTCTGTGGTTCGCCCGTCATCCTGAAGCTCGAGCGGTTGGCGGACATGATCGCCATCCACGCCGCGAGCCTCGACGATCCGTCATCCTACAAGCCGGCGATGGACATCTTCACCGCCAGCGCCCAGCCCTGGGATGTCATGCATCCCGATCTCCCGAAGCGGCCGCACGGGCTGTAGGCGCATCAATCCGGACCGTTGCGCGAAGCTTGAAAGTTTTCATTGCGGCGCATTGCGCTATGTTGTGGCGTTCAGGCTCGTCATCAGCGCACGCGCATGCCCATCCTCTCGATCCAGTCGCACGTCGCCTACGGCCACGTCGGAAACTCCGCCGCCGTCTTTGCTCTGCAGCGGCTGGGCCACGACGTCTGGCCGGTTCACACCGTGCAGTTCTCCAACCACACCGGCTATGGAAGCTGGCGCGGCCGCGTGTTCGATGCGGCGCTCGTGCGGGATGTCGTCGAGGGCATCGAGGAGCGCGGCGCGCTGGCGCAGTGCGATGCCGTGCTCTCGGGCTATGTCGGCGATGCCGCCGTCGGTGAGGCGATCCTCGACGCTGTCGCACGGGTCAGGCGCGCGAATCCGTCGGCGCTCTACTGCTGCGATCCCGTCATCGGCGACAGGGAGCAGGGCGCCTTCGTGCGGCCGGGCGTCGCCGAGTTCATGCGGGATTGCGCCGTGCCGGCAGCCGACATCGTCACGCCGAACCATTTCGAACTCGACCTGCTCGCGGGTGCCTGTTCCAGCACGCTTCAGGCGGCGAAGGCTGCTGTCGAGCGTGTCCACACGCTCGGTCCCCGCATCGTGCTCGTCACCTCGCTGCGGACCGAGGAGACGCCGGCCGACGCGCTCGATCTGCTTGGCTCGGACGGGGGAGGGTGCTGGCGCATCCGCACGCCAAGGCTCGCCGTGCCTGCCAATGGCGCCGGCGACCTGATCGCCGCGCTGTTTCTGGCGCGCTATCTCACGAACCGATCCGTGCCGGAAGCGTTGTCGCTGGCGGCGGCGGGCGTATTCGGCGTCCTATCGGCGCAGCAGCGGACCGGGATGAGGGAACTTCCGCTGGTGCAGGCGCAGGATCAATTGGTCGAGCCGGACCATTCCTTTGCGGTGGAGCGTGTCTGAAGTGTATTGCTGGCCCGCAGGGCAGCGCGGCCATGCAGGCGAAGGAGCGGTCGATGCAACGCAGGTTCTCCACGCTCGATGTGTTCACCGCCACGCGCTTCGCCGGCAATCCGCTGGCGGTGGTGCGCGACGCCGAGGGCCTCGACACTGCGGCCATGCAGGCGATCGCCCGCGAATTCAATCTGCCCGAAACGGTGTTTCTGTTGCCTGCCGAAGACCCGGCTCACGCCGCGCGGCTGCGCATCTTCACGCCCGGCGGGGAACTGCCTTTCGCGGGTCATCCGACGGTCGGGACCGCGGTGCTTCTCGGTCTCGATGGCGGGGCGCCGCGATCCCTCGTCCTCGGTGAAAAGATCGGCCCGGTGCATTGCGCGGTAGAGGAACTGGGAGCTGATCGCGGCCGCGCGCGCTTCGATCTTCCAAGACTACCGCAGCATGTCGGAGAGGCGGGCGAGGCTTCGGCCGTCGCCGAGGCTCTGGGGCTTGCGCTGGATGATCTCGGCTGCGACCATTTCGAGCCGAGCCGCTGGTCTGCGGGGGTCGAGTTCTCGATGATCCCGGTGCGCGGCCTCGACGCCATCGAGCGCAGCCGTTGCAATGTCGCCCAATGGGAGGAAGCGTTCGGGGCCACAGGGCCGCGGGCCGTCTACGTCTATTGCCGTGAAGCGCGGGACGCCGGCCACGCGTTCCACGCGCGCATGTTCGCGCCCCACCTCGGCATTCCGGAGGATCCCGCGACGGGGTCCGCAGCAGCCGCCTTGGCGGGCGTGCTCGCGCGCTACGGGGCCTTGAGCGATGGCGAGCACGCTTTCGCCATTGAGCAGGGCTACGAGATGGGCCGGCCGAGCGTGATACATCTGACGCTCACGCTATCGGGCGGGGCGCTGACCGCCGCCGCGATCGGAGGCGATGCCGTTTTGGTCAGCAACGGGATGCTCGTAACGTGACGCCAGCAGCCCCGCATTTGCAGAGTGCTGATGACTGACGTTTCCGTTGTTGCCGTCGATCGCCTAGACCTTGCGTTCGCACCCCGGCCTTGGCCGTTTGCCGATGCGCGGCGGGCCGAGATCGATACCCATTTTGCGGCGCTGTCGCAGGCCAACCCTACGCTGTTCAATGGCAAGGTGCTCGTGATGTACGAGCACGAACTGGACGGCGCCGTGTTGCGCGGGCGCTACCTGCAGACCGATTATGCCAGCTTCATCGCCTGGCGCGATTGGGGAAATCCGGACCGGTCGGTGCATAATTGCTTCGCGCTCGCGGCCTTGCGCGGCAGCGACGGCGCGTTCCTTCTCGGCGTGATGGCCTCGCATACCAGCAATCCGGGACGCATCTACTTTCCGGGCGGCACGCCCGATCCGTCCGACATCATCGAGGGCCGGGTGGATCTCGAAAACAGCGTGCAGCGCGAACTGCACGAAGAGACCGGGCTGCACGCGGAAGAATTTGCGGTGGCGCCCGGATGGACGCTGGTGATGGACGGCCCGCGCCTCGCATTGATCAAGCTGTTGCAGACCGATGTGCCTGCGGAGGCGCTGCGCCAGCGCGTGCTGCGCAACCTCGCGGACCAGCAGCGCCCGGAGCTTGCGGATATGTATATCGTGCGCTCGGCAGCAGACCTGACTGCTATGGTCCCGATGTTCGCCGCAGGATTCCTGCACCACTTCTGGGCTCGCGAAGCGGCCCGCTTCGCATCAGAGGGTTGAACGATGATCCCGGCCGAAGTCGTCAAGCGCTACCGCGTCGATAAAGGAGCCAAGTTTCATCTTGCCGATTTCGAGCCCGACGACACCTGCGGGCTCGACATCGACAAGAAGGATGCCAAGGAGATGCTTGCGGACGGCATCAAGCAACTCTCCGACCTGCAGGAGCGGCTTTACGCTCAGGACAGATGGTCGATCCTTGTCATCTTCCAGGCCATGGATGCGGCCGGCAAGGACAGCGTGATCAAACACGTGATGTCTGGCGTCAATCCGCAAGGCGTCTCGGTCCATTCCTTCAAGGCCCCGAGCGCCGAGGAACTCGATCACGACTTCCTGTGGCGCACAAGCGCCGACCTGCCGGAGCGGGGACGTATCGGCATCTTCAACCGCTCCTATTACGAGGAGGTGCTGGTCGTCCGCGTGCACCCGAAAATCCTCAGCGGGCAGAAGCTGCCCGAGAAACTCGTGACCCCGGACATCTGGGACGAACGCTTCGAGGACATCGCGGCCTTCGAGCGATACATCGCGCGCAACGGCATCGTGCCGATCAAGTTCTTCCTGAACGTCTCCAAGGACGAACAGCGCAAGCGGTTTCTCGAGCGGCTCGACGAGCCGGAGAAGCACTGGAAGTTCGCCATGGGCGACGTGGAGGAGCGCAAGCTCTGGGACCGCTACATGGCGGCCTATCAGGCCGCGATCCGCGCCACGGCGGCGCCGCATGCGCCCTGGTACGTCGTGCCCGCCGACAACAAGTGGTTCACGCGCCTGGTGGTCGCGAGCGCCATCGTCGAAACTCTCGAAAGTCTCGATCTGAAATTTCCCAAGGTTGCGCCTGATGCGCTCAAGGAGATGCAGGCGGCGCGCAAGGCGCTGCTCGCGGAAGAGGGCGGTTCGTCCCGGAAGAAGGATTAAGGCAGCGGGTCGAATATCGGCGTCCATTATTCGGTGCGATACGGCATCACCGGCTTAGACATTCGACCTGATTTTGTTACCATTGCTCATTGCGATCGGCGCCCGGCCGCAGACTGCACGAGGGGGGTGACATGCTTCGCTTGCTTATCGTCGGCGTCATTGGCGCTTTCATGTCCTTCGGACAGTCCGATGCGGCGAACGCCGCAAAGTTCGATGTCGTGAAGCGCACGGCCACAACGATCAACGGCATCTCCGTCGACCTCTACAGCTGGTACGATTCGAAGAAACTTTTGCGGACCGTCGCGCTCAAGCGCGAAGGCAACGGTAATCCCGGACATGGCGGTTATGCCGTGCGGATGACCTACGAGGTCAAGGGCGCGAACAACGCGGTGCGCACGGTGGTCGCGAACGGGATGGCCGAGGGCTTCGGCTACTTCGTCTCGCACGAACGGTACCGGACTTTCACCGACGGGCAGGAGAACACGATCGCACGCAAGATCTTCAATCGGGACGACTCGCCGCTCGGCAAGAGCTTTCCCGTCCAGGAGAGACGGTTCGCAGCCGCGGACCGCAAATGGGCCGCGCATCGGTTCACGATGACGTATCATCGCTACGGAACGATCGACCCGATCCCGAAAGACCCTAACGGCCAGGATGTCGCTCGCACGCCGACCGACCCGTCGAAGTTCAGAAGGTACACGAAGCCGATCACGATCCTGTGGGTGTTCGAGGCCGGGACCGACTTTCCACGCATCGATACCACCGTCGATCTGTCGCAGATCAAACGGCCGGACCGGGTCAATTTCGACGTGCGCGGCCCCTACGGCGTGCTGGTTTTCGACAACGGCAAGAACGAAACGGTCAAGCGCGTGATGTGGGGCGACAGCCACCACTTCAACGTCACGCAGACGCCGGTCACCCGCAACACGCCGTGGACCTGGAACCGGAGAAATACCGGCTCCCGCTATACGGCCCTGATCGCGGGCCGGTACGAGATGGGTCTCATGGAGCCGGTGCCTTACAGGTCGTCGGCGTTGCGGGACGGTTATTCCGACGGGCGCGGCAAGACCTCGGCGACTTATCACAACGGCGACGGCTGCCCCGGCAATGGCCAGACGCTGCCCTGCGACTGGGAGTGGCCGTACCAGTCGCTGCAATACAGTCTGCCCTACAACAACCTGAACCAGCCCACGAACTACACGAAGATCGCCTGGGGCTCGGCGCCCTACTACGGTACCGGCAGGAGCCTGACGCGGCTCTACGACACGCCGATGACCTCGCGCCGGTTCGTCGGGTGGCCGGCCTCGCGCAAGATCGCCTACAGCGTCTGCGTGGTGCTGGGAGAGACCATAGCCGGCGGACTGACCAAGGCGGCAGCCGCGGTGGGCAGCACCCTGACCTGCGCCGCCGCCCAGCCCTGACGGGGGGTGGGAGAGGGCGGCTTGCGTCTTGGTAGGCGGCGGACATGTTTCCGCGGGCGAAGCGGGCAGGTGCCGCCATGCTTGCGCGCGGTGGCGGTTCTCGGATAGAAGGAATCTGCGGATCGGCAGAGGTTTACCGGGCGTCAACCGAGAACCCGTAACCTGACGATCCTGCAACGGGCAGATTGCGATGAAGACTGGCAGTCACGATCGCGCGAACGGCGGACGGGTCGCACAGGCCCCGACCGCGGCTGCCCTGATTTCCGCATTGCAGCGCCGGAACGGCGGTCTCCTTCTCCTTAGCAGCCCCTGAGGGCCGCAAGGGCGCATGCGCCTGGGCACTCAGGGGACGAGCGAAGCAAGGAACCCCAGAGCGCCCGACCGAGGGCGCGGCGCGACGAGAAGGATCATTTCCATGAGCACGCAAGCCCAGTCCGACAAGGACCGCGTATTGATTTTCGACACCACTTTGCGCGACGGCGAGCAGTCGCCCGGCGCGACCATGACCCATGAGGAAAAGCTCGAGGTCGCCGAACTGCTCGACACCATGGGCGTCGACATCATCGAGGCGGGCTTCCCGATTGCGTCGGAAGGCGATTTCGAAGCCGTCTCCGAGGTTGCGCGCAACGCCAGGAACGCCGTGATCGCCGGGCTGGCGCGCGCCATCCCCGCCGACATCGCCCGCGCGGGCGAAGCGGTACGGCACGCCCGCCGGCCGCGCATCCACACCTTCGTGTCGACCTCGCCGATCCACCTCGACCACCAGATGCGCAAGTCGCAGGAAGAGGTGCTGGACATCATCGTTGCGACGGTGACCCAGGCGCGCAATCTCGTCGACGACGTCGAGTGGTCGGCGATGGACGCCACCCGGACGCCGATCGACTATCTGTGCCGCTGCGTCGAAGTGGCGATCGCCGCAGGCGCGACCACGATCAATCTGCCCGATACCGTGGGCTATGCCGTTCCCGACGAATACCGGAACATGTTCCGGACCGTCCGCGAGCGGGTTCCGAATGCCGACAAGGTGATCTTCTCCGTGCACTGCCACGACGACCTCGGTCTGGCGGTGGCCAATTCGCTGGCCGGCGTCGAGGGCGGCGCGCGCCAGGTCGAGTCGACCATCAACGGCATCGGCGAGCGCGCGGGCAATGCGGCGCTGGAAGAGGTCGTGATGGCGATCAAGACCCGCGGCGACGTCATTCCCTACTGGTGCAACGTCGACACGACGATGCTGACGCGAGCCTCGAAGCTCGTGTCGGCGGCGACGTCGTTCCCGGTGCAGTACAACAAGGCGATCGTCGGCCGGAACGCGTTCTCGCACGAGAGCGGCATCCACCAGGACGGCATGCTCAAGAACACCCAGACCTACGAGATCATGACGCCCGAAAGCGTCGGCGTGAAGCAGACCTCGCTGGTGATGGGCAAGCATTCGGGGCGGCACGCCTTCATCCACAAGCTGGAGGAACTGGGCTACAAGCTCGCCAGCAACCAACTGGAAGATGCGTTCGTGCGGTTCAAGGCATTGGCCGACCGCAAGAAGCACGTCTATGACGAGGACATCGAGGCGCTGGTCGACGAGGGGATCGCCACCGCGCAGGACCGGATGAAACTGGTCTCGCTGACGGTGATCGCCGGCACCATGGGGCCACAATCGGCGACCGCGACGATCGACATCGACGGCAAGCATGCGACCGTGCAGGCGACCGGCAACGGGCCGGTCGATGCGACCTTCAACTGCATCAAGGCGCTGGTGCCGCACGAGGCGACGCTGGATCTCTACCAGGTGCATGCGGTGACCGAGGGCACCGACGCCCAGGCGGAGGTGTCGGTCCGCCTCGCCGAGAACGGCAAGACGGTCACGGCCAAGGGGGCCGACCCGGATACGCTGGTCGCGTCGGCCAAGGCCTATCTCGGTGCGCTCAACAAGCTGATGATCAAGCGCCAGCGGAACCGGCCGGGATCGCTGGCAGCCTCCTGAACCTCGTTTCGCAATTCAGGGTGGAAGCCGGCGCCGCAGGGCGCCGGCTTTCGTTTTGGCGTCACGCGGTGGTAACAATTGCGGCCGGATGGCGGCAAAATTGGCGCGCAATTGTGCGCTATGTATCTGAAAAATTTCAGTGTTTCGTCATTTGTGTCTTGCCGGGCCGGGAACTTTTCGTTACCTCTTTTTCTCAGCACGAAGCTCCAAAAAATCGTGGAGGCGGAATGATCAGGGCAGCGCTTGCGAGCGCATTGATGCTCGCGGCGGTAGGCGGAATGCCTGTGTCGGCCGAGCCAATCCAAGCCAGGAGCGAGCAGAAGCTCGTTCTCACCGAGTCCCACATCGCGCAGGCCAAGGCCGCTTTGCAGCTGACGCCCGAGCAGGAACGGCACTGGCCGCGCGTCGCGTCGGCCCTGCGTTCTTTCTCGCGCCAGGGCGGTGGCGCTGTGGCGCAGCTCAACGGCGCCCGCAAGGTGATTGCTGCCGCCGGGCCGCTGCTGCGTTCGCTCGATCCCTATCAACGGCAAACCGCGATGTCGATGGTGCGCTCGCTCGGGTTCGGTCACCTGATGTCGGCGCTCTGAGGCCCGAGCCAGAAGCGACCTCCGCAAGAGCGGCGGTCTGGGGAGTCTGATCGTGTCCGGTCCGCTGCTGTTTTCGGCGAGCCTCGGGCGGCGGATGCACCAGCCCGGAAGCGGGGCAGGGCGCCGGCCAGAATCGCGCAGATTGCGCAGCCACAGGCTAAGATCAGCAGGCGAAGATCACCGGATCGCGTATCCGGCCCTTAGATGACAAGCCTCAGGGCGCTAGACGCCATTCGGCAGCGCCGTAACGGCAGCCTCGAAATCACATCGGTGGCCGCGGTTTGGTGGATCGGCGCATGCCAAGGTCGTGCTCGTCAGGAACCTTTGGACATTGCTCCCTCCGACTGCTCTTTCGGGCTTGGAAATCGTCGAACAATGCCCTAGATGTGCCGCCGGCGCGTTGCCACGGCGATCGGGTCTTTGTCCGGATCACCGCACTGCAGGTTTGGCGGAGTAGCTCAGCTGGTTAGAGCAACGGAATCATAATCCGTGTGTCGGGGGTTCGAGTCCCTCCTCCGCTACCATATATCATTGATTTTATTGAGAAAATAGACGCGGTAGAAAATCTATCCACAATCTACCCGATACCGCGCGAGGCTCGCGAAGGGCAATCCAGCGACGAAAATTCGTCGCATGGCTTCAAACGCGAACACGCGGACGTGTCCGGCGGGCAAGGGGCGCTTGAAGCCTGTATCCTTCGCCGAAAGTGCGAACTGGATAGGACGGCGGGCTTGGCGACACGCGATGAACTCTACGCAAAATTCGGCGTGACGGCCGAAGCCGCGCAGCTATTCGAAACCGAACTTGGGACGATGCTACTATGTGCCCGCGCCCTTGAACACGGCTGGCACGTCGAAGCCAACCCCGACAGCGCGCGAAAGCTCCTTGACGACATAGACCGCACCACGTTGGGACGCTTGTTGGGAAGCTTGAAGAATTGCGTAAGCCTTGACGATGGGCTGACCGAACGCTTTGCGTCTGCGCTGAAAGCGCGGAACAGGCTGTTTCATGGCTTTTACGAATCACACAACTTCAAAATTCAAACCGATGAAGGCCGCGATGCGATGATTGCGGACCTTGAAGCATTGCACGATGAACTTTTCAACGCTTGGCAAGTCGCCAGTGCGATGACTGCTACGGCGACAAAATTCGTTCTGGAATTGCGGGGAACGCCCGTTCACCCTGTTCGAGCATGAAGAAGCCGCCACTGCCGGATCATGGATTGGTAGTCTCCTCCGCTACCAACCAACCCTCCGAATTGAAACCTTCTGCGAACGCCTTGGCGTCGATCGTCTGGTCCGCCCGGTGCTGATCCGTGCGATCGCAGCTGTCACCGCTGCTCACTTTCACGTTGCGCGCTGGCGTTCCGATAAGGCGCTGATCCTGACCTTGTTGAGCAGCGCATTCATGGCCAAGCCATCGACCGTCGCTCCACCCTCCAACAGCATACAGTCGACGCCTCTGGCGAAAGCCAGGCCGGCCATCGACCCGGGGCAGCGTCAAAGACTCTACCGACGCGCATTGATCACATCGTCCAGCAGGTTCCACCGTCGCGCATGGGCTTCGCGCGCGGTGCCCGCGATCCAGTAGGCGCGGCTTGCGGCGCGCGCGCCGCTCGTATGTTGCAGCTCAAGCCACAGGTTCAGGTATCGCAGCATGTCCGAACCACCGGGAGGCAGAAGGTAGGCCAGCGGCAGGGGCGCGCCGATGTGTCTGGGAACGACCGCGGTGTAGCCCAGATGGGCGCTCGTCCAGGCCGCCGCCTGGTCGCGGGTCCAGAGCGCGGCGTGGATATCCTTGCGCCCGACAAGTTCGTCATAGGTGCCGACGAGAACGACCTCTGCCTTGGGAAACAGCGACTGCACGAGTGGCTGAAGTACGGGGTCGTGGAAGACCGCCAGCCGCAGACCGGGACGATCGACGATCTCCTGATAGGACTGGAAGGCGCCGGCATCGCGCGCCGGCACGATGAAGGCGAGCGGCTCGACGAGATAGAAGGCCGATACCGCGAGGCTGCGGATGCGCTCGGGCGTCGCATAGGCGCCCGCCATCACGATGTCGAAGCGTCCGGCCTTCAGGTCGTCCTCGAGCGTCGACCACTCCACCGGCACGAACTCGATCCCGAGATGCAGGCTTCTGGCAAAGCGGTAGGCCGCCTCGACATCGTAGCCGACGAGGTCGCCGCTCGCGTTGAAATAGCTGAACGGCAGGATATTGCTGCCATAGCCGACACGGATGCGCCCGCGCGCACGGATGCCTTCCAGCGTTGCGGCTCCCGGCAAGGTCGTCAGATCCGCCGGCCGGGTGCGATGCACCACGGCATTCACCTCAGGCTCGAGGCTGCGCGCCATGATGGATGCGTAGCTTGGCGGCGGGAAAAGGCGCTCCGCAAAGGCGCGGCCCCCTAACGCGACGGCGCCGAATATGACCACGGTCATGGCGCTCGCGGTGAGGATGTGCCGCAGCCTGATCGTGGCGCGGCCGAAATAGTTCATCGTCACGGCATAGGTCACGAAGGCGAAGCCGATGACGGAGAGCGCCACCTGTCCGTAGCGCGTAATGGTCATGGTCTCGACGTACAGACTTGTCGTCTGGGCCGGAAGCTTCAGCCACTGGCTGAGAAACGCCACCGCGTCGACCGAGGCGCTCGGTGAGCCGATGCCGGAAAGCAGGGTCATCACCGGCAGCAGCACCATGTCCCAGAACGCGATGCTCACCCGCTGATGGTAGCTGGCGAAGATCAGGAACAATGCGACGAAGTAGTTGCCGAGTTGCGAGAGGACATAGGCGATCGACAGGCTGGCCTTGATGACGTCCCCGGCTTCCTCGCCCTCGACGCCCTCGCGGCGGCACATCTCCTCGACGGCCCTCTGGATGAAGGGCAAGGCAGAGACCGACAGCGTCGTCACCAGCGCAAGCGTCAGTGCGGGGCGCAGCTCGGCCAGCAGCGCGCCGTAGCTATGCGGCACGAAGCGACTGAGCAGCCAGGGCAGGATGACGAAGCCGAGCACCAGCGTGCCGAACAGGAACAGCGCCGTGTAGACGAGCATGCTTCCCGCCGCGACCGGATCGACAGTGCCCGCGGTGCTCGCGAACAGGGCGAAGACGCCGATGGGCGCCACATAGACAACCCAGTTCCAGATCGTCACGCTCGCTTTGCGGAGCGTTTCCATCACCTCGAGGAAGGAAGCTTTCTGAGGGATCGTCTGGATGGCGATCGCATAGAGCGCTGCGAACACCACCACCGCGGGCACGAAGTTCCGATCGATCGCGACCCCTATATTCGCCGGTATCAGCAGATCGAGGAAGCTCGATGCGTTCTGCGCTTCCTCCGGCAAGAGCAGGGTCGGCTCATGGGGCGCCGGGATAAATCCGCCGATCAGAAAGATGGAGAGGAATGTCAGTCCCCACAGCACGAGATAGATCGCCCAGCTCGCGCGCAGGAGGCGGCCGGCCCGCTCCCGCGCGAGGCCTCCCAGCCCGACAAAAAGCGAGCAGACGAGGTAGGGAAAAACCGCGATTTCAAGCAGCTTCGCATAAGCAACGCCGACCGACTGCAGCGGCGCCATGCGGTCGCCAAAAGTCACGCCGGCGATGAGTCCGAGCGCGGCTCCTGCCAGGATCCAGGCCGGGAGTTTCGACTTGTCGAACCACGTCATCGAAAAACTTCATCAAAGTTGCGATCACCGTGGCAGCAGAACTAAATCAATTACCTTACCACCGGGTTCGCATGCGGCCGGCCGACCCTGGCTCTCCGCCCGTTGCGCGGTACGTATCCCCAAAGCCGAATTTGATAATCCGGTGGCGCATTTTGACGGACGAGTGTTTACTTACCGCCGCCAATCACTGAATGGGGGCGGATATGACGCGTTTTGCAGTTGCGATTGCTGCGCTGGTTATTGGCATAGGACCGGCGCTGGCGCTTGACGGCCCGGGACGTACGCTCGTCCCGTCCACAACGAAGCTTCAGGTGTCGACGAAGACCGTCCTCACCGGCGCGGCCGGCGAGGAGGTCAGCCGAACTTTCATCCCGCCATACTCCGGCGAAGTGCGCGTGCAATGGGAGGTCCTGTCCGGGGACGGCTCGAATGTCGTCAGCGGCGCAGAAGTTCAGCATCTCAGTTCCTGCACGAGAGAGTCGACCGGAACCGGCTTCAAGGCGAGGGCCTGCAATATTCGCGTTGCGGGCGGAATGCCCGTCACCGTTTCGGCGTCACCCGACCAGAGCACCAATATAGTGTCGCTTCGCAATGTCGGTCTCTATTACACGGTCGAAGACGCGGATGGAAAAGCCATCCGCATCCCCGGTGTGACACAGCTTTGCGCCAACAAGAATTGGTGCGAACGTCGCACGGACACTTGCGGGCCGACGGGCGGTTTTGGCAAGTGCCTGCTGACGCCCTTCGGCAAAAGCGTCTGCGCCGAGATACTGTTTCAAGCCCAGACTTGCGCGGACTGCGCCGCACCGAGTTGCACTAACTGCCTATGCGTAGTGGCGACGGCTGCAGACAGATGCAACAACGGCGCGAATGGCTTTCCGTATATCTGCGTTAGGCGCGTTGCCAGCTAAGCTGTCGTAACTTCGGATCTGCGTTGCCGATGTCGCAGCGTGGCGCTGTGCGCGAAGTACGGTGCTGAGATAGGCCTTCCCGAACTCATGGCGAAGCTAGCCTTCGACTGCCCGTTTCGCCAAGCGAGCCACCCCTACCGCGGCGGATGCAAAGCCCGTTTCGTCGACTTGGACGGGGCGCCTGTGCCACCCGACCTGCCGCCGCGGCCGTTCCGCGTGATCAAGGGCGACAAGGCTGACCAGCGATCTGCACGGGAGATGCTGCGGGACACCCAGGTGGCGAGGCGGCGAGGTTCGCAAGAGCGCTAGTCGGTCCGGGGCGGTGGCGGCACCACGGTCAACGAGCCATCCGGAAGCGGCCTCTGCAGGGCAGACGCCTCGGTCCACGGCACCAGGCAGCGGTTCTCAGGCCCCAGCCAGCGGCGCCAGTGCGGCGACGTGGTGTTCCGCACATTGGTGACGCCCGGGTCGCGGTTCTTGCTCTTCAAGGCGAAGACCGGCGACGGCAGGCCCCAGCGCGCCATCGCCAGTTCGCGGCCGTCGCCGTTGTGGCGGACGATCGGCGCGGCGTAGTCAGGATAGATGCCGGGCAAGGGAGGCATGTTGCCGGTGCGGTCGACCATCGCCCTGGTCGCCTGCAGGATGGCGGCCTGGCCGCGGGTCACAGAGTAGAGATTGCACATACCGAAAGATCCGGGGGTGTTCTCGGGCCGAATACCACAGAAAGACGAGCCTACTATCCGTCACAGGCAGATTTGAGGGCATCACATTGAACGCCTTTAAACTTATGATATTGCTCATTGGATGCTAAGCTAGAAGTTGCAAACGACCATTTGGGGCCGAGTATGAAATTCATCGTTGGAATGGCGGCGGCTGCTTTCATGACCTGCTCGGCGCAAGCCGCTGACATCGCGGTTCGATCGGCTGTTCCGGCACCCTATGTGGCGCCTTTCACTTGGACTGGCCTCTACTCCGGTGTCCATGTCGGATATGGCTGGGGGCGCGCTGTGGTTGATAACTTCCTCTACCCCCGACCGAAGGGGTGGTTTGGCGGCGCCAGCATTGGCTACAATTGGCAGGCCGATAAGGTAGTTTTGGGCGTCGAAGCCGACTTCAACTATGGCAAAGTGAACGATTCAGACACCGTGACACCGCTTGGTTTGTCAGTAAGCGCGACCTCAAGAGTAGATTACTTCTTCACAGCTCGCGGCCGGCTTGGCTTTGTCGTGGATCGCGCCTTGCTCTACGGAACAGGCGGCTTTGCTTGGGGTCATAACAAGGGCGTCACCAGTTTGACGTCCTACCCTCCCATCCCCGATGAGAGCCCACGGATTACGCGTCGCTTCGCCGAACGAGAACATGCGGGTTGGACGGTCGGCGGCGGCCTTGAGTATGCGCTCACGGATGCCTGGTCGGCCAAGGCCGAGTATCTCTACATAGACCTCGGGACTAAGGGCTACACTTTTATTCGCGGGGAGCCTCTCGATATCAGTTTGAAGTTTCATACGATAAAGATGGGGCTGAATTACAAGTTCAGCCTATTCGGATTCTGAGATCGTTGCCGTATCGACAATGCGCGCGGGGCGCCATGCTCCGTTCGAGGCGGGTTTGGCCATGTCCAGAATCGTCGTGGATCCCGCAGTGCTCGCTGCCTCCATCGCGGCGCGGGACGCCCGACTCGATACGCTGGCCTACCTGATCGAGGCGGCGTCGCGGCTCGTTGGGATCGAGGCTGCACCCTCAAACCGGTAGCCGGCAATCAAGGGCCTAGACTAGGCGGTCTCTGCGCGTCCAACCCCGCATATCGGTCATTGGTTGGATATGGGGACGGGCAGGGCGGCTAAGTGCTTGATTTTCTTGGCGCTCCCTAGGGGACTCGAACCCCTGTTTTCGCCGTGAGAGGGCGACGTCCTAGACCGCTAGACGAAGGGAGCGTGAAGACGTGCTGAGATAGCCTTGAACCGCCGCCCGTGCAAGGCATTTGCTCAAGGTGGCGCCTGGCTGTGAAAAAGTTGAAGGAATTTGCGGCAGTTCAGCCTCCACTCTCTCGTGACCCGGAGAAGCGGAGGCTGAGATTCATCTGCGTTCGTTCGAATGCGGTTCGATCACGCCTTCGGCGCGGGCACCTGCGCCTTGTACCAGTCCACGATCTCGTCGCCGACCATGTGCACCACGCCGTCGTGGTCGTTGATGTAGGCGTAGAGGTCCTCGAAATACTTGATGCGGTGCGACTGCCCGGTGACGTAGGGGTGGACCCCGATCGCCAGGATGCGGGTCGATTCCTCCGACTCGGCATAGAGCCGGTCAAACGCGTCGCGGGTGCGCTCGAACAGCACGCGGCTCTCGTGATGGTGCGAGACCATCATCGTGATGTCGTTGATCTCGCTCGAATAGGGGATCGACAGAATCGGGCCGCCGGTGGTCTTCACCCATTGCGGCTGGTCGTCCAGCACCCAGTCGCCGAACCAGGAGAAGCCGCATTCGGTCGCGAAATCGAGCGTCGACCAAGTCTGCGTCCGGCCCGGTCCGAGCCAGCCGTTCGGCCGCGAGCCGGTGAACTTCTCGATGATGTCGGCGCTCTGCACCATCATGCTGCGCTGATCCTCGATCTGCTGGATCGGCATCTGCGTCAGGCAGTGCGCCATGAATTCCCAGCCGGCGTCGCGCGCGGCCTTGGCGGCCTCCGGATAGACATCGCAGACCCGGGCATTGATCGACATCGTCGGGCGGATGCCGAACTTCTCATAGGCCTTGAGCAGCCGCCAGAAGCCGATCCGCATGCCGTATTCGTACCAGGTCCAGTTCGGCATGTCGGGGATGATGCTCTGGCCCATCGGCGCGATGGAAAGCTGGCGCGGCATCGGCCGCGTGATCTCCCACTCTTCGATGTTGATCACGGACCAGACGATGAGCCGCCCCTTGCCCGGTAGTTTCAGCGCCGGACGGTGGAAGGGCGACGAATAGTCCAGGCGCTCGCGCGGCAGGGTCGGCATTTTTCAGGTCTCCAGGTTTTCGAGGTTATGAGAGTTTCTGTTCGAGGGCGGGCGGCCGTCGCTCGGTAAGCCCGGTGGCGGCGCAGAAGGCGTGTGCGATGCGGAACAGAAGCGGCTCCGCGAAAGCTTTCGTGCCGATCTGCATGCCGAGCGGCAGCCCGGCGCGGGAAAATCCGGTCGGCACAGCGATCGCCGGGGTACCGGTGACGTTGAACGGCATGCGGCAGTGGCGTTCATAGGTGCGCGCGACCGCTTCGGCGTCGTCGATGCGGCGCGGGGTCGTGAAACTCGACAGCGTGACGACCGCGTCCAGATCCTGCATCGCCTTCGCGAATTGCGATGCGAGCCAGGTCCGCCATTGCTGCGCCTTCACGTAGTCAGCGGCGGCGATGAACGCACCCGGCAGCAACTTGCCGCGCGTGATCGGCGCAAAGTCCTCCGGCCGCTCGCGCAAGTCCTTCTCATGCACCGCATAGGCTTCGGCCTGCAGAAGGGTACGGCCGCAGTCGCTCCAGACTTTCAGCGGCGGCAGGTCGACGGGCTGCAGCACCGCGCCCAATTCGCGCAGAATGTCCAGCGCCTGCGCGAAAGCGGCAGCCTGTTCTGGATCGATGTCCGGCTGGTCGCGGAAGAATCCGTCGATGACGCCGATGCGCAGGCCGCGGATATCCTGTCCGATTTCCGCGGTGGGATCGGTGATCTCGCGCGCCGCGCTGGCGGGATCGGTGGGGTCATGGCCGGCGATCGCGGCGAACAGGATCGCGTTGTCCTCGACCGTGCGCGTGATGGGGCCGACATGGTCGAGCGAGAACGACAGCGGCACCGCGCCGGCGCGGCTCACCGCGCCGTAGGTCGGCTTGAGACCGACAATGCCGCAGCAGGTCGCGGGATTGCGCACCGAGCCGCCGGTGTCGGTCCCGAGCGCGCCATAGGCCATGCCGAGCGCGACCGCGGTGGCGCTGCCGCTGGAGGAGCCGCCGGGATGCGCGTCGCGGTCCCACGGGTTGCGCGCGGGCGGCCACGGCAGGTCGAGCGTCGGACCGCCGGTGGCGAATTCGTGCAGCGCGGTCTTGCCCAGCAGCACCGCGCCGGCGTCCCGCAGGCGCGTCACGACGAAGGCGTCCGCCGCCGCGCGGTGGTTCGCGCGCAGTTTCGAGTGGCAGGTGGTGGGAAGACCCGCGACGTCGATAATGTCCTTGAGCGCCAGTGGGATACCGTGCAGCGGTCCGCGCCGGCGCCCGGCGGCGATCTCCGCCTCCGCCGCCTGCGCCTCGCGCAGCGCGCTCTCGGCCGTCACCGCGATGAACGCGTTATAGTCCGGGTCGAGCGCCGCGATCCGCGCGAGCGCAGCCTGCGTCAGCGCGACCGCCGATACCTCGCGCGCCTGGATGCGCCGTGCCGCCTCGGCGAGCGTCAGGTCTGCAAGGTCGGTCATCGCGCGTCCGCGTAGGTGTCGGCGCAAAAGACGCCGGCCGGTTCCGTCAGCGGCCCGGAGGGCGGCGAGGGGAGAGGCTGCATGGCGCGCTCGATCGCGGCCCGCACCGCGGCGGGCGCGAGCGTCAGGGCCCGCGCGACGCCAAGCCGCTCGGCATCGCGCGTAATCGAAACGGGCATGTCGGAAGGGGCGACATTGACCATGGACGGATTTAGCCGCAGTTTCGGCTGCCGCGCCAGAGTGCTTGTGCGCGAACAGATTTCCCTTCCCCGAAAAGGTGCCCGATGACAGCGACTGCCCTCGACTCCCGCATCTTCCGCGACATTTTCTCCACTGCCGAGATGCGGCAGGTGTTCTCCGACGAGTTCCGCACCGCCTGCTATCTCGAGATCGAGGCGGCGCTGGCGCGGGTGCAAGGCCGGCTCGGCATCATCCCGCCGGAGGCCGCGCGCGAGATCGAGAGCAAGTGCCGGATCGAGAACATCGACCTCGACCGGCTGAAGACCCAGACCGAGCGCATCGGCTACCCGATCCTCGGGGTCGTGCAGCAACTCGTGGACATCTGCGAAGGCGAACTCGGCGAGTGGTGCCACTGGGGCGCGACCACGCAGGACATCACCGACACGGCGGCGATCATGCAGATCCGTGCCGCGCTCGATCTCGTCGAGCAGGACATGGAGGCGATCGCCGCGTCGCTCGCCGACCTCGCGCTGCGCTATCGCGACACGCCGATGGCCGGACGCTCCAACCTGCAGCAGGCGGTGCCGCTGACCTTCGGTTTCAAATGCGCGGCGCTGCTTGCGGCGATGCAGCGCCACCGCCAGCGTCTGCGCGAGTTGCGCCCGCGCGTGCTGGTCGGCGAGTTCGGCGGGGCGGTCGGTACGCTCGCCTCGCTCGGCGATCAGGGTCTCGCAGTGCAGGAAGGCCTGATGAAGGAACTCAAGCTCGGCCAGCCCGAGATCGCCTGGCACACGGTGCGCGATCGCATCGGCGAAGTCGGCTGCTTCCTTGGACTGCTTACGTCGACATGCGGCAAGATTTCGATGGACGTGAAGCTACTGATGCAGACCGAGGTCGCGGAAGTGTACGAGCCCTTCCATGCGGGGCGCGGTTCGTCGAGCACCATGCCGCAGAAGCGCAATCCGGTCGCGAGCCTCTATATCCACGCGACGACGGCGCTGGTGAAGCAGCATACGGCTGCGCTGCTCGAGGCAGCGGTCGCCGACCACGAGCGCTCGACCGGGCCGTGGGAGATCGAGTGGATCGCGCTGCCGGAAATCTTCCTGCTCGCCTCCGGTTCGCTGCGGCAGACGCGCGACATGGTGGCCGGGATCGAGGTCGATGCGGCGCGCATGCGCGCCAACCTCGACCTCACGCTCGGCACGATCGTCTCCGAAGCGGTGATGATGGGGCTCGGCCCCCATCTCGGCCGCCAGCGCGCGCACGATCTCGTCTATGACATCTGCCGCGAAGTGGTAAAGACGAATACGCCGCTGATCGAACTGCTGGTCAAGGACCCGGAAATCTCCCGGCACGTCTCGCGCGCGGAACTCGAGAAGATGGTCGATCCCGCGAACTATCTCGGCCAGGCCGGCGAGATGGTCGACCGCGTGCTGGCGATCGAGGCGAAGAAGTAACGCGGTTTCATCCTCCCCCGCGCAGCGGGGGAGGATGGGAATGCGCTCGCGCGCGCCCGTTTCGCTGCCTCAATACCGATACGGCTCGATCTCCAGCAGCGGGAACGCGCTGAAGACGTTCGGCATCGTCACCGGCGGGGCGGGCACCAGATAGGACTTGTCGACCTCGGCGAACGACGTGACGCCGAGCAGCGAGAGGCAGCGGACGATCTCGTCTTCGAGCAGTTCGAGCATCCGCACGATCGCGGGTACGCCGCCGGCCGCGAGGCCGTAGCACTGCAGCCGGCCAAGACCGACGATGTGTGCGCCGGCGGCGATCGCCTTGACGATGTCGGTGCCACGATAGAAGCCGCCGTCCACCATGATCTTCGCGCGGCCGCCGACCGTCTCGACGATCTCCGGCAACACGGCGAACGAGCCGAGCCCGTGGTCAAGTTGTCGGCCGCCGTGGTTGGAGACGTAGATCCAGTCGACCTTGTGCTCGAGCGCGATCCGCGCGTCCTCGGCGGTTGCGATGCCTTTGAGGATCAGCGGAATGTCGAACTTGCGCTTGACGCGCTCCACGGTCTTCCAGTCCAGCCCGGCCTGAAAGTCGCGGCCGCTGACCTGCCGCCGCCCGACCGGGCGAAACCGCTTGGCGAGGTCGCGCTCGCGCCGGCTGATCTGCGCGGTGTCGACCGTGATGCAGAATGCCTTGTAGCCGTTGTCGATCGCCCGCCGCACGTGATCGTCGACCCAGTCGGCGTCGCCGCGGACGTAAAGCTGGAAGATGCGCGTGCCGTCCGGCGCCGCTTCGGCAACCTCTTCGAGCCCCGGTTTGCATACCGAGGACAGCATATGCGCGATGCCGAAAGCCTGCGCCGCGCGGCTGGAGGTCGCGCCACCGCCCTCGTAGAACGACTCCAGCGAACCGACCGGCGCCAGCATCACCGGCAGCCGCAGCCGACGCCCGAACTGCTCGACCGATGTATCGATCCGGCTGACGTCGCGCAGCACGCGCGGCCGGAACGCCATCGAGTCGATCGCCATGCGATTGCGCTTGAGCGTGGTCTCGCTTTCGGTCGCGCCTACGATGTAGTCCCATTCGTTCTGGCTGAGGTTCTGGCGCGCCTTGCGCACGACCTCGTGCAGGTTCTCGAATTGCAGGTCGCCGATGACCGCGCTTTGCGGAACGGGCTTATCGCCGGGCTTGTCGGTTGGCGTATTGGGCATGGCTTTCTTTCTGCACGTGTTGACGAGGCTCGATAGGGCTGTGGCTTCTTGAGGGCGACAGTATCGTCGAAGAAGCGCGATGCGGGAAAGAGGCGAAGTGCGGCGGCCTCGCGCGGCCGCACTTCGTCCGCCGATGCTAGTCGAGCTTGATCTTGACCTCGGTCGTGATCTTCTCCCAGCGGTCCTGCTCTTTCTTCAGCCAGTCGCGCGCCTCCTCGATGGAGGCGCTCGGCGTCGGAATGACCAGTTGCTTTTTGAAAGCCGCCTTCAGGCCCTCGGAATTGAGCGCCTTGGTGACCGCCGCATGCAGCGCCTCCAGCGCCGGACGCGGAGTCGCCGCCGGGGCGTACATGATCGACCAGTTCGGGGTGCCGACACCGGCGAATCCGGATTCGGCCATCGTCGGAACATCGGGATATTCCGGCAGGCGCTTTTCGTAAGTGGTGGCGAGAGGCAGGAGTTGGCCCGCCGCGACCAGACCCGCCGCGGTCGGCATCGTCATGCCCGCGATATGGATTTCCCCCGCCAGGATGAAGCGGACCATCGCCGGCGGCCCGTCCTTGATCGGCACATGCACCATCTCGATGCCTGCGCGCCGCTGGAACACCTCCATCTCGTAATGCGTGAAGGCGCCGACGCCGGTCGTGGAGTAGCGGATCTCTCCCGGCCGCTTCCGCGCGTAGTCAGCGAACTCCTTCATCGTGCGCGCCGGCATATGCTTCGGGCTGACAAGCTGGAATCCGGGGATCACCGAGATGCGCGAGACCGCCGCGATGTCCTTGTCGGGGTCGATGGTGAAGCGGCTGCGGTAGAGGCGCGGCGTGATCGCGCTGGTCGAGACATTGCCGATCATGACCGTATGGCCGTCGGGCCGCGACCGCGCCATTTCCTCGATCGCGATGATGCCGTAGGCGCCGGGCTTGTTGTCGACGATAACCTGCTG
>Ga0182739_1000867_pt1 | contig 34421 bp, 35 predicted proteins | sample eDN5th30CBELigBY_FD_128873 | JGI IMG/M metagenome (GOLD analysis project Ga0182739, IMG submission 128873) | Enriched backyard soil microbial communities from Emeryville, California, USA - eDNA 5th pass 30_C BE-Lig BY (version 2) (version 2) | ecosystem: Environmental > Terrestrial > Soil >... | reverse complement strand
GTTTGCTGTTCCCATTTTTCCTTGCTTGTGCAGAAAAACAAACGGCATAGGAATTTTCCTATGCCGTTTCAGATTCATTTTCTATTCACAATGTTGTCTCTGTGTTTAACTTAATGACATTGGGCGCCAGCTCGTCCTTTTTTTATGTTCAGAAATAAAGTGGGGTCTCTCCATCGCAGCAGCATTAATGGGCGGTGACAGATGGGCATGTGCGAATAAGTGTGCGGCCGACCGACCGTACCTAGATACCGCGAACCAATAGCTTCGCCGCGGATGCGGTAAGAGCGGACGCACGTTCCATCGCAACCAAGATACTGTCCTTGTGAGGAGTCCAGAGGTAAAGGTTTCCGTAAGGAAACCACATCGGGAGCATACGCTTACGACCTTTGGGGCCCTCCCTTGAAGGGAGAGTTTGGGTGGGTAGAAAAAATGGTTTAACCGGGGTTCCAGGGGCAGCGCCCTTAATAAAGTTATTTTACGGGGATCCAGGGGCAGCGCCCCTGAATCCTCCGATCAGGAGGGCAGCGTTGGACACCAGCCCGGCGGTCCCTCGCATAATATCGCTGCATAGGCGGGATCTTCTTTAGACAGATCTACAAAATAGTTGCTGATCAAATGATTGTTAGACACGGAACCCATCCGAAACGACCGTTTGACTTCTCCCTTCACATGCATATAGTAGAAGATCTTCTTCGGCCTCGTATGTCGGTATACAAGCGGCGGCAAATGAGGTACGATATCATACTCATTTTGCACTCGCCAATGCTGCTTAATGGCTCTGTTATAGATACGGGCGAATTTTACATCGCCTACCCGTGGAGAACCATAGGTGTAGACGATAGGGGATCGATCCGTATTGCTACCGATATCGAGGGCTGCAAGGGTTCCAAGTGCGCCGCCAAGACTGTGGCCGGTTATGAATAACGTTTTATCCGGATCTGTCGTATTTAAGATCGAACGAACTTCTTGCTGACACGTCATATAGATATCCGTGAAACCCTTATGAGAGTGGCAAGCGGCTTTCACTGGCTTGAATGGCACCTGCTGCGAGATAAAGTCCGATACCCAATCCGTCGGGGCATATGAGCCTCTGAAGGTAAGGACAACAGCGTGATCGGACTCAATGACGAAGCCGAAATATTCTGGCTTGTTCTCGTATGATTGCGCTTTGAAGGAACCGGCAAGTCGATATCCTGCAGGGATGAGGAATGACCCGTCAGGGTTGCTGTATTGTATTCTGGATTGTCCGCATACCGCTGCTAGGAACAATGCTGTGCGAACGTCGAATTGCTGCCCATTCTCTACCTTTTTCTCTGCCATCTGTCATTCCTCCCTAAGCCGCGTTGCGCATACGGTTCCCGATCTTATCCCTAACAGTTTATGAAGGTGATTATGAATTCGGAACCATCGACACGAATCTACAACGTGCGACAAAATTGCATCAGGAAGAGACAAAATCACACATAGGATGCTGTGACATTTGGCACTATACTGAGAAGAAGGTCATAATGTTCATACTATTAGGCATAGGAAAGGTGACACCCGACAGATGGCAATTGTACAGTTTCCAGAAGGCTTCAAATGGGGAGCAGCAACTGCTTCTTATCAAGTAGAAGGAGCGTATCGAGAAGGCGGCCGAGGGCTGTCGATCTGGGATACGTTCGCGCGTACGCCAGGCAAAGTATTCATGGGCGATAACGGCGATGTCGCTTGCGACATGTACCATAAGTATCCGGAAGACGTGAAGATGATGGCGGATATGGGCATCCAAACGTACCGTTTCTCAATCGCATGGCCGCGTATCATTCCAGATGGCTCTGGCGCAATTAATCAAGAAGGTTTGGATTTCTATCACCGTCTCGTAGACGAGCTGCTTAAATACGGCATCGAGCCAATGGTTACGTTGTACCACTGGGATTTGCCTCAAACGCTGCAGGATCGTGGCGGATGGGATAACCGTGAAACGATCGATCACTTCGTTCGTTATGCCGAAACCGTTTTCGAATCGCTGAAGGGTAAAATTAAGCTGTGGGCTACGTTTAATGAGCCTTGGTGCGTATCCTTCTTGTCCAACTACATTGGCGAGCATGCGCCTGGCAACCACGATTTGCAGCTGGCAACCAATGTATCGCACCATCTGCTCGTGGCACATGGCCGTGCCGTTCGCAAATTCCGCGAGCTTGGCATTCCGGGACAGATCGGTATCGTGCCTAACATGGAATGGCGTGAGCCTTACAGTACGCGTCAAGAGGATATCGATGCTTGCGAGCGTCAAGCAGGCTGGCTGAATGAATGGTTCATCCGTCCTGTCATGCACGGCCATTACCCAGAGAAGCTGGTCGAATGGTTCCGTGGCAAAGGCGTTGAAGTACCGATTCAAGCTGGCGATATGGAAGACATTTCACAGAAAATCGACTTCCTCGGCATCAATTACTATACGGGTACGGTTGGCCGTTACAAAGAGAATGAAGGTCTGTTCGACTGGGAAGAAGTCGACATGGGCTGGGATCGTACGGACATCGGATGGACCTACTACCCGCAAGGTCTCTATAACGTTCTAATGTTCCTGAAGAACAACTATGGCGAGATCCCCATCTATATCACAGAGAATGGCGCTTGCTACAACGACGAGCCGTCCACGGACGGCAAAGTGCATGACGACCGTCGTATACGCTATATCAAATCGCACCTTGCTTCGGTATCCCGCGCGATTGAATCTGGCGTTAACGTTAAGGGCTATTATGCATGGTCGTTGATGGATAACTATGAGTGGGCATTTGGCTACTCGATGCGCTTCGGCATGACCTATGTTGATTACGATACGCAGGTTCGTACACCGAAGGACAGCTTCAAATTCTACAGCAAAGTTGCAGCATTGAACTGGTTCAAAATATAAGCACTAGACAAGCCGGCAGGCGGGACTTTATAACCGTCCTGACCGGCTTTTTCTATTTCTTGCAATCTTAATGTTAATTTAACGTTGAGCAGGTATAATAGATTCATCTGTGCACATATTTTGATCGGAGGGAATTTGAGTGGGACAAGCAGTAAATAAATCGACTTACAAGCAGAACCGTAAGGATTTACGCATACGAAGCAAAGAACGTCAGAAGAAAATAAGAACATTGATGTGGGCAACCGGCGGCATCCTTCTTATTGCTATTATTTTGTTATTTGCACTAGCTCCAAAGCCTGATCCTGCTGAATTCGATTTTGACAACATCCCAACGCTTGGAAGTAAAGACGCAAAGGTGAAAATTGTTGAGTTCGGCGATTTCAAATGTCCTGCCTGCAAGCAGTTCGTAGAGGACGTTAAGCCTGAACTAATGAAGGAATATATTGATAAAGGCATCGTATCGTTGTCGTTCATGAACTATCACTTCATCGGCCTCGACTCGAAGACAGCGGCGCTGGCCGGCTTGGCTGTATATCACCAGAGCAACGATGAGTTCTGGAAGTACTATCAGGCGCTATACGAGAAGCAGCCGGATGAACGTGAAGCTTGGGCAACTGTCGATTATCTTGTCCAGCTTGCGAAGGATGAGAAGCTGAATATCGATTATGATAAGCTGCGCAGCGACATTGAGAATGAAACGTATGCAAAGGAATTGTCCGATCAGATGAGCCGCGTACGTCCGCTTAACATTACAGGTACTCCAACGCTGTTCGTAAACGGAACGAAAGTCGGCGGCTCCGATACCCTTTATTGGGAGCCTGTGAAAGCAGCCGTTGAGAAAGCGCTGAAGGAACTCGATGAGGCAGGTCAATAAATCGATGAATGATGACAATCGATCGTCTTTCTTCTATAACTACGGCCTGTATATGGCCTGGATCGTCAGCATTGTGGCAACGGCAGGCAGCTTGTATTTGAGTGAAGTGATGCATTTTACGCCTTGCCGGTGGTGCTGGTTCCAGCGGATCTTCATGTACCCGCAGGTCATTCTGCTCGGAATGGCCGCGTATCGGGGCGATCGGCGAATGGCCTCCTATGTGCTGCCGCTTGCCATTATCGGCGGATGCATTTCCGCTTGGCATTATGCGGAGCAGAAGGTGCCTGGTCTGTACCGAATGGTGCCATGTACCGATGGCGTTCCTTGCAATGAAGATTATCTTGACTGGTTCGGTATCATTACAATACCTCTGATGGCGTTGGTTGCCTTCATCTTGATTGCCGGTAACCTGTGGCTCACGAATCGTGCTTACAAGCGCGAGGCGCGGGAAGCAGCGGCAGTGGAATAAATCGTAAATAGCTGTTCGGGTGGTTAGGCTAGACCACTCGAACAGCTATTTGTTATTGATTCGTTTGCGGCAGGGGCGGGTATTAATAACATAACAAATGCGGACTTGCGTAAGAAGAAACGAGGGTATGCGATGCAAGGTCAAGAACGGAGCAACGGCAGACTGAATATGAGGGTCGTCCTAGTTGACGACAACGCAATGAATGTAACCGTCGTACGAGAAATGCTGAAGCGGGCAGGGTATACCAATTTGAGCTCCTGCTCCTCGGCTGTTGAATTATATAATTTGCTAGGTATTAGCGAAGATGGAACGGATCTGAAGCCAGCTTATGAAGAACCAGATGTGGATCTTATTCTGCTTGATATGATGATGCCTCGCATCGATGGCATTACGGCATGCCGCACGATACTAGGCTTGGAACGGCTTAAGGATATTCCGATTATTATGGTGACGGCCATTGGCGATTCGAAGAAGCTGGCCGAAGCGCTGGATGCAGGCGCTTCAGATTACGTGACCAAGCCGATCAATCGGGTTGAATTGATGGCACGGATTCGTTCGGCGCTTCGGCTCAAGCAGCAGAAGAATTGGCATCGGGAACGGGATCGCAGGCTGCGGGATGAGCTGCGGCTGGCACGAGAGGTTCAATATGCGGTGCTGCCGCAGCGACTGGAGAATGAACAGATCGTCATTGATGCGATCTATCGTCCGTCGGAAGAGCTGTCTGGCGACCTGTATGCATGGCACCGGATCGATGAGCATCGATATGCGGTAGCCGTTATCGATGCGATGGGACACGGCATTTCGTCGTCGCTTGTCTGTATGTTTATTGCGTCTGTACTGAAGGAAGTAATGAGCAAGCTGTCCGATCCAGAGGATGTCGTCCGTGAGCTGAATCGTCGGGCTTTGCAGCTGCAGTTCTCCGACCAGCTGATTCAATATTACTTCACCGGCATCTATATGGTGATCGATATGGAACGCGGCGTTGCGGAGTATGTGAACGCCGGACATCCGCCGGGCTTGCTGCTGCGGTCGGGCTCCGATCAAGTGAAGACATTCACAGGCGGCAGTCCAGCGATCGGATTGTTTGAAGGCTTATCTGTTCACAAGCAGTCCCTTCGACTTGCATCCGGCGATCGGATCGTTATCGTTACAGATGGTTTGCTTGACCGGACGGACGATGCTGAAGACGATCCGATTGAGAGGCTTGGCGTGAAGTTAATCAACCGCGGCCTGGATGATTACAATCGATTCCCTGATGATTGGCGAGAGGCGCTGTTCGGTGAACCGATTGATGGCCGTGGACGATCGGACGATCAATGTCTGCTGTGGATTGCTTTGAAATAAAGGAATGCTGCGTTAGCGCCGATCTCCTTCATGAGGCGCCTATCAAATAAGCCTCCTTGTCACCGAACGTACAATCGGTGGCAAGGAGGCTTGTTTCATTCGTATAGGGCATCATTGACGGCTGCGCGGCTTGTCGATAGCGTTAGGGTCTGGAAGCTTCATCATGGTGAGCGATGCAGCAGGGCGATCCGTTTCTAGCTCCTTGCTGCTCTTCTTGCCTGAATGTCGGCGGCTTCTCGAACGCGATCGCGACAGCCCGTCCGTTGAATCCAAGCTGTTCTCTGTCAGCTTAGATCCTGCATCGGCAGCTGGAGAAGGAGGGCTTGGGCTATGGCCAACCCAATGAGCCCGCCATAGCAGCAGCCAAATGATGGTGGTTATGATCAGGTCGACCACACATATGGCTGGAAAGCTCCATCTCTCATTCATATAAGGAAGACTGCGAATATTCATCCCCCATAGTGCACCAACGACGATCGTAGGAATTAGCAAGAGAATGACGTTGGCCAATACTTTCAGCGTGTCATTGCCGCGCTGTGTAGACGCGGCTTCACCCATTGCAATAAGTGTGTCGAGCTCTCTTACGTACGTCTGAATAAGTGTATCGATTCGCTCCAGCTTATGCTGAAGGCGAGTATAGGACTCGCTCGTAATTAATGTACCGGCAGCAAACGCTTCTTTCAATGCGTTATGAAGCTCATTCACCGGTACGAACAACCGCTGCCAATGGAGCAGGTCGTAACGACAATCGAACAATAGATTCATCCGTTCGATCTGTTGATCGCGGCTTCGCAGCGTCTGCTCCTGCTCGATAAGCTTCTTCTCGAAGCTGTCCAAACCATGATGCAGCTGATCAAGTACAACGCTCATCAAGGTCGCAAGCGCCTCGCCGCCGCTCTTGCACTGCTCTAGTTGAATATTCCATGGGGGCTGCTGTGCTCGAATTGACAGCCGCCAATCCTCGTGAATGGTTATTAGCTGGTTGGCTGTTACCCAGTAACACAGCGGTTGCATATCTTTGTTATCGTCGGAGAGCTGCACGAGCAGTGTTCCATATAGGAGCGGATCACCAGTCTCAAGCCGATGAACAACGATATGGTTCGCGCTTCGCTCGAAGCAGTCATCCAGCCATGCCGAGCATTCCGGCATGCGCTGCTTCATGGCAAGCAGTCGTTCCTGCGCTTGTTCATGCCGCAGCTGTTCGCGTTTGTGGGCCAGGTCCGTTGTTGAAGCTGCACCTTCTGAAGGCTTGTCTATCGTCGTCCGTTTGACTCGTGACGGCACCGATGGTAGTCGTTCAAGCTGCGATTGCACGTCGTCCCGAGCGTCGGTCGATTGCTGGTGCAGGTCTTCCGCGAACGGCTGCCGAAGCTGCAGCCACTCCCAGCCGGCTGGGAATCGAAACGTTCGTTCGTTCATACAATGCCTCCTGTTAGAATCGATACCGTTAGAGGTTTTCTCATTACTCCATCATAACCCGAACGGGGTAAGTGTTCAACGTAAATCACGACAACAGCGCACCGATCATGCCGCTAATGCGTCATTCGTCGGTGCGCTGATTCATTGATCGGGATTATTGGGCTCGGTTAAGCTTCTCCGAAGCTTCTCGATAGCACGGCGTTGAATACGCGAAATGCTCATCTGGGAGACGCCTAGCTGCTCAGCAATGAGACGCTGAGGTATGCCATCCTCGAATACGAGCTTGAGCACTTGTCGTTCCTCTGGTTTCAATGCGGACATCGCTGCTTCGATGTCAAGCTTCTTATCGATATGTTCATACTCATCAAGCTGTGAGTGGAGGAGCTCGCCAAGCGTCGTTGTGCTGTCTTCTTCGCTAATTGGCGTATCGAGCGAAACGTAATGATAAAGGTCGCGTCCGCCAAGAATTTCGAGCGTCTCTTCGACCGTCAGCTCCATATGTGCGGCGATCTCCTCGACTTTGGGCGAGCGCTCCAGCCGAACGGTCAGCTCATCGATCGTTTGCTGAACGGAGATCCCTTTTTCTTTAATACGGCGGGGCACTTGGATATACCAAGATTTATCCCTCAGATAGTTCTTCATATGACCGATGATGCTCTTCATAGCATAAGGCTCGAACTGCACGCCAACGGCTGGATCGTACTGCCTGTACAACCGCAGAAGCGACATCTGGCCAACTTGAATGAGATCCTCATACAAGTCGGGACGGTTCCGCGCAATCTTGCTTGCAGCCATTCGAACGATAGGTGCGTGATATTCAATTAATATCGTTGCAGCTTCATTGGTCGGATTCCTCTGGTACTCCGCAATCCGCGCGGCGCTGTCATGAAGCTGCCGGGACGGAGGGAAAGTCATGCCCATTCCCCGCTTTTGCTCAACCGTTTAGTCATCATGACCTGTGTACCAGAGCCGCTGGAGACTTCAACCTGATCCATCAAGGCCTGCATAAGGTAGAGGCCAAGTCCGCCTGCCTCCAGCTCGTGTACGGCCTTGCCATGCAGCGATTCAGCATTGCGCGCCACTGCTGCCGCATCGAAGCTGCTGCCGTCATCCTTCACGACGATGGATAACGAATCGGCTCGTTTGATGAATCGGATCTCAACGCGAGGCTGCTCGTCAGGCGCTGAGAACGTTGTACCTTCCGGCAGGTCGCCGTAGGCATGGAGCACCGCATTGTTGCATGCCTCAGACAATGCAACCTTCATATCTTCAATCTCCTCGAAGGAGAAGCCCATTTTGCTTGCTACCCCATATAAGGTTAAACGAGCAAGATCGACGTATTCTGCAGCAGCTGGAACGAAGATCGTAATGATATCATCCTTTATAAGCATTGCATCATGATCTCCTTTCAGTTCGATGATGGCGAAGAGCCGGACAGGAACGGTGAAATGCCCGTCATATCGAATAGTTTGCGTATATTCGGCGGAATTGCCTCAACGAGGAAAGGCGCGCTCTTGGCATGGCGTGCCCGCACAACAGAGACAAGGATGCCGATCCCCGTGCTGTCAATATACCGCAGATCGCGCAGATTGAGCACGAGCTCTCGGTCGCTTAGCTCCACTAGCGTAGACATAGCGGCGCGCATCTGGGATGCAGTCTCGAGATCGAGCTCGCCATTCAGAAACACGGTGCAGCGCCCTTCCTGATTCTCTGTTCTCAGATAAAATTTATCGGGTGATTTCATGACCGATACCCCACTTCAATGGAATGCATAACGATTATCTTTGTATTGCCAATAAGAATTTATAAGATTTCAAGCCTAAAGAAAAGAACGAATTCTTATTGGCGAGGTGAAATACAGTCTTACATCAGAGCTTGAATGACCGATCAGAGGCATTCACTTCTATTAAATAACCATAACCGCAAATAACGAAATGTGAAACAGGGCATAATGTAACCGATTTATCCCATCTCATGTATAGCACAGCAGCCCGCGGTTCATCCGTGATGGGCAAGGAGGTTTCGATATGGCAAGTAAAATCGGCATTTTCGCATCGGAACGGGATGCGACTACCGCTGTGCAGCAGCTGCTGCAGGCAGGATTTACAACCGGCGAGATTAAAGTGATTGCCAAGGATAGCTATCATTCCCGCACGCTTGAAGCGGAGTCCGGCATGCACGTGGACGAGCTGCGAGATATTGTCGATGCAGCCCGCAATAACGCAGACGCTTACTCGAGCAATAGTGATCGCGAATCCTCGCTCGTCGGCAGTTCGGTTATTGCATCGGGCTTTGCACTCAACAACTTAAACTATACAGGCAGTGGAGTGCCTTATGGTGCCGCCGCCTATATAGCCGCTGTCCGCCCGAGCGACACGGAAGCGACTTACGACCGCATCTTATCTTCGCTCGGTGTCGATGATGAGAAGCTGGATGTTGTGCGTACGTCGGTTGAGAATGGTTCCATCGCTGTGATGGTGTCCACCACAGAAAGCATGACGCTGCTGGAAGTGGATGGCGGACCCGAGCTGTCGGTATTAAGCAATGCGGAAGCGATCTATCGAGCGGCAGGTGCGACTCAAATTTCATAAAGCACGAGCGATTACAATCAGCCGGTCAACCTGCGTGCAGCAGATGGACCGGCTGCCGTTTTTTTATAACGAACGGAGAGAAGGACGATCCAACCGCAAAATATCCGCAAGCGGTGAATCATGACCTTGAATCAGCTCGAACAGCAGCTGGCTTGCGATTAAGCTGTAGACTGTACCGTTGCCGCCGTAGCCGAGGGCATAATATACGCTGCTGCGTAAGGGATCACGCCCAATGAAAGGCAGGCCATCGCGGGATTCACCGAACACAGCACTCCACTCATACTCAACCGGTGCCGTTAAGGTCGGGAACATTTGCAGCAGCAGGTTATGGAGCTTGTCTGTTCGTTTATTCCGGGAAGTCCCTTCCAAGGGCTGTGGAGGATCCTCGTCTAAACCGCCAATGATGACACGATTGTCTGGCGTCGTCCGCAGGTACAAATATGGGCGAGCGGTCTCCCAGATCATCATCCGTTCATGCCAGACGTCAAGCGAAGCCGATTGAGGTGCGGATACAGCGGCGAAGCTGCGGTTCAGATCCGATCGGATCATGTTGCAGCGCAGCTCCTCAGGCTCGTAGCCAACCGCGAATAGGACATGCTTGGCCGTAATGGCTCCGCCATCTGAAGTCTTAAGCAGGTGTTCATGTTCACTGCTGTTGTGTGCAACTACGTCGGTATGTTCATATATGGCGAGTCCTTGTTTTACGGCCTCTTCAGCAAGGGCTGCAATGAACAGATAAGGATTAATCTCCGCATCGCCATGAGTAACAATCGCACCAGGTCTTTCGAATGGAAAATGCGATCGAATTCGCTGCGGGGACCACCATTCCACCTCGAAGCCATGCTTCTGGAGCATGGCGTATTCTCTCTGGAGTTTAGGCAAATCCTGCTCCGTACTGACTAAGTATAAACTCGATCTTCGAACGAATTCGCTCTTGTCCGGCAGTTGTTCGGTCAAAGCTTCTAGTTGATCAATAGCCTTCTTGCATGCGGTGTAAAATAAAACGGCACGCGCCTCCCCAATCTGATCGGCGAGCTCAGACAGCATGATGTCATTGGCGGTCTGAATAAGCCCCGTATTGGCTAACGAGCTGCCGCCAGCAATCGTTTCCCGTTCAATGACTACAGTCCGTAAGCCTTGGCTGGCTAGCATATGGGCGTTTAATATGCCCGACATCCCGCCTCCGATAACTGCGACGTCGCACTGAACCGATTGCTGCCCAAGGCTGTCATAGGATGGGATGGGCTGTTTTGTTGTCGTCGACCAATACATCGAGCCGGTGTGCAATTGTTTCCTCGTCATCCAGTAATCACTCCCACTGCTTACTATGTCCAAATTCAGTCTTCCAATGCTCCATCATGCATCGATGTCCTTGTATCAACAGGAGCCGAATATAATCGATAGCAGGACGGGAACATTACGAGCGATAAGCACATAACGGCAGTGTGATGGATCTGTTCGAGAGGGGATACAGCGGATGGGTACAAAAGCAGAACGAATGAAGATCGGCGGTGTTCCGCTGGCAGTTACAATCAGGGGCGCTGATATCGAGAATGTGCATCATGGCCATATCGCTGTCGTGAATGCTGAAGGGAAGCTTATCGCGTGGGCGGGAGATGTGGATGTCCTAACGTTTATGCGGTCGACAGCAAAGCCAGTCCAGGTACTGCCTATTATTAGTGCGGGCGTTATGGATACCCAAGAGCTGCCGGAGGCGGCGATTGCAATGATGACGGCCTCCCATCGGGGAGAGCCTGCGCATCTCCAGATGCTGGAGCTCATGCTGCGCGAATTAGGGGTGAAGGAAGAGGAGCTTGTCTTCGATGAAGGACTGCCGCTCGCTGCGGAAGCCCGCGATGCATACCTCCTTGCAGGCGGCAAGCCCCGCAAGCTATTCCATAACTGTGCCGGCAAACATATAGGATTGCTTGCCGCTTGCAGGCTTGAGGAATGGCCGTTGGACAGCTACGCCGAGCTAAATCATCCGATTCAGCAATCGATCCGCCGCTGGATTGCAGAGTTGACGGGGCTTGCTGCTGATGATTTGACGGGCGGATTCGATGGATGCGGATTACCGGTATATGCCATTCCGCTGCGCAGCCTTGCACTGCTCTACGCAAGATTAGCGGCTCCGCCGGCCAATCTTGAAGAGGATGTCCGGACGATGCTCGACCGTATAACAAGCGCTATGAACGCACGGCCAGATCTCGTTGAAGGTACAGGCAGGCTGGCAAGCCTGCTGCTTCGCAACAACAACTGCGTTGCGAAGAGCGGTGCCCAAGGGCTGTTTGCGCTGGGGCTTCGGAAGGAGGGGCTTGGCATCATGATCAAAATGTCGGACGGCAGCGAGTCGGCCTGGCCCGTCATTCTATCCGATTCCCTACAGCAGCTTGCTAGCGCTGGCCTGTTGAGCCTAAGTGCCGCCGATCAGCTAAGTCAGCAGATTGGCGAATCGTTCCCGTCCTCCATGTACAATGATGCGGGGCGGTTGATCGGAAGACGGGAGTCCGACGTTACGCTGCAATACGCGCAATAAAAGCAATAAGAGCAATAAGGAACGAGCAAGGCTTCCCTCTCATTGAAGCACGTCACGGCGATAAGATGAGGGAGACTGCTCGTAAATTCTTTTGAATTGCTTGGAAAAATACAGGGCATCGGGAATGCCTACAGATGCGGCAATCTGCTCCACCGTAAGCGCTGGGCGTTCCCGCAGCAGCAGGCGAGCCTTATCGATACGAAGCCGGAGCAGAAAAGTGATAGGCGTCATGCCTGTTGCGCGCTTGAACACCCGGGACAGATAGGCGCGGTTATAGCCGAGCGTTTCCGCCATTTGCTCGATGGAGACTGGCATGGCGAATTGGGCGGACAAGTAGTGCGTCACTTGGCGGACAAGCGTCTCGCCGCCATTCTCGCTGCGCTCGACACTGCCTTCCAGCCCAGCCGCCTTACTGCCATAGGCACTGAATAGAAGCTGCAGGTAGCCTGCAGCCTCCACTGCAGCCATAGCCCCGCCTTCCCGCAGAGACTGATAGACGTGCCGGTACAATACGCGGGTCCGACGGTCTGCTTCTTGTCGAAGCACCCGATTCGAACCGCGGAAGCCGCAAGATTCCAGCAGCTTGTCCGCTTCATTCCCCTCGAAAGCAATCCACCGATACATCCATGGCTCTGCGTCGCTCGAAGTATATCGAATCAACTGCTCCGGCTCGATCAGAAACGTATCCCCAGCCTTAAGCTCGTATGCCGTTTCATCGACTGTGAAGGTACCGCTTCCCGATAAGATATAGTGCATGAGGTAATAATCGTAAACCTTCGGCCCAACCTTGTGGCCGGGCTTCGTCTGGCTTTCACCGGCGAACAATACGTTCAGCCCGTGGAATCGTTCGGAAGAGTGGTTAGAGGCAACGGTATACGTATAGGAATGCTTCATCGTTCGCAGCTCCTTTTCTACATAAAGTTACTATATTCATTAAGTCACATCTTCCAGTGCATCGAAACTTAAGGTATCCTTATTGTGCTATAGGATAGAGCATCTTGCAAGGAATGAAGTCACATAAATCCATGTGAAGAGCACTTCACGCCATTTTCGATCCTTCGCTGCTTCCGTTATACTGGATTCAGATAACAGCAATTCATTTCGATAGGATAAGGAATGTGATCGCTACAATGGCAAACCTACAACAATTGAAACAGCAATTTATTACGCTTTTCGGCGGGTCCGAAGATACGATTCGAGTGTTCCATGCGCCAGGACGCGTGAACCTGATCGGCGAACATACCGACTATAATGGCGGTTATGTGTTCCCGGCAGCGCTGACGTTCGGTACAACGCTGCTGCTTAGGCCGCGTACGGACAACAAGCTGGCATTCGCATCGACGAACTTCGAGCTGCACGGTGAAGTATCGCTAGGAAGCATCCGCTATGACAAGAAGGATGATTGGATGAACTATCCGAAAGGGATCGTGCATGAGCTTCAGCAGCGCGGCGTTGAATTCAGCAGCGGCTTCGATCTGCTCTATCATGGCGAGATTCCGAACGGCGCAGGCTTGTCCTCCTCCGCATCGATTGAGGTTGTGACAGCATTCGCCTTGCTCAGCGCGGCGGGACAGCCGATTGACACGGTTGAAATTGCGAAGCTGGCACAACGCTCGGAGAATGAGTTCAACGGTGTCAAATGCGGCATCATGGACCAATTCGCTGTTGCGAACGGACAAAAGGATCACGCAATTCTGCTGATGTGCGATACGCTCGAATACGATCTGATTCCGTTCCAATCGGGCGCTTACAAGCTCGTCATCGGCAACACGAACAAACGCCGCGGCTTAGCGGACTCGAAGTACAACGAGCGGCGGGGCCAATGCGAGCAGGCGGTAGCGGATTTGCAGCAGGCGCATCCATCGCTCACGCTGCTTGGTCAGCTTAGCCTGGAGCAGTTCGAGGCAAGCGAGCACCTGATTCAAGATGAGACGGTCCGCCGCCGTGCGCGCCACGTCGTAGAAGAAATCGATCGCGTACTTCGCTCGATCGAGGTGCTGAAGGCGAATGATCTTGCAGCGTTCGGCAGCTTGATGAATGGCTCTCATGACTCGCTTCGCGATCTATATGAAGTAACAGGCGCTGAGCTGGATGCAATGGTAGAAGCAGCGCGCAGCGTAGAAGGCGTGCTCGGCTCGCGGATGACAGGAGCAGGCTTCGGCGGCTGTACGGTATCGCTTGTTCATGAAGATGCGATTGAGCGCTTCAAGGAACAAGTGGGCCGCAAGTATAACGAAGCGACGGGCCTCACAGCTGACTTCTACGTCTGCAGCATCGGCAACGGGGTAGAAGAGCTCGTATAAGCGGACTTTTTGAACTACATCTAATAAGGGAGAGATTCGGTATGGCAGTATTGGTAACAGGTGGCGCAGGCTACATCGGCTCGCATACAGTAGCCGCATTGCTGGAGCGCGGGGAAGAAATCGTCGTTGTCGACAATCTGCAGCAGGGGCATCGTGAAGCGGTGCTTGGCGGCAAGCTGTACGAAGGCGACCTTCGTGATGAAGCGTTCCTCGACCAAGTGTTCAAAGAAAATTCGATCGACGCGGTTATTCACTTCGCAGCGAACTCGCTCGTTGGCGAGAGCATGACGAATCCGGGCAAATACTATCATAACAACGTGTACGGCACATTGTGCCTGCTCGAAGCAATGAACAAGAACGGCGTGAAGCGCATCGTCTTCTCGTCGACGGCTGCCACATACGGAGAACCGGAGCGCGTTCCGATCGATGAGCATGACCGCACGGTTCCAACGAATGCGTACGGCGAAACGAAGCTGGCGATGGAGAAAATGATGAAATGGTTCGACACCGCTCACGGCATCCGCTATGTATCGCTTCGCTACTTCAATGCAGCTGGCGCGCACGACAGCGGCAAGATTGGCGAGGACCACAGCCCAGAGACGCATCTGATCCCAATCGTGCTGCAAGCCGCACTTGGCCAACGTCCGCATATCTCGGTATTCGGCGACGATTATCCGACTGAGGACGGTACGTGCATCCGCGACTACATCCATGTCAGCGATCTTGCAGACGCGCATGTGCTTGCAGTTGACCGTCTCCGCCGCGGCGAAGACAGCGCGGTCTACAATCTTGGCAACGGTCAAGGCTTCTCCGTGAAGCAGGTGATCGATATTGCACGCCATGTAACGGAGCGGGAAATTCCGGTCGTGATGGAAGCTCGCCGCGCAGGCGACCCTGCGGTTCTAATCGCTTCGTCCGACCGTGCCCGCAAGGAGCTCGGCTGGCAGCCGAAGCGCGACAAGCTGGATGACATCATCCGCAGCGCTTGGCAGTGGCATTCGGCGAATCCGAATGGCTATGGCAAGAAGTAATCGCGCGGACCTGAATAGAAGGAGAGACAGCTATGACTGAACAACCGCTACATGCCGCAGTCGATGCGGATCAGGCAGCCATGCTGATCGAGCGGCTCGTCCGCTTCGGTCTGCAGCGTGGAATGATGGATCCGCTCGACGAATCGTATACCCGCAACAGCCTGCTCGAATTGTTCCAATTCACTGCTCCGTATGAAGGCGAGCTGCCGGACGAAACGCTGGACAGCTCGACCACGCTGCTTGAGCCGCTGCTGGACTACGCAGCCAAGACAGGCCTCATTCCAGACGACACGCTCACGCAGCGCGATCTGCTGGATGCCCGTATTATGGGCATGCTGATGGGACGCCCGTCGGAAGTGGCGGCTTCGTTCCGTGCGACGGTGGAGCGCGAGGGTGTAGAGGCGGCGACAAGCCGCTTCTATCAGCTTAATATCGATTCGAACTATATCCAGATGAATCGCATTCGGAAGAACCAGTACTGGCGTCACGAGACGCCGTTCGGCAAGCTGGAGATTACGATCAATCTGTCCAAGCCGGAGAAGGATCCGAAGGAGATTGCGCTTCTAAAGACGCTGCCGCCAAGCCGTTATCCGAAATGTCTGCTGTGCGAGACGAACGTCGGCTACGCAGGCAGAGCCGATCATCCAGCGCGCCAGAACCTTCGCGTACTGCCGCTGGAGCTGAAAGGCGAACGATGGTATTTCCAATATTCGCCTTATGTGTATTATAACGAGCACAGCATCGTGCTCAAAGGCGAGCATTCACCGATGCGAATCTCGCATGAAACGTTCGCACGCCTGCTGGCATTCATCGATGCAATGCCGCATTACTTCATCGGCTCGAATGCCGATCTGCCGATTGTAGGCGGCTCGATTCTCCATCATGATCATTTCCAAGCGGGCAGACACACGTTCCCGATGGAGGAGGCGCCGATCGAAGCATCGTTCGTTGATCCTTCGGCGGCGGATGTTCGCTTCGGAATCGTACGATGGCCAATGTCGGTTATTCGCGTCAATGGCAGCAGCGTAGATTCAGTGCTGGCGGCAGCGAATCGGATTCTGGATGCGTGGCGTGAATACTCGGATGCTGAAGCCGATGTGCTGGCATACAGCGAAGGGGCAGACGGCAGCCGTATTCCGCATAACACGATTACACCGATTGCACGGTTGAATAATGGCGAATACGAATTGGACCTCGTGCTCCGCAACAACCGGACAAGCGAGGAGCATCCGGATGGCATTTTCCATCCGCACCGCGAGCTGCATCATGTGAAGAAAGAGAACATCGGCTTGATCGAGGTTATGGGGTTAGCTGTTCTTCCGGGACGTTTGAAGTCGGAGCTTGAAGCGATTGCTGCTTACTTAACCGGCAATCAGCTATGGCGTGAACAGGACGCGGAAGCGGAAGCGTTCGCGCTGCGTTCTCACGCGCCTTGGATACGCGAGCTGCTCGAGCGTTACGGCAATACGCTGAGTGCGGAGCAGGCCGCTACAGTATTGCAGCAGGAGACGGGCGACAAGTTCCTTGCCGTTCTGAAGGATGCTGGCGTCTACAAAACAACCGAAGAAGGCCGATCGGCTTTCCGCCGTTTCATGACGTCGCTCTCGCTGGTAGAACAAACATTGTAGTTCATTCAAATAAATAAAGATTAATGAATTGAAATTTATACAATAAACCGCTCTCGTTCGCCATGAAGTGGCAAATGAGAGCGGTTTTTCTATGTATTTTGCACTAATTTACGCGAATGTTGTCTGAAATTATTCATGTTGTACGGTTGGCCTTTAGATAATATTTATGGTATTATTTTATAGAAAATAATACTAAATGATTTTTATATGATTTTTGGTCATTTTGTAACTTATATTTTCAAGCCGAAATAAGCCGAAATATTGATTGGAGGAGTAACTGATGTCTAGCGCAATTTTTCCACTTGATGAATTCATGAAGTTGAATACAGAGGAACAAGTTGAGCATTTGAAGCGTTGGAAGATGGACTACACCTTGAAGGACATTCGTGATGCTTGGGGCTTCAAGCATTCCGCACAATATTATATGCTGCTGAAGAAGCTGCGTATCTATGAGCGCGTTGTGAACAAATCGGACAAATTTTTCCCGGGTGAGGCCGTTGCTCCTGCTTCGTATGGCGGGGATCGTTTCTCTGCACAAGCCGGCTATGGAGCGGCAAGACAGCCTGGCGATCACTTCGCCTATCACTTGAACGTAACGCTGAGCGGCAATGAGCTGGCTGAGAAGCTGGAGCGTGCAGCGCAGTTTCTGAAGGGCGAGAATAAGCAGGTTCTGGTTAAACTGTCGATTGAGACGGTTGCACCAGCTGCGACACAGGACCCAGAAGCAAGCGAGAGCGAGCAATAATTGATACAGAAGACCGAGGCCTGTTCACAGGCCTCGGTCTTATTTTTAACTATAATTATGTTTTTTGTTGCTTTTTGTAGAATAATGTTCATTCAATCTATTAAATGTAATTGTCCGTTTGAATCTTTAACTTACTGGTTTCGAAGCTTGCCCAGTTCGGAAACCAACGCCTCAACTTCCGAAATGCTGAAGTTTGATTTGGAAGCAATGACTTCATATATATCCTTAATGTCCTCGTAGCGTTTCAGATCGAAGTGGCTCGGCTGCATCGCGGCAGCGGTTGCCATCTTCAGCTTGGATTTAATCTCATCGATCATAAAAGCTACATTGCTAATGGTTGGTTCATTCAAGTTCATGTTCGATCCCTCTCTATTCCATCGTTTGATGTATTGTACCATGCCTTAGAGTGTGTGTTCAAAAAAGTTCGCGTTTCCCTATAGGCTAATGGGGCTTGCCGTTCATTGCTGAACCTTATGAAATCAAGTATCATGGATGAGGAATGCAGGAAAGGATCGGAAGCGTTAGTATGGGAATTCACAGCAGAAAGAAGCGGCCGCAGCCCGTTGTCAAACGAGTGTCCACTACGGTTGATCTCGATGGTATTAAGACGCTGCTGGTACCAGCCGCTAAGGCCTATCAGCTGGGGCGGGAAGTAGCATTCGTCTGTATAGGGACAGACTGCTCTACGGGCGATGCATTCGGTCCGTTAGTTGGCACGGCTCTGAAGCTGAGAGGCTGGAACAATGTTGATGGGACGATGGAACGACCGCTTGATGCGAACCGAATTGCACAGGAAGGCATTCATCCGCCAGCAGACGCCATTATTATAGCGATTGATGCTTGCTTAGGCAGACCCGAATCGATCGGCATGTTCGCTGTTTCGGAAGGTCCGCTTAAGCCTGGTGAAGGAATCGGATTGAATTTGGCTCCCGTTGGAGACTATTCTATTGCAGGCGTTGTTAATCGGCAAGGCCCTAGACCGTATCAAACCTTACAAGCAACATCGCTTCATCTTGTGATGCAAATGGCGGAGTCGGCCGCAGCTGCCATTAATGAAGCGCTGCGAGGATCCTCAATATGATAGGCAAGTCCAGGAGGGGTTTTGATGAGTAAGCATTCGATAGCAGATCGTTCTGTTGTTGTACATAATGGTGAACTAACAATCGCATATGCCGATACGATGCCGGAAGGCGGGGCGAAGGTGAACGTCGTATTGCTGCATGGGTACTGTGGAAGCTCAGCCTACTGGGAGCGGATCGTCAGCCTGCTGTCGAAGGCAGGTGCGCGGGTAATCGTGCCCGATACAAGGGGCCACGGTAATTCTTCCGCGCCTGTTTCGTCTGCCTATGCAATGGAGACGTTGGCGCGGGATGTGCTGGCGCTTGCCGACGCGCTTCAATTGGAGCAGATCGTATTACTCGGGCATTCGATGGGCGGTTATACCGCACTTGCCTTTGCAGAGCAATATCCAAGCCGTCTTAGCGCATTCGGACTCGTCCATTCGACTGGCTTGCCTGACAGCGATGCGGCACGCGAGAATAGGGACCGCACGGTACAGAAAATTGAAGAGCAGGGAATTCCGACGTTTGTCGAAGGGCTTGTACCGAACTTATTCGCGCCGAATGCATCAGCTGAGCTGGTTGCGCGAGCGATTGAAATTGGTTATGGCACATCCGCGCAAGGCGCGCAAGCATCCGCGCTTGGCATGAAGGCTCGTCCGGACCGCCGCAGTACGCTGGAGACGTCGGCTTTACCATTGCTCCTTGTTGCAGGGGTTCAAGATGGCATTATTCCGGTAGAGCGCACATTCACGACGGACAGAGCTGGCGTCAGCCAAGTACTGCTTGAGTCAGCCGGACATATGGGGATGCTTGAAGCGCCAGAGGAGCTTGCTGAAGGTATCCTTCAATTCTTAGCAACCATCTAGGAGGAGGCGGCACATGCTTCAGCGTGATTATATGATGCGTATGATCGAGAGCATGACTGATACGCTAGGTCGTATGATGGGGCTGCGCAAGCAGCAGAAACAGGAAGAGGCGCTTGCGTTGTCCGGCGACCTGCTGGAGAAGCTGCTCCGGATGAAGCCAGAGCTTGCCCGGAAGCTGTCGGCTGGAGATCTCATCAGCATGCTGAGCCAGCGGGGGACTGCTGACCCTGAAGACTTGCGTGCGCTTGGTACTCTGATGTCAGCGGAAGCGGATACCTTCGAAGAGCTCGGGCGCGTTGCAGAAGCCACTGCCCTCAGGGGGAAGGCGCTTCATATGCTGCTCGCGGCAGAGATTGAGGAAGATGCGCATGCAAGCGTGCTCGCCAATGAGCTTGGCCGATCCGCTAAGGCTGTACAAGAAGAGGAGTCCATCTTGCAGGACATACCGTACAAACCGGAGGAAGCGGTATTGTTGATGGAGCGATTGGGCAACGCCAGCCTGCCCCGCAGCACAGGACTATTAGCGGCGTCGTACTGTGAGCGAAGAGGATGGTATGACAAGGCGGAGAATTATTTATATGCCATGTATGAGGACGGCGTGGGCCATGAAAGCGATCTGAAGGCTTTCTATACCCGGCTGTTGTTAATGAATGACGATCAGCTGGAGGCAGGCGGACTGCCTCGCGAGGAGCTGCTGCTTGGCTTAGACGAGCTTGATCGATGAAGGAGTGAACGTAATAGCGGTATGGAACAATGGCGGTTAGATTTGAAGCGTTGGGTGGATGAAGGATTGGTGCTGCAAGCGACGCTCAGTCAACTTCGCCGCAAAGATGGAGACGCGCCTGCTCGTACGACGATCCGTCCTGTACAATTAAAGGATGGGCTGCATTATCAATTTGAATATCATTATCCGAACAAAGCGAAGCATGAGAATGTGCCGGTAGTGGAAGCTGGCGAGCGTATTGCTCAGTGGCTGGAGGAGCATTATCGGCAGGCGCTGTTCAAAACGAAGGAAGCAGACTATCAAGTTCTGTTCAGCAAGAAAGGCAAGGCAGCGGTGCTGAAGAAGCCGGCTACTGGCCAAGCGGCTGAAACGGCGGACCATAATCGGAAGAAAAATCGCGTGCTGGCAGACCATGCGCCCGCACCGTTTCTAATAGAGCTCGGTATTATGACAGCTGAAGGCAAAGTGAAAGACAGCAAGATGGATAAGTATCGTCAGATCAATCGTTTTCTTGAGATGGTGACCGACGTGCTGCCGCATCTGCCGACGGATCGCCCGGTTAAGATTATCGACTTCGGCTGCGGCAAATCGTATCTGACATTTGCGCTCTATCACTTGCTGGTCATTGAGAAGGGCTATCAGCTGCAAGTGGTTGGTCTGGATTTGAAAGCGGATGTCATCGCCTTCTGCCAGTCTCTTGCGGACAGGCTTGGTTATGAGGGTCTCAAGTTTAAAGTCGGCGATATTGCCGAATATAAGGAGTCAGCCTCAGCCGATATGGTCGTGACGCTCCATGCGTGTGATACGGCAACAGATGCGGCGCTGGCGAAGGCGGTCGGTTGGGGAGCACAGGTCATTCTATCGGTTCCTTGCTGCCAGCATGAGCTGTTCCGTCAAATACAGAATGATCATTTGAAACCGCTGCTCTCGCATGGTTTACTGAAGGAACGGTTCGCAGCGTTGGCAACCGATGCCGCTCGCGGCGCGCTGTTGGAGTCGGTTGGCTATAAGGTGCAGATGCTTGAGTTCATCGATCCCGAGCATACGCCTAAGAATCTGCTTATTCGGGCAGTTGCGGCAGCAGTGCCGGAATCAGTCAAGCGTCGCAAATGGGACGAGTATGTTCAATATCGCAATATGCTGTCTATTGATCCTTATTTGGAGAAGGCGCTGGGTGAAGAGAGGCGTCCTCGGCCGGTAATCGAAGGTGAAAAGTGATGATTGGCGTTTGGATTGAATTTGCCAACTATTTGATCCTGCTTGTTCTATTCGTACTCGTGTTCGTGCGGGGGTCCTTTACGACGCTGCATCGAATTTATTTGCTGTTCCATATGTTTATGTTGAATTGGCCGCTTGGCCAGACGGTGCTCTATATGGCAGAGGCGCCCGATTACCGGATGTACATCATGAAGATTATGTTCGTCTGCTTGGCGGTATTGGGGTACGGCTGGTTCGTATTCGCCATCTTCCTGACCGGCCGATCATACCTCTACAGCAAATTGAGGCTGTTAGTATGTGCCATACCCTCGATATTAGCGGCGTGTATGGTGATGATTAATCCATCCGGCTGGTTCATCAGAGAGACTGGAACACGACTGACAGAGGCCGATTATGGACCGTTGTTCTGGGTGCTGGTAGGCGTGCTATGCGGTTATATGGCGCGTGCGTTTGTGCTTATGCGAGAGGCCATTCACAGCAGGGGCATTGTTGAGCGGCTCCGGAAGCAGATGCAGATGGCGCTGCGCGGACTTATTTTATTTTTGCTTTTCGGCATTATCGATATTTGCGTTAATGTTATTTTCGAATCGAAGGGACATATTGTTCCTGGCCTAATGTCATTCGGCATGACATTGAGCGGTCTTTACTTTGTTATTGCGATTCAGCGCAATCGCTTGTTCGATCTTGTGCAGTTTGCGCAGCAGGACGTATTCAATTCGATGTCCTCTGGAATAGTTGTTGTCAACGAACAGGGCAATGTTGCCGATATAAATCGAGTAATGCGTCCGATTATGCCTTTCCGAGTCGGGGACAAATTCGATATTCGAGTGATGCTCAGTACGATGAGAGCCGTGTCGGATCAATCCGAATTGTTCATCGAATGGCATGAGGCGAATTCGCCAGAACGGCTGGAGATGGAGGTGCTCGTTCCATCATTTACAACGGCTAAACGCCATGTTGTTGTAGTATCGGCACCAATCAAAGCTAACAACGAGGAGACAGCAGGACGGATTATTACGATTCAAGACGTTACGGATTATCGGCTGCTCATGGAGGAGACGCGCAGGCAGAACGAGACGCTTCAGCAGCAGAATCAGGAATTGCTGAAGATGCAGGAAGAGCTGTCCGCCGCCAATCGCAAGCTCGAGTTGATGGCGGTTACGGATAGTTTGACCGGCTGCTACAATCGCCGCTATCTGCTGAACAGGCTTGAGAATGAACTGCCGTCGCTTGCAATGTACGGCAAACCGGTTGCAGTACTGCTGTTCGACATCGACTTATTCAAGACGGTCAATGATACATATGGCCATCTGGCAGGGGACATGATCCTTATCCAAACGGCGGAGACGATTCGCAAGCTGCTAGGGCCTAACGATGTGCTGGCGCGGTATGGCGGAGAAGAGTTTACGGTGTATATGCCTGGAGCTGATATGAAGCATGCAGCGGATGCAGCCGAACGGATTCGCAGAGCGGTCGAGAATAGCGAAGTGCTCTGGAATGAAGATATCGTACGGTGGAAACAAGTGTCGGACTCAGAAGTGGCAGCTGGCAGCGAGTTTGAAGCTGAACCATTCGAGCCTTGCGTTAAGAAGCTGTCGGTGACGATCAGCATGGGTGTTGTAGCCGATGAGACGCTGCAGCCGACGGATGCAATTGAATCTGCTGCTTATCTGCGACAGTTGTTTGCAAGAGCCGACGAAGCGTTGTACATCGCGAAGAACGCGGGCCGTAATCAAGTGATCAGCCGTTCGTTCCATCATTAGATTTGAATGAGCAGAGGAACAATCGATTCACTTATGCACAATGTGCACGTAGTCAGTAGGCGTAAGGTCATGGTACAATAGAAGGGTGTTCCATATTTATTGGCATGAAGAAGGCGGGAACCTAGAATGAAGAAGGTAAACATTCATCAGATTAAGCCTGGGGACAAGCTGGCTAAGCCAGTCCTGCAGGACAATGGGAATGTTCTCCTAGGTGTGGGCGTTGAACTGAACGAGCGGTTTATTGAGAGACTTCGAAAGCTTGGCATCGACATGCTGTTCGTTGAGGACGCTTTTACCGATGATCTTGAGCCACCTGAGGTAATCTCGGAAAAGACACGCCAAAAAGCAGTTAATGCGATCTATCAGACAATGGCCAATCTAAAGGACCAGAATTTTATGAAGGGCAGAGCGGTTGCCCCTGAGATGGGACGTCAGCTGCGGCAGGTGTTCGGAGAAATTCTCAACGAAGTCATGGTGCGCGGCGATGTCATGGTGAATTTAACGAATATCCATACGACAGATGCTTACTTGTTCCAGCATTCCGTAAACGTTGCGGTATTGTCCGGGATCATCGGCATTGCCAAGGGCTACAATCGGATGCAGCTGGAGGAGCTGGGCATTGGCGCGTTGTTGTTCGATGTCGGGATGACGAGGGTGCCTTCACAGCTCATTAATAAGCAGGAAGCACTTACGGATGCAGAACGGATAATCGTGGAGAAGCATACAACGGACGGCTTCGATATTCTCCGTAAGCAGCACGATATCTCCTTGTTGTCCGCACATTGTGCGCTGCAGCACCACGAACGATTCGATGGGTCGGGATATCCGAGAGGGTTGAAGCGTGACGAGATTCATCTGTACGCCCAGATTGTCGGTCTAGCGGACACGTATGATGCGCTTACATCACCAAGGCCGCACCGCAAGCGGTATACGCCTTCGGAAGCGATTGAGTTTCTATTCGCATCCGGCAACACCTACTTTGATTTCGAACTGATCAAGCTGTTCTGTAAGCATATCTCTGTCTATCCCGTAGCGACGACCGTTCGTCTTAATACCGGACAGATTGCAGTCGTATCGGCGAACAATTCGCTTGCCGTTCATCGGCCGATTGTGCGTGTAGTCGAGGAAGCGGACGGAACTAGACCAGCGAGTCCTTATGAGATTGATCTGAAGAACGAAGTCACCATTCTGATTGTTGAAGAATTGTAACCCAACATCGAGATATAGCACACGAATTGAATATACGGATACCGAACGATAATAGCAAACTTGTCGAAAGGCAAGGACGCAAAGCCATAGGGCCTAACGCTCGCGCAAGCAGCGTTTGGCAGCCTGGTTACCGAATTCGCTCCCTGTTTGATTATTTTGGAGCGGCTTCTTAATGGAATGCGGCTTTTTTGTTTGTTTTTATTCATAAGATCTAGCAGGCCGCTGACTCTATATGGGTCACACTTGAACATAAAACACTTGTAGAGTCCATCATTAAGGGGGTTCAGATTAATGTCGATAAGGAGCGGGCAAGAGCTTCACAAGAAGGACAAAGAGATGATTGCACCGAAAGCGCTTGTTCATAGCAGAACGATTGTTGAGAAACAGGACTATGTCACAACAGGGATCTCCACTTATGTGGAGGGAGAACTGCTTGGCATTGATCTGAATGAATACAAGCGGTTCGAGCTAGGAGATTCTGTGCAGCTTACTTTTTATTCTCCTGTGGGCATTCACCGACTCCAATCCACGATTATTGGCAAGGATGAGGGCTCGATTGCGGTTATCTTTCCACCGAGGGCATTTCAGTTTGTCGAGAAGCGAGAAAGTCCAAGGGTACAGGTGGAAGCAGTCGGCAAGTTTCGGCACCTAGACAAGGAAGCACCGAGAACAGAACAGAAACTGGAGCAATTAATCGCGCCGTCAAATGCTGGATTGATGTCGGACGAGCTGTTCGCCGAACTGGATGAGCTGTTCCAGGAAGCAGGGGTTAAGCATGATGATTGGGCAGGGACGCCGATCCGCATATGCAATATAAGCAGCTCAGGCCTCGGTTTTCTAGTTGAACAACCGGCAATGCCGTTGAAGACAGGGGAAAGAGTCGAAGCGGAGCTTCGAATTGACGGACAGCGTGACATTCGCTGCATGCTGTCAATCGTTCGTTCTGAGAATACACCGGAAGGACGATATTATGGCGCTCGTCTGGAAGACATGGCGGAGTCGGAGCAGCGTGCTCTTCGCGCATATATTCTTCGCGAGCAGGTCGGCATGTTCTATACGAATCGGAGAAAACAATTGAATCGCACCAGCAATGCGAACCGCTCAGATAACTGAGCGGTTTTTATTTTGTTTTATCCCGGACTAAGGAGGCAATACTGCGTACCAAGGCGCATGTGGCAGTTAGGAGGGGAAACGGATGCAGGAGCGGGAAAATCAATACAACGGTAGAGATACAGATAAAGATAACAGCTGGGATAGCTTTTACGATCGAAGAAGTTCGTTTATGGAGGGGGTGGCTGCGGGCGGGGTGGCTGTAGTATCCGGAGCTGCGATGGTTCAGGCTGGGTTGTACGAGGATGGTGCTTCAGCTTTATTTTCGCTTGCAGCAGCAGCTGGTGCTGCATGTGCATCGACTCTTCATACATGGCATTCGAATAAGCGTGGGCGATCCTTATCTGAACGAGATTGGCCTATTGGCAGCAATCATAATCGTATGTTCGAGGTTATGCTTCTATGTTTGTTCGGACTAGCTGTGCTCAGTCTAGGACAGCTGCTGCTGCGGGGACAGGTGCCTCAATCCGTTGCCACTGCACAGATGGGTATACGTTGGCTTGGAGCTGCCGGGGTTGTGCTGCTGATGTTTCACAATCATTGGCGGCCTGCTTCGCAGTCAAATGCAATCGTCACTAGAGCTTCAGTCTCGATGACACTTAGTGCCTTGTTAATGATGATGGGTGTGATAATTGGACCTGTCTCCGTATTAGGCTGGTTCGGTGAATTGCCGGACTCCTTCTCGAGAGGGTTCCTGCTGATGGATTCCGATATTCGTATCGCAAGCATCGGCATAAGGCTGTCGGGCTTCTTGCAATATCCGAACGTTCAAGGCGTCTTCGCCGCTGCTTTGCTGCTGCTGCTGCTCGCGATAGGGACGACGCGTGTGATGCCTCGGCATATGCTGCTTGCGGGAGCTTGTCTACCCTCGCCGCTGCTGCTTGCGCTGCTGCTGTCAGAGTCGCGCGGCGCCGCGCTCGCCTGCGCCGCCGGGGCAGCCGCCGGCTGCCTGCTGCTGCGCGGCCGACGGCTCGCGCTCTGGCTGGCCGGCGCAGGCTGGGCCGGCACATGCGGCGCGCTCGCCTGCCGCATCGCGCTGGCGCCTGCGCCCGCCAGCGGCGCCTTGCGCGCGGCTGCGCTGCTCGGCTGCTTCGCAGCCGGCGCCCTGGGCCTTGCAGCCCTGCGGAGCAGGCTGCTCGCCCCGGGCGCAGCGCGGCAGGGCCGCGCGCTTGCTGCGAGCGCTGCGCTGCTCGCAGGCGGCCTCGCCGCGCTGGCTGCGCTGCCGCCGCAGCAGCTTTACGCGCGGCTCGGCGCGCATTACGAGACGGCGGCTTCGCGCGCGTCTCTATACCAAGAGGCGCTTCGCCTATGGCGGGAAGCGCCTCTAATGGGCCGCGGCGGTGACACCTGGCGGCACCTCGCAGGCCAGCGGTTTGGCATTTACGAGGTGCACAGCGGCTACCTCGACATTGCGCTCAATGCTGGCCTTCTTGGATTATCGCTCTTGCTGCTGCTGTTTGGCGCATTGCTTACCGCAGTCTGGCGTGCGGGCGAGTACCGCATTCTGCTCGCCCCATTGCTCGTCATGCTGCTGCACGCAGCGATTGATTTCGATATGAGCTATGGCTGCTGGTGGCTGCTGCTTTTTGCTATCGCCGCATTCGGAGTTGATGCCCATTCACGAGCGGCTCCACCAAACAGGTTATCCGCCGAATGTGCCTCGGAACTCACATAGCAGCACGTGTTTAGTTTGACACGTACTTAGTGGCATGCCTTTCCCTTCCTATAGATCGGATGTTATCCGCCAAATGCGTGTCGGAACGCTTCACATAACGCTGCGCGGTCCACTTCCCACAGCTCGGCGATTTCGGCGCTGACGTTCTCGTCCCACCAATCCGACAATACTTTCCGATTGCTCTGGTTCTCGTGAATCCAAGGGAGATTAAGCGCTACCTTCTTGAAGTAGAGCTTCTCAGCCTCCTCCACCTTCTCCTTCGGAATCCATTTGTTCATCCGCTTGGCGGTGCGATATAGCTCGTTGCTGCAGGCTCTCTTAATTTTGCGAGCGGTCGGGTACCCGGTTGTATGCTTCTCGTTCGTGGGCCTCATACGACAACCGCCTCCTCTCTACGGCTATCGTATGCACCGAAATCGCAGGCGGACACTAGCCTTCGGCGAGGAGTACAGCGATCTGCCTTTTAACCTTATTGAACGAAAATATACCCCACCATCGGTCCGTCGCTCCGCATATCCGCGTGCGTCAGACATTTGATTTCATACGTTCCGGCTTGCTCAGGGGTGAAGCGGACAACGGTGGTTTCGCCCTTCTTCACTTCGCCTTTCAGTCCAAGCCCTTCGATGACGAATGGATGCGTGTCTCCGCTTATGCCAATAATGCGAAGCTCTACGGGAACGCCTTTCTTCACATAGATCGAGCCGGGATCCCACCGGTACGCTTCGAGCATCTTGCCATTCCGATCCGTCGTCTCGAACTCGCCTGTTACGAGCGTAAACACCTGGACCCCATCGGATGGCGCAGCAGCAGCAGGCTCAACCCTCGTCAAGTGTACCCGCCATAACACGGCTGCCAGCAGCGTCACGACGAGAAAGGCGCCGGCGATTTGCAGATTTCTTTTCTTAACAACGAGAAATTTAGTCATGGAACTTCTCCTCCGCTTGTACGTATCTATTCGAGGCTAGTCTATGCGCAGGCCTGTCTGAACATGCCCCTTCTGGCACTTGGACTTGGCATGCGTGTATGCTAGAATACGAGGAAGATAAGACATGCCTACGGGAGAGGCGAAAGGAGAAACCATGCACGTATTGTCAGATGTGGTGGCGACTTTACTCGAATGGATGAAGGATCTCGGCTACTTCGGCATTTTGTTCGGCTTAATGGTAGAGGTCATTCCTAGTGAGGTTGTGCTTGCCTATGCGGGTTACCTGGTATACGACGGGAGAATATCGTTCTTAGGAGCAGTGATCTTCGGTACGTTAGGCGCTGTTCTACAGAACTGGATTTTGTACGCGATCGGCCGATACGGTGGCCGGCCTTTCCTTGATAAATACGGAAAGTTCCTGAAGATTAAGAAGAAACATATCGATATTGCGGAAAGCTGGTTCGACAAGTACGGCAAAGGCATTGTATTCACGGCGCGGTTTGTCCCCGTTATGCGTCAAGTTATTTCGATTCCTGCGGGTATGGCGCGTATGCCGTTTGGCATATTCACGCTCCTGACGGCGCTCGCTTCATTGCCGTGGTCGATTCTGTTTGTTTATTTGGGACGTTCCCTTGGCGACAATTGGGACACGATCGAAGAGGAAGCAGGCAAGTACATTCATGAGGGTGTTCTGATTGCGCTTGGCCTTCTTGTTGTCTATGTGGTGTTCAAAATTGTACGTTCCCGCAATAGCAAGAAAACATCATAATACACCTGTTATAAGAGACGGACATGAACCGGCCATTGGGCTGAGAGCATGTCCGTTTCTTTGCCTGTATCTCCCTGAATCTGCTACAATGGTAGAACGAATGACGACTAATTATATCGGATATGAAAGCGAGGTTCGCCATCATGGGTAAAAATGTAGGTGCTAAGCTGGGCCAAGGTATTTCGCCAAAGCAGTTCATCGAAGGCATGACCAAAAATCAAGAACAATTCCGTTCCATATACGAATCCTTCGAATGGCCGAATACGGAGGATCGCAAGTTTTTCGAATCGCTTAATGGCCGGGATGACCTGCGCTGCCTCATCCTTGCGGCGGACTGGTGCGGCGATGTTGTACGCAACGTACCGGTCGTTTTCCACGCGCTTGCAGTAAGCGGAATTCCGACAGAAGTACTGATTATGGAACAGCACCTCGATACGATGGACGAGTTTCTGACGATGGGCGGCCGCTCGATTCCAGTCGTTATTTTCGCTAATAAAGAAGGTGTCGTTCGCGGACAATGGGGACCTCGTACGAAGCATGTGCAAGAACCGATGATCGCCTTTAAGCTGGGCAATCCTGATCGGGAGGCGCCGGACTACCAGCAGAAGCTGACTGCGGCCCGGGAAGAGATTATGCGTCGTTATGGCGAAGGCGAAGGTACAGCCTACCAGACTGATATTATTAGCGAGCTGCGTCAGCTGCTCACGGGGATCTAAGCCGATGTCGAAGCTGAACATTCAAACCTTCTCCCTAGGCCCGCTGCAGACGAATTGTTATTTACTTACGGATGAATCCGGCGAGAGAGGCGTTATTATCGACCCTGGCATGGGCCCGAAGCGTCTGCTCGAACGGATCGAGTCGATTCATATCGAGGCGATTTTGCTTACCCACGCGCATTTTGACCATATGGGTGGGGTTGATGAGGTGCGTAAAGCGAAAGGATGCCCCGTCTATATTCATGATCTGGAGGCAGAATGGCTCGAGAATCCTCAGTTGAACGGCTCTTCGAGATGGAAGGATGTAACCCCGCCGCTGACGACGGACCCGGCTGAATATGCATTGGATGAAGGTCAGACGCTTGAGCTGATCGGTCACAAGTTCTCGGTTATGCATACGCCGGGCCATTCGCCTGGCAGCATCAGTCTGTTGTGCGGTTCTGATCTGTTCGGCGGCGACGTTCTGTTCCGTGCGTCGGTCGGTCGTACAGACCTGCCTGGCGGACGTGAACGGGATCTGTACGATTCGATTCGGCTCAAGCTGTTCAAGCTGCCGGATGACGTCGTTGTTTATCCTGGCCATGGTCCGAAGACGACGATCGGATTCGAGAAGGCGAACAATCCGTTCGTTGGCTTACATCGCTAGTTTAATAGGTTGTTTACTTCGTCCACGTTTAATAACGATAATGGGCTTTAATACGAGTACGAGATTGGGAAGGGGCTTGCTTACGTGGCTGTTGAGAAGCAGGATGCACCGACAGAAGCGAATGTAACGAAACTTTCGGAAGAGCAGGCGGCAGCGGAGCGGGAACGGATTATCCACGATATTGCTGCGGAGTTGTCCATACCGCTGACGAAGGTGAAGGCAGCCGTGTCGCTGCTCGACGAAGGCAATACGATTCCGTTTATTGCGCGTTATCGCAAGGAAATGACAGGCGAGCTTGACGAGAATGCGCTTCGCGACATTGAAGAGAAGCTGCAATATCGGCGCAATCTGGAGGACCGCAAGCGCGAGGTTATTCGGCTCATTGACGAGCAGGGCAAGCTGACCGATGAGCTGCGCCGCGGCATTGAGTCGGCGAGCAAGCTGCAAGAGGTCGAAGATTTGTACCGTCCTTACCGGCAGAAACGTAAGACGAGAGCGAGCGTTGCGAAGGAACGTGGACTTGAGCCGCTTGCACGCTGGATCTGGTCGCAGCCTAAGCAGGGAGATCCGTTAGTGGAGGCATTGCGCTATATCGATACGGAGAAAGGTGTCAATACGGCGGAGGATGCGCTGCAGGGCGCTATGGATATTCTTGCTGAAAATATTGCCGACGACGCTGCAATCCGTGCCTGGGTTCGGAAGTTTACGCACGATCAGGGCATACTCCGGACGGAAGCGAAGGATGCGAGCGCGGAGACGGTATACGAGATGTACTACGCTTACCAAGAGCCGGTACGCAAGCTGCCGCCTCACCGTGTGCTCGCCATTAACCGCGGCGAACGCGAAGAGGTGCTGCGCGTGGCGCTCGACGTTCCGGTCGACCGCGTGCATGACTGGTTGAATCGTAATGTAATCCGCAAGTATACGGCTCCGCAGATTCAGACGGTACTGACCTCGATTATCGAGGATTCCTACAAAAGGTTAATTGCACCGTCGATCGAACGTGAAGTGCGCGGCGAACTGACAGAGAAGGCGGAAGAACACGCGATCTCGATCTTCTCCGTCAACTTGCGCAACCTACTGCTGTCGCCGCCTGTTCATGGACAGGTTGTCCTTGGCGTCGATCCAGCGTACCGTACGGGCTGCAAGCTTGCGGTTGTTGATGACACCGGCAAGCTGCTCGAAGTAGCGGTCTCGTATCCAACGCCTCCGAACAACAAGGTGGCGGAGGCTGAGCGGATCGTGAACGGCATGCTGGACAAGTACAGTGTCAGCCTCATTGTTATTGGCAACGGTACGGCATCCCGTGAGACGGAGCAGTTTATCGCCGATCTGATCGGCAAGCGGCGTCAGGCAGGAGCAGCAGGCGCGAATGAATTGAAATATATGATCGTCAGTGAAGCAGGCGCTTCGGTATACTCCGCTTCCAAGCTCGCAGCAGAGGAATTCCCGTCGCTCGACGTATCCGAGCGGAGTGCGGTGTCAATCGCACGCCGTCTGCAGGATCCGCTTGCCGAGCTCGTGAAGATCGAGCCCAAAGCGATTGGCGTTGGCCAATATCAGCATGATGTCAGTCAGAAGCGGTTGGAGGAAAGCTTGGGCGGCGTTGTAGAATCCGCCGTTAACCACGTTGGCGTCGATGTGAATACGGCGTCTCCATCGCTGTTGTCCTATGTGGCAGGCGTCAATGCGACGATTGCCCGCAACATCGTGAAGTACCGCGAGGAGAACGGCAAGTTCGCTCAACGCAAGGAGCTTGCTAAGGTGCCGCGGCTAGGAGCAAAATCGTACGAGCAGTGCATCGGCTTCCTCCGCATTCCGGACGGGGCCAACCCGCTGGATCGGACACCGATTCACCCGGAATCATATGCCGTTGTGGACAAGCTGTTCCGTGCGCTCGGGCTGAAGCTGTCGGACGTTGGCTCGGAATCGATGCGCACGAAGCTGGCTGAGGCTGATGTGGCGCAGCTGTCTGGCGCGCTAGAGGTAGGCATTCCGACGCTGCGTGACATTATCGAAAGCTTGCAGCGTCCGGGCCGCGATCCGCGCGAGGAGCTGCCGCCGCCGATCTTCCGGACGGACGTGCTCAAGCTCGAGGACTTGAAGCCAGGCATGGAGCTGCAAGGTACGGTTCGCAACGTCATCGACTTCGGCGCTTTCGTCGATATCGGCATCAAGAATGACGGCCTCGTTCATATTTCGCGCTTAAGCACCAAGTTCGTGAAGCACCCAACGGATGTTGTATCCGTGGGCGATGCTGTAACCGTCTGGGTTCTTGAAGCCGACGCCAAGAAGGGCCGTGTCAGCCTTACTATGGTCAAACCGGATTAAGACAGGTATAGCTTAAAGCCGATCCCCTATGAAGCGGGATCGGCTTTGTGGTCATTCCATCAAATCGCACTTTTATGACACGCTGACAAGTAAGCGGTGTCCCTCAAGGGCATGCGATTCCCCATCACCCAATTATGCAATCGCGCTATCCCACAGGGGTGAAAGGGGCGAAGCCCTAGTTACTTGTAACGGTTTCTTCACTCGGACGCTGCTTAGCTCGGTAGAAATACCAGCAGTCATTCAGCAGACGAATCTGCCGAACGTCCTTCTTCTGGTACGCGCGCATCAGTTGATTGCACAGCCACTGCGGCATTTGCGTCGTCCCCCTCCCGGACCGTACTGTATGAATAGCATATGGGCGGGGGCGGGGCGATGTGCAGGTCCGAAACGATTTCATTCGCGTGAATTCGCCTTCTTCCTGCAGAATGACAAACGGACTGCACCATCGTAGGACGGTGCAGTCCGTTTCAGCTTGTTTAAACCTCGTATTCTTCTTCGTACCATTGCTCCAGCTGAGCTTGAAGGGCACGAATTTCGGTCAGCAAGGAGATGAGTGGGTAAGATTGCTCTTTAATTTGGGCAAAATCCTGCTCCAGCTTGTTCAAGTAATCCAGTCCAGAGACGAGTTGAATGCTCGTATCATGCAGCTCGACGTTGTCGCACTCCGCAATGGCGTAAGGAAGCGCAGGAACGTTGCTAGCCGTCAGCTTGTCGATTTCTTTATGCAAACGCAGATTGAGCGCACTAAGCTGGTAAGCGTGCGATTGCGGCATTTCGACGAAATGAACCGTTTCATTCTGTTTCATCAGAACGTAGCGCATAGTTGGCATAATAGTACAGATTCTCCCCTCTAATAACACAAACAGCTCGAACGAGATCGAACTTCTACTTGAAGTGTATCGCAGCCCGCCTTTACAATTCAAGTAGGTGGAGGAGATTAACGATGAATGATGAGACGCTGCAGACGTGGGTCGAGCGAGTGTCGCTGGAGTGGTTCGGCAGACCGTTCAAGCACAAAGCGACGTTTAACAGCCGCCTGAAGGCAACGGGCGGACGTTATTTTACACGCTCGCACAATATCGAGATTAGTCCGCATCAGCTTGAAGCGTTCGGAGCTGAAGAGACGGAGAAAATAATAAAGCACGAGCTGTGCCATTATCATCTTCATATTATGAAGCGCGGCTATCAGCATCGGGATCAAGATTTCAAGCAGCTGCTCACACAGGTAGGAGCGTCACGGTATTGCCGCACGCTGCCGGAGCGTGAGGCGCGTAAACCGAAGCCGTTTAAGTACAAGCTGTTATGCAGCGCATGCGGGATGGAATACTTGAGGCGGCGGCGTCTCGATCCGTCTCGATATCGGTGCGGCAAATGTGCGGGAAAATTATCGCTAAAAACGCTTGACTAGGGTAGGACAGGCGTGATAAATTATTAATTGTCACTGCACGATATTCCCTGATAGCTCAGTTGGTAGAGCACTCGACTGTTAATCGAGTTGTCACAGGTTCGAGTCCTGTTCGGGGAGCCATGGAGAAGTACCCAAGTGGCTCAAGGGGACCCTCTGCTAAGGGG
>Ga0182739_1000866_pt1 | contig 34451 bp, 30 predicted proteins | sample eDN5th30CBELigBY_FD_128873 | JGI IMG/M metagenome (GOLD analysis project Ga0182739, IMG submission 128873) | Enriched backyard soil microbial communities from Emeryville, California, USA - eDNA 5th pass 30_C BE-Lig BY (version 2) (version 2) | ecosystem: Environmental > Terrestrial > Soil >... | reverse complement strand
CATACTACCATATGAAAGAAATTTGGACACCTTTAAAAATGATAGGTATCAAGTTTTTCAAGACAGAGGATGGACATCTCTTCGTGAAGGTTTGGAAGCAGAATCGGAAATTAATTAAATAATGACACTTAATAGCATCGTTCAAAGACCAAAAGAGAGCCAATCATTTCCTTTAAATGACTGACTCTCTTTTTTTACTAGATCATATCATTACGATTTACCCCAAATTATACAAACTACCAATTAAAGCTATAATTCGGCGAAATAAAAAGAATGCCTTCATAGAAGACACACTTACTCTTATAATCGCTGTTCTAACGCCACTTTCTTCTCTTCATAACCCGGTTTACCAAGAAGCATAAACATATTAGCTTTGTAAGCTTCAACCCCTGGCTGATCAAACGGATTCACACCAAGCAAGTAGCCTCCGATTGCACAAGCTTTTTCAAAGAAGTAGACAAGATAACCGAATGTGTAAGCATCAAGTGCCGGTATAGAAATAACTAGATTCGGTACGCCGCCTTCTGTATGAGCAAGCATCGTCCCTTCCAATGCTTTATTATTCACAAAATCCATAGACTTACCTGCTAAATAGTTCAAACCGTCTATATTATTCTCTATCTCTTCAATAACCAGCTCATGACGTGTTCGATCAACTTTCAGAACCGTTTCAAATAATAAATCACGGCGACCGTCTTGAATATATTGCCCAAAAGAATGAAGGTCTGTCGAGAAATTAGCTGATGCCGGGAAGATCCCTTTCTGATCCTTGCCCTGACTCTCACCGAATAACTGCTTCCACCATTCAGCAAAATACTGTAAGCTAGGCTCATAGCTCACAAATAGTTCAACAGTTTTCCCTTTATTATAAAGAAGGTTTTGGGCCACTGCATATTGATAAGCTGGATTTTGATCGAGTTTAGGAGATTGAAGTTCTTCCCTTGCCGCTTTAGCTCCTTGCATGATTTGATCAATATCTACTCCACTCACAGCAATCGGTAATAAACCAACGGCCGTCAAGACAGAATAGCGCCCTCCAATATCATCAGGAATCACAAATGTTTCAAATCCTTCTTCTGATGCGATTGTTTTCAAAGCACCTTTTTCCTTATCTGTCGTTGCATAAATCCGCTGCCTCGCCCCACTTTCTCCGTATTTTTGTTCTAATAATTTACGAAAAATCCGAAATGCAATGGCTGGTTCTGTCGTTGTCCCCGACTTAGAGATGACATTAATCGAGAAATCCTTGTCAACTAGTACATCCATCAAATCCCGCATATAGGTAGAACTCATATTATGACCCACATAGAAGATTTGTGGTGTTTTTCTTTGCCCGGAAGATAGTAAGTTATAGAAGCTATGCTGTAGCATACTAATAGCCGCACGTGCCCCTAGATAAGAACCACCTATCCCTATCACTAATAAAATATCGGAATCGTTTTGTATTTTAGCTGCTGCTCGTTTAATTCGAGAAAACTCCTCTCGATCATAATCGTCAGGCAAGTCCATCCAGCCAAGAAATTCATTTCCCTTACCTGTCTTTTCATGCAGGGAATAATGAGCATCCTGAACCGCATCTTGTAATAAATTCATTTCGTATTTACTAAAAAATGATAAAGCTTTGGAATAATCGAAACGTATATGATTCATGTCATCTCCTCCTATTCTCTTATTTAAATGTATTGGCCCTACTCGTTAGACCAGCACAACTTCTCGAAGATCTTGTACTTACTAAATCTTATAAAGCAGAAAGCCTCTTCAAGATTTCTCTCCTCAAAGGTCAAGAACATTCACGAAATAATCCACATCAAAACTGTGACACCCTTCAAATCGAAGGATGCCGCCTTATACTAAAACTTTAGTTTCTTACATACCTCATTACTGCATTCTTTAGACCCTCAAGCAATCTTTCACTCTCTTCAAGTGAATCCCCTTTTACACCAAAATAAAACTTAATCTTTGGCTCCGTACCTGAAGGACGTAAGCAGAACCAAGAACCATTTTCTAAGTAGAACTTCAATACATTAGATGTTGGTAGATTAATTTCTTCTTCATTTCCAGTAACGAAATTCACACTTTTACTAGCTTGATAATCTTCAATTTTTACAACTTGCAATCCAGCGATTTCCTTTGGCGGATTGCTTCGAAAATCCACTAAAATTTGCGCAATTTGCTCTGCTCCATCTTTCCCTTTAAGCGTAATCGATTGTAACGCTTCCTTATAATATCCATACTTTGCAAAAATCTCGAGCAAACCATCATATAACGATTTACCTTGTTCTTTATAATAAGCAGCAACTTCAGCCCCAAACAACGCCGCTTGAACCGCATCTTTATCACGAACAAAATCACCAATTAAATAGCCATAGCTTTCTTCATAGCCAAATTGGAATGTGTATTCACCGCTATGCTCAAATTCTTTAATCTTCTCACCAATATATTTAAACCCGGTTAACGTATCCAGTGTATCAATACCAAAATCAGCGGCAATCGCACGACCAATCTCTGATGTCACAATCGTCTTAATCACAACTCCATTAACTGGTAACGCACCTTGTTCTTTCTTCTGTGTTAATAAATAGTGAACCATTAACGCTCCCATTTGATTACCTGTTAACACAACATAATCACCAACTGAATTCCTTACCGCAACACCAAGACGATCGGCATCTGAATCCGTTGCCATTAGGATATCAGCATCCACTCGCTCTCCATATTGAATCGCTAACTCAAATGCCGCATGTTCTTCAGGATTCGGGGACTTTACTGTTGAAAAATTTGGGTCAGGTAATTCCTGCTCTTTGACTACTGTTACATGTTCAAAGCCAAATGCCTGCATTCCCACTCTCACCGGTCTATTTCCTGTCCCATGTAAAGGGCTATAGACAATCTTCAAATCTTTTCCTAGCTTATGATTCAATTGAATCGATTTAAGCTGTGTTACATACGCTCGTCTCCGATATAGGTAAGCAAGCCTTGTTCTAAAAGCTCTGCTGGACTAGCTACTTCAATTAATAATTCATCTTCCACTGCATCAATATAATGAATAATTCGTTCTGCTGCAAAAGGTGTAATTTGACTCCCATCCTCCCCATACAACTTAAATCCATTGTATTCAGGTGGATTATGGCTTGCGGTAATGACAACACCCGCAAACGCATGTAAATAACGCACGGCAAAAGATAGCTCAGGCGTTGGACGTAATTCTTCAAAAATATACGCCTTAATTCCATGCTTCCCTAACGTTTTGGCCGCTTCTAACGCAAATTCCACGGACTTATGACGTGAATCATAAGCAATCACAACACCACGTTGCTTCGCTTCTTCCCCTTGCTCTTCCATATATTGAGCAAGACCCTCAGTTGCTTTCCGTACCGTATAAATATTCATTCGATTCGTACCAGGTCCAATCTCACCACGCATTCCACCCATACCAAACTCAAGGTTGCGGTAAAATTGATTTTCTAATAATTTCTCAGCATTTTGTTGTTCTAGTATACTTCTTAATTCTAAATCTAGTTGCATATGTGAAAGCCACTTTTCGGCTTTTTTCTTCCAGGTCATATATAGTAACCCCTTCATGAAAATCAAAACTTTCTCTATTATACAGTAAAAAAACGATAAGTGGTTCCTTAGTCTTGAAATTCTTACAATTCCAAGGAATTTGTCTATTTTATATATAATGAGAATATAGTAAAAAGGGGAAGTACCGATAACAATCCCCCATGCAACCTCAACCGTAAGTAAGGATGATAGCTGTCATACTTTATTTTACTTTTTATGAACCAACTGTTAGTTTCCCGATACGATTTCTTAATGTTTGCCGTTACATGCCCAATATAAGCTTACTACAAAAACTTTGTAGTAAGCTTATACTTTCCATGGTCGATCAACGAGCATTCAAAATCCTCTGTTTATAGCATAGATAAACATTGATAAATAAGCATTTCAGGACCTATACTTTTATTAATCAAAGTAAAAACTCCTTTGTAGAAGACTTGAACAAAACAAGTTCTCTACAAAGGAGTTTTTTTCTTTCCAATAAAGACTAGCGTAGTACCTAATACTCCATTTTTCTTTTTGTATTTATTTAATAAATTCGTGCAATGCTAGTGGCCAGACACCATAGCCCTTTTAACAATCCACGCCAAAGAGCCCAATACAAAGAAAACAAATAAATGTGCGGCCTTCCGAATGAAAAATTCAATGAGATGAACCCTGCCCAAATTGGACACACTTATTTCACTGTCTGCATAGGTAATTTGAATACTTGAAAAATCCCTGTCCCAATTTACTATCACCTAAAAGAACCGTTAGATAAGGCGATAGATTCTGCTCGCTGTACGATTGTGAGAAGAAAGAAAATGAGCCATACCCACAAAGCAGGAAATACGATGAACAACTTTCATTTTATCGTTGTCTATGCTCTACCATTTGCATTAATTTAACAGACAGTTCTTCTACTAATTTATCGGCGGTAACATCTGGGGCTTGTTCCCCCTTTTCAAAAGCCTCTCTTAGGAGTTGATAAAAAACTTCATTTGATATATTAGTTGATTTCACAATTTAAACTCCTCTTTATCTTCTTATGTATCACTACTATCTTCCTAAAGCTTCCTCTATAGCTACAATTTCTTCTGTTGAAGGTGCTGATTCAAAAGCTTCATCAGTCAATGTTTTATTTCCATCATGCTTAGTACTTGTTCCAGATTGTTCATTATCATTACTTACAGATTCAGGATTAGAAGTAGATTCACTATCCAAGCTAACTTCTTCCTCCTTTTTCTGGTCTCTAGTTTGTATTTGGCAAGCAAAAATGTATCCACTTTCCAACAACGTGTAAATTAGTTCTGTGTAACTGAATCTTTGTAGCGATGGCTATCGCCATTAAATACGATTAAATGTGAATGATGTATGAGTCGGTCAATGACTGCTTCTGTTAAAATAGGATCTCCGAAGACATGATTCTATTGACCAAACTGTAGATTTGTCGTAATAATGATACTTTTGGCCTCATAACACATAGAAATGACTTGAAATAATAATTCTGCCCCTTATTTATGTAAGGGGATGTATCCAAGTTCATCTAGAATCAATAAATCAAGTTTCTCAATTTGCTTGAATAACTTATTGAGCGTACCTTTTTCATTGGCCTCTAATAATCAATTGACTAATGATGCCACTGTATATGATTTAATGGACTTACCATACTTCTGTATGGCATTTAATCCAATAAGTGAAGCTAGATATGTTTTCCCTGTTAGTATAGGATGCTTAGCTATACATTCAAATTCATCATAAATTTCAATGTGGTGATCAAGTGTTTCTTTTATCTTTACTTTCTGACCTACAAATCGAAATGGAACAGAATACCGTTTCCCATTATAAGATATAAAGGAGTCTCTACTCACTTCGCGTATTTCCCAATGTGCAAGTGGAAATGCTGATCTCATATTAGAGCTTCCTAGGTGTTTTGGTTCTAGCTCAAATCTCTTTAACGGTGATTCATTTGTAGTACCATTTAGTTTTTTATTTGCTGTTTGATCCAACCACTTTCGAACATCCTCATTTAATGCATGTAAATTCGGCTGATGCCTTCGCTTCATAAAGTTCTTCTTGAGATAGCCAACTACATTCTCCACTTTTCCTTTAGTTTGAGGTCTACTTGGTTTACATGCCTTTGGAACAATTCCATAGCAGGCAAGGAAACCTTCAAACTTTCTATTAAACCGAATTTCAATAGGTGTATGCTTAGTAACTGCTGTTTTCATATTGTCGTAGAGTATTTGCTCAGGTACCCCATTAAAGTATGCAAATGCATTCATATGAAATTTCATGAGTGTTTCCAAATCCATGCTACTTGTAAATTCAATATACTTCATTCGGGAATAGCCTAATACCATAACGAAGGCATATACTTGTTTCTTAGGACTTTCTCTGTACGGTCTAACAAAATCCCTTAAGATGGTCATTTTCCCTTTATAACCAAGGGCTTCAATTTCATCTAGTAAAACTGCACAATTTATGGTTCCTTCCTTAATTCTTTGAAGAATATACTGTTTATAGGGGTCAAGTATACTTCCTTTTCGTTCCACTTTCTTTTTAGAAGGTAGAATATCTTGCCTTATGTACTTACGTATTGTTTTTGGATCAAAGCCTGTTTTCTCAGAGATAGCTGTAATGGTCCAACCTTTATAGTTCTCTAATCATAAAAAATTCCCCAACCTTGATCATTAGTTTCTCCACTCCAATTTATCTAGTATCGAAACTAATTCTCCGTTATTTTAGGGGAATTTGGAACCGTTGTTATTAGGGATTTTATCACCGTTGCTAACACCACAAATCGACCAAAGGCTATAATTTTCATTTTACCTTTTATCACTTTGAAGTTGAATTGTATAACGCTTGAACAATACCTTTGCTATTTTTAAACTTTAAAACCCCATCTGAATCTATGAAAATAGAATTTTTTTCAGTACTTGCAGCACTTGAAACATTAAGTCCGAAGCTTTTATATGCTTTTATTACATCTGTTGTGTAAACTGTATCCATCGCTATAAAGCCACGTACACAATAAGAAGGGTCTTCAACTTTTGTAGGAATAGAATTAACGAAATGCTGACCCGCATCTATAAATATAATGCCTGCTAGTCCTTTATTTACTTTTATAAAACGTTCAGTTACGGAGTTAGGAGTTAGCGCTTTCCATGTGCAACTTCTAAACGATGCTTTGTGCGAAAATTTCTCAAAATAAACAGCACTTGGACAAGTGTAAAACCCTGTTCCATCAAAATTAACATTGCCTGTTGAGCTAGTATTAATGTGTACTCCGTATTCTGTATTATTTTCAAAATGACAACCATAAAAGTTTACATTAATAAAATGACCTACAGCATGGAATCCTTTTTTTGCATGTTGGAAAGAACAATTAATGAATGTATTATCTTGAGGACCATTTCCGTTTTCCCCTATTCTAGACTCAAATGCTGTCCCTATACACCAATCAAATGTACATGAATCCCATTGAACATTACCAACAAATCCTTTAATATAAGCAGAATTACCACAATGTTCTATGTTTATATTTTTAAACATAGATTGCTGTAGAACCATTTTTTCACTTTCTAAGGTATTTACAGGAGAAGGTTCAACAATTAAACCTGTACCTCCACAATCACAAATAATAATATTTTCAACAACAGCACCGTCTATCCCCCAATAATGGTTTAATACAAGACCATTATTAGTAACGTCAACTGTCTCACCTGTACCAAAAATAGCAAAATCTTTTATTGTAATGTTAAAGATGTAAGAAGTATCTTCCTGTTTATATTCGATAATATTACCTAAGCTCCCAGCCTTCTTTTTGAGTCGTGTATGTCTTCCTCCGGCACCGTGTAAAGAAACATAGTTCCTTAATTGAATAGGGGTAGAGATAGTATACGTACCTCTAGGAATAAAAACAATGCCTCCACCTAGTTCGAAAACTCTATCTATTGCTCTTTGTATTCTTGGTGAATCATCACTTTCTGGAATGATTAAAGGAAAATTCCCAATACTAACTGCACGTTGCTCTAAATCATCTACTTTTTTTTCCAATAACTCCGTTAAAAGCTTAATTTCATCAGTACCTAATTCCCTGTTCTTCCCTGTAACTTTTCCAGAATCACCCCATTGCGATATGGTATTTTCACCTTCTCTTTTTATTATCCAGCCAAAAGCAAAAGTGAAAATAGCAAGGAAAAAAATCCGTAATAAGTTTCTTCGTTTCAAAGTATATTTCTCCTTCATAGCTATAATTTTTTTCTATACTATACATAGTATTAAATTAATTATATTTGGCAAATAATAAATAGCGTCCTTTAATAATGCCTAAGTATTTAAACATCTACTGGTCAAAAGAATTTTCTATCTTTCTAAAAATATTAAGTAAGAAATTAAATAAATCAATTATCCAGAGGATGAAGGCAACTCAACCATGACCGAACTTACAAAGAAATCCTATTTCAATATAAAAAGAATACATTATTTATTTCCATGATTTACGATAAGATTTTATCTATCTAAATAGAAAAAACAAATAATGACTACTTTCTTATTAAATTCTCACTCTTTTTTATTAGAGAAAGGCCAAAACAATACACGCTTTATAAAAGGGGTGGAATGTAACGAAACCCACTTTTTAGTATTTATTTTCTTGAACAATTTTTGTGTAATCCTGGTGTCCAACTATAGTAACATTTCCAAAATGATGGGATGTAGAGACAACAAGAATTTTACATAGTGAAACAAAGTAATAGCGTCAACAATACCAACGGCACGAAAAGAAATAGGCAATGATATAAACCATTCAACAAGAGTATCAAAAAGGAAAGAAGAAATCTGTGTTATTAGCCAAAGAATTTGATTTAAATTTCGGCAGAACCACCCCAACATACTTAAAGACAGCAAGTATACCTGTTCAGTCGAAGAGAAAACGAAAAATAACTACTTTTCACGAACAAATCTAACAGCCTGAACGGGAAGAAAAAGAGACCAAACAATTTGACCCCATTATTCGCGAATATGAGTATAGTGGTACGATCTCAGGATTTTTTGTAGCAGTAAAGGGGATTCGGAAAAAATGAAATCCACAGCATTCACTTTCGCAACCGCACCGAATTCCTCGTCAACAAACGAGTGCATGTACCTAGGACCCAAATCAGTTCTTTTAGAAAAAGAAATTCGATTACACAAAATTCACAAACTATTTTAATCTAAATTTAGTAGGAGGGAACGATGAACTCCCGACCTCCTCACACCATCTTACTAAAATAATGATTCATCTTTTCAATTCTTTGCTCCATATAAAGCTGAATCCTAGAAATTTTCGTTTCCATGGACGATTAAGACCAATCTACTTTTATTCATCTTCAAACTAAGTTTGTCTTCAATTTAATCGGGAAATTCCCAAAAGAGGACATGATTGGTACTGGTTTCTTTGCCTCCATATTCCCCCAACTTAAACCCAATTGAAAAACTGTGGAGGTGACTTAAAAAATAGTCAGTGAAGCAATTTAACCTGATAATTTTGTTCATTGAAGAAGCCCTGAACACATTTTTAAAAGAAATTACTCAAACTCTAAAACAATTCGTGGGTCGTTTGGAGATTAATTAGCTTATTGAATTTTTAAATTAGTTATATATGGTTTTGTATATGAAAATCATTTTTTAAATTTTTCTTTCCACGGCATGTATATTAACTTAATAAAAATAAAGCCGACTATCTAGCTTAAAATAGATAATTGACTCTATACTATGATTCATTTTAATCGATATTGCTTCTCAAAATAATTTTGATATTCCCCACTTAGAATTTGTTCCCACCATTCTTTATGGTCTAAATACCATTGAACGGTCTGAGCAATTCCTGTTTCAAACGTATAGGTTGGCTTCCAACCTAGTTTTTCTAATTTAGTAGGATCAATCGCATATCGTTTATCATGCCCCAGACGATCTTCAACAAATTCAATTAATTCATCCGATTTTCCAAGCTTACTAATAATCGTTTTAACCACTTCTAAATTAGTTCGTTCATTATGCCCGCCAACATTGTATACTTCACCATTTAGCCCTTCATGTAAAACAAGATCAATGGCCGCACAATGATCCAATACATGTAACCAGTCACGAATATTCTTACCATTTCCATAGACAGGAACCTTTTGATTATTGACAACTCTAGAAATTGTTAATGGAATCAATTTTTCTGGAAAATGATAAGGACCGTAGTTATTTGAACATCTCGTAATATTCACAGGTAATTGAAACGTTTCATAATAAGCTCGAACTAACAAGTCTGATGAAGCCTTACTAGCACTATATGGGCTATTCGGTTGTAACGGCGTTTCTTCAGTAAAAAAAGTAGTCGGATCAAAATCCAATTCTCCATATACTTCATCTGTTGATACATGAACAAATTTATTAACCTTGTATTGTTTCGCTGCATCTAGAAGAACTTGTGTCCCTAATACATTCGTCAAAACAAAAATCTCCGGGTTCTTAATAGAACGATCCACATGACTTTCTGCTGCAAAGTGAACAACATAATCAAATCTTTCCTGTTCAAAAAGAGCGGTAATAGCAACTCTATCAGCAATATCAGCTTGCACAAAATGATAATTCGATTTATCCTCAATCTCACGATGTTTTGTTAAATCTCCCGCATATGTTAACAAATCTAAATTATAAATATCATAATTAGGGTATTTATTGACCATATATTGAACAAAGTTTCCACCTATAAAACCCGCTCCACCTGTCACAAGTACTTTTTGTCTATTCATATTAATTCACCTCTAGTTTTAACTCTGCCAAATAGCGAGCTAAAGCATCTTGCCATGTTGGTAAGTTCTTAAATCCGTTATCCGTTAGTTTTTGTTTCGACATTCTAGAGTTTTTGGGTCTCACTGCTCTTGTTGGATACTCCTCTGTTGAAATAGCATGTACTTTTACCTGCCTACCAGATTGTTTAAAGATTTCTTTCGCAAACTCCGCCCAACTACAGAACCCTTCATTAGAAGCGTGATAAATTCCATAACGTTCCGTCTCTATTATGTCTATTAATAATCGAGATAAATCAAATGTATAGGTAGGTGATCCAAATTGATCGCCAACTACATTTAATTCGCCTCGTGACTCAGATAATTTAAGCATAGTCTTAATAAAGTTATTCCCATTCATCCCAAATACCCAGGAAATGCGAATAATAAACCATTTATCTAGAACAGATTGAACGATTTTTTCACCTTCAAGTTTAGTTACACCATAATAGCCAACAGGATTAGGTTTATCCATTTCTGTAAATGGCTCATTACCTTCCCCATCAAATACATAATCTGTACTGATATAAACAAATTTCGCGTTTACAGCTTTAGCCACTTCAGCCAAATTTTTCGTACCCATTACATTAACCTCATGACATCTTTCTTGATCATCCTCTGCTTTATCGACAGCAGTGTAGGCAGCGCAGTGAATAATGACATCTGGCTTTGAAGCCTCTACATGTATAAAAACACTTTCTTTATCCGTAATGTCTAAATCTCGTGAACTCGTACCATAAATTTCATAGCCGCGACCCTTACCTTCTCTAACCACATCATAACCAAGTTGACCGCTATACCCTGTTACTAGAATTTTCATCAGCCTTCTCCATAAATAAAGTTATTGTCAGCATCTTTTAATAATGGAGCTTGTTCGTCTTTAGCGGACAAAACGGGCTTAATATCCATTGGCCATTCAACCCCAATTTCGGAATCATTCCAGATAATACCTCGGTCATTTTCTGGTGAATAGAATTCATCCACCTTATATTGAACTTCCACATCATCCGTTAATGTCATAAAGCCATGAGCAAATCCTTTTGGAATTAATAATTGTTTTTTATTTTCAGCACTTAACTCAATTCCAAACCATTCACCGTAGGTCGAACTTCCTTTTCGGATATCTACAGCCACATCATAAATAGAGCCACGTGTACATCTAACAAGCTTTGTTTGTGCTTTCGGATTCAGTTGATAATGTAATCCTCGTAATGTACCCTTTATAGCTGAAAAGGACTGATTATCTTGCACAAATGTCACATCAATTCCAGCTTCTAAAAAAATCGTTTCATTATATGTTTCCATAAACCATCCACGATGGTCTCCAAATACTTTTGGTTCTACGACAACTACACCATCTAATTTTGTTTTGATTATATTCATGCTTTACCACCTACTAGTCTATCTTCAAAAGCCACCTGATTGGCCAAACGTAATAAATATTGTCCGTACTCATTTTTGCTTAATGGTTCCGCTAATTCTATTAATTGTTCTTTAGTAATATAACCTTTACGGAAAGCTATTTCTTCTAAACAAGCTACCTTTAAACTTTGGCGTTTTTCTACCGTCTCAATAAAAGTAGATGCCTCTAATAAAGATTCGTGTGTTCCAGTATCAAGCCAAGCAAAACCACGACCTAACAATTCAACTTGTAATTTTCCGCGACGCAAATATTCTTCATTTACTGAAGTAATTTCTAACTCACCACGGGTAGATGGTTTAATTGACTTTGCAATTTCAACAACATCATTATCATAGAAATAAAGGCCTGTTACAGCATAAGTGGACTTTGGTAAGAGTGGCTTTTCCTCAATTGAGATCGCTCTCCCTGTCTCATCAAACTCTACTACACCAAAACGTTCCGGGTCTTTTACATTGTATCCAAATACAGTCGCACCTTCAGAACGACTTGCTGCACGTTCTAATGTTTTGGTAAACCCGTGTCCGTAGAATATATTATCACCTAAAACTAGAGCAACTGAATCCTCCCCGATGAATTCTTCTCCAATTATAAAAGCTTGAGCTAAACCATCTGGAGAAGGTTGAACAGCATAACTTAGATGAATCCCCAACTCTTTTCCATCTCCAAGTAATTGCTCAAAACGAGGTGTATCTTCTGGTGTAGAAATTATTAAAATATCTCGGATACCTGCTAACATTAAAACTGATAATGGATAATAAATCATTGGTTTATCATATATAGGTATTAGTTGTTTTGAAATAGATCTTGTAATAGGATATAATCTTGTACCGCTACCGCCTGCTAATATAATTCCTTTCATTTTATCGCCTCCTTTACTTCAAATTCTATAGGCTTCGTTTCACTTAGACCAAAATGATATAGAATCGCTTCTACGATTCTTTTTGATGCTTGTCCATCCCCATAAGGATTAGATGCTTGAGCCATTTTTTCGTGTGCCACCTCATCTATTAATAATTCGTTCGCAAGATTAAATATTTCTTCTTCATTAGTGCCTGCTAATTTTAATGTTCCAGCCTCTAATCCTTCAGGCCTTTCTGTTGTATCTCTAAGAACCAATACAGGTACACCTAATGAAGGAGCTTCCTCCTGAACACCACCTGAATCTGTCATAATTAAGTATGCTTTAGAAGCGAAATTATGAAAGTCAATAACATCAAGCGGCTCGATTAAATGAATACGAGGATGTTCCCCCAGAATTTCATTGGCAATGCTTCGTACTGTAGGGTTCATATGAACAGGATAAACAACTTGAGTATCTTCGTGAAAATCTACCAATCTTTTAATCGCTTTAAAGATATTTCTCATTGGTTCACCCAAATTTTCTCTTCGATGGGCTGTAACTAAGATCAATCTATTATCTCCAATCGAATCCAAGATAGAATGACTATAATTAGCTGAAATAGTTGTTTGTAATGCATCAATAGCCGTATTTCCGGTTACATAAACATTATCGTCTTTTTTATTTTCTTTTAAAAGATTCTCAGCAGCTTTATTTGTTGGAGAGAAATGTAACTCTGCTAAAACACCAGTCAATTGGCGATTAGCTTCTTCTGGAAAAGGAGATTGCATATTTCCTGTACGTAAACCTGCTTCTACATGTCCAATAGCTACTTGATTATAAAAAGCTGCCAAACTAGCAATAAATGTAGTAGTAGTATCTCCATGAACCAATACTAAATCAGGTTTTACTTCTTTAATGACATTATTTAAACCTTCTAATCCTCTTATCGTAATATCTAATAATGTTTGATTAGCCTTCATGATATTTAAATCGTAGTGAGGCTTTACTTTAAAGATGTTTAATACTTGATCTAACATTTCTCTATGTTGAGCTGTAACAACGACTGTAGATTCTATTCGATTCTTATATTTTTCAAGTTCCAATACTAAAGGTGACATTTTTATTGCTTCTGGTCTAGTTCCGAATACAGTCATTACTTTTACTTTCTTATTTAACATTGCTTTCACTCCAATAAAAAAGCCCTGACTAATAAACAGCGCTTTAACTTTTCAAAAATAATGTTTCATATTCATTTATTATTTTATCCCATGAATATTCGGTACTAATTCTTTCCTTAGCCGATTTACCGAGTTCATCTATCTGACTTGTAGTGAAATTCTCCACCTCATTAATCAATTGCGCAAGCGAACCAGTCTCTTTAGAGAAGTAGACGGCTCCATTTTTTCCAACTTCTTTATTGAAAACGACATCTAAAAGTAAATTTAGCTTTGTAGAAGCCAATGCCTCTAAAAGAGAGGGGTTGGTTCCACCTACTTCATGTCCATGGAAATAACCATATGCATTTTCTCTGATTTTCTTCAGCAACTCTTGATCATAAACGGTACCCACAAACTTAATTCGATGATCTTGTTCAAAATTTGTTGTTTGTTTTAATTGTTCATAAAAAGAGTTTTCCTCAACATTTGCAATAAGAACAAAATCCTTTTTTGAAGATGAACTCATAAATTCTCTAATCATTAACTCATAATTATTCTCAGGAACAAATCTACCAACAACTAAATAATACTCTTTAGATTGAAGCTGATGCTTTTTATACCAATTAATTAGTTTTTTATCTTCATTACTCAATATAGAAGGAGTAATATCAGCACCATATGCAATAAACGTTGTTTTAGGTTTATATGAGGCATAATCCGCACGAATATAACTCTCTATCCCTATTGAGTCACAGACTAATAAATCTGCATTCTTCACCATCAATTTCTCTGACATCTTCCAATAACGCTTAATCCAATAATTCCATTTACTTCGTTTCCATTCATGTCCATCTGGATTTACAAATACTTGTACCCCCATTGCCTCTAATTGCTTTTTATAATATGAAAAAACAGGACCTATTCGACATGCAAGTATATAAACTATACAATCTTTTAGCTTTTTTTCTTTGATGTATCGAATACACTCCTGCAAGCTCACCACATCGTATAATACCGCTCTAGCACTCCCCACATTGGGCACTTTAACATTAAAACATCGAGCATTATTATGGTAAAATTCACTCTTCTCTTCACCTAAACACGAAACATGATAAGTAATATTATCACTTACTTTACGTGCTGTTAAATACTCTACAAAGGTTTCAAAACCTCCGTATTTAGCTGGAATACCTTTGGAACCTATGATAAATACATTTTTCATGCTAAAACTCCTATAACTTCTTTATATAAAGATTCTATATCTTTTGCATGCTTTTCTAAAGTATAAGGGAAATCCTCGTTACAAATATTCTGATTCATACTCTGAAGAATTTTCCTATCCCTTATTAAACTCTCTATGAGGCTAGAAAGTTCTTTTGACTCGGGATTAAAAATAATTCCTGTCTTTCCATCCTGGATAACATCCTTAAAACCCACATTGTTAGAAACAATTACAGGTACTCCAAACGCTAAAGCTTCCAATCCAATAAAACCAAAAGTCTCTTTCCAAACACTAGGCACGATTAAAATATCTGTATTAGCAAATATATTTTTTAATTCAGTATGCTGATAACGACCATGATAAAAAATGTGTTCTTTTTCAATTTTTTCTAATGCTAACTCCATACTATTACCGTACACATTTAATTCCCAGTTCATCTGTCCACGACTTAATAATCTATTTAATGATTCACGAAGCAGTGGAAACCCCTTGTATTTATCTAGCGGACCTAAAAAGCTAATCTTTAGAGGTTTATTTTCATTATAAAATTTATTTTCTCTATTATCAGTGATATCACTGTGTGAAACTGGTAATACAGCACCTTTGATATCAAAATATTTCTCAAACTCATTCTTTGTATTTTCACTATTAAAATGAAAATAATCAATAAGATGAAAAATTTCAAAATAATAGTCTCTTAAATTATTAAATTTATTAGCTAATACCGAATCTATTTTTCCATCTTTTTGTATCGTATTAGTACTCTGTTCTTTTATAGCTTCATTTTTTCTTTTTCTCATTTTTTTGATTAATTCATTATCTTTAAACATACGATAAGTTTTAGATTGCATCAAATAAATTAAAGGTAAACTATATGCATTTTGATTACATATAATACACTTTTTTCCATTATCGTTATCTATACACACATCCTCATTATAATCTAATAGATTCACCTTTGGGCAAATTCCATAGTAGTCGTGAGTAGTAAACACCAATTTAATATTTAATTCTTTGGCAGCCATAAAAAATTCCTTATGGATTCCCATAAGGGTATGAATATGGATTATATCTGGTTTTACATTGCTTAAGAAAGAATGATAAATATCCTTAGGATAGACACTTTTCATAAACCTAATCGGATCACCAATACCACCTAAAAGCGAAATCGGCAGTGGATTGACAATTTCAAACACCTTTAATTCTTGAATTTCTGATTCCAACCTTATTAAAGTTTTTTTAGTAATATTAAAATGTCCTGGAAAAAGCAAAAAAACTTCATGATTTGCTTGTAATTGAGAATTAATTAAATCAATCGAATATTTCGCGAGACCACCAGTTCGATATGGAGGTAAACCAAGAGAATAATGTAAAATCTTCATCAAAATCACATTTCTTTCCTGTTTTTGATTATTTTTACCGGACTACCTACTGCTACACTATATGATGGAATATCTTGATTTACTAACGCGTTGGCTCCAATCACACAACCGTCACCTACTGTTACTCCATCTAGAAATACCGCACCTGCACCAATCCAGCAATCTGAACCTATTTTTATTCCTTGGTTACTAACACCTTGGTGCTTAATAGGAATATCTAATCTATTAAAATTATGATTCTCCGAATGGAATCTTACATTTTGTCCCATTATTACATTATTACCAATGCTTATGCCACCTGCAGCTCCAAAAAAACAATAATCACCAATGCCGGAATCTTTTCCTATCCTAATCCCTTGACCAATATTTTTCAAACTACCAGTACACTTAATTTGGGTGTAACTACCTATCTTTACGTTATCCTCCAAAACGAGCCCTTGTTTGGATAAACCATCAAGTTCAACAAATCTTTCAATTGTTACTCCATTTCCTAGCTCTATATTTTTTTTCGACCTTATTCTCACACATCTTCCGATAAATACTATTTTTCCACATTTTTTCAACCCAAATCTTTTAAAAATACCATTAATGAAGCTTAGAATTCTCTCAACTATTATTCCCAATAAATAAGTTGAATGTAATTCATCTGATAATTTATACTTTTCCTTTTTTATGATTGATATACTTAATTCTAGTATTTTTTTTAACATACTTAACTCCTAATTTAATAATTTATATTCCAAATCTCTAACAACATTTTCCCATTCATATTGGTGATTTACCTCTTTCCATTTTGAATTAACACCATTTCCACTATATTCATTAATAAGATTTTTAAGGGCAAAGTATATTTGCATTTCTTTATTTTCTATAACTGGCCCCTTATCTACTTCTTCCATTATTTCCTTCAGTTCATCATAACGATCACCATATAGTGTAAGAATAGTTGCTTTACTGCCAAAATACTCATATATTTTTCCAGGAATTTGAGTGCTATTTTTATTTCCATATAACAATAACACATTAGCCATTACAGTATATTTTAATGCTTCTTGATAAGGTATTAAGGGTAATATAGAAACAGCATCATAGGATGAAAGTTTTTTTTGATCCTCTATGTTATCAAACTGCCCTATAAATACTATATTTAGTTTTTGATATAACTCTACATCGTTTATTTTTAAGATATCAATTGCATTACAAAGTGGTCTAATATCTCTAAGTTGATGATATATTGTGCCAATATGCAAAATATTAATTTTATCTTCTTTAAGCCCACTCATATTAGAATAAGTATCTTTTTGTATATTCTTATATAAGTTTTTATCGTAGCCTCTATATACAATAGATACTTTACTTTTTTCTAAGTTGTATTTTTTAATATATAGTTTTTTAGTTTTTTTTGTAGTAAATAATAATTTATCAATTCTTCGAATAACTAGTTGCTCTAACTTTTCTTCAATAATTTTTTTTATAAAACTTCTTTCTCCCCTTAAACTATCTTCATTCCATGGGTCACTCCAGTAACCTACCCATCTTAAACGTTTAAATTTCCTTTTTAGAAGGTACCCTACGATGTGACTTGAAGGAGTTTCATGAAGTGTAAAAAGTAAATCATATTTATTTTTTACATTTAATTTTTTCCCAAAAAAATACGCAGGGAGTATCCATTGCATAAAAGCATCAGGTATTACAAAATTTCTCTTTATTAAAAAATTAATCTTTCCTTTAAGGGTACTATTTATAGAAGTATTACTTGAACTTTCTTTTGTTATTTTTATCGCTTTTCTACGATAAAAAAAGCGATAAAAATAACCTGGCTTTATTCTATATACTTTTACTTGCTCATCAAATGCATTCTCTAAATGATTATCATAAGCTACAGAATCTTTCGGGTAATCTACTCCAATAACCTCTACTTGATGACCTAGCCTAGATAAATAATTGATATAATTTAAGGCTCTAACATTACCAGATCCTATGTAAGGAGGGAGTTGTGTTGCAATAACCAAAATTCTCATATTAATACTTCTTTCCTAGTTGCTCTCTCAAGACCATAAAATATATCTCCTTTTACCAAATTACTCCGATTTAATTCATTATTAATATTTAAAAAGTTTGATATTTCATTTTTATTTTTTAGTATAGCATACCCTTCATTTATTAAATCCTCCATATATTCTATACCAGGTAAGTTAATAAGTATTGTCTTACAACTAAACATTAATCCTTCAAATATTGCAGTTGAATTTACCCCTACTTGATATTCTGACTTTGCCTGTAACTTATATAAATCAATATCCCCATTATCTATTACTTCAAAATTATTTAATTTAATTGAGTTAACTAATGCAGGATACTCTGTTTTCCAACGGTCATATTCCCCAGGATGTAGTTTATAAATTACCTGATGCTCTTTAAAATGAGTAGCAAAATTAAATGCAATTTCGGATAATTGTTTCCCTATAGTACCTTGAGATAAAAATAATACTTGTCTTTTGTTCTTCTCAGTACTTAAATAAGTATTTATTTTACTTTTTAGATAAGGGAAGCCATAGATTTTCTTTCCCTCTTCTTCTAATGGCATAATTACATTTCTACCCCAATATTCTCCGAATAAATACAAGTTATCTGGAAAATAATGCACCTTTTCTTTTTCTACATTTGGAAAACTATAACCTAAATGGTACTTTGTAATGGTGCCATGTTGTATTTCTATTGTTTCAATCCCATTATCTTTTGCTGCAGCAATCAACGCATGATAACCGTAGGAAACTACAAGATATATCTTTTTAGGTCTTTTAAGTTTCAATATTCTATCATATAGACTGTATCTTAATTTAAAATCTTTTATCCTACTAATGATAATTGGTTTTAAATTAACTCTACAATTAAATAACCTATAAATTGAATCTTCTACTTTTTTTAATAGTTGATCTTCCCCTGTAGAAACATATACTTTAGTAAGTAATCTATCTTTTAATGTATATAAATAAAAACAGTCTAAGTAATATCTATTTGCTTCGTCTCTATTAGTCCAATGTTTTCTTAAATAGTCACTTTCGAATATTTCATAATTACATTTCCCCTCTAATTCCTTTACTAAATGATTTGTATAAATATCTATATATTGATTATTTACTAAAACTTTTCTAGGATGGTCGAAAATTAATATCTCCTTCCTAGTTCTCTTTAACGCACTTTTAGTAAAAGAGTTAAAAGCATACATAGGAATGGCCTTTATTTTATCCCTTAATTTTAACTTCACAGTGTGCGCATTTCCATATGGAAGTATCGTATTTATTATGCTGTTATACACCTCTAAACGTACTAACTCCCAAAAATAAATACCACTAACCTTATTTTCAAACAAATTTAATTCTCTTTCTAGTTTCCAAAAATCATTACATATATCCTTTATTGAATAATTAGCCATTATATATCTAACCTTCTATCTTTTTCAAAATTGTTTACAGGGTTCTCAAAAAACTTTTTGAGTAAAACAAAGATAATTGTACTAATAAAGCCGAATTCATTATCAAAGAAATAAGGAGTATACAGTATTATGAAAATAATATAAGAAGAAACAACTATCATTAATATTTTATTTGAAAATACATTTTTAAAAATTATCCTTAGAAGTAAAATAAAACTTATTAAACCCAAAATCCCATATTCTACGGATATATTCAGAAGACCACTAACTCCATCTATAGTCGTATTTGAAGTAAATGTTCCATACGCAACTTGTACAGATGGAGCATTTTCTAAAATTGAAGAACCTAAACTGGTAGCTGTTCTCCCCATAAAAGTACCACCACCGGTTCCTAAAAAACTCGACTCTAAAATTAAACGAAATGAATATAAAATCATCCCATAAACTCCAGAATCAGGATTAAAAAATCTTTCAGTATAAATAATGTACATAGAACCGAAATTAGCTGCTTTAATATATTTAAAGAAAACAAATAATACACTTGCTAGAGAAATTAAGAAAATTAATATCTTCCTCTTTATTGAAATCTTATTTTTATATCTAAAATCCTTATAAAAAATATAAATTAAGGCAACTAAAACCGAAAGACCTAATAACACATAAGTTATATCTGAAAATCCTATAATATAACTAATTATTATTGTAATAATATTCAATAAATATAATGTGCTTATCTTTTCTTTTCTCTCTTTAATTAAGATAAATAAACATAGTAAAAACAATGCTAATACTCTCGATTTCTGATTTGGCATAAAAAAAGTTCCTGGAAATAAATCTAGGGTTTCGTTTATTCTACTAATTTGTTCTATATTTAATAAGTCAAAATATATTTGAATGGAACTAAGGAAAAAAATTAATCTCCAAATACTACGATGCATTCCTTTGGATTTAATTAACACACATATCACTATCCAATATCCATTTATATACATAAACTCAAGTAGACAATTATATAAAATACTCACATCGTTAAAATAAAGAGAATTTATAGTAGAAATAAGAAAACTAGCTAAAAAGAATACATAGGCTATAAATATATTTTTATCTTTTAACGCTTTTAAAAAATCTGGAAAAAGTAATATTTGAAAGATAAATAGAGAAAGATCCCAGCTATATTTCAAAGGACCAAAATTATTAGAAATGTACCCTCTCATAAAGCACATTATAATAAAGAAAATAAATATATTTTTTTTCATAAATTAATTACCTCAAAGTAGTTACAAAATAATTTTGTACTATAAAATTCTCAAGAATCCGATTTATTTCTTCATTGCTCAAAGCAATATTAATGATAAGGATTCGTAAATTTTCCTAAAAGATTTTCAAAGTAGAACAAAAGTAACTTCTCTTTTTCTCCCTCCTATGACTATTCAATTCTAATCTACAACTAAACTACTTGAATAATTGGCTACCTACATATCCGGAGCAACATTCACCGATTCTATTTATCAATTCTGTTGATATTTTCCCCTTGATTTGGGAAATCTTGAATCTTAATAACAAACAGCAATGTATATTTACCTAATTACTCAAAATAAGTAGATGAATTCTTTTGTAGAAGCTCTTATGAAGAAATGAGTAATAAGCAAATTAAAAGAATTAAATAACTGTATTTTTTACTGCGATGCTAGTTAAGGGACTTTTATGCACTTCTTCTCTCTATAATGTTCTAATTTTCCAATGATAAAAATGATAAAAAACATTAGAATCCCACGCCAATTAAATTGGACATAACTAAAAAAACATACAGGATATCATTTTGGGCTAGATATCACTCTGGCTTTTTTAACTCTAAAAATACGAACCATTTCTTATATAGAACGACTGAAATCTCAGTTTTTTGATTAGCTTGTTGCAAGTACTTCTTGTTTCTTCAACTCATAATAATACTGAGTCAAATCCTTTTAGGTAGGTTGATTGCTTTTGGCTTTTTAGTCGTCTATCAGTAAGAGAACACTCTTTATATTATAGTAATGATTTTCCGCTGTTCTTATAATTACTCAAAAACATTCTTATATTTATCACCAAAATAATCCACCCCTTAAATAGATATAAACTCCAAAGTCAAGTTATGTTAATAAAAAAAGGTACCATTAAAATGGTACCTTTTTTTATTAACTCTTCCTTCTTTGTTTTAAATATATTTAAGATTGTTTAATATTAATCTCTCTTTTAAATTAGTTATATTACTCAGCGGATACTAAGTGTATAAAATAAAAGTTATAATTCAACTTATTATTTTCTATTTCCAAATTCAAAATAATAAGTTATTTTCTCCTATTTATTTAATGTCCCTCTAATATCCTTTAAAAAGTAGTAGTTCATTAAAAGAAAATATATAAAGTAAGAACACGCGGTGCCCCATGCAATGGAGGTTATTTTAAAATTAAAATGAAGAAAGATTAAACTAAGAAAAATATTTGTAAATATCGTAACAATTTGAATCATAATATAAGTCTTCTGATTTTTAGTAGCATTAAAATAATTCGCAGAAAACCCAACTAAAGTTAATGGATAAACTCCTAAAATAAGAATTTGTCCAGTTTTAATTCCTCCTGTATACTCTGGCAAGAATACTTTTACAAACCAAGGAAATAAAAAATATAGTGTTAAAACTATACCTGCAACACCTACAGCCAAGAAAAAATTAACCTTCCAGTATTGTCTATAAAGTTCATTATAATTTTGACTACTTATATACTCTACAATTTTGGGATAATAAACCTGTCCTATCACCTGTGGTAAAAGCATCATTGAATTAAAAACTAGCATACCGATACCATAATTACCCAAATCTTCAGGAGACATCATCGCTGTTATCATTAACCGATCACTTGCTATTAATATACTCCATACCATACCAACAAGCATGATAGGAAAACCGAGTTGTATTAATTCTTTATATTTTTTTCCATCAACTTTAAAATTGGCATTGGTAAATGAAGTTTTACCAATAAATATTTCAATTAAAAAACCCAATATCATACCTAAATATAAACCGTTATATCCCATTAGATAAACAAGAAACAAAGTTAAAATTGACTGTGACATGCTTTTAATCAAAATTAACCTTGAAGCAAATCTAAAGTTCTGCTCCGATTTATAATACATTTCGACGTATAAAGAAAAAATAATCAACAACGAAATTATACTAGAATAAAAAAATCCTATTTTATATTCATTCTCTATATTAGTAAAATAAAGAATTATAGATATTACGAACATTAAAATTACTGATACTGTAGGTACAGTAAGTAAAAAAGACAAGGTTAAATCTTTAATTTCTTTTACTTTGTCAAATTGATTTCTTGCTTTATAAAAAGGGATTTCCCTATTCATTGCATTTAAGGTACCTAATTGCATTAAAGGGATAAAAGTAAATATTAGAGAAATACTTAAATAATATCCATATTGCTGAGGGCCTAATAAGTTTCTAGTCATTATACCTATAATAAATGACAAGGCGGCCGATAATAATGTCGCAAATCCTAGAGAAAAAATATTCCTGGCTATATTGTTTGTTGTTAAAGATTTTATCGGATTCATCCTTAAATTCCCACTAAAGTATATCCCAGCTTAATGGGGTTCCTGCTTTAATATCTTTTTTTGCACATAATACAAGAATTTTCTCAAGGTATTTAGGCTTTAAACCATAACCTGGACGAACAATCTTTACATTCTCTTTCGTAAATCTTTCTCCTGCTTTTATATCCTTTGCCACATAAATAGATCGTCTAAATTTTAAAGAAGCCTTTTCTTTCTCTGTTGGTCCATATGTTACGTTCCCCATTGCCTGCCATGCACGTTCTGTCTCAATAACAAGTGCTTTCATTTCCTCCGGTTCCATTGAAAAGGCCGAATCCACACCACCATCTGCACGGGAAAGAGTAAAATGCTTTTCAATAACTGTTGCCCCTAATGCGACACTCGCTACCGCTACACCCGTACCCATTGTGTGATCAGAAAGCCCTACCTGTAAGTCAAACAATTCTCTCATATGTGGAATAGTAGAAATGTTTGTGTTTTCGGGAGTTGCTGGGTAAGTACTTGTACATTTTAATAAAATCAAATCCTTGCACCCTGCTTCTCTAGCAGCACTAACAAGTTCATCAAGTTCTGCAACTGTTGCCATTCCAGTAGATACAATTATCGGTTTGCCAGTTGCAGCTACTTTCTTGATTAATGGAATATCTGTGTTTTCAAATGAAGCAATTTTATAAAGTGGAATATTTAGTTCTTCAAGAAAATCCACAGCTGTTTCATCGAATGGGGTACTAAATGGAATCATCCCAAGTTCACGTGCTCGTTCAAAGATTGGCTCGTGCCATTCCCAAGGAGTATATGCTTGTTGATATAATTGATAAAGATTTTGTCCATTCCACAGACTATTTTCATCATTAATTTTAAAATCAGGATTTTCAATATTTAATGTCATTGTATCAGCTGTATACGTTTGGATTTTTAATGCATGTGCACCTGATTTGGCAGCCGCTTCAACAATCTCTAAAGCCCTTTCTAAAGATTGATTATGGTTTCCGGACATTTCAGCAATAATAAATGGCTTATTTTGTGGCCCGATTTTAACACCTTCTATATTAATTGTCTTCATAAATACCTTCCTTCAATCATTCTTTGAATGTTTACAGAATGTTCTTCCCATTCTTCTTTAAGTAATCCATATAAAAGAATATCTATATAGGTACCATCTTTTATTATATGTTTACGAAGCAAGCCTTCTTGAATAAATCCAAGCTTTTGATGAAAAGTAGCACTTTTTTTATTTATATTTAACACTTCCGCAGACAATTTTCGAATTAATAATTCATTGAAAATATAATTTAAAGATGTAAATCCTAAAATCGTTCCCATTCCTTTCGGAGCATTATTTGCTCCAATATAAAAACCCCACTCACATTTATTATTGATTCGATCAATTTGATTTATATTCAAAACTCCATAAGGAACCTGATCATAATAAAAAATTTTAGAAATAGCAGTCTCGCTTTTTTGCAATCTTTTAAACCATTGAACATGTTGATCCATTAAAATAATATCGCTATTGTACATTACCTGCCTTATCGATTCCTGATTACGCCAATCTAAAATTTGCTTTAAATTACTTTCTTTAATATCTTTCAATTCTGCCTTTTCGAAAACATTCATTTCAGTAGCCTCATAACATTTTTTATTACCAATTGTGATCTCGCAACTTTTGGATCGACAATTTCCCAACAATTTTGAACCATTTCTTTTACTTTTACGGGTTTGTTACATAAATCATGTATCGCTTTACTGATGATGCTCTCTGTTACCACTGCACTTTCACCTAAACAAAGTATTGCACCATTCTCTTCAATGGCATTTGTCACTTCTTTTTGATTATCGGCTACAACTATCACAATTGTTGGAAGCCCCAAATAACACCGTTCCCATGATGTTGTTCCACCCGCACCTATTGCAAGGTCTGCATTCACCATTAGTTCAGCCATATTATTTACCTGGCATCTAAACAAGGCATTGGGCATTTTTGAACAAACTTGCTCAATCATTTCTTTTTGTGGATTCCCTATCCCCACAACAACATTGATTTCAATTGCTGAATGAGCTAATTCCTCAATTGCTTTAAGGGTTTTCATTGTTTCTTCAGTAGGGTCCGTTCCACCAAAAAAAACAAGAATATTATTTACTTTACCATCACGCTTTATTTTTTGAATATTGATGGAAAGGAATTCCTCCCTTAACAAAACATAGTTCGGACCCAGTAGTTGAATACAGGAATCCGAAACCAGCCCTTTGTAACGTTTTTGCATACTAAGATAATAATTTTGATCGAGAAGTAAGTCGCAATCATGAGAGCGGTTGGCAAGATCATCAATAACCATAATATGAGCAGTAGCTGAGCGAAGCTCGCTCTCCCATTGTGTATCAATTCCATAATGATCAACAATGAGTAAGTCAACTTTCCCACCTAATTCTTTTATTACTAACTTCGTTTCTGCCGCATCCCGCTTCCAATTTCTTCGCATCCACTGCCAATGTTTCTGATTTTCATACGACACAAGCGGGTGAACATGGAAACCTTGCCCCTGAATAAAGGAAATACTATTTCCAGGAAAGTTACGACATATAAACGTAATGTTTGCTCCTTCTCTTTCAAGCTGTTTTGCCAAAGTCACACAACGCATAACATGCCCTGTTCCGATTTCAAGAGAGGCATCTGTTCTAATGACTATATTCATTTCAATCACATCCTACAGCTTCTTTTGTTCAATATGGGCATTAATCCCATTCCACTCTGGATGCTCTTTTATTAGCCTTATTACATCCTCTAATAAAAATAGTTTGTTCGGGTTGTATAGTTCTCCCAAAATAAGCCGAACCAATTCAAAATCTTCGACCGTATCAACTGTCCATCTGTAGTTACCATAATTCTTCTCACTTGTTACACTTTGCAGTTTAAAAAGGTCTGGGTTTGTGTAAAAATAGGCTGTTACATGTTCCTTATCCCTTGGTAGAACAGCTTCTTGATAAGCTTTACTCAATGCTTCAAATGAAAATACTTCTGTATCAAGACCTCTTGGATACGTTCTTTCCAGCGTGTTTGATACATAGTCAACCGATGATTGATTATCCAAATATCGGTACACCACTTTATCAATCACTTCTGGATCTATAATTGGACAGTCCGATGTTAACCTAACTATTACATCCACATCAAATTTTTGTGCTACTTCGTAATAGCGGGACAGTACATCTTGCTCCGAGCCACGATAATAATCGATTCCTACTCTTTCACACAATTCCACAATTGCTTGATCACTTTCTTTGATAGTTGTTGCAATGATAATTTGGTCAATAGATTTCGACCGTTTTACCCGTTCCATTTGATATTCAAGCAACGTTTTTTCGTTTACGGTTTTTAATATTTTCCCTGGAAGTCGCGTCGATCCCATACGCGCCTGAATAATAGCTGCAACTTTCACTGCCTCACCTTCTTATACTTCATTTTGCATATGCTTCGATAGTACGCTGTACAGAAATGATTACATCCGATATATCTTTTTCTGTCATCGCAGGAAACAATGGCAGTGAAATAATTTCTTCATAAAGCTGTTCCGCATTCGGTAATGATCCTTTTACATAGCCAAGTTCTTGATAATACGGAAGCAAATGAACTGGAATATAATGAACGTTTACGCCAATATTTTGTTTTTGCAGTGCTTCAAAAACTGTTCTTCTACTTGCATTCAATTCATCAAGGTGAAGACGAATCATATATAAATGCCAACTCGACTCCCCATCAGGATTTTGAAAGGGGATAGTGATTTGACGTATATGTTGAAACGCTTCATTATACTGAGCAACAATCTCTTTCCTTTTTTCAACAAACATATCTAGCTTGTTTAACTGACTAGAACCTAACGCAGCCTGGATATCTGTCATGCGGTAGTTATAGCCAAGAAATTGCATTTCATAATACCATGGACCATGGTTTTCCTGTAACTTATTAGCATCTCGCGTAATGCCATGAGAACGGAATTGAAGAAGCTTCTCATAATATTCTTTATTATTCGTTGTAATCATGCCGCCTTCACCAGACGTTACATGTTTAACCGGATGGAAACTGAACATGGTCATATCACTTAATGACCCAACCTTTTTGCCTTTATATTCAGCACCAATAGCATGAGCAGCATCTTCAATAACAATTAAATTGTGCTTTTTAGCTAGTTTATAAATTTGATCTAAATCTACTGGCTGACCAGTGAAATCTACCGGAATAATTGCTTTCGTTTTGTCCGTTATTTTCTTTTCTACTTCATTTGGGTCAATATTGTATGTTTTGTGATCTATATCTGCAAATACAACTTTTCCACCTTGATATAATATGCAATTGGCACTCGCGGCGAACGTCATCGGAGTCGTAATTACCTCATCTCCTTTTCCAATCCCCGCTGCATAACATGCTCCATGAAGAGCCGCTGTCCCATTAGAAAATGCAACAGCATACCTTGCTCCAACGTAATTAGCAACAGCCTCTTCAAATCGCTTAATATGAGGACCAGTAGTTAAATAGTCCCCTTTTAATACATCTATTACAGCGTTTATGTCCTCTTCACCAATCCACTGTTTTCCATATGGTAAATAAGAATCTCTTAATGGCTTTAAAACCGTTTCTTTTTTCATAACTTCATCTCCTAATATTTAAGAGGAAACTACCCTTACATTCCTTCTACTAAAGCTTGTAATTCTTCAACTGTTAACCATTCAGTATTCAAATCACTTGTATATTTAAATCCATCCGGTAATTCTTTCCCGTTGTGTTTAAATTCTTCAGACCACCATGGGAACTCAGGTTGAATAACATAATAAGAATCATACTCTAATGTACGTCTTGAATCATCTTCAGTAATCATGGCTTCATGCAATTTTTCCCCTGGACGAATTCCTACATATTCAATTTCACATTCAGGAGCAATAGCCTCAGCTAGGTCAGTTACTTTCATACTTGGAATTTTTGGTACAAAAATTTCCCCACCATGCATTCTTTCCAAATTATCTAGTACAAACTGTACACCCTGATCTAAAGTAATCCAAAATCTTGTCATTCTTTCATCAGTAATCGGCAATTTACCAGTTTCACGTATCTTTTTAAAGAATGGAACAACACTACCACGACTACCTACTACATTACCGTAACGTACTACTGAGAATCTTGTATTTTTATCTCCAGCGTATGAGTTACCTGCAACAAAAAGTTTATCCGAAGCAAGTTTAGTCGCACCATACAAATTTACTGGGCTCGCTGCTTTATCTGTACTTAACGCAATGACTCTTTGTACTCCACGATCAATAGCTGCTTCAATAATATTTTGTGCACCATGGATATTTGTTTTTACAGCTTCGAATGGATTATATTCACAAGCACCTACATGTTTCAGGGCAGCTGCATGAATCACAACATCTACACCATCAAATGCTCTATATAGACGATCTTTATCACGAACATCTCCAATAAAGAAACGAATGCGTGGATCTGTAAATTCTTGCGCCATTTCATATTGTTTTAACTCGTCACGACTAAAAACAATGACCTTTTTCACATCTTGTTGTAATACTTTATTAATAAATTTCTTACCGAACGAACCTGTTCCACCTGTTACTAGAATTGTTTTTCCATTTAAATTAAACATAACTTATTCCTCTTTCTTCCTGAAATATTTTAAATATATCTTCTTAATTAATGAATATGTTTTTAAATTTCCACTTTAATAAACGGTATTTGTCTTTATTATTACTTGACTAGTTTAAAATCAGGTATTAAATCATAGAAGAAATGGCTTTCTCTCGATCTACTTTAAATCTATTTACACCAGTTCCTTAATCTTAAATTATTCTTCCCACTTACCTCCCCCCTCCAACGTATCTTAGTGTAAAGTGCACAACTAGAACCTATTAAATTAAATGCATGAAAGGAAATCTTCTCATCACATCTTTTATTTTCTATAAACTTTAACCTTTAATCCGTTGAACCCAAACACCCTTATACATTACTTTCTGCATCAAAGAAAAATCTGCACCTTAGTTTCAACTCATAAAATATGAACCTTGCAACTTATCGTTTGGAACAACCTTTTTTATAGCCTTATTATTAATGGATGATTTTTCAAATCATCAAACTTCCGTTTTAAATCTCTCATTTCTTCTCCTAAATTGTTATTGTTACATCTTTTTTACCTGAAATTAAGATACCCCTTGTATCAATAACAATTTTATTAAGAAAAGCTTCTTTATTTATCATTTTAAAATAATCATGATCTACCAATAAAACCACTACATCTGCTTTATCAATAGCTTTCCCAGTCTTAGTTAACTCAATATTTACATCATTTAAACTTTTCGGAAGTTCTTCAATATGTGGTTCAGCTACAAAAATGGTTTGATCATAAATAGATGCTAATTTCTTTACAATCTCAACAGATGGGCTTTCTCTTAAATCATCAATATTCGCTTTAAATGCTAACCCTAAACAAGCAATGGTTGGGTTATTAATATTCTTTGTAGCTTCTTGCACTTTTTCAACTATATAGTAAGGTTTGGAATCATTAACTTTCCTTGCAGTATGAATAAGCAGCGATTTTTCAGGTGCGGCATCGACTATAAACCAAGGATCGACTGCAATACAATGCCCCCCTACCCCCGGCCCTGGCTGTAAGATATTTACTCGCGGATGATGATTTGCTAGATTAATTAATTCCCAAACATTAATATTAAGATCATCACAAATTATTGATAGCTCATTTGCAAATGCAATATTTACATCTCTATAGGCGTTTTCCGTAAGCTTTGATAGTTCAGCTGTTCGTGCATTAGTTTGCAGTACTTTTCCTTCAACAAATGTTTCATAAAATTCCGCTGTTTTTTTTGTAGATGTATCATTGATACCACCAACAATTCGATCATTTCCAACTAGTTCTTTCAAAATTTTCCCTGGTAGTACTCGCTCTGGGCAATGTGAGACGAATATTTGACTTGAACTATTTTCATCTATACTTAAATCTAGTCTTTCATTTAAAATCCATTCTGCAATTTTTTCTGTTGTACCTACTGGACTGGTAGATTCTAAAATAACGAGATTGCCTGGTTCAATATAGGGAATAATTGCTTTTGTTGCTGATTCAACAAAAGATAAATCTGGTTTATGATTGTCTTTAAAAGGAGTAGGAACAGAAAGAATGAAAACATCTGCTTTATCAGGGTATATATCTGCAAAAAGATTCCCCTCGGATACAACTTTATTCACCATATTGTCTAAATCTGGTTCATAAATATGCACTTGACCATTATTGATTAAATCAACTGCCTTTTCGTTTACATCTACACCACGAACTAAAAACCCATTATTCGCTAATACTGCAGCAGTCGGTAAACCAATATACCCCAAACCAACTATACAAACTCTTCTTTTCAAAATAACCATCTCCCAGTTTTTAATAAGCTCCATCCGAACTAATCATACATTTTACAGTTTTAAAAATTATTTTGATATCAAAAAATATATTACGATTACTAATATATCGAACATCTAATTCAACCATTTCCTTAAATCCCAAACTATTTCTCCCACTCACCTGCCACAATCCAGTACATCCAGGTGTCACCAGTAATCTCTGTTTATCATAAGATGAATATTCTTCAACTTCTCTCGGAAGCGGCGGCCGTGGTCCCACTAAACTCATTTCACCTCTCAGAACGTTCCAAAGTTGAGGCAATTCATCAATGCTCGTCTTCCGAATAAACTTTCCAATTTTCGTTATCCTCGGGTCATCCTTCATTTTAAACATAGCTCCTGATACTTCATTTAGTGCAAGTAAATCTTTTAAACGTTCTTCTGCATCTGTGACCATCGATCTGAACTTATACATATGAAATTCAGTTTCATCCTTGCCAATACGCACTTGTTTAAAAAATACTGGACCTTTTGGATCTTCTACTTTAATTAAAATAGCTACAATCAAAAAAATAGGTGATAGCAAGATAAGTCCTATAAATGATCCCAAAATATCTATTAATCTTTTCATTCTTAAATAGCTCAAATCAGCATTCACTTGTTCTGCTGTTAATAAGTGATTAGATGATTTCTCTATCCTCTGCTCAACTGTTGCAGATTTCAAAGGATTCCCTCCCTTACTCCTATCCTATCATTCTTTTATTTTTTGTTTTTCAATTAAGTTCTCCAGAAAATTCATTATTTTACCTTTAAGAACTTCATCCTTTAAAGCGAACTCGATCGTCGTTTGAATAAACCCTAGTTTCTCACCAACATCATAACGCTTTCCTTCAAAGTCATAAGCAAACACTCGTTGAATTTCATTTAATTTTTGGATAGCATCCGTCAGTTGAATCTCTCCACCTGCACCTGTTTCTTGTTGTTCTAAGAACATAAAGATTTCTGGTGTTAATATGTATCGCCCCATGATAGCAAGATTAGATGGAGCTGTTCCTTGAGCTGGCTTCTCTACAAAGTTGCTTACTTGATAACGTCGACCATTATGATTACTTGGGTCGATAATGCCGTAACGATGTGTTTCATGTTCAGGTACAGTCTGAACTCCAATTACAGAAGACAATGTTTGTTCATATTCATCCATTAATTGTCTTAAACACGGTGTTTCTGCTCGAACGATATCATCTCCTAATAATACAGCAAATGGCTCATTCCCAATGAATTTTCTTGCACACCATACGGCATGCCCTAATCCTTTTGGTTCTTTTTGTCTAATATAATGAATGTCTACTTTTGAAGGGGCTTGAACTTTCTCTAACAATTCAAACTTGTTTTTCTCCATCAAATTAGTTTCTAGCTCAAAGGCATTATCAAAATGGTCTTCAATAGCTCGTTTTCCTTTTCCGGTTACAATGATAATGTCTTCAATACCCGAAGCGACCGCTTCCTCAATAATGTATTGAATCGTCGGTTTATCGACAATCGGTAGCATTTCCTTTGGCATTGCTTTTGTAGCTGGTAAAAACCGTGTGCCTAGCCCCGCTGCAGGTATAATCGCTTTTCTTACTTTCTTCAATTGTTACTCCCCCTATTTTTTCGGATAATAATCCTTATAAGTAAATAGTTAATGATAAAATACGTTAAACACATCTTTTCTCATTAACCATCTAAAAAAAATCGGATTTTTTCGATAAATCTATTAAAAAGTTATATATATTGGACGATACTATCAATAGCATGGTTTAATGAATAGAATAAATCGGGCATCTAACCCACCCTCACACCATACTCCTGACGACGGGCGTCTAAGGTGTGCAAATATAAGCCACCCACAGTATGATCGAGTGCTTCCGTTGATAACGGTTAGGAAGCTTCACCGGTCAATGATTCTGACAGTCTATGAAGTTTTTTTAAAATAAACCTAAAAACTTCTTCATTTTTACCTTCTGCGGCAGTTTCTTATACACTTGCTTTCCTTCTACTAATAGCTCGGCATTTTCCATAAACATATAGACGATACTTTTGCCGAACTCTTTTTCAATTTCACTGTAAGCTCCTTGCATGTTAAAGCTTCTGCTTGTGATATTGTGAGCATCTGAGGCGATAAAGTGAGTTAAGTTAGCCTCTATTAGTTGATGAGAAAACTTCTTAATTTTCTTCCCAAATCCCCCGGTAATACTCGCTGCTGTTACTTGTGTTAACGCACCCTTTTCGACAAATTGATATAACAGATTAGGATTTGTAATAAGCTCTTGATTTCGTTCTGGATGAACAATAATCGGCGTAAGCTCATTTAATTGAATGTCATATAATAGTTGTTCAGCATAGCGTGGAACATGTCCTGAAGAAAATTCAATAAATAAGTATTGTTTTTGATTAAGCGTGAGAATTTCTCCTGCTTCATAGTCAGCAAGAACATCTCCATTAATTCGCAGTTCTTGTCCAGGAAGTACGGTAAGAGGAATGGATTCTCTTGAAAAAATCTCATTTAACTTCTCTACTTGTTGTAAAATAAATGGTTTATTATTTTCAAACTGCCCGTTTTTATGATGGGGAGTTGCGATAATTGTATGAATCCCTTCTGCTACAGCTTGTTTGGCCATCGCTATACTTGCTTGTTCATCCATAGCTCCATCATCGATCCCTGGTAAAATGTGACTATGTATATCAATCATCGCAAACCCTCCTTTTGGATTAAAAATACACTCTTTTATTTATATACAACTATTATTATAGACCTATCAACTAGACAAAAAAAAGGTTTTTATGTCACGTTTTTTTAATATTTTTGTTAATTACTTACCATAGTAATAGTAATAATGACTCTCTTTTTGCTTTTTATCATTCAACACGCTTCCGATAATTTTAGCTTGAGCTGTTACAAGCAAATCCTTCGCTTTTTTTGCAGCCTCGGTAGCTGTCTGATCACTTTGAACAACTAGAATCGTCCCATCGCATTTACTAGCGAGAATTGGTGCATCTGTCACCGCTAGCACTGGCGGCGTATCGAATAACACCATATCGAAAGATTGAAAAGCACCGTCCAATAATTCATCCATTGCCTTTGAACCTAACAGTTCTGCTGGATTCGGCGGGATTGGACCGCTTGTTAAAAGGTATAGATTCTCGATATCTGTTCTAGAAACAGCCTTACTTAGTTCCATTTGTTTTGTCAGTACATTTGTTAAGCCCACTCGATTATCTTTTCTAAATGTATAATGAGCAGTTGGCTTTCTCAAATCGGCATCGATAAGCAATACTTTTTTCCCTTGCTGTGCAAAGACAACGGCTAAATTAGATACAGTCGTGGACTTTCCTTCTGCTGGTCCTGATGATGTAACGACTACAGAACGAATGGATTCACTCACGGAAGAAAACTCGATGTTCGTACGAATCGTTTTGTATTGCTCAGCTATAGGAGAACGTGGATCCGTATGTGTAATCAACGTCCGGTTTAAAGGTTGCTCTTTTCTCTTTTTTTTACCAAACATTAGCATGTTCACCTCAAGTTTATATTGCTTTCTTTTGTACTGAAACTGAAGAAGATTCCGTTTCCTCATT